>Ga0210377_10003159_pt1 | contig 14184 bp, 10 predicted proteins | sample PLM4_65_b1redo_FD_155480 | JGI IMG/M metagenome (GOLD analysis project Ga0210377, IMG submission 155480) | Groundwater sediment microbial communities from an aquifer in East River, Colorado, USA - PLM4_65_b1 redo | ecosystem: Environmental > Terrestrial > Soil > Riparian zone | place: USA: East...
TCTGCTCGAACCCGGAGGCTCCGGGCACTCGCTGAGCCCGGCAGGCAGGGTCGCGAGCGCGACTACCGGCGTCCGCGCCTCCGAAGACGATCCCCAGCCGCTGAAGGACGACAGCATGGTCCAGGGCGCTAGTCCCCCAGCACCTCCGCGGCCCGATCATGGGTGAGGCCGCGTCCGCCGAGGCGCCGCTATGGCCTCTTCCCCTCGGGCAGATGAAGCTCGTTGAGCTTGTCCTGCGACTCGTGGACCGGGATGCCCTTGTTCCAGGACGGGATCGCCCGCTTGCCAGGCTCGTAGAGCGACTCCATCGGCTGCCACACCTCGTCGACCTTGTCGGTGAACAGGTCGCCGATCAGGAGGTCCGTGACCTTGCCGCGCAGCGCGGGGAAGTTCTTCACGAACTTGCCGAAGCTGAAGCCGTCGTAGTACTCGCACACGAGGCGGCGCATGCGGTCGACGCCTTCGTTGAAGGCAGGGCCCCACTTGCCGAGCTGCGCGGCCGAGGTGTCGCCCTTCGTGAGCCCCTCGCAGATTGCGTCGGCGGCCTGCTCGCCCGAGCGTAGCGCGAGCAGCACACCCGACGAGTAGAGCGGGTCCAGGAAGCCGAAGGCGTCTCCCACGAGTACCCAGCCGTCGCCGGCCACCGTGGTCGCGCGATACGAGTAGTCCTTTGTCGCGAAATAGCCGGTGACGCGCTTCGCCTTCGAGACCCGCTCCTTCACGGCGGGGCAGGCCTCGACCTCCTCCTCGTAGGTCGTGGCGTACGGGCCGCGGCCCTTGAACAGATAGTCGAAGGGCGCCACGACACCCACGCTCACCACGTTGTCGTGGAGCGGGATGTACCAGAACCAGCCGTTGCGGCTCGGGGTCTGGATGACGAGCGTCGCCCCCTCGTCGCGGCCGTGGTCGCGGTAGGCCCCTTCCCAGTACGTCCAGACAGCACCCTTGTTGAGCACGGGATCCCAGACCCGAAGCCGCAGGCGGTTCTGCACGAGGCCCACTTGCCCGCTCGCGTCCACCACGACCTTGGCGCGCACCTCGCGCTCGGCGCCGTCCTCGCCCTTCACCCGGACGCCGCGGGCGCGGCCGTCCTCCATCAGCACGTCGAGGACGCGCACGCCTTCGTGGGCGACGACCCCGTGCTCCCTGGCGTTGTCCAGCATCAGCTTGTCGAACTCGCTGCGCACCACCTGCCACGTCTGCGAGCACTCGTGCGGTTTGTTGTCCCAGAAGTAGAAGGGCGCCGAGAGCTTGCCGTTCGCGTTCACGAACTGGACGCTGTGCTTCTTCACGAAGTGGCTCTGCTGCATCTTCGGCAGCATGCCCAGGCGTTTCAGGACCCAGTAGGTCTCGGGAATCAGCGACTCGCCGATGTGGAAGCGCGGGAAGCGCTCGCGCTCGAACAGCTCCACCTTGTAACCCTGCCGGGCGATCAGGGTGGAGGTGGTGGACCCGGCGGGTCCCCCGCCGATCACCACCACGTCGGGGTCGCCGTCAGCGATGCTCGTCATCGACTCTCGTCCTCCACAACAAAACGACGCGCCTTCATCTCGAAGCGCGGCAAACCCATGGGCTCGACCACCCGTACCGGGACGCTCAGGCCCAGCGCCTCCCGCAGCCGCCTCCCGACGAGCGCGGCGAGGGCCGAGCCGTCGCCCTGGCCCGGGGCCGGCTCGATCTCCACCGACAGCGAGCGCATCTCGTGGCTGCGCGAGACGGTGGAGCGGAACTCGACCACCTCCGGGAAGGCCCTCACCACGGCCTCGATCGCGGCGGGGTAGACGTTCACTCCGCGCACGTTGACCATGTCGTCGTCGCGGCCCAGGATGCCGCCTTCGAGGCGCACCCAGGTGCGGCCGCACGGGCACGGCTCGCGGCGTCGGACCACGATGTCGTTCGTGCGGTAGCGCAGGACCGGGCTCGCGCTGCGGCCGAGGCTCGTCACGACCAGTTCGCCGCGCGACCCGTCCGGCACCGGCCGAAGCGACTCGGGGTCCAGCACCTCGCACAGGAACCGGCCCTCGTTGAGGTGCAGGAAGCCGGGCGCCTCCCAGCACTCGAAGCTCAAGGGACCCACCTCGGTGAGGCCGTGGTGGTCGATCACGCGCGCACCCCATGCCTGCTCGATGCGGCTGCGGGTGGCGGGGATGCTGCCGCCTGGCTCGCCCGCGACGATCACCACCCGCACCCGGCTTTCGCTCAGCCGGAGGCCCTCGCCCGCCGCGACCTCGGCGAGATGCAGCGCGTAAGTCGGCGTGCAGCAGACGACGGTGACCGCGAGCGCCTCGATCAGCGAGAGGCGCAGCGGGCTCGACATGCCTCCGCCCGGCACGCAGTGCGCGCCGAGCTGTGAGCCCGCGTCAAACGCGGCCCAGAAGCCGAGGAAGGGGCCGAACGAGAACGGGAACAGCACGCGGTCGCCGGGCCCCACGCGGGCGGCGCGGTAGACGGCCTTCCAGCACTCGAGCAGCCACTGCCAGCTCTCGTTGGTGTCGATCCAGCGCAGCGGCTGGCCCGTGGTGGACGACGTCTGGCAGTAGCGCGTGTAGCGCGAGAGCGGCTCGCTGAGCGCCGTGCCCCACGGCGGGTTCGCCGCCTGGTCGGCCACGAGCTCGGCCTTGGTGGTGAAAGGCAGCGCCTCGAGGTCGCGCGGGAAGCGCAGGCTCCCCGGCCGGACGCCCGCCGCCTCGAGCTTGCGCGTGTAGAAGAGGTTTCGCCCCTGGAGCCCCGCGACGAGCTCCGCGAGCCGCTGGCCCTGCAGGGCGCCGAGGGCCTCGCGATCGAGAGCTTCTTCCGGGACGACGCTCGACGCGGCGCTCACGACCGCCTCGCCCCGGCGGGGTCCATGCCGGGCGGAAGCGTCTCGTCCGGTGCCACCGCGAGGCGCGACCGGATCTCCGCCGGGATGGCGGTCCCGCGCATCGACTCGTTCGGCCGCCGGCTCGCGCACGCGATGCTGACGCGCCCGCTGGCGATGCGGGTGCCGTCCCGCGACAGCAGGCACGCGTACGAGATCGTGCGCTCGTCGATCGCGACGATGCGGATCCAGATCTCGAACTCGTCCTCGAAGCGGAGCGCGCGGTGATACTCGAAAGAGGCCTGGACGCGCGGCCAGCCGATCTCAGCGTCGCGCGGATGGATGCTGAGCCCGGCCGCCCGCCAGAGCGCGTGCTCCGCCTCCTCCATGTACAGGAAGTAGCGGCTGAAGTGCACGACGCCCGCGGCGTCCGTCTCGTGGAACTGGACGCGCCGCGTGAGACGGTGCTCGAAGACTGGGGCGTCAGACAAGGGGCAGGATCTCCACGATGTCCCCGACCTTGCGGCCGTCGATGCTCATCTCGGTCTGCCGGCCGTAGAGGGTAAGCGGCTCCCGCATCCAGAATACGCCCATCATCTCGGAGTTGGGCGTGACGGCGAGGAAGACCGTCGGCCGGCTCTTGTAGTCGACGCCGCCGTCGCGCAGCAGCCGACCGAGCGGGACGCGGTTGCTCAGGATCTGCGAGCGGATCCTCGGCTTGAAGGCCAAGAGGTCGATGCGGACGGCGCCCATCTCGACCGGCCGAGCCGAGTATTCCTGGACCAGCAGCACGCGGCGGTAGTAGGACCACCCCTTGCGGAAGGTCGAGAGCGCGCGCAGGCTGACCCTGCCGCCGAAGTGGGACTCGAGCGTGAGCGTCATGTCGCGCTCGTGCACGAGCAGCGAGCGGTAGGGCGACGGGATGCGGCCCGGCGCGATCGCGCGCGTCCGCGGCGCCTCGATCCCCGCCTGGGCGTAGACGACGTCCAGTGGGTAAGGTGAGCGCGCGGGCGCCCGCCGCAGCAGGCTGCGGCTCGTGGCGTGTCGAGCAATCGACCGGACGATCTTGCGCATCGCTATTCAGGTGCCCCTGCCCCCAGGAGTCCGAAGCGGCGAGTCTGACGAAACGGCCTAGGTGTAGCGAATCCCCCTGTGCTCGGGCAGGAAGAACTCCCGCAGCAGCACGTCGACCCGCAGCAGCCCCTCGCGCGAGAGGGCCACGAGCTCGGCGTCGGCCTGGCGCACGTAGCCCTGGGCCCGCAGCGAGGCGAGCGGGGCGCGGAAGCGTTCGAGCACGTCCACGTCGTACTTGTCGCGGAAGTACGCGGGGCGGATCGCTCCGCGCTTCAGCTGGAGCACGAGCTCGCGGATCGTGCGCTCTTCGTGACTGGGCTGGTACGCCCGGCTGAGCGGCAGCTCGCCGCGGCCGACGGCCGCCCCGTACGTCTCCCAGGTGTCGAGGTTCTGGAGGTGCACGCCGTTCACGTGCCCGAACGAGGCGACACCCAGCCCCACGAGGTCGGCGCCCTGCCACAGGCGGTCTCGATAGACGAAGTGCGTCCGCGAGGGATCCTTGACGGCGGTGTAGGCGCTGCCGACGTGGTAGCCGGCGGCCTCGAGCGCCACGAAGGCCTCCTCGACCCAGCGCCGCTTGGTGGCCCAGTCCGCCACGGGCTCGCCGAACTGGTGCGTCCCGCGCAGCAGGTCCTTGCTGATCGTGGTGTTGAAGGGCAGCTCCATCTGGTAGATGGTGATGCTGTCCGGCGAGAGCTCGAGCGTGCGGCGGACGCAGGCCTCCCAGTTGGCGTCGGTCTCGCCCAGCATCCCCGCGATGAGGTCGATGTTGACCTGGGGAAAGCCCAGCGAGCGCGCCTGGTCGTAGGCCGTGAAGATCTCGGCGGAGCGGTGCGCGCGCCCGTTCAGCTCGAGGATCCGGTCGTCGAAGTTCTCGACCCCGAGGCTCAGCCGCGTGACGCCCAGGCCACGGATCGCCTCGAGCTTGCCGCCGGTGAGCGTCCCGGGCTCGCACTCGAAGGTGATCTCCTCGGCGCCGGTCCAGGGCGTGAGCGCGCCGAGCCGGCCCACCAGGCTCTCGAGCTGCGGGGTCGACAGGAAAGATGGGGTGCCGCCGCCGAAGTAGACGAAGTCGAGCGCTCGGCCCGCGGTCGCCGGCTGCGCCTGGTACAGCTCCCACTCGCGCACGAGAGTGTCGATGTAGTGGGCGACATCACGGGCGTTCTTGTCGGTGTAGACGCGGAAGTAGCAGAAGTGGCAGCGCTTGCGGCAGAAGGGGATGTGCAGGTAAAGGCCGAGCGGGACGCCGGGCTCGGGTGAGGAGGCGAGCGCCGGCCGTGCGTTCGCGTCGACCGCCTGTTTCGTCCACACGGAGAACGGAGGGTAGTTGGCGACGAAGTAGCTGCCGACCTCGGTCTGCTCCGGGGCCGCGCCGCTCACGCTCTCGGGCATGATTCCTACCAATATAGCAGCGCCGGGCCCCCGCCTCCTCGGCCCGGGGTGGGAGAATCGAGCTGGTGCACCACGGCCTCTTGCGCGCCATGCTGCGGGCCGCCCGCCGGTCGCTTCACCGGCTGCGGGGCGGCGGCTTCCCGCTCGTCTACGACACCCGCTACCGCCAGAGCGTCTACGGAGTCCCGATGGACCCTTTGCGCGGCGAGAAGATCATCGAGTCCCTGGCCGAAGCCGGGCTCCTGCGCGCCGATCTCGTGTCCGAGCCGAAACCGGCGTCGCTCGAGAGCCTGCTGCGCGTCCACACGCCCGAGTACCTCCACGAGCTGCAGGAGGCCGACGCGCTCACCCGCATCCTCGGCGTCGAGGTGCCAGCGGTGGAGGCCGAGAGCACGCTGGAGCTGCAGCGGCTGATGACGGGGGGCACGATCCACGCGACGCGGCTTGCGCTGCGCACGGGCGGGATCGCGGTCCACCTGGGCGGCGGCTTCCACCACGCGCAGCCCGGCGCCGGGCTCGGCTTCTGCGTCTTCAACGACGTCGCGGTCGCGATCCGGCGGCTGCGGGCGCGCGGCTTCGCCGAGCCCGTGCTGGTGGTGGACCTCGACCTGCACGACGGCAACGGCACGCGGCGCATCTTCGCCGACGACACGACGGTGCACACCTTCTCGATCCACAACGACCACTGGGGCGAGACCGAGGTCCTGGCCTCGACCTCGATCGCGCTCGGGGCCGACGTCGACGACTCCCGCTTTCTCGCCACGCTGCGCGAGTTGCTGCCACCCGTGTTCGCGGACGTGCGGCCGGGGCTCGTCTTCTACCTCGCCGGAGCCGACTCTGCGGCCGACGACGCCGTCGGCAACTGGCGCCTGAGCGCGGCCGGCCTCTTCGAGCGCGACCTCTTCGTGACGGCCCTCGCCCGCGGCGGCGAACGGTCGCTTCCGCTGGTCGTCCTGCTGGCGGGTGGCTACGGCCCGCACGCCTGGTCCTACGGCGCCCGCTACCTGCTCTGGCTCGCTTCGGGGCGGGCGATGGAGCCGATCGCCGAGGACGAGCTCGCGCTCGCGCGCTTCCGCGCCCTGCGGCCCGAGCTACGGCGGGCGGAGCGCAACGACGACGGCCTGGCGTTCTCGCTCAGCGAGGAGGACCTGGGCGGCCTCGTGCCGGGTGCCTTGCGGCCACTGCGATTCCTGTCGCTCTACTCGCGCCACGGCGTCGAGCTGATGCTCGAGCGCGCCCAGATCCTGGCCTCGCTCCGGGCGCGCGGGTTCCGCCGACTGCGGGTCGAGCTCGACGCCGCGGACGATTCCGTGACGCTGCGCGTCGTTTGCGAAGACCGGGGCGACGAGCGGCTCGTCGAGCTGCGCGCGCGCCGCAGCCTCGGTGTCGTCCCCGAGATGGAGCTCGTCGCGATCGAGTGGCTGTTGCTGCAGAACCCGCGCGAGCCGTTCTCCGGGAGGCGGCCGCGGCTGCCGGGACAGGAGCACCCGGGCCTCGGCCTGCTGCGCGACCTGATGAGCTGGCTCGTCGTCGTGTGCGAGACGCACCAGCTCGACGGCATCCATTTCGTGAGCGCGCACTACCACGTCGCGAGGCAGAGCCGGAAGCTGGTGAGGCCGATCGACCCGAGGGACGAGGCGCGGCTGCGCCACCTCGAGGATGCGCTGGCTGCGTTGCCCCTGCCCGAGGCGACGCACGCGATCGAGCAGGGCCTCGTGGTGGACGCTTCCGGGCAGCCCGTCGCGTGGCAGCCGGTCGCGGCGGTTTTGCCCGTTTCCGAGCGCCTGCGCGCCCTCGTCGGCGGCCCGGACTATGAGGAAGCCGTCGCAAGGGAGTCCGCACGGCTCGACTACCGGCTCGCGCCTGGCGTGGAGGCCAAGGGGTAGAATCGTGTCCCCGCCAGAAGGAGCACCACGATGACCCCCCGCCTGTTCCCCTCGTGTGCGAGCCTCGCCCTCGTTCTCTCCCTGACCGCCGCCGTTGGCTCGCCGTCGCAAGCGACGGCCCCGGCCACCGCCGCGAGCGTCCGTCCACGCCTCGTCCTCTTCGTGGCAGTCGACCAGATGCGCGCCGACTACCTGGAGCGCTTCCGGCCGCTCTTCACGGCCGGCCTGAAGCGCCTCGCCGAGAGCGGCGCCGTGTTCACCCACGCCATGTACCGCCACGCTTGCAACGAGACCGGCCCCGGGCACTCGGTGCTCCTGTCGGGCCGCTCGCCGCGCAGCTCGGGCATCGTGGGCAACACGTGGTACGACCGCACGCTGCGCCAGCGCGTGAACGTGGTGGACGATCCCGCCGTGCGCCTCGTCGGCAGCAGCCGTGGACGCGCGGCGTCCCCGGCGCAGTACAACGCCTTCACGGTCGGCGACATGCTGAAGGCGAGCTCACCTTTGTCTCGCGTGGTCGGGGTTTCCCTCAAGGACCGGGCCGCGATCCTGCCGGCTGGGCGACGAGCGGACGGCGCCTACTGGTACCAGACCACGGACGGGCGCTTCGTGACGAGCTCCTGGTACACCGATCGGGCGCCTGGCTGGCTCGAGGCCTGGAATGCCCGCAAGCTCGCCGACACGTATGCCGGCCGTTCCTGGGAACGCCTGCTGCCGGACGCGGCCACGTACCGGCGCTTCGCCGGCGAGGACGCCGTCGAGAGCGAGTCCGACCGCAAGGACATCGTGTTCCCGCACGCGATCCGCGGCGTCCCGCCGGCCTTCGAGTTCTACGACAACCTGCGGCGCACTCCGTTCGCGGACGAGATGCTGCTCGACTTCGCGACCGCGGCCATGAAGTCTCACGACCTCGGCCGCGACGAGGCCACCGACCTCCTGAGCGTGAGCTTCTCGGCCACCGACGTGATCGGCCACAGCTACGGGCCGGACAGCCAGGAGCAGATGGACAACCTGCTGCGGCTCGACCGTGCGCTCGGCCGCCTGCTCGACGAGGCCGAGAAGCGGGCCGGAGCGGGCCGGGTGCTGGTCGTGCTCTCCGCCGACCACGGCGTCATGCCGCTCGTCGAAGTGCTGAAGGCGCGCGGTGTCGACGCGCGGCGTGCGGACGCGGCGGAGCTGTCGCGGCCGGTGGAGCAGGCGCTTCAGGCGCGCTTCCCGGGCAAGACCGGACTCGTCGCCGACCCGGACCCGATGGAGTACGTGCTCGACCGCGAGGCGATCACGCGCCAGGGCCTGAGATTCGAGGACGTCGAGACGACGATCCGCGAGGCGCTCCTCGGCACCGGACTGGTGGAGGCCGTGTACACGCAGGCGCAGCTCGTGGGCGCCCCGCCGCCCGACGACCCGTTCTTCGACCGCCACCAGCGCGCCTTCTTCGCCTCCCGCAGCGGCGACCTGATCGCCCGCATCAACAAGAACGTCTATCTCGGCGGCTACGTCGGCGGCACCGGGCACGGCTCGCCGCACGACTACGACCGGCACGTCCCGATCGTCTTCATGGGGCCCGGAATCAAGCCGGGGCCGCGCGACGTCGAGACCGGGCCCGAGGACATCGCCTGGGCGCTCGGCCGGATGCTGGGACTGCCCTATCCGCAGCAGGACTCCGTCACGGACCTGCTGCCGTACCTGCAGTAGGGCCACGGTCACCTGGCCGAAGACTCATGGCTGCCATCGCGCGGCGTGATGGCGGTTTGGCGTTGACATTCCCGGGACGCGACCCTAACTTATCTGCAATGTCGATTCGGGCCACTGCCGCCATTACCCGCCAGCGCCTGGCGATCTGCATGTGTACGTCCATGTGCATCGCGCGCGTGCGGGTGGGAGGGCACGAGGGCTAGCCGGAACGACAGCCTGACGTAGCCGCAAAAACCCGCACCGGCTGAGCCGGGGCGGGTTTTTTGTTGCCCACCGGCCACCGAAACCAGGATGGCCCGCCACGGCGGGCCGGAGGAGAGGCCGATGAGCGAGCAGAAGCCGGGCTACCGATTCGAGACGCTGCAGGTCCACGCCGGGCAGGAGCCCGCGCCCGGGACCAACGCGCGCGCCGTCCCGATCTACCAGACCACGTCCTACACCTTCGACGACTCCGAGCACGGCGCGCGCCTCTTCGCGCTGCAGCAGTTCGGCAACATCTACACGCGGATCATGAACCCGACGACGGACGTCTTCGAGAAGCGCATCGCCGCGCTCGAGGGCGGTGCCGCGGCGCTCGCCACCGCGAGTGGCCAGGCCGCGCAGTTCCTGGCGCTCTCGACGATCCTTTCGGCCGGGGACAACCTCGTCTCGACCAGCTACCTCTACGGCGGCACCTACAACCAGTTCAAGGTCTCCTTCCCGCGCCTCGGCATCGGCGTGAAGTTCGTGGACGGAGACGACCCGAAGGCGTTCGCGAAGCTCATCGACGATCGCACGCGCGCGCTCTACGTCGAGACGATCGGCAACCCGCAGTTCAACGTGCCCGACTTCGAGGCGCTCGCCAAGGTGGCCCACGACCACGGCATTCCGCTCGTCGTCGACAACACCTTCGGCGCCGCAGGCTACCTCTCGCGCCCGATCGACTTCGGGGCCGACATCGTGGTCGCCTCCGCCACCAAGTGGATCGGCGGCCACGGCACGTCGATCGGCGGCGTGATCGTCGACGCCGGCCGCTTCGACTGGGGCAACGGCAAGTTCCCGGTGTTCACCGAGCCCGCGCCGGGCTACCACGGCCTCAAGTTCTGGGAGACGTTCGGGCCGAAGGGGCCGTTCGGCAACATCGCGTTCATCATCCGCGCCCGCGTCGAGGGGCTGCGCGACTTCGGGCCGGCGCTGTCGCCTTTCAACTCGTTCCTGTTCCTGCAGGGGCTCGAGACGCTCTCGCTGCGCGTGGAGCGCCACAACCAGAATGCCCTCGAGCTCGTGAAGTGGCTGGAGCGGCACCCGGCCGTGTCGTGGGTCAAGCACCCGAGCCTCGCGAGCCACCCGTCGCACGCGCTCGCGAAGAAGTACCTCCGGAACGGCTTCGGTTCGGTTCTGACTTTCGGGATCAAGGGTGGCAGCGAGGCCGGTCGCCGCTTCATCGACAGCGTCAAGCTCGCGAGCCACCTGGCGAACGTCGGCGACGCGAAGACGCTCGTGATCCACCCGAGCAGCACCACGCACCAGCAGCTCTCCGACGCCGAACAGAAGGCGAGCGGCGTCAGCTCCGACCTCGTGCGCGTCTCGGTCGGCATCGAGCACATCGAGGACATCAAGGCCGACTTCCAGCAGGCGTTCGACCGCGCGGTGAGGGCGGCCGCGTGAGCGCCGAGGCGTTCGCGGCGCCGGCCGCAACGCTCGACCTCCCGGGCCCGTTCGTCCTGGAGTCGGGCGCGCGTCTGCCCTCGCTGCGGGTCGCCTACCGGACCTGGGGCGCGCTGGACGAGCACGGCGGCAACGCCGTGCTCGTGTGCCACGCGCTCACCGGCTCGGCGGACCTCGACCGCTGGTGGGGCGCTCTGCTCGGCCCGGGACGGGCGCTCGACCCGCAGCGCGACTTCGTCGTGTGCAGCAACGTGCTCGGCGGCTGCTACGGGACCACGGGCCCGACGTCGCTGCGGCCGGACGGGCGGCCGTGGGGCGCGGCCTTCCCCGACGTGTCCGTCCGCGACATCGTCCGGGTCCAGGCGGCGCTTCTCGAGTCGCTCGGCGTGAAGCGTCTGCGGCTCGTGATCGGCGGCTCGCTCGGCGGCATGCAGGTGCTGGAGTGGGCGCTCTCGTTCCCCGAGCAGGTGGAGGCGATCGCGCCGATCGCCATCGCCGCGCGCCACTCGGCCTGGGCGATCGCCATCTCGGAGACGCAGCGCCAGGCGATCGCGGCCGACCCGCGTTGGCGCGGCGGGCACTACCCGGCCGACGACGCGCCCGCGGCCGGCCTCGCGGCCGCGCGCATGGTGGCGATGTGCAGCTACCGCAGCCGGGCGAGCCTCGAGCCCCGCTTCGGCCGCGAGCGGGCGGGCGACGGCCGCTACGCGGTCGAGAGCTGGCTCCACCACCACGGCCGCGCGCTCGTGGACCGCTTCGACGCCAACACCTACGTCACCTTGACCAGGGCCATGGACACGCACGACGTGGGCCGGGGCCGGGGTGGCTGGCGCGAGGCGCTTTCGACCGTGAAGGCGCCCGCGCTCGTGCTCTCGATCGACAGCGATGTGCTCTACCCGCCGGTCGAGCAGGAGGAGCTCGCGACGGCGCTGCCGGATGCCCGGCTCGTGACGCTCCGCTCGCCCCACGGGCACGACGCGTTCCTGATCGAGGGCGAGGCGGTTGGCGCACAGGTCAAGGGCTTCCGCGAGGCGCTCGCGGGTTCCGGGGCGCCCGGGGAACGAGAGGAGACATCGTGGGTGGCGTGAGGCGGAGGGTCCTGAAATTCGGCGGGACGTCGGTCGGCTCCCCGGCTCCGCTCACCGCGGCCATCGGCCTCGTCGAGCGGGCGCTCGCCGAGGCGAGCGTGGTCGTCGTGGTCTCGGCCCTCTCGGGTGTCACCGACGCGCTCGAGGCCGCGCTCGCCGGCGCCGCGACCGGGCGGCTCGACGCGGGCCACTTCGCGAGCGCGCTCCGCGAGCGGCACCTGGCCCTGCTCCGGGCCGTCGCCAGCGGTCGGGCCGCGACGCGCGCGACGAGCAAGATCGTCGCGCGACTCGCGGCGCTCGAGGGCCGGCTGCGCGGGATGGCCGTGAACGGGCGCTCGCCCGCGGCCGAGCGCGCGTGGGTGCTCGCGACGGGCGAGCGGCTCTCCGCCCCGATCGCGGCCGCCGCCCTGCGCTCGCGCGGCCTCGAGGCCACGGCGTTCGACGCCGCGGCCCTGGTGCGCACCGACGCGACCTGGAGCGAGGCGAGCGTCGACTTCCCCGCCACGCGCCGTCTCGTGGACGCGGCCCTCGGTGCGCTGCCCAGGACCTCGCTCCCCGTGGTCACCGGCTTCATCGGCGGCACCGAGCACGGCGACACGACGCTGCTCGGCCGCGGCGGCTCCGACTACACCGCCGCCGTCCTGGGCTGGGCCCTCGAGGCCGAGCGCGTCGAGATCTGGTCGGACGTGCCCGGCGTGATGAGCGGCGACCCGCGACGCGACGCGAGCGCCCGCACGCTGCCCCGGCTCAGCTACGGCGAAGCCGCGGCGCTCGCCCGCGCGGGGGCGAAAGTGCTGCACCCCCGCACGCTGGAGCCGCTCGAGCCGGTCGGCATCCCGCTCTTCGTCGGGAGCACGCTGGCGCCGGACGTGGGCGGCACCTGGATTGGCCTCGATGCAGCGGCGAAGGCGGCGCGCGAGGAGGGCACCGCGGCCTGACTCCTTCCGTCAGCTGGAAACCCGAGGGCCGCGCGGCGAGAATGGCCTGGTGAGATCCCGGACGTTCGCGTGGCCCTTGCTGTCGCTGCTCGCCTGGGGCGCGAGCGTCCCGGCGGTCGCCGGCGCGCGGCCCATCGTGCTGGTCGGGATCGACGGCGCCGACTGGCTCGCGATCGATCGCCTGGTCGCGCGAGGCCAGCTGCCCACGTTCGCGCGGCTCAAGCAGCGCGGGCGGACCGGCATCCTGCGCGCGACGCCGCCGCTTCTGTCTCCAATCATCTGGACGACGATCGCGACGGGGCGTCGCCCCGAGGACCACCGCGTCCTCGACTTCATGGTCGACCTGCCCTCGGGCGGCCAGGCGCCCGTCACCTCTTCCGAGCGTCGCACAGCCGCCCTGTGGAACGTCTTCTCGGACCGCGAGCGCTCGGTGGCGGTGGTTGGCTGGCTCGCCACCTGGCCGGCCGAGCGGGTGCGAGGCACCATCGTCACGGACCGTGCGGCTTCCCGTGTCGGCGGAACCGGGGCCACCCCTGAGTCCCATGCTTGGTTCCCCGAGTCGAGCATCGCGGGGCTCGCCGCGTTCGTCGTTCGTCCGCGCGACCTCACGCGCGAGGACCTGACGCCTTACGTGCCGCTCAGCGCCCGCGAGTACGACGCGGCGCGACGCGCCCTCGAAGCACCCCCGGCGACCCTTTACCGCGATCCGATCGCCCACCTCGCGGTGACCGTGGCGGGAGCACGAAGCCACTCCCGCCTTGCCGAGGCGCTCGTCGCACGAGCGCCCCAGCCCGACCTGCTGATGGTCTACCTCGACGCGGTCGACGCCCTGTCGCATCGGTTCGTGCGCGACGAGCGGCGGGGACCCGGCGTGATCGAGCAGGCCTACCGCGACGCCGACCTCGTGCTCGGGCGGCTGGCGGCGGCCGCGCACCCCTCGAGCTGGATCCTCGTCTGCTCCGACCACGGCTTCTATCCTGCCGACGCGGGCGTTTCCGTCGATCCGGCCGAGCTCGCGGGGCCGGCCAGCGCCTGGCACCGGCCGTACGGCATCGTCGCGGCGATCGAGGCGCAGGCGCTGGCCGCCGCGAGCGCCCCGGCGGCGCCGCGCGACGCCGGGATCGTCACTCCGCTCGACCTCGCGCCGACGATCCTGCACGCGGCCGGCCTGCCGGTGAGCCTCGAGATGCCGGGCCGCGTCGTCTCTGCCCTGCTCCCGCCCGAGGCCGCGGCACGCCCCATCGCCAAGGTCCGTTCGCTCGAGCCGGAGCGGCGAGCGACTCCGCCCGTGGCTGCGGGCGACGCCGCCGACCCGGCCCTGCGCGAGCGGCTCGTGGCACTCGGGTACGTGGGCGCGAGCGGCACGTCGCTCGGCCGCCTCAACCTGGGCGAGATCCTGTACCGCAAGGGCGACTATGGCGGCGCCGAGCGCGAGCTGCGCGCGGTGGTCTCCGACCAGCCCACGAGCGTCTCGGCACTGCTCTGGCTGGCGAAGGCCGTCCGCGCCCAGGATCGGCCGCAGGCGGCGCTCGACCTCTACGAGCGCACGCTCGCCCTCGAGGCCGCCGGCGACGTGCTCGTCGAGGCGGTGACGCTCGCAGCCAGCACGGGCGCGCCCGACGTCGCACGCCGGATGCTGGGCGGCTTCCGCACGACGCCGCAGACCG
>Ga0210377_10003160_pt1 | contig 14183 bp, 16 predicted proteins | sample PLM4_65_b1redo_FD_155480 | JGI IMG/M metagenome (GOLD analysis project Ga0210377, IMG submission 155480) | Groundwater sediment microbial communities from an aquifer in East River, Colorado, USA - PLM4_65_b1 redo | ecosystem: Environmental > Terrestrial > Soil > Riparian zone | place: USA: East...
GTGGGCTGGGACCGCGACGGAATCGACGTCGAGCTGCCGAATCTCGGCCGGACCCGGGTCGGCCTGCGCGGGCGTCACCAGGCCGCCAACGTGGCGGTCGCCGACGCCGTGCTCGACGCCCTCGCCGAGGCCGGCATCGCTCGAACCGACCCTGCCTCGCGGCGGGCTGGATACGCGGCGGCCGTCTGGCCGGGCCGGCTGGAGCTGCTGACCGTGGCCGGCCGGGAGGTCCTGCTCGACGGCGCGCACAACCCGGCCGGCGCAGCGGCGCTTGCCGAGGCGCTCGACGACCTCCGGCCCTACCTGGCGGACGGATCGCTGACGCTCGTGACCGCGTCCATGGCCGACAAGGACGTCGCCGGGATCGTCCGCGCGCTGGCCGCCGCGCGGAGCCTGGACGGCGCGTCCGTGGTCTGCACCAGCCTGGACATCCCTCGGGCGATGCCGGCGCTCGAGCTGGCGGCGCGCTGGCGCGCCGGGCTGCCGACCGCGAGGATCGTCGCCGAGCCGGACCATCGGGCCGCGCTGGATCGGGCCATCGCGGGTGGCGCGGGCACGCCAGGACCGGTCGTCGTCGCCGGCTCGCTCTATCTTGTCGGTGCGGCGCGCGCGATCCTGGTCGACGACCCGGTGTTGCGCGATCCCGAGCCACCCGAGGAAGCATGAGCGAGCCCACGCCGGCAACAGGCTCCGCCCACGCGACCGATCCCGCCCCGACGCGGATCGGTCCGGCGGTCTTCCGTTGGGGCGAGCGGACGTTCGTGATGGGGATCGTCAACGTCACGCCCGATTCCTTCTCGGGGGACGGCGTACTCGAGGACGCCCCAGGCTCGCCCGAACCGTCCGATCCGATCGAACGGGCGCTCGCGCAGGCACGGCGAATGGTCGCCGAGGGCGCGGACCTCCTCGATGTCGGCGGGGAGTCCACGCGGCCCGGCCATCAACCGGTTTCCGCGGCCGAGGAGACGGAACGCGTGGTTCCGGTGATCCGGGCGCTGCGCGCGGCGCTCCCCGAGATCCCGCTCAGCGTCGACACGACCAAGCCGGCGGTCGCCGACGCGGCCCTCGCCGCCGGGGCGGACCTGATCAACGACGTATGGGGGGTCGGGCGTGACGACGCCCTGCCGCGCCTGTCCGCCGCGCACCGCGTCCCGCTCGTGGTCATGCACAACCGGGCGGAGCCGCACTACGCGCACCTGCTGCCCGAGGTCGTGGCCGATCTCCACGCGGCGCTCGATCGCGCCGTCCGTCTCGGTGTCGCCTGGGACGACCTGATCGTCGATCCGGGTTTCGGGTTCGGCAAGACGCCCGCGCAGAACCTCCAGCTTCTGCGAGAGTTGGATACCCTCCGCACCCTCGGTCGGCCCATCCTCGTCGGCACGAGCCGCAAGTCCACCCTGGGACGGGGCCTCGATCTCGGTCCCGAGGAGCGCCTCGAAGCGACCCTGGCGACGACCGCGCTGGCCATCGCTGCCGGTGCCGACATGGTCCGCGTCCACGACGTCCGCGCCAACGTCCGCGCCGCACGCATCGCCGATGCCATCATTCGTGCGAATTGGCGGAGCGAGCCCACCGGAGGAGGCCCCAGCTGAGCGATCGGATCGTGCTCTCCAACATGCGCTTCCAGGGTCGCCATGGCTTCTTCGACCACGAACTCCTCGCGGCCCAGCCGTTCGAAGTCGACGTCGAGCTGCGGCTCAACCTGCAGCCGGCCGGCGTGGACGACGATCTCGCCAAGTCGGTCGACTACGGCAAGGTCTACGACGCCGTCCGGCAGATCGTCGAATCGACCTCGTTCCGCCTGCTGGAGGCCCTGGCCGAGGCAATCAGCCACGAGCTCCTGGCCGACTTCGATGTCAACGAGGTGGGTGTCCGCGTGCGCAAGCCCGAGGTCCAGCTCGGTGGCCAACTCGACTACGCGGGCGTCGAGATCTGGCGACACCGATCACCGAACGAGCGCCGCTAGTTCCAGTCGCACCGGCGCGACCGCCGGTCAGGGCGGCGGCGGCGTTTCGTCCGGTGGGGTGGGCTCCGGTGTCGGGGTCGGCACCGGTGTCGGCGGTGGCGTGGGCTCGGGGGTTGGCTCCGGCGTGGGCTCGGGCGTCGGCTCAGGCGTCGGGGTGGGCGTCGGCGTCGGGGTGGGCGTCGGCGTCGGCTCCGCGCCGAGCGAGACGATGTAGTCCACCGGCGTGTCGCGGGGGACGGACGCACCGGGCCCCGGGACCTGGCTGACGATCAGGTCCACCGGCACCACCGGGTCGTAGGCCTCGGTCTTGACCCCGCGGGCGAGCCCGGCGGCAAAGAGCTTGGTGATGGCATCGACCTCGGAGCCGAGTCGCAGGTCGGGCACGGCCACCGTCCCGGGCGGTTGCGCCACCACGACCTCGACCTCGGCGCCGAGCGCGATCTCGGTCCCCTCTGCGGGGTCCTGGGAAAGGATCGTGCCCGCCGGCTCGGTCGACGTCTCGTCGGTGGTCGGCGCGAGCGTGATCCCGAGCCCGTCGGCCTCGCTGGTCGCCGCCGCGATCAGGTCGCCGACGAAGTTGGGAACGGTGACCCTGGCCGGCGTCGATGGGCCCGGATTGGCGCCCGACGCGAGCTGGAAGACGAGGAACGCCACGCCGGCGAGCAGGGCGATGGCGATGATCCCGGTCAGCCAGACGAGCGGGCTCGTCCCGCCGCGGTCGTCGTCGCCATCCTCGTCGAACCGGGGACGCCGCGCGGCCGCCGCTCGCGAGCCAGCCTGGCGACGGCCCGCCGGCGGATCGGCCTCGTCCCGTTCCTCGCCCGCGTAGGCCTCGGGCGGGTACGGCACCCGGACCGGGTTGGCGTGGGCGGTCCCCGAGATGACCGGCCGGACCGCTGGCGGGGATGTCGGCGGGGAAGCCGGCTCGGGCGTACCGCTGGGCGACGCGGGGAGGGCCGCGGCCGCGCCGGCAGCCTCGATCGCCGTGGCCCCGACCATCCCGGTCGAGCTGGCGAGCGTGGCGTCGAGTGCGTCGGCCATGGCGGCCGCCGACGAGAACCGGTCGTCCGGAGCGGGACTGAGCGCCTTGCGGGTGATCGCCGCGAGGTCCGGAGGGAGCGACGATCGGATCTCGACCGGGTCCGGGATCGGTCCGCTCAGGCGGGCCAGCGCGACCGACGCGGCGCTGTCGCCGGTCCACGGCCGGACGCCCGTCAGCATCTCGAAGAGCACGATCCCGAGGCTGAAGATGTCCGACGCCTCGGTCGTCTGCTCGCCTCGCGCCTGTTCAGGGCTGAAGTAGTGGACCGAACCGAGGGTCGTCCCGGGCAGGGTCATCTGGGCCTCGGCGACCGCGCGGGCGATCCCGAAGTCGACCACCTTGACCCGGCCGTCGCGGCCGATCAGCACGTTGCCCGGCTTCACGTCGCGGTGGACGATCCCCTTGGCGTGGGCGGCGGCCAGGGCACGGCCGACGCCGGCGGCGATCCGAGCGGCCTGCCGCGGCGGCAGGGCGCCGCTTCGTTTCAGGATCGAGGCGAGGTCCTCGCCGTCGACCAGCTCCATGGCGATGAACGGACCGGACGGATCCTCGCCGTAGTCGAAGACGGTGACGACGTTCGGGTGGCTGAGCGAGGCCGCGGCCTGGGCCTCCTGTCGAAACCGTGACGAGAAGTCGGGATCGCGCAGGTATTCGGGCCGGAGCAGCTTGAGGGCGACATCGCGTCCGAGCCCGGTGTCGGTCGCCCGGTAGATGGTCGCCATCCCACCCTGTCCGAGCAGCTCGATCAGGCGATAGCGTCCACCCAGGATCTGGCCGATCTCCGCCAAGCGGTCTGCCCCTCGTTCAAGGCCGCGACCATCCGGCCGCGCTCGGGCGAGATCGTACCCCAACCGCCGTCAGCGCCCGGTCAGGCGTCGCCAGACCAGGTCGATCGCCTCGAGCGTGCCGATGCCGTCGAACAGGCGTGCGCCGTGGAGCGCCCACTCCTGGACCTCCTTGAGGCCAGTCAGGACGACGAGGAGGACCGCCAGACGTCCCTTTGACCAGCGGGCGATCCGCGCATCGCCGAGCGCCGCGACGGCGAGGAACCAGAACTCGAAGGCGTTCGGGAAGAGGAGCAGCAGCGCTCGTTCGTGGGTGAGCTCGAACGCGACGAAGCCGACGAGCCGGAACAGGTAGAGCGCGACGGCGACCGTCCGGGCCGGCCCGACCCAACGCAGCGCCACGACGAGGAACGCGCCGAGATAGACCTGGTCGAGCCACTTGTCGAGACCCTGGTAGTCGGGCACGCCGCCCAGGTCGAGGAGATCCCGAAGCAACAGGTCGCTCAGGTCGATCAGGACGGCCAGCAAGCCGCCCACCAACGGCCAGCGAAGAACCGGTAGCGACCCGGCGATCCGGACCGCGGCGATCACGATGACCTCGAGGGTCATGCGGTCCCCCCGAACCTGGCTAGAGCCGGAGTCCCTGGAGGTACGCCCGGAACTCGCCACCGAGATCCGGGCGGTTGAGCGCCACCTCGACCGACGCCTGGAGCCAGCCCATCACGGTCCCCGCGTCGTAGCGGGTGCCTTCGAAGGCGTAGCCGAAGACCTCCTGCTCCTCCATGAGCGCGGCGATCGCGTCGGTCAGCTGGATCTCGCCGCCGGCGCCACGTTTGGTCTGCTCGAGCTTGTCGAAGATCTTGGGGGTCAGGATGTAGCGTCCGATGATCGCCAGGTTCGATGGAGCGTCCTCGGCGGCCGGCTTCTCGACCAGGCTCGTGATCCGGTGGAGCCGGCCGTGGTCCAGCGGGTCCTGCGAGGGCTCGGCGGCGATCACGCCATAGCGGCTCGTCTCCGCGGGCGGCACCTCCATCACCGCCACGACCGAGCCGTGGTGCTGGTGATAGGCGTGGATCAGCTGGCCGATGCACGGCCGGTCGGCGATGACCACGTCGTCGGGCAGGATCACCGCGAACGGCTCGTGGCCGATCAGGTCCTTGGCCATCAGCACCGCGTGGCCGAGGCCCAGCTGCTCCTTCTGCCGGATGTAGGCCACCTGGGCGAGGTCGCTGATCGCGCGGACCTGGCGGAGCATTTCGATGTCGCCCTTCTCCTCGAGCAGGTGCTCCAGCTCGTAGGAGAGGTCGAAATGATCCTCGATCGCCCGCTTCTGGCTCGAGGTGACGATGATGACCTGCTCGATGCCGGCGGCAACCGCCTCCTCGACCGCGTACTGGATGATCGGCTTGTCGACCAGCGGCAGCATTTCCTTGGGCTGCGCCTTGGTTGCCGGGAGGAACCGGGTTCCCCAGCCGGCGGCGGGAAAGACAGCCTTGCGGACGCGCATCGAACCTCGGTTGAGCGGGTTGGGCGGTCCGCGAAGTATACCCCTGGGTCCCCGATGACCCGGGTTACCGGTCCCCGAGGGAGCCGGCGAAGCGCCGGACGGCTCGGCTGAACTCGGCCGGCCGGTCGAGGTTCGAGAGGTGGAGCGCACCCGGCAGCCGGGCGCGCCGGGCGTCGCGGGCGGCGGCGGCAAACGCCCCGGCCGAGAGCCGGAAGAGCAGGTCCCACTCGCCGTTGAGGATCAGGGTCGGGCCCGGATAGGCGGCCAGCCGCGGCGCGAACCGCTGGCCGAACAAGGCCCGCACGGCGCCGGCACCGCCCTTCGACCAGAAGCCTCCGGCGACGATCGGTTCGGCGATCTCCGGCGGGTAGCGCGTCCGGAAGAACCAGGTGTTGAGCCGGACGAGAGCGGGTCCGTCGAACCGGTCGAGGATGGCGGCCAGCGCCCGGTACGGGACGGACCCGAAACCGACCGGCTCGGCGGTCGACCCCGCGAGCACGAGTCCACGGACACGTTCCGGTTCGCGCGCCGCGAGCGCCATCGCCACGTACCCGCCGAGCGACAGCCCGACCACGACCGCCCGTCCGCCGGCCGCCTCCTCGCGGATGACCGCCGCCACGGCGTCGGCGGCGCCGTCGAGGGTGAACGGTTCGTCCGCCCGCGCTCCATGACCAGGCAGGTCCATGGCGATCGCCCGGAACGTGTCTCCGAGGTCGTCGAGCTGGGCGGTCCAGGCCGAGCGCGTGAGGCGTGTGCCGTGGAGGAAGACGATGGCCGGCGCCGTGGCCGGACCGACCACCGTGATCGACGAGCCGGGCGGTCGGTCCACCGCTACCCCTCCGCGCCGCGAGCCGGCAGCGGCGCCGGTGCTCCGGCGGGTCCAGCCGAACCGTCGGTGTCGTCATCCTCCGCTTCGATGGCGGGCGCGGCGACGATCCGATCGGCCGAAGGCGCGGCGCGCTGGAGGATGAGCGCGGCGGCCAGGATCGCCAGGCCGCCGAGGACCTGCACGGGCGCCAGGCCCTCGCCCAGCAGCCAGGCGGCCAGCACGACCCCGACGACCGGCTCGAAGAGCATCAGGATCCCGGCGCCGGTGCCGCCCACGAGTCGGATCCCGGTCAGGAAGAGCATCGACGGGATCGCCGCCGCGAACAGGCCGGTGAACCCGAGCAGGGGCAGGACCGAGGGCGCCCCGAGCGGATAGGCCAGCGTCGACAGGGCGCCGGTCACCACCGCCAGCGCGATCCCGCAGACCACCGTGACCGCCAGGACCACCGCCATCGCCTGGTCCGCCGGCACCCGCCGGTACCCGCTCCGGCTGAGCAGCACGAAGACGGCCTGGCTCAGTGCCGCACCGAGCGCCAGGCCCACGCCGAGCCCGTCGAAGTCGATGCCGGTGGCGGGATCGAGCTGCGAGGCCACGACCGCCACCATCCCGGAGACGGCCAGCACGAGCGCGACGATCCTCGGCCGATCCAGGCGCTCGCGCCCGAGCGCGACGTTCCCGCCGGCCACCAGCACGGGATAGGTGTAGAAGCCGAGCAGGGCGAGGGCGACGGTGATCCGGTCGAAGGCGATGAACATGCACAGGTTGAGCGTGAAGCCCATCACCGCCGCGATCCCCAGGCTCGCCCGGGCGCGACCGTCGAGGTCCACGAGTCGCGTCAACCGTCTGCCACGCCGGCCGATCCGCCATGCGACGAACGCCCCGGTGGCCAGGAAGCCGATCGCGCTGCGCCACGCGACGAAGGCGAGCGGCTGCATGCCGGCGTCGTAGGCGAACCGGGACAACGGGCCGAGCGTGCCGAACAGGGAGGCGGCCGTGAGGACGACGGCGACGCCGACGATCGGCGACCGGGTCGAAGGAGACATCGGATCCATGGTAGGCGGCGGCCCGCAAGCCGGCCGGCCAGGCCGGCCCGGTCGTCCGGTCGGCTAGGTGGATGCCCCGGCCGGTCCGCCACCGTGGCGCCCGGTCGACAGGCGCTCGACCGTGGGCGCCTCGCGGCGTATCCCGCCCACCCGGATCGACGTGAACGGCACGCGGATCTCGCGGAAGACCTCGATCGACACGAGGAAGCCGGCAAAGAGGAACAGCACACCGAGGAACTTGCCGAGCTGGAACCACTCGGTCATGCCGAACCGATTGAGCGTGTCTCCGAGCGTCGCCACGACCGAGCCGACGGCGATCAGGATCGTGGCCGGCACGCGACTGTGGAGTCGGCCGGCAAGCAGCGCCACGACCGCGCCGGGGAGCGAGGCAACCAGGTTCACCAGGATCGCCACCGGCGCGATGAGCAGGTTGAACAGGAACTGGTCGCCGGGCTGGTTCGGATCGAGCGAGTAGGCCAGCACGCGTCGCTTGGGCATGAACACGTACGTCGAGAAGATCGCGCCGAGGATCAGCGCAAAGGCGCCGGTGATGTTGAGGAACGGCGTCAGCAACCGGAGCTCGGCCGGGAAGAGCGTCGCCACCGGCGCCCCGGTCGCTGGGTCGAGCGCGTAGCCGGGCGCGGCCAGGGTGGTGGTCGCCATCAGCACCAGGCTGAGCAGGGTCGCCCCCACCACGGCACCTGCCGCGAGGAGCGGCCAGCGGTCGTTCGCGAAGTACGTTTCGACTGCGACGGCGAGCGCCAGGATGCCCGCTACGATGAAGTAGAGGAGCGGGAGCGCACCGGCCCCGGCGTACTCGGGCTTGGTCCGGACGAGGAAGGTGAACAGCCCGGCCAGGAACAGGCAGAGCGCGAAGCTGTAGCCAAAGCGCGTGCGACCGAGCAGGTAGGCGGTGCCCAGGCCGAGCCAACCGGCGGTCCACACCGCGCCGGTCAGGTACCAGGTCCGATACAGGAGCTCGTTCCAGCCGGCGATCGCGGCGATCGCCTCGCAGCCCGCCCCCACGCCATAGAACAGCATCCCCATCGTCCAGATCAGCTGGAACCCGCCACGACGGTCGCGCCACTGGTCGAGCAGGGCGACCGCGAACACCAGGGCGAGGATGGAGGTGACGGCGGGCAGGACGATGCTCAGGTCCATGGTCAGCTCGACGCTTCGTGATACGAGGCGATCAGCCGGAGGAGGAGACGATCGAGCAACGCCGAGGCGTCCTCGTAGAGGCTCGCCAGCCGCCTGGCATCGAGCGCCCGGCGGCGTCCGAGCCCGGCCAGCTCCGTCATGAACGGCCGCCTCGCGGCCACGAAAAGGCCGACCGCCTCGTTCAGGCTCGTCCCCGTCCCTGACATCCGGTGGGCGAGGTCGTCAACGACGGCGGTCGCCTGGTCCTCGGCCGTCGCCCGGGCGACCGCGTCGGCCGGATCGGCATCCAGGTACGCGACGAGCGCTGCGACGAGGCGGCGCCCGTCCCGGCGATACCGTTCGAGGGCGACCGTGTCCTCCGCCAGGGCGCGATGGACCGGCTCACCGGTCGCATAGCTCCGCCGATAGGCGCGGGTCAGTCGGTCGGAACTCGCCCCGAGGCTGGCGAGCGGGCGGGCGCCCGGCTGCCGGCTCGAGGCGAGTCGCTCGATCGTCCGGCGGTCGAAGCGGCGGTGCCGGCCGGGCGTGACGAACGCGTCCACCCGGCCCTCGTCCGCCCACCGACGCAGCGTGTCCGGATCGACCCCCAGCAGCCGGCTGGCAGGCCCGAGGGACAGCCAGTGCACGCCCTCGTCCGCGCGCCGACCCACGATGCGGCGAGCGGCGGATCCAGGATCGGACAACGGGCGCCTCGGATCAGGGTGCCGACGGGTCGGGCGGAAACGTGGGGGGAACGCCCGGATCCCGACCCGTCGACATGGAGATGAAGTCCCGAGAAACCTGGGCAAATCTGGGTATCGATGGACGCCTCAGGTCGGCGGAGAATACGGTCGCGCCCCGTCTCCCGTCAAGCGGGGAGTACCGTCCGTTGCCGCGTGCCGGTTCCTCGGGCCGGCGGGTCGGGCCGGACGCCGGGGTCAAGCGGGGACGAACTCGTGATCGTCGCGGTGGATCCCATCGCACAGGCCGTAGCGGTCGGCCTCACCCGGGATGGGGACGGGGCGCATGATCTCGCGAACCTGTCCGCGGCGACAGAAGAGGTGGCCCTTCGCCGCCATCCAGCGCCGGACGCAGGCGGGCTCCCCGTGGAACTGGAACGGCCCCGGGTTGATCGCCGGTCGGTCGGTCCAGGCGACGGGTGACTCGGCCGCCACGATATCGAGCAGGTTGATCCGCCAGGGCGTGCCCTCGATGATCTCGAGGCAGCCGTCGCAACGGGTCGCCACGTTGTCGCGGATGACCGTCCGGATCTGGATCCCCATGATCTCCATCGCGGCCGATGGTAGCAGGGGCGCGCGCGAGATCGCGCGCGCAGCCGAGCGTCGCTGGACAGTCAGCCGACCAGCGGCTTGAGCAGGCTGTACTCGCCGTGGTAGCGGACGTTCAGGCTGTTGTTGAACAGGTTGAGCATGTTGATGTAACCGACCAGGAACGTGAGCTCCACCAGTTCCGGGTCGCTGAACTGCTCGTGCAGCTGCTGCACCAGGGCCTCGGGGATGGCGTTCGAGTCGGCCATCACGGCGCGCGTGTACTCGATGGCCAGGCGCTCGCGCGGGACCAGCGATTCGGGGCGCTCGATCGCGACGAGCGGCTCGTGCACGATGTCGGCGATGTCGACCAGGTCGCAGTGCGAGTTGACGCAGAACTGGCAGTCGTTGGTGTGCGACGCGGCGATGATCACCAGCTCCTTGACCCGCCGTTCAAGCAGCCCGCCGGGATAAACGCTGTTGCCGAAGCCGGCGAATGCCCGCAGGATCTCCGGCCGCAGGCACATCGCCTGGATCATCTCGACGGGCGGCCGTCCGCGCTCCCAGAGGCCTCGGCTCTCATCGAACGACGGATCGTCCTTGACGGCCTCGAATGCGGACCGGATCTGCTCCGGGGTGACGGTAACGCGCATCGACAGATCACCTCGAACGGGAGTGATTGGACCGCTGGTGGACGCCACCTGGCTGCCGCGCGAGTGGTACCCCCAAGGGGACTTGGGGACCCGCCCGCTTCTCTTGACGATCCCTTGGCATGGTACGTCGCATGAGCCTTCTTGGCGGATGACGACCGCCGTTGGGCGTCGGTTGACCAAGCTCGAGGGCGCCCTCCTGCCCCGCGAGGCGGTGCTGGCCTGGCTGGTCGAGGCGCCGCAGTACCCGAGCCTCGAGGACCATGTCCGTTCGATCGCCCAGCTCCCCGTCGAGGCGGCACCATTGAGCGTGATCGGCGAGCGTGTGGAAGCCGCGGTGCGAGCCTCGCTGAAGGGGCAGCCGCGCGAGGCGATCGAGACCGAGGTTCGCCGATCGAGCCGCGACGGGTCTTTCTGTTCACCCTCGCGCTCGGGCTCAACGTCGTGGCGCTCGAGATCAGCAAGGTCGAGGGTCTGCGCGCCAGCGCCACCTTCTACTGGATGGGCTGCCTGCTGGGTGGACCACGCGCCGCCGACCTTCCGCCCGCCGAGGCGAAGGCATATGAGCGCGAGCTTGCCGATGCTTGGGCGCTCTGGTGGCCCGTCCTCGATCGGCTGAGCCTCGAGGTCCGGATCGAGAACGAAGCGACACGATGAGCCGATCGTGTGGCGGGTCGGCCGAGGCCGGTCGGCGTCCACCGGCTATGCCGCGTGTGTTACCACTTCGGGCCCACAATGACGAAGAACAGCGCTGCCCACAATACTGACGCGATCACGAACGAGACCGGCTCGAGCTCGCCCCCGAGGAGGGCAAAGGCGGTGGCCGTGCCGGCGGCGAGGACGATGATGACGGCGATCCTCGGAGCCTGGCGTGCCATCCGTTTCACGTCGCGGGCTCCTCGGCGGTCGTCGGCGGGCGCCAGAGTCGCGCCCGCGTCCGCAGCGCGGCGAGCTGATCCCAATGGCCGTCGACGCGTCTCTTGCCTTCGGGCGTGATGGCCACCGTGGTCCGCGGCGTCTTGCCGGAGAAGGACTTCGTGACTGCGACCAGTCCGGCGTCGTCGAGCTTTGCGAGATGCGACGAGAGGTTGCCCTGGGTCAACCCGGTGAGTCGGTGCAGGAAGACGAAGTCCGCGGTCGCACAGGCCGAGAGCGCCGTCAAGATGGCAAGCCGGGCTGGCTCGTGGATCAGGCGGTCGAGCTCGGACAGCTCGGCGAACGGATCAGCCATGCGCGGCCATGACCCGCCGAAGGGCGACGTGGTCGAGCAGTCCGCCGACGACGTACAGGAGCCCGAGCCAGGCGAAGAACAGGGGGAAGAGTGCTTCGCCGCGTAGCGAAGGAGCGAGCAGTGGAAGCAGCCCCAGGAGCGCGGTCGCGGCGGCGAGCGGCAGGTAGTGGGGTCGCCCGCGCCCGGTTGACCACCAATACGCGAGGAGCGCCGCGGCGTATACCCGCCCGGACAGGAACACCGGACCCGCCACGACCGCATCGACGACGAGGGACCCGCCCATGAGCGGGTAGGCCACGAACCACTTGGCGCGCGAGCGCAGGCGATGGTCAACGGTCCGATCGACGACGCGACCGAAGGCGGCCGCGTAGTAGCGGTCGGCCGCGACGGAGCCCAGGAACGCCAGGGCGAGACTCGCCAGGAGCGCGGGCTCGACGGGTACCCCAGTCGGCCACCAGGGCGCATACGTCGCTGCGATCGCAAAGCCCACTAGACCGAACGGCACGAAGCGCAGTCCCTGCCAGAAGAAGTAGTTGGCCGTTACCCGCCGGACAAGATCCAGGTCTTTGCTGACCATCGGTCACCGAGTTTGTGGTACAGACAACTCGGCGTTACCGTATCACGTCTCGTCAACCCCTCGCGCAAGTTCGCAACTGGTGGGCACTGGGCTCCTGATGACTCGGACCTATGGTCTTGGCCGCTTGACCAAGGCGAAGACGCCCTTCGTCGGGAGGCGCGTTGACTGCCCCAGCAGCTCGGCGACGCGGTCCTGGAGGCGATTGATGGTGGGATCCTCGCCGAACTGGTCGTCGCCTACGTCGGCTGCGGCCATCACCGCGCGCATCGCCGGGGACGGGCGGGTCACGGTGTCCGAGCGCAGGTCGATCACGTCCACGTGCCGATCGTAGCGTCGGCGGGCTCGGTCGGCCAGCGCAGGGCAAGCGATCCGTAGCGGCCTGATCCGTTACAGCTGCGCCCGAGGCGATGTCGCTCACGATGGGATGACGGGACCTTCGATCGGCACCATGAACCCGTCGTGATCGGGAGATCATGGTCGAGCCGCCTGGCGAGGCGATGCTGGATAACGGAACGCGGTGGGCTCCCTTCAGGGCGACGGCGAGGCGAAGCCCTTCTGCGCCTTCCCCCACCAGGCATCAGCATGTCGGCTTAGCTCGTCTCGTCAGGAAGCATCGGCCAGAGCGAGAAGGAGTAAATCGTCTTGTTGTCCGGGCCGACAAGGTAGATCCGCTGGACGACGCCGCCGTTGTCCGACAGGCCCAGAACGACCGCCTCGTCCGCCGACATGACCCGGCGCGGGGCCTCCCAGCCTGGATCCACCGGCGTGACGAAGTCCGCGGGAACGATGCCCGGCCAGGGCCACGGGACGGTACCGGCGTCCTGTGGGTCGGGCAGCAATCCACCCTCGATATAGGGAGCCGCGTCGAGCAGGCTGCCCCAGGAGCGGTCGGAATCCCAGAGGTTTGTCGGGATGCTGCTTCCCCGGTCGAAGTTGCGGAGGTGGTCGGCGAGTGGCCCCAAGGGACTGGCACTGACGCCTTCGACGCGCTTGACCAGACCGCCGGTGCGCACGGTGAAGACTCCGGAGGCGAAGCCGTCGATATCACGTGTCTCATACCGCTCGCAGGCGTCCCCAAGTCCGCCCTCCCCGATGGCGAACCGCAGGAGCGATTGGATCTCTTCCTCGTCGAGGTGGGCCATCGTGAACGGGCGGGCGCGGATGATCGGGCCCTCGGCCGGGGGCAACTCCGCACGCTCGTTCCGGAAGATGACCGTGCCGTCGCCATAGAGGGTGAATTCGGGCCCCGGCTGAAATTGTTCCCCACCGAGGTCACTGACTGCCAGGTCTGGGTCGCTGTCGAACCTGAGTACGACGTCCTTGGGACCGGTCGCGTGCTCGATCCGCGTGATCGGCGTTCCAGTCGGCTTGATCGTCGCCGACGGGGGGACGACCTCGACGTCGACCGCCACGCTGCTGTCGCAAGGGCTCCCGATCCCGAGCTGGCCGACGTAGTTGTCGCCCCAGCACTTGATCCCGCCGCCGCTCGTTAGCGCGCAGGTGTGCCATTCGCCCGCGGCAATCGCGATCCCGCTCGCGAGGCCCAAGACCTCGACCGGGACGCCGCTCGCGGTCGAGGTTCCGTTGCCTATCTGGCCGTGGTAGTTGTCGCCCCAGCACTTGACGCCGCCGCCGCTCGTGAGCGCGCAGGTGTGGCGGCTCGCTGCGATCGCGCTGACCCCGCTCGCGAGGCCCGCGACGTCGACCGGGACGCTGCTGTAAGTCGTCGTGCCGATGCCGAGCTCGCCGACGTAGTTGGAGCCCCAGCACTTGACCGCACCGCCGCTCGTTAGCGCGCAGGTGTGGATGTAGCCCGCGGCGATCGCGGTGACGCCGCTCGCGAGGCCCGAGACGTCGACCAGGACGCTGTCACTGTAGGTCGTCCTGTAGGTCGTCGTGCCGTTGCCGAGCTGGCCGTTATCGTTGTTGCCCCAGCACTTGACCCCACCGCCGCTCGTGAGCGCGCAGGTGTGGCTTCCGCCCGCGGAGATCGCGCTGACCCCGCTCCCGAGGCCCGCGACGACGATCGGAACCGGGACCCCCACGTCGGTCGTGGTGCCGTCGCCGAGCTGGCCGGCGTGGTTGGCGCCCCAGCACTTGACCCCGCCCCCACTCGTGAGCGCGCAGGTGTGGCTTCCGCCCGCG
>Ga0210377_10003161_pt1 | contig 14181 bp, 13 predicted proteins | sample PLM4_65_b1redo_FD_155480 | JGI IMG/M metagenome (GOLD analysis project Ga0210377, IMG submission 155480) | Groundwater sediment microbial communities from an aquifer in East River, Colorado, USA - PLM4_65_b1 redo | ecosystem: Environmental > Terrestrial > Soil > Riparian zone | place: USA: East...
GCTCCTTATTATCCTGACGCTTATTCTGCTTGCATTTGCAGTAACCATGTTCGGTACGCGCGGACAGTTTAACGGTCCTGTCGCGGGAGCCTCAATGTCACCTTCTCCAACAGAATCTCGGCAGCCGCGCATGTATACCGTTTCATATCGTTCTGGAGTCTTCAGTCCTACCAACCTGCGTATTCATGCCGGTGATACCGTTCGTTTTCGTAATGATGGATTCACTCTGATGCGTGTGGCATCAGACCCACACCCTGAGCACGGCGGCTTGGCTGGTTTTGATAGCATTGGCGATATCCAACCGGGCAGCACATTTGGTTTCACTTTTGCCGGCACCGGTATTTTCGGATATCATAATGAGAGGAACATCAATGAGACCGGCACCATCATGGTGCGATAAGTGATTTGTACCTCATGAAAAATCCTCTCACATTTCAGGTTGAATCATATTTGGGTGCCGGATTTGTTGTTCTGTTTGCGGGTTTCTGTGTGAGTCTCATCTTTGTAGCTCTGAAAAATTTTGATTCTGAAATTGAGATCATGGGTGCTCAGGAAACTCACATTCGGACAATATCGCCGACGGAACGGAGTAATATGGAATCTTGGATACGCGTAAACAGTATTAATATACCGGAGGGAGAGGGATACCGGTGGCTTATTCGCACGTATCCTTCGCGTCCGTGGAACATGTAGCATGCAGGTACGAATTTCTTTTTTTCTCAAGGAGGCCATTCTGTTCAGTCTTGCTATGGCTGTTGGGATCTATGTTTCATATCAGTACAGCCGATTTGTACCCGATACAATCGTTGTCCAGCCGATTCAGTTTTCTACCCAGAATGTATTACTTATTGTTGTAAGTTTTTTGATATTTTCATACGTTCTTTCCCGCTTTCATTCGCTGGCCTCAATGCTGTTCCGAGTTTTTTTGATGCTTGTGGTATTCTCAGGGTCGCAAGTTTTTTTCTCAACATTTATACGTTCACCGATTGACCTGTACGCAGCACTAGTCTTTGTTACTCTTTTTCTTATCGTCCGCACCGCGATTACGCATAATGCAGCAATCATTCTGGGGATCGCCGGGATTTCGGGGCTTCTGGGGTTGAGCCTTACGCCACTGCTTGGGGTCCTGATTCTTACAATTCTTTCCTTTTACGATATTATTGCGGTCTATCGCACCGGACACATGGTACAGCTGGCACGAAATATGGTACAGAGCAAAGCAATCTTCGGCTTTTTAATTCCCATTGAAACAAAAGATTTTTTTCGCAGCACGAGTGATGGGCAGGTTCGAGATCGTTTTATGATTCTCGGATCAGGCGATATCGGTTTGCCGATTATGTTTGCTTCCACACTTGTTTCTACGTCACTGACCGGTGCGATACTCGTAGGGTTCTTTGCCCTCGGGGGATTATTTGTTACGCACCTTCTGTTTATAAACCAACGTCAGCGACATGCGATGGCTGCGCTTCCGCCGATTGCAACCGCGTGTATTCTCGGCTTCCTCATTTCGCTCGTTGTTGCATGAATCCCGTTACAGGTCGCGCCCGCGCGCCATGCGCGGTCCAAATGACCTTGGGCGGGCTACCTTTAACGGGATGAAGTTACATTTCTATGGAGGGGCACAATCCGTCACCGGAGCAAACTATCTGCTCGAATCGGGTGATTTAAAGATTCTTGTTGATTGCGGACTATTCCAGGGGAGCCGGTATAGTGAAACATGGAACTATGAGCCGTTTCCTTTTGATCCCCGAGAAATTGATTACGTTTTGATAACGCATAGTCACGCAGACCACATGGGACGGATACCGAAACTCTATCGAGATGGATTCCGGGGGCAGATTATAACAACAGAACCGACGAAAGCAATCATGTCCATTGCGTTAGATGATTCGCTGGATAAAATTAGAGATGAGGCAAATCAGGATGGGCACGCACCGCTGTACCGGAAAGATCACATTCACAAATCTCTTGAAATGACGCACACTGTTCAGTACCGGCATCCCGTACGCCTGCACGAACGTGCTACCGCAACATTTCATGAAGTCAGCCACATTCTTGGCTCTGCGGCTATCGAGATTGTGGTGAGAGATGTGGGAACTACCAAGCGGATATTATTTTCTGGTGATGTTGGCAATCCTCCCACACTCCTACTCAACCCCATCGACTATGTTCGCGATGCTGATTACGTCATTATAGAATCTGCGTACGGAAACCGTTTGCACGAAAATCGAAACGAACGAAGAGATATTCTTCAAGAAGTAATTACCGAGACCGTTGACCGCGGCGGGGTCTTAATGATTCCCTCATTTGCTATTGAAAGAATACAGGAGCTTTTGCTTGAATTTCATGTCTTGTTTCAGGAACAGCGCATCCCGGAGGTACCCGTATTTGTTGACAGTCCACTCGCAATTAAAATAACTAACATGTACGGTCAATATTCTCGGTACTTTAGGCCCGAAGCAATAGACATGCTTAAAGAAAGCGGAGGTCTTTTTCAATTTCCATGGCTCACATTTACGCCAACCGTGGCTGAATCGAAGGAAATAAACAGTGTTCCTGCACCGAAGGTTATTATTGCTGGGTCCGGGATGTCACAGGGCGGACGAATTCTGCATCACGAGATCCGGTACCTGCCGGATGAACAGAATACCATTCTGTTTATTGGGTATCAGGTACAAGGAAGTCTCGGCCGAAAAATATTTGACCGTGAACCGCTGGTACAAATCCTTGGTCAATCTGTTGCTGTGCGCAGTCGCGTGGAAGCCATCGGTGGTTATTCGGCACATGCGGATCAGACGGGATTGCTAGAATTTGTGGCTCGGGCCAATGAGGGCAGGGGTATTAAAAAAGTGTTTATTGTACAGGGGGAATCGGATTCAGCTCTGGCGTTAGCGGAAAAAATCACTGAAAAAATCAGTATTCCGGCTATGGTTCCGCGAGTAGACGAAATTATTGCAATTTAGCACTTGGCATGATAGAGTGCCAACGTTGAATTATGAGTGCTTTTTGATACTATACGTAGATATCAGGAACATTCATATTTCCAGTTAGTATTTACTCAATGACAAATTTTAAATTCAACAACTTATCAATTCCGGAGGAACTTCCATTGATAGCGTTAAAAAATACAGTCTTATTTCCCAAGATTGTTATGCCACTCATCGTACAGCGGCCGAAATCAGTTAATGCACTTGATGCTGCGATGTTGCGCAACAATCTAATCTTCTTTGTTACACAAAAAAACATCGAAGATGATGTTATTGAAAGTGATCTATTCCGGATCGGTACTATCGGGCGTGTTATTTCTGTTTTTAAACTTCCGGATGGCTCTTCAAAGATTGATGTTGAAGGAATAGTGCGTGCAGAAATTTCTCAATTCCATGATCAAGGACAATTTTTTCATGTAAAAGTAAACCCGGTGATGCTGGATGTAAGCGACGAGGATCTTGAGGAGAAGGTGTTGATGCGGCGCGTCATAGATCAATTCCGGAAGATTTCAGAGATCCGTTCGTTTCCCGCAATTCTTCCCGAGGTTATCTATATGATGTCGCAGCTGAAGGATCCCGAGCAGATTATCAGTCTGATTACGGCAAACCTGAGTTTGGATGTGCAGGACCAGCAGCGGATACTTGAAACGACATATGCAAAATCAGTCCTTGAGCAGCTCAACATGGCGCTTACGCGTGAGCTGGATATCCTTGAAGCCGAAAAGAATCTGGCAAAAGAAACAAAAAAGAAAATTGGAAAGATGCAGAAAGAATTGTTTTTGCGTGAACAGCTGAAAAGCATAGAAAAAGAGCTCGGTGTTGAAGATGAACATGCAGAACTCGACATACTCCGGAAGAAAATCTCTGCTGCGGGTATGCCAAAGGAAACGGAGAATAAAGCGCTGAAAGAGCTCAACCGTTTGGTAAAAATGCCATCGTTCAGTCCCGAGGTTTCGTACCTCCGAACGTATTTGGACTGGCTTGTTGAATTGCCATGGAATGAAAAGACCAAAGAGCGCATCGACCTCAAGGAAGCTCAGAAGGTTCTCGATGAGGACCACCATGGTTTGAAAAAAGTAAAAGAGCGCATTCTTGAATACCTTGCCGTCAAAAAACAGATGAATAAACTGCGCGGCCCGATTCTTTGTTTTGTAGGTCCTCCGGGTGTTGGCAAGACATCAATCGGGCAATCAATTGCCCGTGCATTAGGCCGTAAGTTTATCCGGGTGTCACTGGGGGGACTCCGCGATGAAGCAGAAATCAGAGGACATCGTCGAACCTACGTGGGAGCACTTCCCGGACGCATTGTACAGGGTATCCACACGTCCAAGGTAAAAAATCCGGTGTTCATGCTTGATGAGATCGACAAAATTGGTATGGATTTCCGGGGGGATCCATCATCGGCGCTGCTTGAAGCGCTTGATCCCGCACAGAACCATTCCTTCTCCGATCATTACCTCGAAGTTCCATTTGATTTATCTGATGTTATGTTTGTTGCAACTGCAAATTCTCTCGAAACAGTTCCTCCTGCCCTACGCGATCGATTAGAAGTGATTGAATTTCCTGGATATACTGAGCAGGAAAAACTTCACATCGCTGAAGATTTCATTGTGCCCAAACTGGTGAAGGAGCACGGGCTTCCCAAAAAGGCGGTTGTATTTAAGTCGCCCGCTATTCTGGATGTTATACAGCAGCATACCCGTGAAGCAGGAGTACGTGATCTGGAACGCCAACTCGGAACAATTATTCGAAAGGTAACACGCAAACTTGTAGAATCTCCATCTACGAAAACTGTTCTGGTGAGCAGGGATGCACTCCATAAATATTTAGGAGCAAATCGATACAGCCATCAAAAAGCACACACAAAAGACGAAATCGGTGTTGTAATGGGTCTTGCTTGGACACCAGTCGGGGGAGAAGTGTTCTCAATTGAAACGTCCAAGATGCCCGGCAAAGGACGATTGATACTCACCGGACAGCTGGGAGAAGTCATGCGTGAATCAGCGCAGGCAGCGTTGAGCTACGCACGTGCGTGGGTGGCGCGTGAAGGCAAGAAAGAAGAATTTGCCCGCTATGACATTCATATCCATGTACCATCTGGTGCTGTTAAAAAAGATGGTCCTTCAGCTGGAACGGCGATGACTGCTTCACTGGTTTCTCTGTTTTTGGACATGCCGGTTCGAAAAGAAGTAGCAATGACCGGCGAAGTCACACTCCGTGGAAAAGTACTGGAGATTGGCGGCGTTAATGAGAAGGTACTTGCTGCTCACCGTGCTGGAATTAAGACAGTCATTCTTCCGTTCGAGAACAAAAAAGATCTGGAAGAACTTCCAAAGGAAATAAAAAAAGATATTAAGTTCATGTTTGCAAAGACGGTGGACGATGTGCTCAAAGTTGCCCTGAAGTAACTCACTAAAAAAGCGCTCGAAACGGGCGCTTTTTTAGTGTATGATATTGGTAATGTGGGAGCTTCTGAAGAATAAGGTATTTCTCCACGCTACAGCTGTATTGACCGGCACCATGGTGGGCGTAGGTATCTTCAGCATCCCGCTTTCATTTACGAAATCGGGGTTTTTTATTGGCCTCATCTTGCTTTTTGTCATTGGAGCAATAACTATTCTTTATAATCTTATATTTGCGGAGATAATTCTTCGTACGCAGAGCAGCCACCAGCTCGTTGGTTATACCCGCAGGTATCTCAGGAGTCCATGGGCCCGGCGGATTGTTTTTTTTGCTAATGCACTTGGGATTTACGGAGCACTGCTGGTATACATTCATTACGCCGGTGGATTCCTTGACAATCTCCTGTCGGAATTTTTTTTCATTCCACGGCAGTATTACAGTCTCGGTTTTTTTCTCCTCGTATCATCAATCCTTCCGTTTGGATTCCGCACGGTGGCCGGTATTGAATTCTTTATAACGGCCCTGTTTATTATAGTAACCCTGAGCATCTTTGGCGTAGGGATTCAGAATATCGATGTTGCAAATCTTACCACCGTTGATGTGTCCTACTGGTTCCTGCCGTACGGCGTTCTTTTGTTTGCATTTGCAGGACTTTCCTCAATTCCGCTGCAGCGGCGATTGTTACACGGCCAGGAACATAATTTTAAGCGCTCTATTGTCTTCGCCGTGGTCCTGAGCGGAATATTATATGCACTCTTTGCGTTAACAGTGGTGGGCGTCTCTGGATTTTCCACATCTGACGATGCGCTTTCGGGGCTTCGTGAGTTTGTCGGTCCACCCCTGATACTCCTGGCTTCCTTTTTTGGAATATGCACTATCACGACATCATTTCTTATGCTCGCGAGTGCTTTGTCGGACATTTTCTATTTAGATTTTAGGATCCGCCGGAAATCTTCCTGGCTCCTTACGGTGATTCCGCCGCTCGTACTCTACCTGAGCGGTTTGCGCAGCGTGGTGGATATTATCAGCCTTGTCGGAGCAGTCGGCATTGGTACAGAAGTTATTATCCTATTGTTCATATTCAGAAAAGCGAAGAAAGAAGGCGATCGTACACCCGAATTTTCAATGAGTATTCCGAACTGGGTTTCTATCCTTCTGGGGATCGTATTCATGATAGGTATTGTGTTTGCTCTGTTTGTCCGTGATTAAGCTTCTCAACACCATTGAGCATTGGATTTTTCTGGTATTTCTCATACTACTTCCGTTTCAGGCACGTCTCATCCTTGTTCAGCCGGACTGGATGTTTAATGAGTATACCGCTGTAGTTCTCTATGGCAGCGATCTTCTCTTTTTATTTCTGATGGTGTGCTGGGCACTGCAGGTACGGAGATCGAAAATACAATTTGATGTCATATCGGTATTGGTATTTTGTTTTATAGGATTTGCAGCACTTTCAGCAGTTATGAATGGAAATGAATTGGTCAGCTGGTTTCGTTTTCTGAAACTTCTGGAGGGTGTTCTGCTTTTTTTGTACATTCGTGCCCGAATGTTTGAATACAAAAAGGAGCAGATTGTTATGGCGCTGATGATCGGGGCGCTCACGCAGAGTATTTTGGGGATCTCACAATTTTTGTTGCGCCACGATGTGGGTCTGCAGCTGTTGGGAGAAAGTGTTTTAAATACTACGATGCGTGGGGTCGCATCTTTTTATTCGGATGGAGAAAAGGTGATACGCGCCTACGGGACGACACCGCACCCAAATGTGTTGGCAACGTATCTCGTCCTTGCGATCGCATCGTATTATTGGCTATCGGTGACTTCCGAGCAGAAACTTCGGTGGTACTGGCATGGGGCGTACGCAGGTATCTTTTTTGGTTTTCTCACCACGTTTTCACGTGTTGCAGTAACAGCGTGGGTGCTGTTGGCGGTTACCGGAGTCGGCGTTTTTGCCTATCGACACATTGGAAATCACATTTCAATTTCAAGGATCGTACGCCCGTTGTTTATTACACTGGCCGTGATTGGCGTATTCCTTATATGCTACGGTCCCATGGTCATCAGCCGTCTTACGTTACCGACCGAGGATGAGGGCATGACACTGCGTAACTTCTATAATCAGCAAGCTCTACAAAGTGGGGAGGGCCGTCTTAATTGGTTTGGCATCGGAATTGGCTTGTTTGTGCCGTGGCTGATGGAACACAGCCCGGGACTCCTCCGGGATCTATATCAGCCGGCGCATAATCTTTTTTTGCTCATTTTCGCTGAAACTGGACTCTTGGGGATTTTCTCGTTCGTGGCTTTTCTCGGGAGTATTGTGGTGGTGTTTATGCGGAAGGTTCCTCTGACATTTCAAAAGGTATATCTTCTCGGGTGCGCAGCAGCACTCCTTCTTATGAGTGGATTTGATCATTTTTTCTGGACACTACAGCAGGGGATCGGTATGTGGTGGTTGGCGTGGGGAGTCATTGCTGGTTCAATGAAATCTCGGTAGAATCTCTAGGTATGACTTCCGATGTGCAACGGACTGAATTACTGCGAAAAATACGCGATGAAGTGGTTCAGCTGACCAGTTCTCCACTGTATCCGGAACGCGTCCGCAACAATGTGCACCCCGTCATTGGGGAGGGTGATCATTATTCAAAAATAATGTTCGTGGGTGAGGCGCCGGGTCGTAGCGAAGCACAAACTGGCCGTCCATTTGTTGGAGCTGCCGGAAAAATACTTGATGGATTGCTGGCATCGACAGGTATCGAGCGAAAAAATGTGTACATCACTAATATTGTGAAAGATCGCCCGCCATATAACCGTGATCCGCTGCCAGAGGAGATTGCTGCCTACGGGCCGTTCCTTGACCGGCAGATAGAGATTATTCAACCAAAAGTAATTGCGACGCTTGGCCGGTATGCAATGACGTATATTATGGAGAAATTTGGACTGATTGAGGAGTTACAACCCATCAGTCAAATGCACGGCAAAAGTTTTATTGCACATGCCTCCTACGGAGAGGTTGCCATAGTTCCGTTGTACCACCCGGCGGTAGCGGTGTATAACTCCAATACAAAAAGCGTTCTTCAAAAGGATTTTGAGATACTGAAGCAATACGTCTAATGGCTATCATAGATTTTATACAGAACTACATTCCATTCCTTGTTGAACACAAATATATTTTTTTGTTTGTGGCATCGAGTATCGAGGGGTTCAACACGCTCATCCTTGCGGGATTCCTCGTATCGATTGGCGGTCTGTCGCTTGTTCCGGCGGCACTGGCGTGTCTGGGCGGTGAAATTGTAAGCGGGTTTCTCTGGTATACCGTCGGGTATTTCGGCGGAGCAAAACCGCTCGACTGGCTCACACGACGAAATCCAAAGAGAAAAAAGTTTGTAGAGCGTGCACGTTGGTATTTAGAGCAACATACGGGCAAACTCATTTTATTTGCAAAATTTACGCTATCGTTGACTATCGCAACGCTCATCATGACAGGATCAATGCGGTACAGCCTTAAAAAATTTACTTTCTACAATATCATAGGATCGCTGGGATGGATTATTATCACATTTGGTTTAGGTACGTTCTTTGGAGAAGGGTATAAACTGTATGCGGAACACCTCCGGCAGGTCGGGTACCTCATTGCCTTTATCCTGTTGGCGATAGGAACCATCGTTTTAATCGAAAAATCGTCTGGTTCAATCGTCGGGAAAACGCTTGATTTGGAAGATAGGCTGCACCGGCTTAATACGCAGGTCAAAAAGGGGATTTCCAAGGCATTGGAGGAGCCCGACGATCATTCCTAAACTGTGGATGGCGAGGTTGTTTCCACTGGTGCTTTATGGTAAGGTGAACGTACTGAGATGAAGACAAAATTCATAGCGCTTGCTCTGATTTTCTCGGTTTTCTGTGCAATTCCGCTCTCTGCCCAAGCTGCTAAAAGTTCAAACGAAACCAGATATTTCGTAAAAACAAAAGCTAACCTCTGGAAAAACAGTTTTAGTATACGCCATACGTTCGATGGCGGTTTTACAGCAGACCTTACTGACTGGCAGCTGCGCTTGGCAAAGATTTTCAATATCGAAATTGAACCGGTGGGGCGGTTATATGTTTCACCGTCGTCTACTGATACTATCACGCTCTCCGGGAATCCATCCAAAGTTACCAATGTTGCCCGAATTATCCCTTCAAGTCAGGTTCCGTGGGGGGTCGCCACTGTATATGGACGACAGGAACTTGAAAAAACATCAGGTGGCAGCGATATATTGATTGCGGTATTAGATACTGGTGTTACCAAAGCACATCCTGACTTAAATAGCCGTATTGAGGATTGTAAGGATTTTTCTACAGCGAAGCCGTTAGTAAAATCCAGTTGTGATGATAAAAATGGCCATGGCACGCATGTTGCGGGGATTATTGCTGCCGACGGCGGAACGGATGGCCTCGGTGTCTATGGTATGGCTCCTGAAGCTAAAATTCTTGCCTATAAAGTATGCGACGCGTCAGGTGCATGCTGGGCAGATGACATTGCGGTGGCGATTCATGCCGCAGTTGATGCCGGCGCACAGATCATAAACATCAGTCTGGGTTCAGACACTGAAAGTCCGCTCATTCATGAGGCGGTAAATTATGCTGGAGACCACGATGTGCTTATTGTAGCGGCAGCAGGGAACGATGGACCATACAAAGGGAGTATTGATTACCCCGCTGCTAATACTCGTGTTATCGGTGTGGGTGCCATCGATGATGAGGGCAACGTGCCCGAATGGAGTTCACGGGGGTTAAATTCTGAAACTGACGGTAATCTCATTAACGAAAAAGATTTAGAGTTCGTTGCTCCCGGCGCAAATATTGAATCTACGTGGAAAGAAGGATACGCGATTTTATCAGGCACCTCCATGGCTGCTCCACATATTGCGGGACTTGCCGCGCTCATCTGGGATAACGCTATTGAAGAACCAGCAGCGCAAGTAATGAAGGTGCTCTCTGAACTTGCACAGGACGCATTGGATGAAGGCGAGGATGATGCCTCCGGCCTCGGTATGCCGGTTTTAGGAGAGTAAAGTTCTCAACATAAAACGCCCGAATCACGGGCGTTTTATGGTACAATAGAGTACACCGCATGAATCCCGTTAGAAGCAGCCCTCACGGGTCTGATAGTCAAAATTGTCTCATGTCACATGTATTTTACAATTGTCAGTACAGAGTTCTGCCTAGTTCTGTACTGCTTCTTACGGGATGAAAATAAGTCATGTTGTCAGAGTCCTTATTACCTCTGATTTTCTCATCAATTCCGGCTTCTCGGTTTTTGCGCCAATTTTTGCTGTCTTTGTAACAAAACAAATCGAAAGCGGTTCTGTGGAGGTGGTAGGGTACGCAGCAGCCATTGCACAAGTCTTTAAGGTTGGCTTTCAAATTCCGGTTGCGCGGTATCTCGATAAAAATCACGGCGAGTATGATGATTTTTATTCGCTCATACTTGGGAGTTTCACTATCTCGGTCGTTCCTTTTTTGTATTTTTTTGCCACCACCGCTCAACACATTTATTTTATCCAGGCATTGTATGGGTTGGGATTGGCACTGGCGGTCCCTCCGTGGTTTGCCATTTTTACGCGTCACATCGACAAGATGAAAGAAAACATAGAATGGTCATTTGAATCTGTTGCCATCGGCATATCTGCAGCTATTTCTTCTTCCCTGGGTGGATTTCTTGCACAGCGCTATGGCTTTGAACTGCTCTTTCTCCTTGGAGGATTGTTAGCATTTCTCGGTGCACTGTTCCAGATAAAGATTTTTCATGATTTGAAAGCAAAAGTTTCACAGGGACAGGTAAAACCGTTACCTGACCGTGCTTCTACCGGGTAACATGGCGGCCACCTCAAAAAATAGGTACAATAGAAAATAGTATGGAGAAGCGGATACTCTTGGTAGGTGGAACAAGCGGAGGACATGTCTATCCGCTTATTGCTGTTGCTCAAGCACTACAAAAAGAAGCTGAACAACGAAAAATTTCTCTGCGACTGTTACTAATGGGTTCCAGTGAGTATGTGGAACGGGCTGCCAAGGAAGGACGGCTTCCGTATAAAAAAATTCTGGCAGGCGGCCTGCGCAGGTATGCAACGTTCCGCATTCTTTTTGATCTCATAAAGATCCCGATTGGCGTTATTCAATCGTTTTGGCACGTGTTTGTTTTTATGCCGGATGTTGTTTTTTCAAAAGGAGGATATGATTCTGTGGCACCAGTTATTGTAGCGCGGATATTCTTTATTCCGATATATCTCCATGAATCTGATAGTATTCCAGGATTAGCAAATCGTTTTCTAGCACGGTTTGCTCAAAAGGTTTTTGTTGGGTTTAAAACAGCTGAGCAGCATTTTCCAACCAAGGCAGTATATGTCGGGAATCCGGTGCGGCCGGAACTTACCGCGGGTGACCGATCGGCGGCAATGCAGTCATTTCATTTTTCTCCGGATCAAAAGACGGTATTAGTTTTGGGGGGAAGCCAGGGAGCTAAGCAAATCAACGATGCTCTTCTGGATGCGCTTGTGGAACTCGTTGAAAACTATCAGGTTATTCATCAGTGCGGAGATTCACAGTATGATTCCGTCCGGGCCGTTGTTGATTCCTATGTGAAGGAAGGCAAAGGCGGATATGGAGCACTCATTGATCAACGCTACCGTCTCTATCCCTTTTTGGATGGTACTACGATGCAATTGGCGTATGCTGCATGTGATATTATTATTTCTCGGGCTGGGGCGGGATCATTATTCGAGATTGCATCACTTGGCAAACCCGCGATTATTATCCCCCTGCAGCAGGCCAGCCGTGGGGAGCAGCTCACGAACGCGCTTGAATTTGAGAAGACAGGTGCCTCGATTGTAGAAGGTTCAAATATTACAACGCATATTCTTCTGAATCAAATAAAATCTTTGTTGGAGCCGAATGTAGTTGCAAACGTGCAGGAAAAGATGAAACTTTTTGCTACTCCACAAGCTGGCAAAACAATTGCGTCGGTTCTCCTTGCACATTTCTAATGACAGTTACCGGATTTCAATCTCAAATAACGTATTTCCAGCGCTTGATTAGGGAGGGGACGTTGGCGCACGCGTATCTTTTTTCTGGTCCCGACATGATCGGCAAGAAAAAAAGTGCACTGGAAATTTACGGACACGCAAATCCTGCCGGAGTTTCCCAAGCTGATTTACTCCGTATTGCCCCAAGGGTTAGTGAGGGTGAGGCGAAGATTTATATCGATGATGTCCGGGAGATAGCATCATTTTTATCACGAAAGCCGCTAGTTGGTCCGTATAAGTTTGTCGTAATTGATGATGCCCATCAGCTGACTCCGGAGGCTTCAAATGGTTTGCTGAAGGTTTTAGAGGAGCCTTCACCGTACTCAGTGCTTATTTTAGTAAGTTCTCAGCCAAAACTACTCCTTCAGACGATCACTTCCCGATGTCAGGAAGTTCAGTTCCTCCCGCATGGCCCAGATGTTATACGAGATGTGGTGAGAACAAAGAAGGTTGGCCCTGAGGATGGAGAACTCATTGAGTATATTGCGGGCGGGCGTTTGGGGTGGGCCATATCGCTCATTGAATCCGAGGGTGTGGATGATCTTCGCCGCACTATCGGAGATTTTAAAAAACTGTGTGCTCAGGGAATCACCGAGCGTCTCCAGTATGCAAAGAAAATTCACGAACAAGATGCGTATACTCCCGCAGTTGAGTATTGGTTGCGATGGGGGCATGCACAAATGATGAGCGGTGCAATTGCGCCCTCAGTAGTGCGCGGACTGCTCCAGCTGCGGTATATGATTTCGCAGCCGCAGTACAACCATCGGTCGGCGCTGGAAAATTTTCTGATTCACCTTTGAGAACGTATTGAAAATTGATAGGATTACGGGTACGCTATAGCCTATGTATAAAGAACTTATCCTGCAGAGAAAGAAGGATTTTGATGCTGTTCTGGAACATACACGAACCGAAATTAGCGGAATCCGCACGGGAAGAGCCAATGCTTCGCTGGTGGAGGACATCCCGGTTGCGTATCTGGGCAGTACGTTGCGGATTAAGGAAGTTGCAACAATCACAACCCCGGAGTCCCGGGTCATTTTAATTCAACCGTGGGATAAGGGTGCATTAGCTGCGATAGAAACGGCAATACAGGAAAGCTCAATCGGTTTGAATCCTGTCGTGGATAGCACGTCAGTCCGGCTGACACTTCCGCAGCTGACCGAGGAGCGTAGGAAAGAGTTTATAAAGTTACTCCACCAAAAAGTAGAAGAATCGCGGATTCGAATGCGGCAAATAAGGGAAGACATTCTCAAAAAAGTCACAGCGGAGATCCGAGAGAAGAAAGCACGCGATGATGATGACCGGCGCGCTAAGGAGGAATTGCAGAAAATTATGGACGATCTGAATAAAAAGTTTGATGAGTTAACTAAAAAGAAAGAACAGGAGCTACGTACCTCATGACTGCTATTATATTTATCGCTGTAATCAGTATTCTCGTGTTCGTGCATGAACTCGGGCATTTCGTAATGGCAAAGCGCGCGGGGATGCGCGTAGAAGAATTTGGTTTTGGATTTCCACCCCGTCTGTGGGGAACAAAACGAGGAGATACCGTCTATTCTATTAACGTGATTCCATTTGGCGGATTCGTAAAAATTTATGGAGAAGACGGAGATGAACGGACCAATCCTCAGAGTTTCGGATCTAAATCCTTCTCGGCGCGAATGAAAGTTATTTTGGCGGGAGTCACCATGAATCTGTTGTTTGCAATGTTTTTGCTCATGATCGGGAACACC
>Ga0210377_10003162_pt1 | contig 14180 bp, 10 predicted proteins | sample PLM4_65_b1redo_FD_155480 | JGI IMG/M metagenome (GOLD analysis project Ga0210377, IMG submission 155480) | Groundwater sediment microbial communities from an aquifer in East River, Colorado, USA - PLM4_65_b1 redo | ecosystem: Environmental > Terrestrial > Soil > Riparian zone | place: USA: East...
GCGGAAGAACGCGCAGCTGGGTCGGGGGCGGGGCAGAGGTCCGCTGCGGCTGCCTGTCGTCCATCCTCGCGGACCTCTGCCCCGCCCCCGACCTCGTTGCGTTTGCAGTCCGCGCGGTCCTGTCGATCAGGGAATCGCCCCGCGCAGGCGAGCGCACAGCGCCGCGAAATCTTCCGCGTCCGGGCTCTCGGCCTCGATCTCTTCGAAGGCGACGCGGGCCGCGTGCAACATGTGGCGCTCGGCGCCCGTGACGTCGCCGGGCTTGCCGTACGTGCGGTCGCCCGCGACCGGAAAGCCGAGATGGGCGAGCGTCGCGCGGATCTGGTGCAGGAAGCCGGTGCGCGGGCGCACCTCGAGCAGCGTCGTCGCCGCGAAGAGCTCGAGCGGGCGATACGAAAGCTGGCTGATGCGCGCCCCGCGCGCGCGCTCGTCCAACCCCGCGACCCGCACACGCGCGGGCCGGTGCCGCGCGGTGACCAGCGGAAGCTCGGCGCTGCCCGCGTGATCGACGCGTCCGAGCACGAGCGCGCGGTAGACCTTCTCGACACGGTGTTCGGCGAACGCACGGCGCAGCCGCTCCCAGGTTGTTTGGAGCGTCGCGACGAGCAGAACGCCCGACGTGTCGACGTCGAGCCGGTGCACCACGCCGCTGCGCAGACCGCCCTCGCCGACCCCGTGCACCTCGGGGTGCCGCGCCATCACAGCATTCAGAACCGTCCCCGTCTCGTCCTCGCCCAGGGGATGGACGGGCGTCCCGGCGGGCTTGTCGACGGCGAGCCAGCCGGGCCCCTGCGCTCGCAACACGAGCTCCGCGCCCGGATCGGCGAGCGCGCGCTGCTCGTCGCGGCGTGCGAACGGCGCAACCAGGAGCTCGACTCCGCTCGCGAGTCGCTCCCCCTTCTCGGCTTCCCCGAGCGTGTGCCCGTCCCGGATCACGGCGCCGCTCGCGAGCAGCCGGCGCACCTGGGCGCGCGACAGCTCGAGCTTCTCGGCCAGGAACAGGTCGAGACGCCTTCCCGTGTCTTGCGGGCGAACGAGCAGCGAGCGCGCGGTCGAGGTCACGCCGACAGGGTAGCCGCACATTGACAGCCTTACGCAGCACGCCACAGTCTGGGCTCCCGAAGCCGTCCAGCATTCGATCGAAGCAGCGATCGAGGGAGTCGATGTCGCGCACGAGAGCCGTGCAGATCGCGGTAATGGACACCACGTTGCGAGACGGGGAGCAGACCCCGGACGTGTCCTACACGCCGGCCGAGAAGCTGCAGCTCGCGCGCTTCCTGCTCGACGAGGTCGGCGTCGACCGCATCGAGATCGCGTCGACGCGCGTCTCCGAGGGCGAACGCGAAGCTGCGCGGCTCGTGGCGCGCTGGGCGCGCGGCGCGCGGCGTCTCGCGTGCGTCGAAATGCTCGGCTACTGCGACGGTCGCACCTCGGTCGACTGGATCGCCGGCACCGGCGGCCGCGTCATGAACCTGCTCGCCAAGGGCTCGGAGCTCCACTGCCGCAGCCAGCTCCGCATGGAGCCCGCCGCGCACCGCGCCGCCGTCGCCCAGACGGTGCGCCATGCCCGCCGGCGCAAGCTGGCCGTGAACGTCTACCTCGAGGACTGGTCGAGCGGCGTGTCCGATTCCCTCGATTACGTCTTCGCCATGGTGAAGCTGCTGCGCGAGCTCTCGATCGCGCGCATCTACCTTCCGGACACGCTCGGTATCTTGTCGCCGGACGACGTCAGCCGCTACGTCGGCTTGATGGTCGCGAACTGGCCCGATCAGTGCTTCGAGTTCCACGCCCACAACGACTACGGCCTCGCGACCGCGAACTGCCTCGCCGCGCTCGCGGCCGGCGCGCGCGGCATCCACACCAGCGTGAATGGCATGGGCGAGCGCACCGGCAACACGCGACTGGCCGAAGCGGTCGCCGCGATCCACGACTACACGAAGTTCCGCACGCGGGTGCGCGAGGACCGTCTCTCGGCGGTGTCGAAGCTGGTCGAGACGTTCAGCGGCAAGGACATCGCCGCGAACACGCCGATCGTGGGCCGCGACGTGTTCACCCAGACCGCGGGCATCCACGCGGATGGCGATCTGAAGGGCAATCTCTACACCACGCGCCTCGCGCCGACCCGCTTCGGTGGGCGCCGCCGCTACGCGCTCGGCAAGCTCTCGGGCAAGGCTTCGGTCGATCAGAACCTGAAGGCGCTCGGCATCGAGCTCGCCCCCGCCGAGCGCGACCTCGTGCTGCAACGCATCATCGAGCTGGGCGACAAGAAGCACACCGTGAGCGTCGAGGACCTGCCCTACCTGATCGCCGACGTGCTCAAATCGCCCGGCGAGCTGCGCGTGCGCGTCGTCTCGTGGTCGGTGAGCGTGGGGACGCGCGAGACGCCGACCGCCGAGCTCGAGCTGTCGTATCACGGACGCAGCGCGAAGGCCCGCGCCACGGGCGACGGCGGCTACGACGCCTTCATGAACGCGCTCGCCAAGGTCGCGCGCCGCTTCCGGCTCGAGCTGCCGCGGCTGGCGGACTTTCGCGTGCGCATCCCCCCCGGCGGCCGGACGGCGGCGCTCGTCGAGACGGTGATCAGCTGGCGTCCCGCGACGGGTGACGAGGGAACCTTCTCGACCCTGGGCGTCGACCCGGATCAGCTCGCCGCCGCCGTGATCGCGACCGAGAAGATGCTCAACATGATCGCACCGCGCGCGAAGCCGCGCCGCGCGACACGCCGTCGCGCAGCCGCCCGTTCCTGAGGAGGGCGCTGCGGTATCCTCGTGAGCCGACATGATCCGCCCGCGCCCTCTACTAATGCTGTGCTCCGCCTGGCTCGCCTGCGCCTCGACGCCCGAAGTCAATCCAGTTTATGCTCCGACCGAGAACGTGCTCGAGGTGGTTGCGGTGCTGCGGCGTCACGTCCCCGACGACACCTACCGCTTCGAGCCCGCGCGCGACTTCACCGGCCGCAACGTCTTCCGCAGCTCGCTCCTGCGACTCGAGAGCCTCGAGAGCCGCCAGGAGGATGCGCTGCGCGCCGGCCACCTCGACGGCGTGATCGCCTTCGCCAAGGGGCGCGCGCTCGAGCGCCTGCGCGCCTTCAGCCTCGCCGCCGAGGCCTACCGCATCGCAGCCGAGCGCGATCCGGAGCTGCACGTCGAAGCGCTTCGGAGCGCGGATGTCTGCGACGCGCTGCAGGCCGCGACCGCGGGCGGACCGGAGCCCGGCGAGCTCGCCGCGGAGGCGGCCGCCGAGGGCCGGCTCCAGGCGGAGATCGCTGCCGCGGTCCGCCGCTTCGACGAGCGCGGCGGGGCGCTCGAGACGCTGGGCGCGGCGGAAGAAGACTCGCAGTACAGGTACGTCGTGAAGGAGGAGATCGAGCGCACGGACGTCGCGCGCGCCGACTACTTCGTCGCGCTGCGGCAGCTGCTTCCCGATGGCGACGTGCGCGCGGCGGCGGAGCGCCAACGCGTGGTGATGCGGCACCCCGACAGCAAGAACTCGAGCCGGCACCTGCTCGCGCTGGCGGAGCTTTACACGGATCTCGCCGAGGAGTACGTCGAGGCGAACCCGCCGGAGAGCCTGCGCTTCGACCCCGCGCGCTTCCAGGAGCTGATCGATACGGCAGCCCGCGTCTACGAGATGGTCGCGTCGCGCGACGGAACGCCGGAGAAGCTCGAAGCCTCGCGCAAGCTCGAAGCCTTCCTCGCCTTCGCCCTGAGGATCGATCGTGACCGCTTCACGCCCTAGCCGCGCGCCGTCGGCGCTCGCGCTGCTGGCGTTCGGCCTCGCCGCCGCGGGCTGCGCCACCCCGGCCGCCACGCCCGTGGCGCCGCTGGTCGAGCGCGAAGTGCGCTTTTCGCCGCGGGTTCCGGACGTCGCCGATCGCACGGCCGCCGAGCTCGCGGCGGCGGCGCTCGCCGGAGATCCGCGCGAGACGGCGTTCGCGCTGCGCCGGCTGCAGGCGATCGACAGCGTGCTCGTGGCCTCCGAGGAGCCCGCGACCGGGCTCGCGCCCGTCTCGCACGACCTCGTGAACGCGACCCTCGACGGCGGGCGTGCCTATCGCAGCGCGACGCTCGAACTGCTCGAGCGCGACGACATCGACCCCGTCACGCACGAGCGGCTGTCGCAGGCGGCGCTGGACGATCCACTGGTATTCGCCGACGCGCGCATCCGCGACGCGCGCATGCTCGAGTTCGGCCGCGCCTTCAACGCGTTGGCCGAGCCGATCGGGAAGTCGCTGCTCACGCTCACGCTCGCGCCCTACCGCCTCGCGCGCTCGGTCATGGAGTACTCGGTCGCGCTCTGGCAGCAGGACGCGCTCCCGCTCCAGCGGCGTCAGGCGCTCGTACACTGGAAGGAGTTCATCGAACGCTACCCCGACGCGCCCGAGGTGTCCGAGCTGCAGCCGAAGGTGGAGGCGGCCGAGGCGCAGTTCCGGGTCACGCAGCGCGATCAGGCGCTGCGCGTCGCAGACCGCGCGCTCGCGAAGGGCGATGTGCGCACGGCGCTCGTCTTCTCCGACCGCGCGCTGCGCATCATGCCCGAGGATCCGGCATCGCTCGAACGCCGCGACGAGGCGGCGGCGGGCCTGCTCGCGCTGCGCGCGAACCAGCAGCGCAGCCTCGAGGCCGTGCCCGCATCGGCGGGTGCCGCCCCCGCCGATGCGCGGCCGCTCGTCATCGCGTTGCTGCTGCCCGCGGGGCCGATCGAAGCCAAGGCGGGCGCGCTGCTCGAACGCGCCCCCGACGGCCCGCTCGCGGACGAGGCGGCATACGCGCTCGCGATCGCACACGGCGAGGCCGGCCAAGAAGACTACATGTGGGACGAGCTCGAGGAGCTGTCCGGCGAGGACCCGTCGCAGTCGAACATGGCGCGCCACGCCGCCGCCCTCGCGCACGACCCGAAGCACAACCCCTGGGCCGCGTTCCGCGCGGCGCGCTGGCGAGACCGGCGCAACCGCGCGCTGTGGGTGCTGGTCGGGCCGTTCTACTCCGGCGTGCGCGACCGTCGCCTGCCCGAACCGCTGGAGTGGGTGTTCGAAGCGCCGTCGATCGTCCAGAGCATGATGTCGGCGCCCTTGCGCCTGCTCGAGCTCCCCTGGCTCGGCGCGATGCCGTCGACGCTGGCGGTCGCTGCCGCGGCGCGCGTTTACCTCGCGCGCACACCGGACGGCGTGCACGCCGCCGTCGTGCGCGACTGGCTCGTCGACTACGAGGGGGAACGCAACAACTGGATCGGCGCCCTGAGCGTCGCGCAGACGGCGCCCGACGCGGACCTCGCGGAGCTGGATCGCCTGCGCAAGCTCGCTGGGGCGCAGGCGCTCGACGCTTCGTCGCACGAGCAGAACCGCGCCATGCGCATCGGGATGCTGCGCATGATCATCGAGCGCTTCGACGGGACGCCGGCGGCGACGCTCGCCGAGCAGCGCCTGCGCGACGAGATCGAGGTCGCGAGCGCTCAGCGCATCCGCATCTCGCGCGGCTTCCTGCTCGAGAATCCTCGTGTCGCCGGTCCCCGCGGCCTCGCGCTCGCACCGGGGTTGCTCGACGGCAATCCCGGTAATGGCGAGCTCCACCCGGAGGGCGTGGTGTTGCTGGGCGGTCGCGAGCTCGAGATCTGCATGATCGCGGACGCAGGCGACGAGGACGCGGCCCCGCATCGCCAGCGCCAGTCGATCTCGGCGGCGCACCTCGCGCGGCTCGTCTCCGAGGTCGAGGAGGTCGATCTGCACAACTCGATGGTCGACAGCGACGACGACTTCGCGCCCAATGCCCAGCGCGACGTGTTCTTCGAGCGCGCCCGGCTGGGGCTCGCGGACGACGTAGACACGCGCGCCACCGCCAGCTCGCAGTACGCCTACGTGGGGATGCGCGAGCGCTACGGGGTGGTGCGCGGCCGCGAGTCGATCCTGCCCTTCGAGCTCGTGCTCAGCGGTTCGCTCACGGACGTCTCGCTCGGGGCCATGCCGCGCATGAAGGCGCCCCGCGAGACGCCGGACGCCATTCTGTACAAGTAGCCCCCCGCCGGCTCAAGCGATCCGGCCTCCCCGGTCGATAGTCTCCGCACGATGACGGCTCGCCGCCGCGAACAGCCTGCTGCCCGCGCTCCGCACAGCGGCGGCGGAATGCTCCAGCCCGACTCGAAACCCGTGCCGCTCGTGCTCGCGATCGCGGGTGCCCCCCGGCTGCGGCGCGAGATCAGCGCCGCGCTCGGGCCGGAGTTCAACGTGCTCGAGCTCGAGCCGGCAGCGCTCGCCTCGCCGGCACGCCTGCTGGACGCCGCCGCCGCGATCGCCTGCCTCGACGCCGATGATGACGAGTCGACGATCGCGGCACTGCGCCCGCTGCTCTCGCTCCCGGTCCGCACCTCGCTCGTGCTCTCGCTCGGCTCGCTGCCCGACGCGCTCGTCGAGAGCACGCTCGCACAGCTCGAGCCCGTGCAGGTGGTCTCGCGACCCTGCTCGGGGGTGCTGCTGCGCTGGGCCGTCGCGCGCGCGCTGCACTCGCCCACCCCGGGGCGGGGCGCGCGCTCTCAGCAACGCCGCGCCCCGGCGCTGCTGGGCGTCTCCGGCGCGATCCGTCAGGTTCTCGATCAGGTGAAGCAGGTGGCTGCGTCGCCGATCCCGGTGCTGATCCTGGGCGAGACGGGCACCGGCAAGGAGCTCGTCGCGCGCGCGATCCATGAGCAGAGCCCGCGCGCGGGCGGCCCCTTCGTCGCGGTCAACTGCGGAGCGCTGCCGGACTCGCTGCTCGAAAGCGAGCTCTTCGGCCACCGGCGCGGAGCCTTCACCGGCGCCGATCGCGACAAGACGGGTCTGTTCGAGGTGGCCGACGGCGGCACGATCTTCCTCGACGAGATCGGCGATACCTCGCCAGCCCTGCAGATGAAGCTGCTGCGTGTGATCGAGACCCGCGAGCTGCGGCCGCTGGGTGACACGCAGCTGCGAACCATCGACGTGCGTCTGGTGTCGGCGACGCACTGCGACCTCGAGGCCGCGATCGAAGAGGGGAGCTTCCGCCAGGATCTCTTCTACCGGTTGAACGCCGTGACGATCTACGTTCCGCCGCTGCGGCGGCGGCGCGTCGACATTCCCTTTCTGGCGCAGCACTTCGCCGAGGAACTCGGCGCCGAGCAGGCGCGCAACATCGCACTGGACGAGAAGTTCCTGGATGCGCTCTCGCAGCGCGAGTTCCCGGGCAACGTGCGCGAGCTGCGCAATGCCGTCGAGCGCGCGATCACGCTCGCCGCGCCCGACGAGCCGATCTCGGCCCGCCATCTCGCTCCCGAGACTCGCGGCCCGTCACCGGACCCGCTGCCGCAGTGGAGCACGCTGCGGGAGCGCGTCGAACGCGTCGAAGCGCAGGCGATCCGCGAGGCGCTCGAGAGCTGCGGCGGGAACCGCCGGCGCATGGCGGAGGCCCTCGGCCTCTCGCGCCCCGGCCTGCGCTACAAGATGCGCCGGCTGGGCCTCGACTCTCCCGACGAGAAGTAGGCGCGCGCGAGGATCTCTAACGGGTGCAGGACCTCGGCGCGCAGGCCTGCGCGCGCAACTCCGCTGCGCAGCTGCATCAGGCAGCCGGGATTCCCGGTCGCGATCACGTCCGGATCCGCAGCCGCGAGCGCGTGCAGCTTGCGCTCGAGCACCGCGCGCGACATCTCCCGGTGCGTGAGGTTGTAGATCCCGGCCGCGCCGCAGCAGCTCGCGGGGTCGTCGTGCGGGACGAGCACGAGCCCGGGGATCTGTTCGAGGAGCCGTCGCGGCGCATCGGAAATCTTCTGTGCGTGCACCAGGTGGCAGGGGTCGTCGTAGCAGACGCGCGCATCGCAGCGACCGCCGACCGGGCGCAAGCCTTCGCGCATCAGAAAGGCTGACGCGTCGATCGCCCCCGCTGCGAGCGCCTCGCCCTCGGCGCCGAGCCAGCGCGCGGCGTCGCGCAGCGCGGCGCCGCAGCCTGCCGAGTTCACGACCACCTCGCGCACGCCCGCGCGCGCGAACGCCGCTGCGTTGCGTCGCGCCAGCCCGTGCGCGAACGCTTCGTCGCCCGAGTGCGCGTGCAGCGCGCCGCAGCAGCCCTGCTCGCGCGGAATCACGACCTCGAAGCCGTTGTGCGCCAGCACGTCCACGGTATCGGCGTTCGTCGCGCCGAAGAGCTCCGGCATCAGGCAACCCACGAAGAAGCCGACGCGGCCGCGCCGTTCTCCCACCGCCGGGATCACCTCGGGCAGTCTGCGGCGCGCGGACCTCGCCGGCGCGTCGGGCAGCAGATCCCCCAGCTCGCGCAGCCCGCGCGGCGCGAGGGCGAGCGCGAGCCGATCGAGGCGCAGCCATTGCACCAAGGCAAGCGTGTCGACGAGCAGTCGCACACGCCGCGGGTGCGGCACCACGCGACGCAGGGCAAAGCTCTCCAGCGCTTTCGCGAGCCCGCGCCGCAAGCCCGCGTCCTCCACCTCGGCGCGCGTGAGCTCGAGCATCGCGCCGAACTCGACACCGGAGGGACACGCCGTCTCGCAGGCGCGGCAGCCGAGACACAGATAGGCCTCCTCGGCCACGACGTCCCCGAGCGGAACGCGTCCCTCCGCCACGCCGCGCATCAGATACACGCGCCCGCGCGGCGATGAGATCTCGCGCCCCGTCTCGCGATAGGTCGGACAGCTTTCGAGGCACAGACCGCAATGCACGCAGTCGAGCGACTTCTCGAGGATCTTCTCCCAGCGCGCGCCGCTCAGGGAACTCACAGGTGCCCCGCGTAGCGCCCGGGATTCAGCAGGCCGGCCGGGTCGAAAAGTCGCTTGAGCCGGCGCACGAGCGGCAACGCGCCGGCGAGATCTCCGAAGACGTCGCGCCCCCGCTTCGCCCACGCCGGCGCTGCTTCGAGCACGACCGCGCCCGCGCCGGCCGACACGGCGTCCTCGACGCCAAGAAAGGCCGCCGCGAGCGCGGCTGAATCCTCGCCATCGGGCAGCGCAAAGCTCGCGTACACGAGTCCCAATCCGGGATGGCCCAGCACGTCGGCGCCCGCCTGCCAGAGCCGCGAGAGCGCGGCCTCGCAGCGCGAGGGCAGTACGGCGATGCGGAAGCGCAGGCCGCGGCCATCCGGCGTCGCGCCTTGCAGCTCGCGCAGGTTCTCGAGCACGCTCGCCGGCGCGAGCTTCGCGCCGAGCTCGCATGCACACCAGGCGGCGTCTTGTGCGACGCTCGCCTCGTCACCCGCCAGCTCGACGACCACACGCAGCCGGCGCTCACCGGCTCCGCCCCGCGCGGCGTGCACCAGGGCGACGCGCGTCGCCGACCGGCGTGAGGCCGCGAACGCGCGGGCGCACGCTGTGCTCGGCTCGAGCGAGGCAGCCTCCAGCAACTCGACGCGCGCCGGCCGCGGGCGTAGCCGGAGCCACGCCCCCTCGATCACGCCCAGCGTTCCCAGGGAGCCCGTGTAGAGCTTGTTCAGGTCGTAGCCCGTCACGTTCTTCACGACGCGACCGCCGCAGCGTGTGCGCGTGCCGTTCGCGAGCGCGACCTCGAGCCCCAGCACGCAGTCGCGCGGCCGACCGAAGCCCTGGGCACGCGGTCCGAGGGCCGCGGCCGCGAGCGCACCGCCCAGCGTGGACGCCGGTCCCGGAGGGTCGAGCGGCAGCTGCCAGCCTGCCGGCGCCACGCAGGCCTCGATCTCGGCGAGCGGCGTCCCCGCGCGCGCGTGGCAGACGCCCTCGCTCGCATCGAACACGTCGACCCCCGCGAGCGACGCGGTCGAGAGCAGCACCGCGGCGCCCCTCGGCGGATTTCCGAGCTCGAGTCGGCTTCCGCCGCCGCGAATCACGCACGGGAGCGACAGCTGCGTGAGGGCTGCGAGCGCCGCCGCGAGCGCCTCGGCATCCGCTGGCAGCAGCGTCGGCGCGAGCGGCTCTCCGTCGACGAGAACGCGCTCGTCCTCGCGCACGCACTCCGCGCCGAGCGCGTCGCGCAGCGCGCGCAGCGCGGGCGCCGGGATCACGATCCGAACGGGACGCGCTCGTAGCCGCGCGCCTTCGGATTCGATTCGGCACAAAACCGGGTCGACGGGAAGATCTTCTCCGGGTTGCAGACACCGTCGGGGTCGAAGCCCGCGCGCAGCCGTTTCATCGCGTCTAGATCGGCATCGGCGAAGACGAGGCCCATGAAGTCGCGCTTCTCGGAGCCGATGCCGTGCTCGCCGGTGATGACGCCGCCGGCGGCGACGCATGCCTCGAGGATCTCGACGCCCGCGGCCAGCACGCGCGCGAGCTCTCCGGGATCGCGGCGATCGAACGAGATGTTCGGGTGCAGATTGCCGTCGCCCGCGTGAAAGACGTTCGAGAGCCGGAGACCGTGGCGGTCGCCGATCGCGCAGATCTGCGCCAGCACCTCCGGCAGGCGCGCGCGCGGAACGACGGCATCGTGCACATACAAATCGGGCGCGAGCCGACCCATCGCGCCGAAGGCGCCCTTGCGCGCGCGCCAGAACCTCTGACGCTCGGACGCGTCGCGCGCGAGCTCGATGCGGCTGGCGCCGCTCGCCGCCGCAATCTCGCGGATGCGCAGCACCTGCGCGGGCAGGGCGCACGCGGGCCCGTCCAGCTCGACGAGCAGGACAGCCCCCGCATCGAGGGGCAGGCCGGCGGCGTAGACGCTCGCCTCCACCGCGGCGATCGTGCGCTGGTCGATGATCTCGAGCGCCGCGGGCACCATCCCCGACTCGATCACGCCGCCGACCGCACGGCAGGCGGAGACGACGTCCGGGAAGATCGCGAGCAGCGTCTCGACCCGCTCCGGAAGCGGCGTGAGGCGCACCGTCACCTGGGTCACGATGCCGAGCGTGCCCTCGCTCCCGACGACGGCACCGACGAGGTCGTAGCCGTTTGCGAAGCCAGAGCGCGAGCCGAGCTCGACCACCTCGCCATCGGGCAGCACCAGCTCGAGCGCGAGCACGTGATTCGTGGTGGTCCCGTATTTGAGCGTGTGTGGCCCGCCCGAGTTCTCGGCGACGTTGCCGCCGATCGTGCACACGAGCTGACTCGACGGATCGGGCGCGTAGAACAGACCGTGCGGCGCGACGGCCTTCGAGAGATCCGCGTTCACGACGCCGGGCTCGACCACCGCGTAGCGATCGATGGGCTGGACCTCGATGATGCGATCCATGCGCGAGCACTCGATCACGACCCCGCCGCGCTGCGCGACGGCGCCGCCGGAGAGGCCGGTGCCCGCCCCGCGCGGCACGAAGGGCACGCCGAACTCGCGGCAGGCGCGGACGATGCGGCAGACCTCGTCGCGCGTGCGCGGCAGCACCACCGCCGTCGGCTGCGCGCGGTGGAGCGTCAGTCCATCGCACTCATAGACCAGCAGCTCTTCGGGACGCGCGAGACAAGCGCCGCCCCCGACGATCCCGCGCAGGCGTTCGACGAGCCCGGGCATGGCGTGGAGCGTACCGCTTCGGACAAGCTCACGTAGCGAGACTGGCGAGCCCGCGAAGCGCGCGCGCAGCGAGCCAAAGGCGAGCGAAGTTGACTGAGACCGGTCTTCAGGCGAGGCCGAGCCGCTCGAGGTCTTCCTCGGAGAGACCGAGGTGGTGACCGATCTCGTGGCGCACGGTGACCTGGATCTGCTCGACCAGGTCGTCGCGGCTGGAGCAGACCTTCTCGAGGTTGCTCTTGAACAGGATCACGCGCGTGAGGTCCTGGGGCTGCGCGGCGCCCTCGGCCTCGGTCTTCGGAACGCCGACGTAGAGCCCGAGGATCTGCGGCGAGATGCTCTCCGCCGCGATCAGCTCCTCCGACGGATAGTCCTCGACGAGGACCGGAACGTCCTCGACGTACTCGCGGATCGAGCGCGGCAGATTGTCGATCGCCTCGGCGGCCGCCTGACGGAAGAACTCCTCGTCCACCTGGGTCGGAACCGGATAGCGCTCCGGATCGAGCGCGTTGGCCTTGCCGAACGCGCGCTGCGCCTCCTCGGCGGAGCCGAGCCGCTCGAGCACGAGGCCGATGTGGTAGATGGCGTGGCCGGATTCGGGATCGAGCGCGATCGCGGCATCGAGGGCGCGCTTGGCGTCGGCGAAGCGCCCGAGCTCGAAGAGGATCTGCCCTTCGAAGGCGCGATAGATCGAGACATCGCCGCCGGTCTTGAGCGCCCGGCGCACGAGGAAGAGCGCGCCCTCGAGATCGTCGAGGTAGAAGACGGCCTTGGCCTTGAGGTAATGCACCTCGGCCTCGGTCGCACGGTCGAGCCGCGGCAGGTCCGGCTTGCCCGCGAGCAGCTCGTCGCACAGCTCGACCGCCCGCTCGAACTCCGAGAGATCCTCGACGACCAGCTCGGCGCGGTTCAGATGCGCGGTGACGAACTTGGGATCGGCATGCAACGAGCGCTCGAACTCGTGCAGCGCCTCCTCGATCTTGCCCTCGTCCCACAAGATCTCGCCGCGGCCGTTGTGGGCCTCGGCGCCTTCGGGGTGGGCGAGCAGCGCCTGGTCGAGCCACGCGAGGGCCTCGTCCGTGCGCCCGCCGTGCGAGGCTTCCATCGCCTGGTCGAGACAATCCCAGTAGCGATCGTTGTTCTTCATGCTGGGTTTCTGATCGGCGCTCCGCCGTGTTTCGAGGCAAGAAATCGGCCGCAGCATAGCAGACGAAGCCTCGACACCGGCCGAATCCCTCCGACGGAGAGATCGTCTAAGTATTTGGAACAAAACATGATTTTGTATGCCATGAAGGGCGGCAACCCCTCTGGGACACGACTCGCAGGTGCGGCTCTAAACCGCCGTTCTGGCGTGGCTTTCAGCGCGGGTCCGCGCCGGGACCCGCAAGCTGGGCGCGCTCGCCGGCGAGCAGGATGCGCTGGCAGTTGCCGCAGGTGATGACGCGCTCGCCGCGCTGGATCTCGATCACCTGCTGCGCCGGGATGTCGACGCGACAGCCGAGACACAGCGTGCCGCGCACGCGCACCACGACGGGCCGGCGCCGCGTCGCGATCCGCTCGTACTGCTCGATCAGCTTGGCGTCGCAGGCCGCGATGACGCGGGCGCGCGCGGCGCGCAGGCGCGCGAGCTCGGCGTCGAGCTGTTTTTCGCGAGCGTCGAGCGCCTGGGCTTCGGCGGCCTGTCGCGTGGCGGTCTCGCGCCCGGAGACGTCCGCGGTGGCGCAAACGGCGCGCGCCGACTCGATCGCATCCATCCCCTCGAGCAGCCGCGTCTCGCACTCCGAGATCACCTGTTGCGCACCCTCGATCTCGTGTAGCAGCGCGGTGTAGGCGTCGTTCGTCTTGACCTGGAACTGCTGGCTCTCGAGCTTGCGCCGCAGCACCTCCTGATCCTGAAGCTCGGTCTCGGCGCGTCGCTGGGCGGCCTCGGCTTGCGCCAGGACTTCTCGCGAGCGCAGCGTCGCAGCCTCCGCCGCCGCGCGTTCCTCGGCCAGCTGCGCGCGCCGCGCGGGCAGGCTCCCGTGCTCCTGCTCGCGCGCCCACAGCTCTTCGTCGCAGACCTGCAGCTCGGCGAGCCGTTGGAAGGCCTCGAGCATCGGCGGCTTGGCAGCCGGGACGGCCGCGGCGCCCGACTCGGGGCGGGAGGGAGTGACCGCGAGCGTGCCGGATTCGTCGCTCATCGGCTCAACCGGGTGGGCTCTTCCGCGCCGCGAGCGCGCCCTGGCGCTCGTGGGCGAGCAGGCGGCTGCGTGCAAAAAGGCTCGTCTCGTCGTCCACGCGTCTCCAACCCTGGAATGCGCCGGGCCTGTATTCTAGCTCATGCGGGCGCCCATCCCCCCTTTTCCCCTTCCAGAGCCGGCCCGGGGCACGCGGCCGGCTCACGCTGCGACGGCGAGCAGCTCGGGAATCGGCTCCCGGTCGACGTCGCCGAGCTCGACTCCGCGCTGCGCGGCAAGGGTCGGGCCGAAGTCCAACACCGAGACCAAGGGGTCTACACGCGCCGCGGTCAAGCCGGGCCCCGTCGCGATGGGGCCTTCACGGCCACCCGGCACCAGGCACGTCGACGCGAACCGTCTCCACGCACGCGCTCCGGCGCCGCTCGCACTCGGCGGGGTCGACGCCGTCCGACGTGAGCACATAGAGCGTGCGGCGGTCCTCGCCACCGAGCATGCAGGCGATCGCCTGCGTCTGCGTGCGCACGCGTTCGACGATCTCGCCGCCTTCGCGCACCCGCAGACACTCCTTGCTGGGCGGCGACGCGATC
>Ga0210377_10003163_pt1 | contig 14178 bp, 11 predicted proteins | sample PLM4_65_b1redo_FD_155480 | JGI IMG/M metagenome (GOLD analysis project Ga0210377, IMG submission 155480) | Groundwater sediment microbial communities from an aquifer in East River, Colorado, USA - PLM4_65_b1 redo | ecosystem: Environmental > Terrestrial > Soil > Riparian zone | place: USA: East...
AATGAGAAATTACCTGCCTGCCCGTTCCAGCGACCTCTGCGAGAAAAGATCGTCCCCAAATTGTGTATGATACTTGATGCTCTCGACCGCAAGCTCGGTCCGGTGATTCGTCTTCTTGTTCTCCATGATCATCTTGAAAGGCGTCGGGATCCCGTCAACGATCCTGATATCCGTGAAAACGCCGGTGCGATAAATATCATTGTCCTGATAGTAATCGATCTTCAGATGGATCCAGAGGTCCTTTGCCACCCAGGCGATGTACTTTGTGTATTTCCTGTTGATCTTTGGTGTCACTTCAACCACGTAACATGGTTTAGCGTCGATGACTTCTTCTTTCAGAATACTGAACTTGTAGTCATCCAGGTTCGGCGGCCCGCCGAAGTCATCGTACGAAAAATCAGAACCAAAGAACGAATCATCCTGGGCGTTTGTGGCAATGCGCCGAACGCGCTTGTATTCCGGGAAGTAAGCCCAGAGGTCACGGGCTGCGAACGTATGGGCGTGGATGAGGAACCCGACGTTTTTCAGGTCTGGCGGAGACTTGAATACGATCAGGACCTTGTATGCCTCGGGGTCGGACTTCTTGCCGTACTCCGTGAGAGTACGCGTGCGCTTACCGCCGCCCCTGTCGAAGAGGACCATGGTCACTTCGGTCTTCCTGTCGAGCGACCGGGAACGCTGCTCGTGGACCTTTTCGTATACTTCGCGGCCGGACATCGCAAGGGCTGAGGTTGCCTGAAATATTCCAATCAAGATAGTGGTTGCCATCAGAATCCGGAATATCAAGCAGGCTAAGTTGGGCGTCGGGAGTTCCCCCGACAGAATCATTCGAGGGCAGGCTCCGTTCGGAGTGTTCCCCCTCACCTTGGTCCTCTCCCTCCAGGGGAGAGGATAATTCCACAATCCGCATTCCGCAATCCGCAATGGAAAGTTATTCATACGAAAGCGCCTCCACGATATTGGTCTTTGCCGCCCGCTGAGCCGGGTAAACACCGGCCAGCGCCGCGAGCAGGGTCGAGAGAACGATCGCCCAGAAGAGTGAAACAGTGTGGACGTGATACTGCATGCTCGCTCCGTAATCGCCTTTGAGAAAGCCCTCAAGGCTCATCCATCCGACGATAATGCCCGCCCCGGCTCCGAGCGCGCCGCCGATGATGCCAAGGAGCATTGATTCGATGATGACCACGCGGGACACCTGGCTCCTCAGCATGCCGATGGAACGCAGGATGCCGATCTCGCGCGTACGTTCGAGCACCGAAGCGAGCAGGGTGACGATGATGCCGAAGCAGGCGATGATCATCGTGATGATATTGATCGCATGGTTGACGGCGAAGCCCTGGTCAATGATCTTCCGGATCTCGCCTTTAAATTCTCTAGCCGGCAGAACGAAGAGCCGGCGGTCGTTCCCGAACCTTCGCGCGATCTCATTCCGCACTGCTTCTACTTCGTTCTTCTGCGTTACCCGCACCGAGAATGAGTCAGCCAGGAACTCTTTCCAGTACCGGTGGTACGTGTTCATGTCCATGAGGATGGAGCCGGAATCCGAGCTGTAGTCCACGTTCACGACAGCGACCTTGAATTCGACCGGTCCTTCAGGCGTCGGGAGCACCATCGCATCGCCGGGCTTGAGGTGCTCCTGCGAGGCAATTGCCTCGTTCACGGCGATATAATTCTGGTTCGGCAGCAGGCGCGCCATGTCTTCGCGTTTTCCCTGTGCGATCTTGAAGGGGCTGTATGCCATCCTTCGTTTGACATCAAGCGTGAGGAGCAGGATACGCCTGCCGTGATAGTCGATGAAAAGCTTGCGGAACGGGTCGGCTGAAAGTACACCGGGCACCTGCTCGATAGCTTTCCCCATCTCGATCGGCATGGGGATGTTCTGAGATCCGGTGGTAGCGATAGGATGTCCCGACGTTACGATGATGTCTCCCCGCACGTAGGAATCGATCCAGTCAAGAACGGATTGCTTGGTGCTGTAGATGATCCCCGACGAGCTTACGAAGACAGCAATCCCATAGAAGATGGCTGCCGCGGCCACGGCATTCCGGGTGATGTTCTTCTGGAGGTTCAGTCCGGCGAGCCTGCCTGCCGCTCCCACCCGTGGTGAGATGGTCTTGCGATAGAATGCAAGGAACCCCTGGAGCACCCACGGTGTCGCGAGCGAAATGCCGAGCAGGAAAAAGATCGTTGCCAGGAACATGGTTGCCCTATTGTGGAAGAGCGTCGATACCGCAAAGGTCTTGTACAGGAGCAGGAGAACGGCAGCGAAAATGACCAGGGCTATTGCCGCGATCTTCAGCCGCTTGCCGGAGAGAAAACCTTCTTCGGAATAAGGTGTTGAGCGTATGGCCGACACCGGCGTGATGCGCGTGCTTGCAAGGGAGGGGAAGAGTGCGGCGGTCAGGCTCGAGACGATGCCCGTCATGAACCCGGTCGCGAGATTCGGCCAGGATATCGCGATTTCCGATATCGATGTCCTCAGGTACATTTCAGACACGGTCTGGCCCACTGCACCGAGCGCGGATTTGGCAAAGAGGATGCCGACGGCGAGTCCGAGTCCGGAGCCGACGATGGCCATGGCAAAGGTCTCTCCCAGGAAGAGTGCGATGACCTCTCTCCGTGTGGAGCCGAGGGCGCGCAGGATGCCGATCTCCTTTCTGCGCTGGACCACGGAGATCGAGACGGCATTATAGATCAGGTACATGCCCACGAAGACGGCGATGAAACTGATGAGGTTGATGTTATTCTGAAAGTGGGAGATGAGGACCTCGACCTGTTTTGTCCTGCCTTCAGGTGTTACGACACTGTATCCCCCGGGGAGCGACTTTATAATGCGGTCGCGGACAACATCCAGGTTCTCCCCGCGCAGGAGGCTCACGTCGATCCGGTCGATCCTGCCCTCTTTGCCAAAGGCCATCTGCGCAGCCGGGTAGTCCATGATCGCTATGCTGCCGGCCATGATCTTCGCCGGTCCCTCGGGATTCAGCAGGCCGCGCACGCGAAAGGTACGGATGCCGCGCACGGTCTGGATCTGTATCGTCTGATCGAGTTTGATGCCTTCCCGGTCCGCAAGCTCGCGCGTGAGCAGGATGGAGTCGGGACGGGCAAGGAACAGGAGCGGGTCGGGGATATCAGCGTTTTCATCGGAGAGTTTGTACTCGCGGATATTGCTGTCCTGCAGCACGTCCACCCCGAGGACCATGAGCGTTTGTTCCTTTGCCCCGACCAGGATGCCCTGAGTATCGATCACCGGCACGGCATACTCAACGCCCGGGACCTTCTGTACCCGGTCAAGGAGGCCCTCCGGAAATCCGGATGCCGCTCCGGTGACCTGGAGCGCGGCGCGTCCCGTTACGCGGTTGATCGAGTCCTCGAAGGAGCGCATTACGCTCTTGTTCACGATCCCGATGGACACGATGGCTGCAACGCCGAGGCTGATGCCCGCCACGGTCATCAGCGTGTGGACTTTCTGGAGCCGGATGCGTCTGATGCTTATGTGTTTGAGCAGATTCAGGAGGTTCATCACGTCAGCACCAAAAAACAAGCACCAAATTTCAAATAATCACCAATAACCAAGCACCAAGTTCCAAAAGTTTGGTTATTGCAATTTCGGTGATTGGATATTATTTGTGATTTGTTATTTGTCATTTAGAATTTGCACTGAGTTGCCGTATCTTCTGCGATGCTGCCGTCCTTCAGGGTGATTGTACGCGTGCCGTGGGCCGCGGCCTTCTGGTCATGGGTCACCATCACGATGGTCTGGCCTTCGTGGTGAAGGTCCGCAAGTAGCTTGAAGATGTCCTCGCTGGTGCGCGAATCGAGGTTCCCCGTGGGTTCGTCGGCCAAAAGTACGGCAGGGTTCGCGATGAGAGCACGCGCAATGGCCACGCGCTGCATCTCGCCGCCCGAGAGCTGTTCGGGCCGGTGTTCGGTCCGTTCACGGAGCCCGACCTTCTGCAAAAGTGCTTCCGCCTTTGGTTTGATCTTCATGAACGGGATGCCCTCGAGCAGGAGGGGAAGGCCGACGTTCTCCGCCGCGGTCAGAATGGGCAGAAGGTTGAAGAACTGGAAGATGAAACCCACGTGCCGCCGCCTGATGAGCGTGAGCTCGTCGTCGGAGATGCCGTGGAGAGGTATCCCGTCAATGAATATCTCTCCGAGACTTGGCTGGTCCAGGCCGCCGATGAGGTTCAGGAGCGTGCTCTTTCCCGACCCGGATGGACCCATGACGGAAAGAAATTCGCCTGTTTGTATGCTGAGCGTGATATTGCTCAAGGCATGGATATCTTTTGTGCCGTGCCGGTAGGTCCGTGTCACACCGTTCAGTTCGATCATGCGGTCACCTCAACAGCCCAATTTTAGCGGCTTGGTAACATGATGTAAAGGTAATTCTGGGTCGCCGTGATGAACCTTGCCGGCAAAAACTCTTTTTTACAACGAAGTTATTTTGTGTTATAACACATTCACGATACTATTATTCAGGGTTATGCATTTCTCAGGAGGTGTGGTATGAAAGTCATTGCATTCAACGGCAGTGTGCGCAAAGAGGGGAACACCGCTATTCTTTTGAATCTTGTGCTCGATGAGCTCAAGGCAGAAGGCATCGAGACGGAGCTCTACTCACTCGCGGGGAAACCGATCCAGGGGTGTATTGCCTGTTTCAAGTGTTTCGAAAAAAAGAACCGGCGCTGTAATGTCGAGAAGGACATTGTCAACGAGTGCATCCAGAAAATGGATGAGGCCGACGGGATCCTGCTCGGCTCGCCCACGTACTTCGCCGATGTATCAGCTGGGATGAAGGCGCTGATCGAGCGGTGCGGCATGGTAGGGGGCGCGAACAATAAGATGTACAGGCGCAAGGTGGGCGCTGCAGTTGTGGCGGTCAGACGCGCGGGCGCGATCCATGTTTTTAACTCGCTCAATTATTTCTTCACGATCAATGAGATGATTATCCCCGGATCGACCTACTGGAACATCGGCATCGGACGACAGCCCGGCGAAGTGAACAGCGATGCCGAAGGCGTGCAGACCATGAAGAATCTGGGCAAGAACATGGCGTGGTTGATGAAAAAGACAAATGGATAGTATAGTGCGTCGTAAATTGCTGCATATACAATTCAACTGGGAGGGACTCTCTACTGCGCCTCCTTGCCAAGGAGGGGTTGGGGAGGAGGTTCTCCGGGAACTTGTCTGGCTTGTGATTTAGTCAACGAGCGGGCTTCTTCATGACAATATTATTTTTGCGATACTAACAGCGTGAACGTTTCAATAAATAATCTGCATATAAGACTTTGGTTCTATTATGCGAATGTTTATATCTATTTAATTAATATTGATGTAACATACTTGTCAGAGTGATACTAATAAACGGGAGGAACAAGATATGAATATGGAAAAGAATGTGAATGATGAGATCGCGCGTGTAGCTTATGGTTTCTATGAAAAGCGCGGGTACACCTCGGGGAACGATTTCTCGGATTGGATTGAAGCAGAAAAAATCGTGAAGCTGAAATTTGCAAAAGAAATGACCAGCGACGTAAAACCCGTCAAACCGACTCAGCCGATGAAGGCGACAGCTTCAACAAAATCAAAGTCGCGAGGGCAATTGAATAGGCCTTCAGCATAATAACGAGACTTGATTCAGGCAGCGGTGGATCGGGTTGAGCACCGGGAAACACGCCCGCTTTGCGCTAATAATGTTCTTGACATCGATCAGCCGCTGATGTATTGTACGGCCGTCAACAGAAATCCTCTTTAAGTCTGGTCCCGTGAGGCCAGGAAGGGTCTGAGATGAAAAAGTTTTACTTCATAATCATCATTCACACACGCCAACCTTCTCTCTATTTTAGGGGAGAAGTTTTTTTTTGTCTTTTTACCGAAACACTTTTTTCCGCGTTGAGTCTTAGTACAGTAGAATCAAGCTGAGGTCTAAATATGAGTTCAAAAGAAAAAGCACTTATCCTCGACAAGGCCGGCATCGACCGGGCGCTTACACGGGTGGCCCATGAGATCCTGGAAAAGAACAAAGGGGCCGGGGACATTGTGCTCGTCGGCATCCAGCGCGGCGGAGTGCACATCGCCAGGCGACTGGCGGCGCGGATACACGACATCGAGAAGGTGGAGGTCCCGGTGGGAAGTCTGGACATCACCATGTACCGCGATGACCTGTCGACGCGCAAGTCCCAGCCCGTGCTTCAGACCACGGACATTTCGTTCGATATCACGGATAAGATCATGGTTCTTGTGGATGATGTGGTCTTTACCGGCAGGACTATCAGGGCTGCATTGAACAGCATCATGGACTACGGCAGGCCGAAACGCATCCAGCTTGCGGTCCTGGTCGACCGGGGGCACCGGGAACTTCCTATCCGCGCCGACTATGTGGGCAAGAACCTCCCGACCTCGGCAAAGGAGAAAGTGGAAGTGATGTTGGCAGAGGATGGTGTGGAAGAGAAGGTAGTGATATTGGGAGAATGATAAAGTGAATACGCATAGCGCAAAGCGCATGGGCATAGCGAAAAATCATAAAGCAACGCTATGCGCTTGGCGCCATGCTCTATGCGGGTTAGGATACCCATGGCTTTAGCCTCCAAAGACCTGCTTGGCATACAAGGTATGACCGCGGATGAGATCAAGCTCATCCTGGACACGGCGGCGACGTTCAAAGACGTGTCCGAGAGGGACATCAAGAAGGTGCCGGCGCTCCGCGGCAAGACTGTGATCAACCTCTTCTACGAGGCCAGCACGAGGACGCGAACGTCCTTTGAGCTCGCGGCCAAACGGCTGTCCGCCGATGTTATCAATATTTCTACCTCGACCAGCAGCGTGGTCAAAGGCGAGACGCTTCTCGACACGGCACGGAACATCGAGGCCATGAAGTGCGACATGATCATCGTCCGGCACTACTGTTCTGGAGCCCCGGAGTACCTTTCCAAATTGCTCAAGAGCTCGGTGATCAACGCGGGTGACGGTTCCCATGAACATCCTACGCAGGCCCTGCTCGACCTGTTCACGATCCGCGAAAAACTCGGCAGGCTTGAAGGGCTGAAGGTCGTGATCGTCGGGGATATCTCGCACAGCCGGGTTGCGCGGTCCAACATTCACGCGCTCTTGAGGATGGGTGCGACGGTCACGGTCTGCGGTCCGCCGACCATGATCCCGCCGGGTATCGAGCGACTCGGGACACAGGTCTGCAATAATATGGACCAGGCGATCGAGAACGCGGATGTGGTCATGATGCTGAGGCTTCAGCTTGAGCGCCAGACCGCGGGGCTCTTCCCGGGCGTGCGTGAGTATGCGAAATTGTACGGTTTGAACCGGTCGCGCCTCGAACGGGCGGCACAACGCGTGCTTGTTATGCACCCGGGTCCCATCAACCGGGGAGTGGAGATATCCTCCGAGGTGGCCGACCATGCGTCGGTGATCCTCGAACAGGTGACGAACGGTGTGGCAGTGCGCATGGCGGTGATGTTCCTCTTGTCGGGCGGCGTCAAGACCGATGCTTAAAAGGCGTCTCTCGCGGAGGCGCAGAGGCGCAGAGTTTAGTCAAAATATTTAAGTAATGGTTTTAAACGAGAAGATTTATTTGGCTTTTCTCTGCGAGATCTGCGGAAGTCCTAAGTGGCCGCTTTTCTTTCATAGGCTACTGCGAGAAAATTTCTTGCCGTCGACGAATTTGATTTTTGGGTTACTAGAAGATTATAAATCAGGTGCTCATGATGAATATCTTGATAAAAAATGGCCATGTGATCGATCCTGCGAACGAGGTTGATGGAAAGCACGACATCCTCGTGTCCGACGGGAAGATAGCCAGGCTCGGTAAGCCGGGCTCCATCCCTGCGAACGGGGCAGAGGTCATTGACGCGAGCAATAAGCTTGTTGTCCCCGGTCTCATTGACATGCACGTTCATCTGCGGGAGCCGGGGTTCGAATATAAGGAAACGATCTCGACGGGAACGGCCGCGGCAAAGGCGGGCGGGTTCACCTCGGTCTGCTGCATGCCGAACACGAACCCGGTGAATGACAACCGTTCGATCACCGAATTCATTCTGTCCCAGGCGAGGAATGCTTCGGCCAGGGTCTATCCCATCGGCGCCATCACCAAGGGCTCGAAGGGAGCGGAACTTGCCGAGATGGGCGAACTCCATGAGTCGGGCTGCGTTGCCGTATCGGACGACGGTAAGCCCTTGATGAATGCCGCGCTGATGCGCTGCGCCATGGAATATTCGAAGATCTTCGATACGCTTATCATTTCCCACTGCGAGGACAGTTCGCTGTCCGACAAAGGGGTGATGAACGAAGGCAGTATCTCAACCGAACTCGGACTCCGGGGGATCCCCCGCGCAGCCGAGGACGTAATGACCGCCCGGGACATCTCGCTCGCCGAGTTGACGGGGTGCAGGCTGCACATAGCACATGTGAGCACCACCGGATCGGTGAATTTGGTCCGGGAAGCGAAGAAGCGGGGTGTCAAGGTCACGGCAGAGACCTGTCCTCATTATTTTAGTTTGACCGATGAGGCGGTGCGGGGATACGATCCCATGGCAAAGATGAACCCGCCGCTCCGTACAGCAGATGATGTCGCTGCGATCAAACGCGGTCTGAAGGATGGGACCATCGATGTGATCGCGACGGACCATGCGCCGCATGGCTTGGATGAAAAGTCCGGTGAGTTCGATAACGTTCCCTTCGGGATCGTGGGGCTTGAGACTGCCCTCGGGTTGACGCTTAGGCTGGTGGAGGAGGGGGTACTTACACTCGCAGAAGCAATACGGAAACTTACGCATAATCCGGCGGCGGTACTGAAGATAGAGAAGGGAACGCTGTCGATCGGCGCAGATGCGGACATTACGATCATTGATCCGAATGTTGCATGGACGGTTGATTCTTCAGAGTTTAAATCAAGGTCAAGGAACACTCCGTTCAATGGATGGCAGCTCAAGGGCAGGGCAGTGCAGACAATCGTGGGAGGGCGATTTTAATTGCGGATTTCGGATTGTAGATTGCGGAATAGAATGCCTTTCGCGATAATCCTATTGGTTCTGGCGCTGGCTGGGAATGCCGTCGCGGTCCAGGACCAGCAGATAGCCCCAAAGCTGGCCGTCCTTGAACAGATCCAGGGCAAGTTCACTTTTGTGGTGCTTGGCGACAACCGCTCCGGTGACGATACCTATAGGAAGATCGTTTCACTTGCAATGGAACGGAAGCCCGATTTCATTATTAATACCGGCGATATGATCGCAAAACCCGGGAATAAGAATGACTGGGCAAATTTCTGGGCGCTCTCAAAGCCTATCACGGTCCCGTACTTTCTGACCGTGGGCAATCACGATGCGAATCCCAAGGTGCCGCTCAGCGAGAAGACATTCAAAGCACAGGTTGACTTGCCGGGCAACGAGCTGTATTACTCGTTCGTTGCGGGAAATTCACTCTTTATCGTCCTCGACTCATATGTGGATGACCAGGAGAAGAGGATTACCGGCGAACAGTTCAAATGGCTCGAGACGGTTCTCGCAAACTCAACCCAGAAACATAAATTTGTGTTCCTGCATCACCCCTTGTATACCGACCTTGAGAAGGGGCATCACGCCCACGACAGTCTCGACCGGTATCCGGAAAACAGGGACAGGCTTGAATCGCTTTTTGCAAAGCATAAGGTGTACGCCGTGTTCGCGGGACACGAACATTACTATCAAAGAAGAATGGTTGACGGTATTGTTCATGTCATCACCGGTGGAGGCGGTGCGCCGGTCTATGACAGGGAAGAGGATGGCGGATTTTTTCACTTTGTCCGCATGACCGTTGATGGCGACACGGTGAGCGGGGAAGTTATCGATATCAACGGCAAGGTAAGGGACAGATTTTAATTGCGGATTTCGGATCGCGGAATTCGGATTGTAAGGAAGGCACGTACATGAAAAAAGCGGTTCTTGCATTGGCTGACGGCCTGGTGTTCGAAGGATACTCCTTTGGCGCGGAAGGCGAGGCCTCCGGCGAGGTCGTGTTCAACACGAGCATGACCGGGTACCAGGAAATTCTGACCGATCCGTCGTACAAAGGCCAGATCGTCACCATGACGTATACGCAGATCGGAAACTACGGCGTGAACAACGAGGACGTGGAATCCGCGAAACCGTATGTGGAGGGTTTCATCGTGAAGGAGTACCTCGATTTTCCGAGCAACTGGCGGGCAACGAAGTCCCTCAACGAATACCTCAGGGAAAGCGGCATCGTCGGTATCCAGGGCATCGATACCCGTGCGCTGACCCGCCATCTTCGCGATTTCGGCGCCCAACCGGGGGTCATCACGACGAACGTCATGAATCCCGAAAGCGTTGTTGCCCGAGCGAGGGCGCTTCCAAAGATGACCGGCCTTGATCTGGTGAAAGAGGTAACGTGCAGCAAGGCGTATACGTGGGATGAAGGTGACTGGGACCTCAAGACCGGTTATGGAGGAAAGGCTTCTTCACGATATCTTGTCGTTGCCTATGATTACGGCATCAAGCGGAACATCCTGCGGCTCCTAACGAGCGCGGGGTGTGATGTGACCGTTGTTCCCGCGACCATGCCCGCGGAGGAAGTACTTGCCATGAACCCCGATGGTGTCTTCCTGTCGAACGGGCCCGGAGATCCGGAACCGGTCACCTATGCGATCGAGAGCATAAAAAAGATTCTTGGCAAAAAGCCGGTCTTCGGGATTTGCCTGGGTCAGCAGCTTCTCGGCCTCGCCCTCGGCGGAAGGACGTACAAGCTCAAGTTCGGCCATCATGGCGGCAACCAGCCGATCATGGACCTTTCCACCCGCAAGGTAGAGATCGCGGCGGAGAACCATGGGTTTGCCGTGGACATGGAAACGGTTAAGGATCAAGTTGTCATGACGCATGTGAACCTGAACGACGATACCTGCGAGGGATTTCATCACAAGACCCTGCCCGCGTTCTCGGTGCAGTACCATCCGGAGGCATCACCGGGACCGCATGACAGCCGATATCTGTTCCAAAGATTTATCGATATGATGGAGAAACACAAGGGATAGTCATGGAGTCACAGAGGCACGGAGAAGTTCTATCCGTCATTCCCGCGAAGGCGGGAATCCAGAATCTTTAAAATTTCTGGATTCCGGGTCAAGCCCGGAATGACGGTCCTACTATAATAGTTTTATGGTTTCAATGCTTTCAAATACGGAATTAGACAATCGCATCGAGGCTGCCTATCAGCTGCTCGAAAGCTGCCGCGTCTGCCCCCGTGAATGCGGGGTAAATCGCTTAAAAAATGAAAAGGGCGGTTTCTGCCGGTCAGGATTGAATCCGGTCATCTCGAGCGTGAGCCCGCACCATGGTGAGGAACCGCCGCTCTCGGGTTCAAAAGGCTCGGGCACGATATTCTTTACGAATTGCAACCTGAAGTGCGTGTACTGCCAGAACTATCCGATCAGTCAGCTTGGCAATGGCGCCGAGCGGACGGTGGGCGAACTCGCGTGCCAGATGGTGTGGCTGCAGGAACAGGGCTGTCACAACCTGAATCTCGTGACGCCGACACATTTCATGCCGCAGATCCTCAAGGCATTGGCAATCGCCCGGGAACGCGGCTTCAGCCTGCCGATCGTGTATAACACAAGCGGGTATGAATCCGTTGAAGCGCTTCGGCTGCTCGACAACATCGTCGACATTTATCTTCCGGATGTGCGTTACTCAGACAATGCCGCTGCGCTGAAGTATTCCAGCGCCCCGCACTATCCGGAGATCAACCGGTCGGCGATCAGGGAAATGTTCAAGCAGGTCGGCAACCTTGTGCTTGATGAGAACGGCGTGGCACAGCGGGGCCTGATCATCCGTCATCTGGTGCTGCCGGGCGGACTATCAGGAACCGAGGGCGTCATGAAGTTCCTGGCTGAGGAAATATCAAAGGACGTGTATATCAGTCTCATGTCCCAGTACTTTCCCGCATATAAGGCGAATGAGAACAGGGACATCAATCGGCGGATCAGTGAAAAAGAATACGATGAGGCATATGATATCAAGATGAAGTACGGATTGAAGAACGGGTGGGTGCAGGAGCATGACGTGTAAGAAGCGCAGAGGGCAGAGGGCAGAGAGAAAGAATAATAAAAGTGACTGATTCTACGCTATGCACCATGCGCTATGCGCTGTGCAGAAAACAACTATCGTACAGGAAAGAGCATACATGCCGAAACGGACAGACATTAAAAAAATCCTCATCATCGGTGCCGGCCCGATCGTGATCGGGCAGGCCTGCGAGTTCGACTACTCGGGTGTGCAGGCCTGCAAGGCGCTCAAAGAGGAAGGGTACAAGATCGTTCTCGTGAACTCGAACCCGGCCACGATCATGACGGACCCCGACATGGCGCACCGGACCTATATCGAGCCGATCACGCCGGCAGTGGTTGAAAAGATCATCGAGCGTGAACGGCCCGATGCGTTGCTTCCAACCATGGGCGGCCAGACCGCGCTCAACACGGCGGTGTCCCTTGCCGAGTCCGGGGCGCTTGCGAAATATAACGTCGAGCTGATCGGCGCAAAGCTGCCTGCCATCAAGAAGGCGGAGGACCGCGAGCTTTTCAAAAAGGCCATGGAACATATCGGTCTCGAGGTGCCGAAAAGCGGGTTCGCCACGAGCAGGGAACAGGCCTATGAGATCCTTGAGAAGGTCGGCTTTCCCGCGATCCTGCGGCCGGCGTTCACCCTTGGCGGCACCGGCGGCGGCATCGCGTACAATCGCGAGGAATTCACCGACCTGATCACGAGGGGCCTTGAGGCGAGCCCGGTGCGCCAGGTGCTGATCGAGGAATCGGTCGTGGGATGGAAGGAGTATGAGCTCGAGGTGATGCGCGATACGAGAGACAATGTGGTGATCGTCTGCTCCATCGAGAACCTGGACCCCATGGGCATCCACACGGGCGACAGCGTCACCGTGGCGCCCGCGCAGACGCTGACGGACAAGGAATACCAGCTCATGCGCGACGCGTCGCTCCGGATCATTCGCGAGATCGGCGTGGATACCGGCGGATCGAACATACAGTTCGCGGTCAATCCCGATGACGGAAGGATGTTCGTGATCGAGATGAACCCCCGCGTCTCACGCAGCTCGGCGCTTGCTTCAAAGGCAACGGGCTTCGCCATCGCCAAGATCGCGGCCAAGCTCGCGGTAGGGTACACCCTTGACGAGATCACGAACGACATCACCAAGGCCACGCCGGCGTCATTCGAACCGACGATCGACTATGTGGTTGTAAAATTCCCCCGCTTTGCCTTTGAGAAGTTTCCCCAGGCCGATGCGACGCTCACGACGCAAATGAAGTCCGTGGGAGAGGCCATGTCCATCGGCAGGACGTTCAAGGAGTCATTCCAGAAGGCGCTCCGCTCGCTCGAGATCGACCGCTACGGCCTCGAATCCCGGCGCGACCGCGACGGAGAGGCAGAGCACGGTATCGCCGATATCCGGCAGAAGATCAGCGTGCCGAACTGGGAGCGGATCTGGTACATCGCCGACGGTTTCCGTATGGGTATGACGGTAGATGATGTGTTCGGTCTTTCCAAGATCGATCCGTGGTTCCTGCACCAGATCAAGCAGATCACGGATATGGAACAGTCGATCCGGGACACGGGGGCGCTCGTGTTGAGTGATGCGTCTACCTCGATCGATCACCCTCTCAGGCGCGCAAAAGAATACGGATTTTCAGACCGCAGGCTTGCCAAACTTCTTACCACCACCGAAAGCGCTGTGCGAAAAAAACGTATGGAGCTCGGCATTACCCCGGTGTTCAAGACCGTGGACACCTGCGCTGCCGAGTTCGAGGCGCATACACCGTATCTGTATTCTACCTATGAGAAACCGTTCTATAAGATCGGGAGCCAGGAGCCAGGAGTCGGAAGTCAGAGAGCGGAATGTGAAGCAAATCCAACGGACCGGAAGAAAATCGTAATACTGGGCGGGGGGCCGAACAGGATCGGTCAGGGTATCGAGTTCGACTACTGCTGCGTGCACGCGGCCTTCGCGCTCAAGGAAGATGAATACGAGACCATCATGGTGAATTGCAATCCCGAGACCGTGAGCACGGACTATGATACCTCGGACCGGTTGTATTTTGAGCCCTTGACACTTGAAGATGTTTTACATATTATAAATCGGGAGAAACCCATGGGGGTTATCGTGCAGTTT
>Ga0210377_10003164_pt1 | contig 14174 bp, 9 predicted proteins | sample PLM4_65_b1redo_FD_155480 | JGI IMG/M metagenome (GOLD analysis project Ga0210377, IMG submission 155480) | Groundwater sediment microbial communities from an aquifer in East River, Colorado, USA - PLM4_65_b1 redo | ecosystem: Environmental > Terrestrial > Soil > Riparian zone | place: USA: East...
GACACGGTGCTGATTCTCGGGGGCATCGCCCCCGGCGAGCAGGTGGCCGCGTCGGGCTCCTTCAAGCTGCGGGAATCGATCAAGGTGGCGACCGCGGAAGCTGCGACGGCCTCGGCCAGCGCGACCAAATAACGGCACTGCCGGCTACACGACAGAGAGGATACACGTGCGTTCGTTTACCGACGTCTTCATCAGGCACCCGGTCCTGGCGGTCGTAGTCAACCTGGTCATCCTCCTGGTCGGATGGCGGGCGCTGGCCAACCTGCCGGTGCAGCAGTACCCCCAGATCGAGAGCTCCTCGGTGGTGATCACCACGGTTTACACCGGCGCCAGCGCCGAGACCGTGCGGGGCTTCCTCACTACACCGATCGAACGGGCGGTGTCGGCGATCAGCGGAGTGGACTACCTCGAGTCCACCAGCCGGGCCGGCGTGAGCACCGTGACGGTCCGGCTCAAGCTCAACCACAGCAGCACGGCGGCGCTGGCCGAGGTCACCGCCCGGCTGCAGCAGGTGCGTTCGGAGCTCCCCTCCGAGGCCGAGCCCCCGGTGGTGGAGGTGCAGCGGGCCGACCGCCCGTATGCCTCCTTCTACCTGAGCTTCACGTCCGCCGAGCGCGACGCGCCGGCGGTGACCGACTGGCTGCTGCGCACCCTGCAGCCCCAGCTCGCCACGCTGCCCGGCGTGCAGCGGGTGACTTTCGAGGGCGGCCGCCAGATCGCGATGCGGGTGTGGATCGACCCGTCGCGCCTCGCGGCACTTGGCCTCGCGCCCGGCGACGTCTACGCCGCGCTCCAGCGGAACAACTACCTGGCGGCGGTAGGCCAGACCAAGGGCAACCTGGTCCAGGTCAACCTGCTGGCCAACACCGATCTCCGGTCCACCCGCGAATTCAGCGACCTGATCGTGGCCGAGCGGCAGGGCGCGATCGTACGGCTGAGCGACGTGGCCCGGGTGGAGCTGGGCGCCGAAGAGGCCAGCATGGTCGCCAAGTATGGCGAGAAGGAGGCGGTCTACCTGGGGGTGTGGCCGCTGGTGGGCGTCAACGAGATCGACGTGGCCCACCGGCTCCGGGAGGAAATGGACCGCATCCGGCCGACCCTGCCCCCGGACATCGACATGGAGATGGCCTACGATGCCACGGTCTTCATGGAGGACGCGCTCAAGGAGATCACCAAGACCCTGAGCGAGACGATCCTCATCGTGGGACTGGTCGTGTTCCTCTTCATGGGGTCGATCCGCACGGCGCTGGTACCGCTGGTGGCGATGCCGATCTCGCTGGTCGGCGCGGCGATCGTGATGTACGCCGCCGGCTTCAGCCTCAACCTGCTCACCATCCTGGCGATCGTGCTGTCGGTGGGTCTGGTGGTGGACGACGCGATCGTCGTGGTGGAGAACGTCGAACGCCATGTCCGGGAGGGAAAGACCCGGATGAGAGCTGCGTTGATCGGCGCCCGCGAGCTGGTCGGTCCGATCCTGGCCATGACCGTGACCCTCGCGGCGGTGTACACCCCGATCGGCTTCCAGGGCGGGCTCACCGGATCGCTGTTCCTCGAGTTCGCGATTACGCTGGCCGCGGCCGTGGTGGTCTCCGGTATCGTGGCGGTGACGCTGTCGCCGGTGATGAGCTCGCGCTTCGTGCATGAGCACGGGGAGGAGAGCCGTCTCACCCGGCTGGTGAATCATGGCTTCGACCTGGTGCGGCAGCAGTACGCCCGCCTGCTCGACGGCGCGCTGGCGATGCGCTGGGGGGTGGTGGCCGCCTCGGTCCTGGTGATGCTCGCGGCCTGGCCCCTCTACTCGTTTTCGAGGCGTGAACTGGCGCCGGTCGAAGACCAGAGTCACATCAGCCTGTTCATGCAGGCCGCGCCGGACGCGTCGCTGGCGGCCTCCAACCGGGCCTCGCTCGAGGTAGTAAAGGCGATCCAGGCGTTCCCCGAGGCCAGGTTCATGTGGTCGCTCACGGCCAACTGGGGCGCCTTCGGCGGGATGGTGACCAGGAACTGGAAGGAACGGGCGCGCTCCACCGAGCAGATGTATGGCGAGGTGTACGGCGCCGTGTCGCAGATCCCCGGGCTCCAGGTGTTCCCCCGGCTGGATCCGCCGCTGCCGACCCCTGGGCAGTACGACGTCGAGATGGTGCTGGAGAGCGACGCCCCGCCGGAGCAGCTGCTCGCCACCGTCAATCAGGTGGTGGGCGCGGGCTGGCAGAGCGGCAAGTTCCTCTACGTCGACACCGACCTCAAGATCGACCTGCCCGAGGCGCGGGTGGTCATCGACCGCGAGAAGGTGGCCGACCTGGGCCTCGACCTCGCCGGGGTCGGCCGGGAGCTGGGCACCCTGCTGGGCGGCGGCTACGTGAACCGGTTCAACTACTTCGACCGGAGCTACAAGGTCATCCCCCAGATCGGGGACGCCGACCGGGCCACCGTGGGCCCGCTGCTCGATCTCAAGATCAAGACGCCGAGCGGCGCGCTGGTGCCGGTCTCGACCTTCACCCACATCGAATCGAGCGCCGCACCGCGCACCCTGCAGCGGTTCCAGCAGCGCAACGCGGTGCGGATCTTCGGCGGGGTGAAGCCCGGTGTCACCAAGGAAGAAGGGCTGCGGGTCCTGGAATCGGCCGCGACGGGAACCGGTGCGCCCGGCGTCACGCTGGACTACGCCGGCGAGTCGCGTCAGATCCGGCGCGAGGGCTCGGCCCTCACGGTCACCCTCGGGTTCGCGGTGCTGCTGATCTACCTGGTGCTGGCCGCCCAGTTCAAGAGCTTCCGGGATCCGCTGATCGTGCTGCTCGGCTCGGTGCCGCTGGCGATCTCCGGCGCCCTGGTCTTCAGCTTCCTGGATCTCACGACCATCAACATCTACTCGCAGGTGGGCCTGATCACGCTGGTAGGCCTGATCGCGAAGAACGGCATTCTGATCGTGCAATTCGCCAACACCCTCCAGGAGCGGGGCATGGACAAGGTGGCGGCCCTCCGGGAGGCATCACTCACCCGGCTCCGGCCGGTGCTGATGACCTCGGTGGCGACGGTCTTCGGCCACCTGCCGCTGGTCTTCGTCTCGGGGCCGGGCTCGGAGGCCCGAAACAGTATCGGGATCGTGCTGGTGACCGGCATGAGTGTCGGCACCCTGTTCACCCTGTTCGTGGTCCCGGTGTTCTACTCGCTCATCGCAGCGGAGCACAAGCCCAGCCCGGTGATCACCACGGAAGAGTTCCCGGTGGCCACACTGGGTGGAGGACCTGAGGTGGCCCATGCGTAAGTCATCGCTGCTGTTGCTGCTGCTGGTGAACGCCTGCATGGGTGCTCCAGCCTACCGTCCGCCTCCGGTCGCCGTCCCGGCGGCGTACCGGGAGGCCGGGGCCGAGGGTATCGCCTCGCTGCCGGCGCCATCAACCCGGCCGTCGAGTAATGATCCGGTGGAGTTTGATGCGGGGTTCTGGCGTCATCTGGGCGACACCACTCTGACCCGGCTCACGGAAGAGGCGCTCCGCGCCAACCTGGATGTGCGCGCAGCCCAGGCCCGGGTGCGGCAGGCGCGCGCCTCCCGAAGCCGGGCGGCGCTCGACCTGACCCCGGAAGGCATCGTGAGCGGCGGCTACACCCGGCGCCGGTTCGCCGGCGCCAGCTTCCCAGGTATCTCCGGCCGCCTGCCGGATGAGGATGTCTGGGATGCCGGCTTCGATGCGGCGTGGGAAATCGACGTCTTCGGGCGCTTGCGGAACAACCTCCGGGCCCAGGATGCGTTTGTGGCCGCCAGCCGTGAGGACCTGCGCGCCGTCCTCGTCGCGCTGAGCGCCGAGCTGGCCAGGGCCTACTTCGAGTTGCGCGGGGCCCAGGAACAGCTCGCCGTGGCGGAGCGGAATGCGGAGAATCAGCGCCGCACCCTGGCGCTCACCCGCGACCGGCTCGACGCCGGGCGGGGGAGCGCCTTCGATACCGAACGCGCGCTGGCCCAGCTCAGTATCACCCTCGCCTCGATCCCCACGCGGCAGGCTCAGGTGGCCGCGGCGCAGTACCGCATAGGGGTACTGGTTGGACGCTCACCGACCGCGGTCGCGGCGGAACTGGGCCCGGTGGGCGGCCAGCCCTCCCTGCCCGACACCGTGGTCGTCGGCAGCCCCGACTCCATCACCCGTCACCGCCCCGACGTGGCGGCGGCCGAGCGGTTTGCCGCGGCGCAGTCGTCGCTGGCGAGTTCGGCCCGGTCCGAATACCTGCCGCGGCTCTCGGTCGGGGGCAGCGCGGGGCTGACCGCGGGGGAATTCGGCGGTCTGGGCGACAACGGCAGTTTCCGGTATGCCGTCGGCCCTGTGCTGAGCTGGCCCCTGCTCAATCTCGGCCGGGTACGCACCGACGTGAGTGCGGCGCGGGCGCGGGAGGACGAGGCCCGGGCACAGTACGGGCAGGTGGTCCTGGCGGCGGTCGAAGAGGTGGAAACGGCGCTGGCCCGGTATCACGCCTCACGCACCCGGGTTGACCAGCTGGAACAGGCGAGCGCCGCGAGTGAGCGTGCCGCCGAGCTGGCCCGGATGCGATTCACCGAGGGCGTCACCGACTTCCTGCAGGTGCTTGACGCGGAGCGCACCCAGCTCGAGTCCCAGGATCTGCTGGCGCAGGGCCGGACCGAAGCCGGGACCGCCTATGCGGCGCTGTACAAGGCGCTGGGTGGGTCCTGATCGGGTGCGCCATCGGCGTAATCCGCGTTGATCACGCCGCCGGGGTACACGACGGCGGCGGTAGGACAGGTTACTGCACCGTGGCACTCTCAAGCCATTTTTGACCGCGGATTGCGCCGATGACCCGGATGGCCGGCCTGAATATCCGCGCCCTCCGCGCCATCGGCGGTCGATCACATCGCAGTGCACCACGGCAGCCAGGTGGGTTCACTCTGCCACCCTGCGGCAGGGTGGCAGGGGCGCTTTAGGTAACCGGCCAAGTAGTTACGAGCGATGGGACAGGTTACTGCACCGTGGCAGCCTCGAACCATCTCTGACCGCGGATTGCGCCGATGACCCGGATGGCCGGCCTGAATATCCGCGCCCTCCGCGTGATCCGCGGTCGATCACCTCCCGGTGCACCACCCCAGTCAGGTGGGTTCACTCACCCACCCTGCGGCAGGGTGGCAAAGGCGCCTTAAGTAACCGGCCAAATAGTTACGAGCGATGGGACAGGTTACTGCACCGTGGCACGCTCGAACCATCTCTGACCGCGGATAGCGCCGATGACCCGGATGGCCGGCCTGAATATCCGCGCCATCCGCGCCATCCGCGGTCGATCACCTCCCGGTGCACCACGGTAGTCATGCGGGCTGGGTGAAATGGCCCAAGTGGGTTCACTCACCCACCCCGCGGCAGAGTGGCGGAGGCGCCTCAAGTAACCGCCTAAATGGTTACACCGGAAGATGTTAGACAATGGCCGCAGTTCGGTAGTGGGAACGGCACAGCAACTGCGTTCTGAAGGGTGTCGTCGGGAATAACCGTCCCCCGACTGGGTGAAAACGCCCAACCCACTGCTCGCTCTCCCTCGTGAGGATCTTCCAATGACCTGGACCAAGCCCGAAGCGGAAGTCGTCGCGGTGACGATGGAAGTAACCGCGTACGTCGCGACCCTTTAAGTCGCGCAGCACCGGACGGGGCTCGCGACGCGGGCCCCGTTTCTTTTTTCATGGAACTCGTGCTGCTCGGAACCGCGGCCGGAGGTGGTTTTCCGCAGTGGAACTGCTGGTGTCCCACCTGTCGCATCGCTCGGGCTGACCCGGTCCGGGCCCACCCACGCACTCAGTCGTCCGCGGCAGTCTCCAATGACGGCAAGCGGTGGTTCCTGCTCAATGCCTCACCCGATGTTCACCGGCAGCTGATCCATCTCAACGGTCTGGCGCCGGAGGGCATGCGCCACGTTCCGGTGGAAGGCATCGTGCCGACCGACGCCGAGCTGGACCATACGCTCGGCGTGGTGCTCCTGCGGGAAGCGCGGCAGCTCCAGCTGTTCGCCACCGGCGCCGTGCTCGACGTCCTCAGGGAAGACTCGAGGCTGCTGCCGGTGACCGAGGCCTTCGCCCGTGTGGCGGTCACGGAGCTTCCCCTGAACCAGTCGGTGGGGCTCGGCTACCGCGACGGAACTTCGGCCGGGATCACGATCACCGCGTTCGCGGTGCCTGGAGATCCGCCAAGATTCGCCCGGCGCAAGCGGGCAGGTCATACGGTCGGCCTGATGATCGAGGGCCAGGGAACAGGCACGGCGGCCTTCGTTCCCGGATGTGGCGCCTTCGACCCGGGCCTCCTCGACCGGCTGGCCACCGCCGATCTGCTGCTGTTCGACGGCACTTTCTGGAGCGACACCGAACTGGTCGACCTCGGCATCAGCGAGCGCACCGCCCGACAGATGGATCACACCCCGATCTCCGGGCCCGACGGCAGCCTGGCCGCGCTTCGGACCCTGCCCTGCCGGCGGCTGGTCTACACCCATATCAACAACTCCAACCCGATTCTCATCGAGGACTCGCCGGAGCGGATCGAGGTGCAGGCGGCAGGGATGGTGGTCGGGGATGATGGGATGCGGTTTGAGGTGTAAGGCTAAGGGCTAAAGGCTAAAGGCTAAAGGCCAATGGCTATGGGCTATGGGCTATGGGCCATTCGAAGTGAACGAGGGGACTGGCGATGAGCGCAACTGTTGAAACGCGGAACGCGGAACTCGGAACCCGGAACTTGAAGGTAGTCCTGCCGGAGCTGACCAGGCCGCTGAGTCCGGAGGAATTGGAGAGCGAGCTGAGGGGCTTTCACAGCCTCTACTACGTCGAACATCCCTTCCACAAGCTCATGTACGAGGGGAAGCTCACGCGGCGGCAGTTCCAGGGATGGGTGACCAACCGCCTGGCCTATCAGCGGGTGGTGCCGAGGAAGGACGGGGCGATCATCTCCAACTGTCCCGATCCGGCGGTGCGTCGGGAGTGGATCCAGCGGATCGTGGACCATGACGGCACCCGGGAGGGCGAAGGCGGGATCGAGCTCTGGATCCGGCTGGGGATCGCGCTCGGGGTTCCCCGGGAGGAGATGGAAGACGAGCGGCATGTGCTGCCGGCGGTCCGGCTGATCTGCGAGTCGTACGTCTGGTTCTGCAAGTCCAGGCCCTGGGTGCAGGCCTGCGCGTCATCGCTGACCGAGCTGTTCGCCCCGAAGATCCATGCGCAGCGCATCGAGTCATTCCCCCGGCACTACCCCTGGATTCCTCCGGAAGGGCTCGACTACTTCCGGAGCCGGCTGGTGCAGGCGCCGCGCGACGTGCGCCACGGGCTGTCCATCGTCCAGCGGCATTGCACCACCGTCGAAACCCAGCGACAGGCCTTTGAGGCGCTGGCATTCAAGCTGGAGATGCTGTGGGCGATGATTGACACCATTCACAATGCGTACTCTGAGTAGACGGCTATGGGCTATGGGCTATGGGCTGAAGCGTTCGGAATGCGAACCACCGCGGCGTGTACCTCGAAGCCTGTTAGCCCATAGCCCATAGCCCATAGCCCGATGACGCTCTCCCCCTCAGACCGGCCCGCCCTCTGGCGCCTCGCCCGCATCGGATTCGACCGGGTGCGGCAGCGCCCCGTGTTGCTGTATCCCGAGGGCGCGATGTTCATCAACCAGACCGGCACCGCGATTCTCGAGCTGTGCGATGGCGTACGCACGGTCGCGGAGATCAGCCAGCTCCTGGCTGAGCGGTACCAGACCGACGTGGCCAGCGACGTCACCGAGTACCTCGAGCTGCTGGCTCGACGCGATCTGATCCGCTTTGGGGCGGGAGTGGCGGGAGCGGCGGGAGCGGCGAGAGCGGCGGGAGCGGCGGGAGCGGCGGGAGCGGCGGGAGCGGCGGAACAGGCCCAAACGGCGGAAGGCGGGGCAATCCAGTATCACGCGATATCCCCCGCCCCTTCCGCCCCTCCCGCCGCCCTCGCCGCAGCCCCGCGCCTGCTCCAGCCGACTACCCTGCTGGCCGAGCTCACCTATCGCTGCCCGCTCCATTGCCCCTACTGCTCCAATCCGCTGGAGATGACTCGTGCCGAGGCCGAGCTCTCAACTGGAGACTGGAAACGGGTCTTCACCCAGGCGCGGGAGCTGGGCGTGCTGCAACTCGGGCTTTCGGGTGGCGAGCCGCTGGTGCGAAAGGACCTGGAGGAGCTGGTGGCCCACGCCCGGGAAGAGGGGCTCTACTCCACGCTGGTCACATCGGCGCTGGGGCTGACCCGTGCGCGGGCCCAGCGGCTCAAGGACGCGGGCATCGATCACGTGCAGATCTCCTTTCAGGACATCGACGCCGCCAGCGCGGACCGGATCGCCGGCATCAAGCTGGGGCAGCAGAAGTACCAGGCGGCGGCGCTGGTGAAGGAGCTGGATCTCGCCTTTTCGGTGAACGTGGTGCTCCACCGCGCCAACCTCGATCACCTGGGCGAGATCATCGACCTGGCGGCATCGCTGGGCGCAGACCGGGTGGAGCTGGCCAACACCCAGTACTACGGCTGGGCCCTCAAGAACCGAGACGCCCTGATGCCGACCCGGGAGCAGGTCGAGCGCTCGCGGCTCATCGCCGAGGAGGCGATCCGCCGGTACCGCAACCAGATGCAGATCATCTACGTGCTGCCGGACTACTACGAGCAATACCCCAAGCCGTGCTACGGCGGGTGGGGAAGCGTGTACGTGCTGGTCACGCCCGACGGCCGGGCGTTGCCCTGTCACGGGGCAACCCAGATCCCCAGCCTGGAGATGGTGCACGTCAACCAGCACCCGCTGAGCTGGATCTGGAGTCAGTCCCCGATCTTCAACGCCTTCCGGGGCGACAGCTGGATGAAGGAGCCCTGCCGGAGCTGCCCGAGAAAGGGCCAGGACTTCGGCGGCTGTCGCTGCCAGGCCTTTGCGCTCACCGGTGACGCGACCAACACCGATCCGGTGTGCAGCCTCTCGCCCAGGCACGATCTGATCGTCGCGGCGCAGCGGGAGCCGGCGAGAGTGCCGGAGTATGTGTATCGGCAGGTGGGGGTGGGGCTGGTGGGCTAGTGGGCGAGTGGGCCAGGAACCGCGAGATGTGGTCCCAGCCCACTCGCCCACCAGCCCACACTCGGTTCTACTTGCCCACCGGTCTCACCCCCCACACCCTCCACCCACCCTCACTACCGTCACCTTCTGCTCGATCCCGGTCTTGAATGGCTGCTTCACCAGGCCTCCGGCAGGCACCGTTACCAGGTCGGAGAGATCCCGCTCCCAGCGGACGATTCCCAGCTCGCTCGACCAGCTGAAGACGCCGGTTTCCCTTTCAGTACGGTTCGCGCTGACTTCGCTCGAATCGGGCAGGAGCCGCGACTCCGTCCGCTCAGACCGGCGAACCAGCCGATAGCGCTCGACCGGCCGGCCGCCGATTGCGCCGTCCGTCGTGCGGCTGATCACCGTACCGAGGTCGTCCCGCCAGGACCCGCCCAGTCGGAGGGAGATCGGCGCCAGGCGAGGCAGCAGGTCGCCCAGCGCGCGGCTCAGGTCGGCGATCTCCGCGATTTCATCGGGGATGAACGGGACGTCGGTGGCGCTGTATTCGCCGGTGGCGGTGAGCGTGCCGCGGTACCGCCCGCCGATCAGGCCATCAGTGTCCGGCGTGAGGCGTTCGCCGGAGCCCTCCCGCCAGAGCGCGAGTGAATCGAACCACCCTTCCAGCCGAACCAGTGAGTCGGCCGCCACCGCGCGAAGGATCATGACCCCTTCGCGGCCGGTCTGCTCCCGGATCCGTTGCCGCCCCGTCTGGATGACGATTTCGGACCGGACCACCACCTGGTAGCGGGCACAATCCAGGAGGAGCGGCCGATACCTGGGCGGCTCCGGATCGTGACTCTCCGCAGGTGAGCTCCAGCCGAGCCCGGCCAGCGCCAGGGCAACACCGGTGAGCCTGGTGGCGAGTCCGCCACCTTGCCGCTCGGTCACGACCGTCGCATCACCCACCCGCGCGCCATTCATTTCTCCGGCCAGCCATCCTCCCCAGGGGTCCCGGCATTATGTCCGACTGGGGGGCGAGTGGGCTAGTGGGCCAGGGGGTTCGTCGCTCGCGGGGGTCGTGAACAGCCGGAAACACGGAGGACACGGAAAACCGCACGGAGATCGCGGAGAAACAACAAGATCTTGTTTGCTTTTTCCGTGACCTCCGTGTTCTCCGTGACCTCCGTGTCCATGGCTGTTAGCGGGCGGTGGTTGAGCACCGAGCGCAGGGGTCCATGGGAATTCTTCCCATAGCTCCAGGGTTTCGGGGTGCGTCGATGAGGTTCTGTCGCTGGCAATGATCGTAAACAGCCGGAAACACGGAGGACACGAAGAACTGCCCGGAGATCGCGGAGACCCGAACGGCCCTGTCGGGCGGAAACCGGGAGGGAAGAGCTAGTCTCCCAGGGCGTGGTCCCGGACGTAGCGGACCAGATCGGCGTTGGTCCGCAGCTGCATTTTCTCCAGGATCCGTGTGCGGTAGGTACTCACCGTCTTGGGGCTCAGGTTGAGGCGTCCGGCGACATCCTTCACGCTGAGGCCCGTCCCCAGGGCCCGCAGCACCTCGTACTCCCGATCCGACAGCCCCTCGTGCGGCGTCGCGGCTCCCCCGGCCTCCAGTCCGGTGGCCAGCTTCTCGGCCAGCGCAGGGGTGACGTACTTGCTCCCGCGGTACACCCGGCGGATGGCTTCAATGAGCTGCTCGGGCGAGTGATCCTTGGTGAGATACCCCGCGGCTCCGGCGCGCAGGGCCCGGACGGCCCACTGATCCTCCGGATGCACGCTGAGCACCAGCACCTTCACGGAGGGGTGATCGCGGCGGACTTGTTGCAGGACCTCGATGAACGTCGGCCCGGGCATGGAGACATCGAGCAGCATGACATCGACCGCGGTATTGGCCACGCGCTCGAGCGCCTCGGCGGCCGAGGCGGCCTCGGCCACGACGGAGATTCCCGGCTGGTCCGCCGCGATACGGCGGAGTCCTTCCCGCACGATCGGATGATCGTCGGCAATCAGGAGACGGATCACGCCATCACCTTCCCGGCGCGCTCGGCGCCACACGGGATTCGCACCTTCACCATGGTGCCTCTGCCGGCTTCACCCTGGATCTCCAGCTCGCCGCCGCAGCCGATCGCCCGCTCCCGGATACCGACCAGTCCCAGCGAGCGCCGCCCCGCCAGCTCATCCCGGGTAATGCCCCGGCCGTTGTCGGCCACTTCCAGCCGCAGCTCGTCGCGGGTCTGGGCGAAGGTAATCCGGGCGCGGCTGGCCCCGGCGTGCCGGGCCACGTTGGTCAACGCCTCCTGCAGGATGCGGAATACCGTCGTGGCGCGGACGTCGTCCACCGGTGAATGATCGGAGTGCAGCTCCAGGTTGGTTTCGATCCCGGTGCGGTGGCCAAACTCCTGCGCCTGCCACTCGATCGCGGCCACCAGGCCCAGCAGATCGAGCACGCCGGGCCGGAGCTCGGTGGCGATGCGGCGCACCGCGTCGACGGTTCCGTCCACGCGGGAGACCAGGGTCTGCAGCCGTTCGCCCAGTTCCGGCTGCTGCTTGTTCAGCCGGCCGCGGACCCAGGCGAGGTCCATCTTGAGGCCGGTCAACGCCTGGCCCAGCTCATCGTGCAGCTCGCGGGCGATCCGGGTGCGCTCTTCTTCCCGCACGGTCTGCAGCCGGGCGGCCAGGTCCCGCAATTCCTGTCGCGACCGGCGGAGGGCCTCTTCGTTGGCTCGCCACTCGGTCACGTCCCAGACGATATCCAGCAGGCAGTCCTGCCCCTTGAGCGTGATCCGCTCGGCCCAGATGTGATTGATCTGCCGGTCACGATGCTGGGTCCTGGCCACGAACTCGTACTCCCGGACCATGCCATCGCGCTCCAGCCGCCGCACCAGTTCCGCGCGCGCCTCCGGGTCACGCCAGAGGCCCAGATCGGCCGCGGTCCGCCCCAGCACTTCGTCCCGCTTGAAGCCCACATCGCGGAGAAAGGCCTCGTTCACCTCGAGGAACCGTCCTTCCGCCAGCGTGGCGATGGTGATCGGGAAGGGTGAAGAGCGGAAGGCGGTGGCGAACTTCTCTTCTGATTCGCGGAGCGCCTCTTCCTGCCGGGTGCGCTCGGTGATGTCGCGCTGAATCCCGAAGTGGCCCGTCAGCCGGCCGTCGTCGTCGTAGAGGCAGACGTAGTCACCCTCGATCAGGATCGGGGTGCCGTCGGCCTTTCGCTCGTGGGTGACGGTGTGGATCCGGCCGGCGTCGAAAAACCGGCGCCACGCCGCGCGACCCTCGGAGGGATTGTGGGCGTAGAGTACCGCGGGAGTCAGGCCCAGCATCTGATCCCGGGCCCGGCCATACTGGGCCAGCATGGCGTCGTTCACCCGGGTGACCCGGTGATGATGCATGGCGTAATCCAGCAGGGCTTCCTTGTCCGCCGCATCGTCCCAGCGGATGGGACGGTCCAGCATCATGAAGAAGAAGCCGTCGAGCGACTGGGTGAAGAAGGCCTCCAGCAATCGCTGCTGCTCGGTGATGGTGGCCTCGGCACGAAGCTGCTGGGTCAGGTCGTGATAGACCTCGTAGAACGCCGCGGCTTCGCCGCCCATGGAAAGCGGCGCGCCGGTATGCGACACATCCACCAGCGACCCGTCCCGCCGGCGGCGGCGCGTCTGGCGCCAGACCTTGCTCGCGGAGCTGAGCATGCGCTCCACGCCGTCCCGCCGCTCTCCGCCGGGGACGCCGAGCAGCCGGTCGATATTGACCCCCAGCACCTCCGGTACTGAATACTGGAACAGCCGGGTGAACTCGGCGTTGGCCCGGAGCAGCCTGCCGTCCAGGTCACGCAGGGTGAGCGCGTGGGGAAACGTCTCGAAGAGCTGTTCCAGGTGGGTATCACGATCCACGCGCCCGACGGTCTGGCGCCGGGCGCGAATCAGCATGATTACCGTGACGGCGAGCGCCGCCGCGAGGATTACTACCAGCCAGAGCATTGCCAGCGTTCCCGGGAAGGGATGGGGGCATGGTACCGGTCCGGCGAGGGCGGGTCAACGCGCCACCCACCGGACCGGGGGTGGGTCACTCCGCTGCCGCGGGGCCCGAACCGGACTCGGCCGGCGCCGCCGCCAGGCCGAAGGTGACATCGACATGCACTTCAATGTGTTCGTTCATCTTGAGGACACCCAGCATCTTGCTCAGCCCACCGATGCTGTAGTCCTTGAGGTTGAGCGGCGTGCCGGCCCGGACCTGGGCCGCGCCCCCGCTCAGGATGACCTGGCCCGGCAGGTCCGCGCCGCGGGTCACCCCATGAATCACGAACCGGCCGTGCAGCATCACCGCGGTCGTGTCTCCCGACACGGCGCCGGGCATGATGCTGTCGAGTTCGTAGCGGATCACCGGAAACTTGTCCGACTCCATCGACTTGTTCAGGTCGGCGTCCCGTTTGCCCTTCCCCGTCACGAGGGTCTTCACCGGAGCCTCGACCCATCCACGGATCGATGCAAGGGTGGGCCCGCCGCTCATCTCGCCGGACACCGTGCTGGTGGTGCCGGTAAAGCTCCCCATCGAGGCGCGACCATCGAAGCTCAGCGTCCCGGCCAGGACCGTCCCCGGCGGGATCGGCGTCTGCGCGGCAGCGGGTGCAGACCAGAGCGCTGTACCCAGGGCAACCAGCATTCCAGCAACTTTCACTTGCGCCCTCATTGATCCTCCCTCATCGAAACCCAATGCTGCTTCCGCAGATTAATAGGATTGAAAGGATTGCAGGGATTTCGAACGCTACTCTGTTCCAATCCCTGTCACCCTTTCAATCTGCGGAAGGCAGATCCGCACCACCGTGGACAGTACTCTCGCCTGCCAGTCTACTGAATCGGATGCGGCTCGCCGGCAATGAAGTCATCGGTGACCACCAGGTCCTGGGTGCCGCCGGCGCTGATGTCCTTGGTACCCGCCGCCACCGGGGCCTGGCCCGCCGTGATCCGCACCTTCGCCACCAGCGCCTCCTCGAACACCGCGCCGGCAAAGGAGTGGCCCGTCGCGTCGGTTCTCGCCGGCACGGTGACCTTCTTGAGCGACCCGCCGTTGGCCCCGAAGAACTCGAGGGTGGTGCCGCCCGCTACATCCACGTCGGAGAAGACGACGCCGAAACCGGTGACCGCCGCGACGGTGTCGGTGCCCGCCACC
>Ga0210377_10003165_pt1 | contig 14167 bp, 15 predicted proteins | sample PLM4_65_b1redo_FD_155480 | JGI IMG/M metagenome (GOLD analysis project Ga0210377, IMG submission 155480) | Groundwater sediment microbial communities from an aquifer in East River, Colorado, USA - PLM4_65_b1 redo | ecosystem: Environmental > Terrestrial > Soil > Riparian zone | place: USA: East...
CTGGCAGATCTCTACCGCGCGCAGGGCAAGGACGCCGAGGCGGAGCCGCTCTACAAGCGGTCGCTGGTGATCTGGGAGAGGACCCTGGGGCGGGAGCACGCCCACGTGGCCATTAGCTTGGAGAAATACGCGACCCTGCTCCGGCGTATGAACCGGGAGGCCGAGGCAGCAGCATTGGAGGCCCGTGCCAAGACAATCCGCGCCAAGCAACCTGGGGGTAGTCCGGCGAAGTGACCATCAACGAATCCGAGTTGGTTGTGTCCACCCGATGTTGCCGGCCGAATCCCCCAAGCGGAACGTGCCCCTTATCCCTGTCGGCGATTCATCGTTCCCCCTCCCGCAGAGCTGCCAGCGGCAACCGAGAGTGCCAAAGCTTTACGGATCGCGCTAAGGTTCGCCGTGGCTTCCTTCTGCCTCGCATCGCGTTGATGTGCTCACCCTCACGGCTGAGGTGTGAGGGAGGACTAAGCTGCGCTGACAAGGGGGACCATGGACTGCGCCGTGCCGAGGGGACGCCGTGCGCACATTGTCTGGTAGGGCAGCCCCTAGCCTGTTCCGGCTGGACGAACGGCCCGGAGGCGGCTAGGCTCTTTGTGCGATCCGGTTGGGGTCAACTTCATCGATGCGGGAGGGGATTCAAAGGAGAGGCCCATGACTCAGCTCTTTGAGAATCGCGTCAAGCACATGCTCAAGGCCGGGAAGAAGACGGCGGGGGCCTGGTCTCAACTGTGTAGCCCTGCGTCCACGGAAATCCTGTGCCGCGCTGGATTTGACTGGATCCTGATCGACATGGAGCACTCCCCGAGCGACATGCAAACGCTGGTGGCGCAACTCCAGGCAATGGGAGGCTATGGGGTTGTCCCCATCGTCCGTGCGCCGTGGAACGACATGGTGTGGATCAAACGTATCCTGGACTCCGGGGCCTACGGCGTCATGGTTCCCTCGGTGAACACTCGGGAACAGGCGATCGCGGCCGTTCAAGCCTGCAAGTACCCACCCCTCGGCGTACGAGGGATTGCGGGCAGTCCACGGGCCGCAGGGTTCGGGCGGGATACTGCCAGCTATCTTAAGCGGGCGAACGATGAGATTCTGGTGATCGTTCAGGTCGAAACGCCCCAGGCCGTCGAGAACCTTGACGAGATCGGCAAGGTTCCTGGGGTGGACGCACTGTTCATCGGCCCGATGGATCTGTCCACCTCCATGGGGCACCTGGGCAATCCCGCCCACCCGGAGGTGCAGGCGGCCATCGCCAGGGTGGAGGCCAAGGCCAAGGCGCTGAACCTCGCGCTGGGAACGATCTCCGCCGGCTGGGACCAGGCCAAGGCCCTGTATGACCGGGGTTATCAACTCATCACGCTCCTCTCGGACGTGATCATGCTCTCGCGGGGATCTGCGGAGGCCATGGTCAAGTTCCGAGAGGCATTTCCGCAGGAGTAGCGGAAGACGGAATACGTCTGCTGCGCAGGAGATCGGCCAAAGGGGCGGGCGTCCGGATCTTGGGAAGAGGGCGTCTGTCCCTTGCGGCCGATATTGGCGGCGACCTTCAGTCGTCCTCCAGCATTTGACAGTCTGTCGGGCTCCCTCCGAAGCGAGCCGGTAGCACCTCCTCCAGCACGCGGATCACTTCCGTATCCAGGAAGGTCATCCCCCGGCGGTGAGCTTCTCGTAATCCTTGACCTTGGGGAGGTGTCTGAGCCAACCGAGTCGCTCCAGATGCCCTCCAGGCGGATGTCAGCCCCCCCGGGGGTGAACTTACCCCAGGAAGATGGGCGGTGTTTGTTACGCGGGTATCCGGTGGGGGTGTACTGCGACAGAGTCGCATCCCGCTCAATCGATCGGATCGCCAAAGGCCGAGGGCGGGGGTGGCTGCCCCAGGTTCTCCAGTTGCACGGGACTGCGTGTCTCTGCACCGGAGTGTTATGGTTTGCCGGCCGAACATCTCAACTATTAACCACCTCCGCTGTCAACATCGATAATTCTGTTGACAGCCTCTGGACCCACAACTAAAGTCACGTGATTAGTCTTGTTTCCATCGAAGAACGGGACGCGAAGATGCGTATTGACCTGCATATGCACACCACTGCATCGGATGGATTGCTCAATCCGGCGGAGTTGGTCCAGGCGGTCCGCGCCGCTGACCTCCAGGTATTCGGTGTCACCGACCACGACACCGTGGACGCCCTGGCGGAGGTCGAGGGCCACGCCGGGGGACTCGGTCTTCACTTGGTCCCGGGCATCGAGCTCTCGGCCATGTGGGGGAAGGTCGAGTTCCACATCCTGGGGTACTTTGTGGATCCGGCGGATGCCGCCCTGCTCGCATTCCTGCGGGGGAGGCGCGAGGCGCGGCGCACGCGACTGCAGGCGATGCTGAACCGGTTGCGGGTGCTGGGCATCGTCGTCGAGGCGGAAGAGGTCATGGCCCGAGCTCAGGACGGGAACGTGGGCCGCCCTCACCTAGCCCGGGTTTTGGTGCAGCACGGCTTCGTTGCCAGCACCGACGAGGCCTTCGACCGATACCTCGCCGAGGGCAGGCCGGCCTACGTGCCGCGTCCAGACGTGACGATCGCCGACGCAATCCGGGTGATCCACGAGGCGGGCGGATTGGCCGCACTGGCCCATCCGGGTTTGCACAACCGGGACGAGGCGATTCCCGACATGGTGGCGGCAGGCTTGGATGCGGTCGAGGTGTACCATGTCAATCATTCTCCGGGCCTTACGACGCATTATCGCCGCCTGGCCCAACGGCAGGGACTCCTGGTGACCGGTGGATCGGACTTCCACGGGGCCACGGCCCGCGATCACGGCCCTGCGCCTGGGACACCCGGTCTCCCCGAGGCGGATTTCCGTCTGCTACAGGCGGCGGCAGACGCCCGCCGCGGTGCGATGCGGCCTTGAGGAGGGCTCGTGAAAGATGCGTTTCAGCCGCTGGACGGAGAGACTGGGACGGCCCAGGTAGTGAACTGCTAGTCTGCCGTGCGACAAGGCCGGGGTCAGCCCTGCCGGGCCGGGGACGAGGCGAGCTGCTCCGAGGTCCGGAGGATCTTGGGCCGGCCGGTGGGTTGCCAGTCTGAGAATAATCCAGTATTATCGAATGACCGGATCGTATCGGCCGCTCAACGCCCAAGGGTTCGATGGCTCGCAGCCGGTTGCGGGACGGGGAAAACCTGGCTCATGGACGATCAGGATAAGCGACTGCTGAACGTGATTCAGGCGGATTTTCCGCTGGTCTCACGCCCGTTCCAGGCCCTGGGGGCCCCACTGGAGCTGTCCGAGGGCGAGGTTATTGACCGGGTGGCCGCCCTCAAGCAGCAGAAGATCATTCGCCAGATCAGTGCCATCTTCGATACGCGCAGCCTGGGCTACCGAAGCAGCCTGGTGGCGATGAGGATTCCGCCGGACCGGCTGGAGGCAGCCGCGGCGGTGGTGAACGCCCACCCCGGTGTCAGCCACAATTACAAGCGGAACCATGCCTTCAACCTGTGGTTCACCGTGGCGGTGCCGCTCACGAGCGATCTGGACTGGACGGTGCATCACCTGCACGCCACGGCTGGCGCGGACTCGACCCGCATCCTCCCCACGCTGCGGCTCTTCAAGATCGGGGTGCAATTGGACATGGAGGGGAAGAGCGGGTCGGAGCGCGCGGAGTCCGCCGCAGGCGGATACAGCGATACCCGGCGTCCCGCGGCCGGCCGCGATGGCCTGCGCCCGATCGATATCGACGCCATCCGCGAGTTGCAGGAAAATCTCCCGCTCGTTCCGGAGCCGTACCGGCCTATGGCGGAACGGATCGGCCTCACCGAGCAGGCTCTCTTCGACGTGGCCAGCCACCTCGCCGCGCAGGGGTACCTGAGACGGATGGCCGGCGTCCTGCATCACCGGGAGGCAGGCTTTCGTGCCAACGCCATGGGCGTGTGGGTCGTGTCGCCCGAGCGAACGGATGACGTTGGCAAAATCATGGGCAGCTTCATTGGGGTCAGCCACTGCTATCTCCGGCCCACGTATCCGGACTGGCCCTACAGCATCTTCAGCATGGTCCACGGGCAGAAGGCCGAGGATTGCCAGGAGATCATCAGCGCCATTTCGGAGGCCACCGGCATCCGTGAGTACGCCCTCCTCTTCAGCACGAAGGAGTACAAGAAAATCCGCTTGAAGTATTTCACCGCCGAGTTGGATGAGTGGGAGGCCCGCGCCCGCCGGTCCCTGGAGGCGGCCCCAGCGGGTGTGCCTCTCCCCGCGGGCGGGGGAGGCTAGCCGGTGGGCCATCCCCAGGGCGTGGCGGTCTGGTTCCACTCCGTGTCGAGAGCGGGCGCGGATGCCAGGCGTTGAGTGGCTCACCCGGTTTGCGCATCTGCTGGCCTCCATGGTGTATCTGGGGGGGTCCTGGTTTCTGGGAGCGGCCCTGATTCCGGCCCTCTCCACGGCAACGCCGGAGCAGCGGGTCCGCGTCGTGGCCGCGGTCATCCGGTGGTATCATCCGACCAGCCTGGCTGCGCTGGGGGTGCTGGTCATGACAGGCGCCTTCGCCCTGACGTCGGCCAAGGCTGCTCTGGGACCACAGTATTTTCCCACGCTGTTCACGCTCCTCGGACCAAAGCTCCTGCTTGCGTTCGTCCTGGTGATGCTGAGCAGCTACCAGTTCTTCGGCCTGGGGCTGCGCCTGGTCCGCTCGCTCCCCCAGGACGGTGACGCCGTGCCCCCTGGCCTGCAGGAATGGCAGCTCAGGGTCGTGCGCCGGATTCAGGCGTGTGCATTGACCGGTGCCGGCCTGGCTGCGCTGCTCAGCGGCCTGGGGATGGCCCTGGCCCGGACCTAGGGGAAGGACCCGGCTCGCCCTGAGCCGCTCGAGCGGAGAGGGACAAGCCGGGATGGGCCCCCGTGCCAGAGAGGCCGGAGCGAGGCGGCCAAATGGGCCAAGCCATGGTGGAGGTTCAGGGCCTCACGAAGGTGTTCGGGAGGACGCTGGCTCTCGACGCCGTGGACCTCCGTGTGGATTCGGGCGAGGTGGTGGCGCTTCTTGGGCCCAACGGGGCGGGGAAGACGACCCTCCTGAAGCTCCTGGCCACGGCGCTCAAACCCACGGCCGGCGGAGGGCGGGTGCTGGGGCTGGATCTCCTGAAGGGGCGGGACGCCATCCGGCGACGGATCGGGATGATCTCGCACAACCATCACCTGTACGATGACCTGACGGCCGAAGAGAATCTGCAGTTTTCCGCCACCATGCACGGGATGCGTGTGGATGGCGGGGCCGTCCTCAAAGCGCTCACCGAGGTCGGGCTGGACGGGCAGGCTCATTCCAAGGTCCGCACGTTCAGCACTGGGATGAAGCGGCGCCTGGTGATCGGTAAGATGCTGCTGTTCGAACCCGAGCTCCTGTTTCTGGACGAGCCACACAACACGTTGGACCAGGCGGCCATTGCCCTGCTGAACGGCTACGTGGCCTCGGTTACGGCCCGCGGCGGCGCCGCGGTCGTGGCGACCCACAACCTCTCGCGGGCTTACGGCATGGCGGATCGCTTCGTGCTGATGCGAGACGGGGCGGTGGCCTGGCGCGTCGAGAAGCAGGGGATCACGCCCGACCACCTGCGCGACCTGTACGCGCGCTACGCCGAAAACGATGACAACGCCGCGGTGCAGGGGTGATGCACCGCGGCTCAACTGCGAATGGGAAACCGACAACCGACAATTAAAAACAGGGGGAGAAGAGGCCGAGGCGAGACACTCCCTGAATTGGCATTTCCGTTGTCAGTTTCCCGTTGTCAATTTGCCATTTTCCATTGGCCCGTCAGGGCATGGCCCCAGCCCACGGGCGCACCAAGCGATGAGCGGGCGGGATCGAGTAGCGTGAGCACCCGGGCTGAGGGGATGGTCGCCGGGGTCCTCCGGCGCACGTGGGCGATGACGTGGAAGGACGTCACGGTGGAGCTCCGCGCGCGCGAGCGGATCAACGCCATGCTGTTCTTCGCGGCGCTGGTGCTCTTCATTTTCAACTTTGCCCTCGGCCCGGATCAGGAGAAGCTGCGGGAGGTGGCGCCGGGCCTCCTCTGGCTGGCGTTCCTCTTCACCGGGATGCTGGGCTTGGGGCGGAGTTTCCAGGCCGAGCGGGAGAACGAGTGCTTCGAAGAGCTGCTGCTGACCCCGGGCGACCGGGAGTCCATCTACTTCGGAAAGCTGGCGGGCAACGTCCTGTTCATGGTTACGGCCGAAGCCCTGATCCTGCCGCTCTTCGGCATCCTGTACAACCTGGACATCTGGGGCCTCTTGCCGTCCCTGGCCCTGGTGGCCTTCCTGGGCACGGTCGGGTTCTCGGCCATCGGCACGCTGCTGGCGGCGATGACGGCGCACCTCCGCGCGCGGGAGGTGATGCTGCCGTTGCTCTTGTTTCCCCTCACGGTGCCGGTTATCCTGGGTTCGGTGCGCGCGACCGCGACGATCTTGGCGGGCGGGGGCCTGGGCGAGGTGAGCCACTGGCTGAAGCTGCTGGGAGGCTTCGACGTGATCTTCCTGGTGGTCTGCCCGCTGGTGTTTGAATTTGTCCTGGAGGAGTGATGGAAGAAAGGACTGTCGTCGCTTCTGCTCAGTGGGCATCGGAACACGGGAGAGTCGGGGCCGGAGCATCTCTGGCAGCAAAGGTCCTCGGGGCAGCGGCTGCGCTCGTCTTGGCCGCCGGTCTCTACTTGGGCCTGGTGGTCGTGCCGCCGGATGCTGTGCAGGGCGACGTCCAGCGCATCATGTATCTGCACGTGCCCTCCATCGTGACGGCTTACGTCGCGTTCTTTGTGGTCTTTTGCACGAGCGTTCTGTACCTGTGGAAACGGGACCTGCGGTTCGACGCCGTGGCGGTGGCCTCGGCCGAGATCGGGGTGGTCCTCACCGGGATCACGTTGGCCACCGGCTCCATCTGGGGTAAGTCGACCTGGGGGGTCTGGTGGACCTGGGATGCGCGGCTGACTCTCACCGCGATTCTGTTCACGATTTACGTCGGCTACCTCATGCTCCGATCTTTCGCCGAGGATCCGCGGGCCGGCGCCCGCTACGGGGCGGTGCTGGCCATCCTGGGCTTCCTGGACATCCCCCTCAACCATTTCGCGGTCTACTGGTGGCGCACGCTGCACCAGCCCTCCTCGATCATCCGGCCCGGCGGTCCCTCGGTGGCTTCGACCATGCTGGTTCCCCTGGGGATCAATTTCGCGGGGCTGGTTCTGCTGTCCATCTATTTACTGCTGGAGCGCGTCCGACTGGAGCGCATCCGCCATCGCACCATCGAGGTGCGGCTGAAGCGAGGGCGACGTGGGTAACTGGGGATTCGTTGGCCTGGCATACGGGTTGGCGTCGGTGGCGCTGTTTAGCTATCTCCTCCTCCTGAAGGGCCGGCTGCGCGGGGCCCAGGAGGAACTGGCGGCGCTCGAACGGGACAGCGGGCGGAGGACGCGATGAAGGGGCGGAAGCTGAAGTACATCGTGGCGGGGGGCATCGTGGTGGCCGCCCTGCTGGGCCTGATCTATTCCGGCGTGAAGGAGTCCGCCGTCTACTTCTACACGCCGACAGAGCTCACCCAGAAGAAGGACTCGGTGCTGGGAAAGTCGCTGCGAGTCGGGGGCATGGTGGTGGATGGATCCATCAAGTGGGATCCTCAGAACCTCCTGTTGAGCTTCCAGCTCACAGACGGGCAGGGAACCGTGTTTGTGCGACACAAGGGGACAGCCCCGGACCTCTTCAAGGAGGGGGCAGGGGCCGTGGTGGAGGGAACCTGGACGCCTGACGGCTACTTCCGATCGAGCAACATTATGGCCAAGCACTCCGAGGAGTATAGGCCGCCGACGCATCCGGAGACCCTGGAATCCAAGAAGGAGCTGTTCAAGTCCATCATGAAAGAGAGCAAACCATGATCTCCACCCTGGGTGGATTCACCCTGTTCTTAGCGCTGGGCGTCACGCTGTATGGTGTGGCGGCCTCGGTTATTGGGGCGCGTGCAGGACGGGAGGACTGGCTGGCCAGCTCGCGCAACGCGGTGCTGGCCCACTTCTGCCTGGTCACGGTGGCCATCTTCCTCCTGGAATACGCGCTGGTCACCAGCGACTTCAGCCTGCGCTACGTGGCTAACAACAGTACTCGGGGGAGCCTGACGCGATACAAGATCGCCGGCCTCTGGGGATCTCTGGAGGGCTCCATTTTGCTGTGGGAATGGCTCCAGTCCCTCTTTGCGGCCCTGGTGGTCGCCCGGTACAGCGACCGGCACCGGCAGCTCATGCCTTACGTCCAGGCGGTGCTCCAGGGGATCTCGGTCTTTTTCCTGCTCCTCATGACGGTTGCCGTCAATCCCTTTGCCCGGATCTTCCCGATCCCGCTCGATGGGCGAGGCCTCAACCCGCTCCTGGAAGTGACCGACATGCTCGTCCACCCCCTGCTCCTGTACCTGGGGTACGTGGGCTTTTCGGTCCCCTTCGCCTTCGCCATGGCCGCCCTCATCACCGGGCGTCCGACGGAGGAGTGGCTGCGGATCACGCGGCGATGGACCGTGGTGGCCTGGCTCTTCCTCACGGGCGGGATCTTCTATGGCGGCTGGTGGTCGTACCGGACGTTGGGCTGGGGCGGCTACTGGGCCTGGGACCCGGTGGAAAACGCGTCCTTCATGCCCTGGCTCACCGCCACGGCCTTCATCCACTCGGTCATGATCCAGGAGCGCAAGCGGATGCTGAGGGTCTGGAACCTGGTCCTGGTCACCCTCACCTTCTCCCTGGTCATCTTCGGGACCTTCCTGACCCGTAGCGGGATCCTGGGCTCGGTGCACGCCTTTGCCGACGGGCCCGTCGGTGCCATGTTCCTGGCTTTCCTGGCCCTGGTCCTGTTCTTCTCCTTTGGCCTGGTGGCCTATCGATCGGACCAGCTCAAGGGCCACGGCGAGCTGGACTCCATCGTCTCGCGGGAGAGCGCCTTCCTGCTGAACAACCTGATCCTGATGGGGATCTGCTTCACGGTGCTCCTGGGGACAATCTTCCCGCTCCTGACCGAGGCGATCCGCGGGACCAAGATCAGCGTGGGCACGCCCTATTTCAACCGGGTGAGCACCCCGCTGGGGATGATTCTGCTTCTGCTGATGGGGATCGGCCCCCTCATCGCGTGGGGGCGCGCCTCTCTGAACAATCTGAAGCGTAACTTCCTGAAGCCGATCCTGGGAGCCCTGGTGAGCACGGGGATCCTGTATGCCCTGGGGGTCCACCAGGCGGAGGTGCTGGCGGCCTTCTTCTTCTGCTTCTTCGTCCTGGGCACCGTCGTGTTTGAGTTCGTGGTGGCCACCCGTACCCGGGCGAAAACGATGGGCGAGGGGCTCCTCCCGGCCTTCGCCACCCTCTTGCTCAAGAGCCGGCGGCGCTACGGGGGCCTGATCGTGCACGTGGGCGTGGTGATCGCCATCATCGGCATCGCCGTGTCCTCGGTGTACAAGGTGGAGCACGAGCAGACCCTGAAGCCGGGGGAAAGCCTGAGCGTCGGGTCCTACACGGTCCGCTTCGACGGGATGGCGGCGGGGGAGCGGCCGACTCACATCCTGGTGTGGGCGAACCTCATGGCCTTCAAGAACGGCAAGCCTCTCCACGAGCTGACGCCCGGCCAGCGGTTCTACCCGAACCAGCAGACCCCCTTTGCCAGCGTGGATGCTCGCTACCATTGGAACGAGGATCTGTATGTGATCCTCTCAGCCTTCGAGCGGAACGGCAGCTCCGCGACCATCAAGGTGCTCATCAATCCCATGATCTCCTGGATCTGGATCGGAGGAGTCATAATCCTGCTGGGGGTGATCGTGGCGGTCCTGCCCGAGAGGCGCTTGGCCCTCCTGGCGGTTGGGGCCAGAACGCAGGTGGCCTGACCGAATGTCACCACGGAGTCATTCATGTCCTGGAAGAAGGCGTTGATCCCGCTGGCCAGCGTGCCCCTGATCATCTTGCTGGCCTATGGTTTCCGGACCGATCCCAAGGCAATCCCGTCTCCCCTGCTGCGGCAGCCGGCGCCGGGCTTCCGCGTGGCTGTCTACGACGGGGATGAGCTGTCCCTGGAGAGGCTCAAAGGCAAGCCTGTCGTCCTGAACTTCTGGGCGTCGTGGTGCTATCCTGCCTGCTACGAGGAGGCGCCCCTCCTGGAGTCCACCTGGCGCCAGTACAAGGACCAGGGGCTCGTGATGGTGGGCGTGGATATCCAGGATAAGGAGGCCAACGCCCGGGAGTTCATGCGCCGCTTCAGCTTCACGTTTCCCAACGGTCCCGACCCGGGCAGTAAGATCTCCATTGACTACGGGGTGTACGGCGTCCCGGAGACCTTCTTCATCGATCGAGAGGGCCGCATCATCTACAAGCATGTGGGGGCGCTGGCGCCCGAGCTGATGGAGGCGCAGGTGCAAGCCCTCCTGAAGGGCAACTGAGGTGTGGTCGTGCATCGGACGAGTGGGCGCGGCTGCGGGCGGATCGGGCCACCGCGGTAGGTGGTGGCCGGTCGGCAGCCGGCTGTGCCTGGCCCTGGTAATCGCCGGGATCGTTCTGGCGGCACCCCGTCCGTCATGGGCGGCCGCTGGAACGGCGGCGCCTGATCTGGAGGACCGGGTCCGCGAGGTCGCGTCGGAGCTCCGGTGTGTGGTGTGCCGGAATCTCTCGGTGGCGGACTCGCCCTCGGATCTGGCCAAGGAGATGCGAAACCTGGTGCGGGAGCTCCTGCAGCAGGGGAAGACCCGCGAGGAGGTCCAGGCCTACTTCGTGAGCCGATACGGGGAGTTCGTCCTGCTGGCCCCTCCCAAGCGGGGATTCAACCTCCTGGTCTGGGGGCTGCCATTCGTGGCGCTCGCCGTGGGGGCGTGCGCTCTCTATTTCGTGGCCAAGCGCTGGACGGTGCAACGCGAGCAAGCGGGCCCCTCGGTGAACCAGGCCTATGCCGAGCGGGTCCGCCGGGAACTGCAGGAGCGGGACGGCTCCTCCGGCTCGTAGTACCTTCGGCAATCTGGCAACCCGGCAATCTGGCAATCGGGCGATCCGGCAACTGGGCAGAGGATCGGACAGCGATGCCGGATTGCCTGGTCGCCTGATTGCCGGATTGCCAATGTTCAGGGAGGTCGAATGGGAGTGCTGATCTCTCTTGGAATCGCGGTGGCGGTGGTCGCTTTCGTGGCCGCCCCCTTTTTCCTGCTGACCGGGCGGAGCTCGGAGGTGGCGCCGAAAGACCCCGACGCCCCCGACGCCCTCACGGAACTGTTGGCGGAGAAAGAGACCATCTACGCCGCCATCCAGGAACTCGATTTCGACCTGAAGTCAGGCAAGCTTTCGGCGGAAGACCATCAGACGCTGCGCCAGCGCCAGGAGGCCCAAGCGGCAGGGGTGCTACGGCGCATCGATGAGTTGCAACAGGCGGCCATCCCGGCCGGAGGGCTCGGGGGATCCCGCCCGGAAAAGCGGAAGGCATGAGGAGCATGCTGGACCAACTCCGCCGGTCGGGGCTGGAGGCAATCCACGACAAGTTGCTGAACGGGCGCCGGCTGGATTTCAACGACGGGATGCGGCTCTACCAGACGCCGGACCTCACTGCAGTGGGATACCTAGCCAACTTGGCGCGCGAGCGGAAAAGCGGCGCCCGCACCTTTTTCGTCCGGAACCTCCACGTCAACTACACGAACATCTGCAACAAGCTCTGCAAGTTCTGCTCCTTCTATGCTGCTCCGAATAGCGCCGACGGGAAAGGGTATGTCCTGACCCCGGAGCAGGCCGCCGCGCGGGTGGCCCAGTACAACGGGGAGCCGATTCGGGAGATTCACATGGTCGCAGGGATCAACCCGAAGCTCCCGTTCCAGTACTACCTCGACCTCCTGCGGGCGGTGAAGGCAGCGCGGCCCGACGCCCAGATCAAGGCCTTCACCATGATCGAGCTGGCCCAGATCGCCCGCGCCGCCAAGCGTCCCCTGGCGGATATCCTGTCCGAGCTGAAGGCGGCCGGGCTTGCCGCCTGCCCAGGGGGCGGGGCCGAGGTCTTCAGCGACCGGGTCCACGAGGAGCTGTTCCGGGCCAAGCTGGACAATCAGGGCTGGTTTGACGTGGCGCGCGCGGTCCACGCCGCCGGCATCCCGTCCAACGCCACACTCCTGTACGGCCACATCGAGACCCAGGAGGAGAAAGCCCGCCACCTGCTCCACATCCGGGAACTCCAGGACGAGACCGGCGGCTTCATGTGCTTCGTGCCGCTGGCCTTCGACCCCAGCCATACGGAGCTGTCTCATCTACCCGTCACCACCGGCTATGCCAACCTCCGAGAGATCGCCATCGCCCGGCTGCTCTTGGACAACTTCCCCCACGTCAAGGCCTTCTGGATCATGATCACGCCCCCTGTGGCCCAGATGGCCCTCTGGTACGGGGCCGACGACATCGACGGGACGGTGTCCCACTACGAGATCACCCACGCGCTGGGGACGACGTCCCATCGACAGATTTTGAGCACGGTCGAGCTCCTGGACCTCATCACCGAGGTAGGGCGCGAGCCGGTGGAGCGCGACGCCCTGTACAATCCCGTCGGCCGGCCCGAAGAAGCCGTCAGCGGTCAGTCCTCAGCCGTCGGCCTGCTGAATGCCGCCCGCTGATCGCTAAGAGCGTCCGTCATGGAGCCTACCCGACAACCCCTCGATGACATCGAGACGAAGGTTCTCCGGGGTGATCGCCTGAGCTTCGGGGACGGGGTGCGCCTGTTCCGCCAGGCGAATCCCCTGCAGCTCTCCTCATGGGCAAACCTCGTCCGGCGGCGCCTTCACCCGGAGGATATGGTCACGTACGTCATCGGGCGGAACATCAACTACACCAACGTCTGCTGGGTGCAGTGCAAGTTCTGCAGTTTCTACCGGCTGCCCGGCGCCGAGGGGGCGTCCGTCCTGCCGGAGGAAGAGATCTTCCGCAAGATTCGGGAGCTGCTGGATCTGGGTGGGGCCGAGATCCTCATTCAGGGGGGGCTGAACCCGGCGTTGAAGATCGAGTACTTCGAGGAGTTGTTCCGCGCCATCAAGGCGCACTTCCCGATTCACATCCACGGGCTGTCGCCGGCCGAGATCATCTATCTGGCGAAGATCTCGAACCTGAGCGAGCGGGAGTGCCTCACGCGCCTCAAGGCCGCCGGCCTGGATTCCATCCCCGGAGCGGGGGCGGAGATGCTGGTGGACGAGGTGCGCGACCAGATTGCGCCCCACAAGGACTCTGCGGCCGCCTGGCTCAACCTCATGCGGACGGCCCATCGTCTCGGCATCCCCTCCACGGTGACGATGATGTACGGATCGGTGGAGACGGTGGAGCAGCGGGTCGAGCATTTGATCAAGGTGCGCGACCTGCAAGACGAGACGGGCGGGTTCCGCGCCTTCATCCCCTGGAGCTTCCAGCCCGAGGGGACCCACCTGCCGACCGTGAAGCGGGCCAGCGGCTTCGACTACCTCCGCACGGTTGCCATCTCGCGGGTGATGCTGGACAACATCCCCAACATCCAGGCCTCGTGGTTGACCCAGGGGCCCAAGATCGGCCAGATCGCCCTCCAGTACGGCGTCAACGACATGGGCAGCACGGTCATCGAGGAGAACGTCGTGACGGCCCAGGGGGCGGTCTTCATGGTCCCTCTCGCCGAAATCGAACGGCTCATCCGCGACGCCGGGTTCCGTCCCACCCGCCGCAACACCCGCTACGAAGTCCTGGCTGGGTGACGTTCAGCAATCCTGGATACCTTCCGGTCTCTGCACCTACAGTCCCTGCTGCCGACCCCGCGAGGGTGCAGATGCGGGCAGTCCGCGTGGAAGATTGTCCATGCGGTGCTTGACATTCGGGATGCCACTTGGTACCAGTAGGTTAATTCATCGCGGCAGGACGGGGGGGATTCTGTCCGAGCGGGCGTTGTCCGAGTGTGTGGGCTCCGCAACTTGTGAGGTGTGGAATGACGGACTCAAGCGATGGGCTAACGCTGGAAGGTCTCGCGCAGATATTGCGGGGCCACATGGACGGGGCCGCAGCTCAGTTTGCGGACGTGCGTGCGGAGTTCGCAGAGGTGCGGGCCCAGTTTGCCGAAGTGGGAGCCCGGTTAGACGCTGTGGGGGCAAGGATTGATAATCTCCGGGGGGAGATCGGGCTGGTAGCCACACTTATTCGGGACCTCGGACAAATCGTCACCCGGC
>Ga0210377_10003166_pt1 | contig 14164 bp, 16 predicted proteins | sample PLM4_65_b1redo_FD_155480 | JGI IMG/M metagenome (GOLD analysis project Ga0210377, IMG submission 155480) | Groundwater sediment microbial communities from an aquifer in East River, Colorado, USA - PLM4_65_b1 redo | ecosystem: Environmental > Terrestrial > Soil > Riparian zone | place: USA: East...
TTTTGTAGTGTTTTTTCAACCAGTCTCGCCAGACTTTACGGTTTGTGACGTAGAGGGTATTAGTGATTTTCATGTTGTTTGTGACATTATAAGCGAGTGAAGCTCCAATCAATGAGCAGACCCCCAGGATTATTCCTGGGGGTCTGCTCTTGTTAAACGCTGAGTGATGACGCGGCTATCCTTTATATCAATGCGATAAACTCTTCGCGTGTAAGCGTCTCTTGTTGGAGCAGGGCTTGTGTCACTCGTTCAACAACATCCCGTTTCTCGTTGATGATGCGTTTCGCCTCTTTATAACAATCTTCCAGGATCTGGTTGATGGCCTTATCGAGCACTTCAAATGTTTTTTGACCTGCACGCGGAGCCATCAAAGCTTCGGTACCCTGGGGTCGGTTGAAAACTCGCAAACCACTGACACTCATCCCCAGGCGCATGACCATATCCTCTGCCAGTTGGGTGGCAACCTGTAGATCGTTGGACGCGCCACTCGTAATATCATGGCAAAATACTTCCTCTGCCACCCGTCCGCCCATGAGACCGATAATACGTGCCATGATCTGGTTGCGGAACATAAGGATGCTATCCTGTACAGGGAGTGCCATCGTAAAGCCGCCAGATTGTCCTCTTGGGGTGATCGTGATCTTATAGACCGGGTCGGCGTGTGGTGTAGTGTGCATGACAACTGCATGACCCGCTTCATGATATGCAATTGTGCGACGCTCGTCTTCACTGATGACGCGGTTCTTCAGCTGGACGCCGCCGATTAAAGATTTTTCGATCGCTTCCTGAAAATCGAGCATGGAGATTTCATTATGACCACCGCGTACCGCCATGATCGCCGCTTCATTGACAATATTCGCCAGGTCCGCTCCGACCAGTCCTGGCGTGGATTTTGCAATATCATTGAGATTCACATCTTTGGCGAGAAGCCGGTCTTTAACATGTACTTCCAGAATGGACACGCGCCCTTTTACATCGGGACGGGGGATGGTCACATGGCGGTCAAATCGACCCGAACGGATCAATGCCGGATCGAGAACATCCACGCGATTGGTCGCAGCAAGGACGATCACACCGTCAGTGGCGGCAAAACCGTCCATTTCAACGAGCAGCTGATTCAAAGTCTGATCCGCCTCCATTTCCCCGCCTCCGCCGCCACCGGCGTGACGCTTGCGTCCCACCGCGTCGATCTCGTCAATGAAAATAATACAAGGGGCTTTGGAGCGGGCTTTTTTAAATAGTGAACGGACGCGACCTGCGCCCACACCCACGAATACTTCCACAAATTCAGAGCCAGAGGTACTGAAGAAAGGCACGCCTGCCTCCCCGGCAATTGCCTTTGCCAGCAAAGTCTTGCCTGTTCCGGGGTCGCCCGCCAAAAGTATGCCATGCGGCATGCGCGCACCCAGGCGCTCGTAAAGCTGATTATCTTTCAGGAAGGTGACGATATCCACCAATTCCTCGCGGCTTTCGTCCATGCCCGCGACATCCTTGAAGGTGACATTCGGAATTGCCCCTTCGGCATATTTTTTACGGCCGATCATGCCGCCGGAAATCCGCGTTACCGCAAAACCCATCATGCCTAGCATTGCCAGACTGATCACAGTGTTGATAACCGCATTGTTAGTGACTGATTTTGAAGCTACGACCTCATATTCCAGCTTCGATATCTGACTTCTATTAACGCCAAGAAACTGCATTTGCTCCAGGAAGGAAGTGGATGGGTCCCGTCGTGTTGTGTCTTCTGACCCATCTTTGTAGTGGATGACCATGGTGTCGCTGCCTTGAAGTTCTTCGATTCCCACTACTCTTCCGGCGGAGATGGCTGCAGCCACCTCGCTCAGAGCAATTGGTTTTTCTTCCGTAAGGGAGCGAAAGAGTGTTGCACTAAGAGCAACCAATCCGAGAATTAATAGGATCAGGCTTAGCCTGCCATACTTGTGCTTTTTGAAGAAATCTACGACTTGATTTACCGATTGTTTCATTTTTCCTCTCTACTGATAATGAGTTGATCTGAATTGCCTCAAATCCGTACTGTAATCGTACCGCGTTAAGAAGGGGATTCTCTTTACAAAGTTGGCAGGAAACAATTATGCCTGTATAAGTTAAGATTCTGGTAAGGAAAGTCTCTGTTTGAAGCACAGGATATACGACCCGAATCACCATCCTCGATTTGTCCAGCCGCTCTGGCGTTCTTCACGAAACCGTTGCACCCATTCTTCAGAAACATGATCTGCTGTTTTTATCAGCGCGGGTGGTGCAATTGTTACAGATCGTGAGTCCAGGTCAAGATACTCCAAAATGGTTCGAATGGTTTGCTCATATTGCTGCACAAAATCTTCATACACGATGGTCAAAGGGACGATGTCCCCTTCGGTAAAGAATTCCTGTATCCCTGCTTCGCGCATGGAGCATTCATCGGATAAATGCTGGATGGCGTCGTACGAATAAGCATTCGACAGGTCGACTGGTTTTCGCTGTTCGTTGGGTGACAAATGCCATTCCCCGGTTTGGATCGCCTTCCACCAGGAAACTGCGAGCCGTATTTTGTTGCGGCGTGTCATGAAGATATGGCGGTGGTTGGGAAGGACATGTTCCCAGATGGCAGTCCGTCTTTTTTCCGCTGGCGGGCAGGCTGGGAATTTTCGAAGTGTTTCGATCAATTGACTGAAATGAGGTTCGTAGAAGGAATGATTGATCGCAAAGACGCCATTCGGTGTGCATCCAAGCTTCCATACATACTCTTGAAGATCGGCATGGTTCGTCTGGTGAAAATTCTCCAGCAAGTCAGGTTTGCAGTTAAACCATTCGCGGGGATTTCCGGCAATGCCTGTGGACTCCAGTGCCTTACAGAGTAATGTACTGCCGGTCCGCTGGCTGAACCAGATGGTGTAGGAAAGTTTTGGTTTCATGGGGTGTGTCTCATTATATAATGCTCATAACAAAATTTATACAGGAGCTGACTCATGAAAGAATTTCGAAACCCACAGGATGTGCACCAACCGCTGGGTGGTTATTCTCATCAAATTGAGGTCACGGGCAACGAGCGGATACTGGTCCTTTCCGGTCAGGTGGGGATGCGGGAAGATGGCACCGTGCCCGAAGACCCTCTGGAGCAGATCGATGCTGCACTGGAGAATATCTTCCGCAACCTGCGCGCCGCGAACATGGATGTGAAGGATATTATCAAGCTGACGTATTATCTGGTAGGCGAGATCGATACAGCAAAGAGACGCGAGTTGGTGGTATCCAGGCTGCAAGGACATAAACCCTGCAGTACTTTATTGTATGTCCCCCGATTGGCAACTCCCGATATAAAGGTTGAAATAGATGCCTGGGCGTCGCACGCGGATTGAGTGCAACGCCCAGGGTGTGCGTCCATTTTGGATAGCGGGATCAGGTTCCGGCTTGCGCGAAGTGGAAGCGGGTTTACATCCGATCAGCAAAGTCCTTTGAGCCAGTCCTGCCATTCCTGGTTATATTGTTCGTAGGAAATCCCAAAAGCTTGTGGCACGGCTTTTTTGAAGTCGCTGGTTTCATCGAGGGCATGTGCAAGTGCCCAGAAGCCATCCAGGCCGCCGTGTTTTTCAACCGTGAAATCCACGAGCGATGTGGCGAAATCGTAGCTCAAACTGAAATCCTGTTCGAGCAGGTACATGTGCATGAGATCCTGCTTGTAGATCACATCGCTTTCATCAAGGATCGGGATGAAGGTCCCGGAATTGTAGGCATCACACGCCCAATATTTATTTTCCGTCGCACCCGAGACGTATTCTGCCAGTCCTTCGGACATCCAATCGGAAAGACCGCCTGCCTTGTCAAATGAAAGCAAGTGGGTCATGTGTGTGTATTCGTGCGTGAGTGTGGTCTGCAGGTCGCCATCCCAGCCGAGGACGGGATCATAAAAAGAATAGGCGTATGAATACGGTATATTGATCTGGATCACATTCTTGACCGTTCCCTGAGCGGAACTGTAGTTTGCGATGGACAGGGACGAGTTGGCGGGACGAAGACCATAGATCGGCAGGATGATGATATTTGCTTTTTCTTCTGGTACTTTGCCCAACACTTTTTCCACGTCAGCGCGCGCGGTATCGAGCATGGACATGATCTTTGGGTTGACATCGTCAGCCCAGGGATAGGTGGTGAAGGTGAAATGCCTGGTCTCGGTGATCACCGGTTCACCAACCTGCTCCACGGTCGGTTCGCTCAGGACCCAGCGGTTACCAAGAAAGCGAAACATCCAATTGGCTTCGAAGCCTCCGGATGTTTTAAAATGTCCGACAACGATCCCGAAATCGCGTCTTTGTATATCGAGCAAAGTGTATTCAAACGAATATTGCCCGCCTGATGATGATTTTTGGAAATCATCAAAGCGGCTTTTCACGATACGGCGGAAGGGTTTGTTTTCCTGGTCGACGAATTCGTCGAGCAGGTCGGGGTCGTTGTTGGTGTAGGCATCTGCATACGCATCCAATGTTTCCTGGATCCCTGCCATAACCTCATCGTCGCTGAATTGTGAAATATCGAAGGTGGTTTCTGTTTGTGCAGGTTCAGCGATGGGAGTATCCGTGATCACTGGTATCGACTCGGTAAGGACGGGTTGCGGCGGTTGAGTCCCCGACGGGGTGGATGACAGCGCCTGACAGGCGAATTGCGAAGAGACAAGGATTGCGAATGCCAAAATGATATTTGTGATTTTTCTGACTTTCATTTGGATTCCTTTGAGAGGGAGAAGATGTCGACCACTTTTTCAGGCACGGCACGCGGACTCCCTGTCTTCACATCCACAAAGACCCAATCCGTTTCTCCCTTGACCAAAACCTTTTGATCGGATTTTCGGACGAACTCGTATTTGCGAAGCGACCGGACACGCCTGATGTTCTCGACCCAGGTGCGTACCTCGATCTCCTCCCCGGCGAAGGCGGGCAGCAGATATTCGACCTTGTGTTCGCGCACAACCCAGGTGGATTCAGATCCCTGCGCTTCGACCCCGCCGATGGCTAAATAGTGCTCGACGGCAATGTCCTGCATCCATTGGACGTACACCACGTTGTTGACGTGTCCGTTCTCGTCTATGCTTTCGGGCGGGACGGTGAAGGAGCGTGTGTAGACTCGATGGTTTTCTGTCATATGGAAAAAATTTCTTATCCGCTAATTTACGCTAATCTTCATGAATATGAAAAAGATTAGCTCCAATTCGCGAAGATTAGTGGAAGAACTTAAAAAGATGGTTTGCGTTTTTCGACGAAGGCTTGGATGCCTTCCTGTCCTTCAGGGTGAGCGGCACAATCGCTAATTCCCTGACGTTCCAATTCGAGTTGCGTTTCGAGCGTGTTGTTGAAGGAATCGGTCATCAACTTTTTCGACCACGCAAAGGAAAGGAGCGGGTTCTTTGACAGATTCTCAAGCATGAGGAGCGCTTCTTTCTGGACCTCGTCATCTGCCACCACCTTGGTAACGAGTCCCCACTCAAGCGCCCGCGCGGACGAGATCGGCTCGTCGAACGCCATGATCTCCATTGCGCGCGCCAGGCCGACGAGTCGCGGCAGGGCGAACGAACCGCCGCCGTCCATGCTTAATCCACTGGAGGTATATGCCTGCCTTAAAGTTGCCGATTGCCCCATCACACGGAAGTCGCAGGCGAGTGAAAGAGAGAAGCCTCCGCCCGCGGCGATGCCGTTGATGGCGGCAACGACCGGTTTTCCCATCCTTCTGATCTCAGTGATCGCGACATGGAACTGTGGCGCGAGTCTATACAAAACAGAACCGGCTTCCTCTGACTGCTGGCTGATCCATTTCAGGTCGCCGCCGGAACAAAAAGCTTTGCCTTTTCCTGTGAGCAGAACTCCTTTGATGGAATCATCCACTGCGGCGGACGCCAGCGTTTCACCCAGCATTTTCATCATGTCCAAATTCAAGGCGTTATAAGCTTCCGGACGGTTGAGCGCGACTTCCAGAATATTTTCGTGTCGTCGGGTGAGGATGGGGTCACTCATAAGAACACTCTCCATTCATTCTTCATCGTTGAGTCCTGTTCCGAATGTGCCAAGATAACTCTCGTGTTCGGTCAGTCCTTTGCATTGAGTATCCAGCTTTTCGTATTCTTCCTTCCATTGCGAAAGAAATGTCGTGTAATCCTTCATCGAGTCCCATTGGTCAATGGTGGTGTAAAGTTGTGGATGTTCTAACGAATGAAATAGCTTGGTGCCAAGAAATCCCCTGCCTTTTTGGAAGAGTTCTGCCCAATCGCCGTTCGATGCGTAGATTTTTTCGAACTCCTGGATACGATCCGCTTTGACCTGATACTCCCAGAGAATCGTGACCATCGGTCTTATTTTGTCTGGTCGGCATTGCGCCACCAGTAAAACGTCGCAGTGATCCCGATGAGACTTGCGAGAAGTATGATCACGTAACTATGAGCGCCAAGGAATTCCGCGCGGGGTCCTACTGCGCCACTAAATAACGCAGGAACCGACCACGGGAACCAATCTCCCCAGCCTGTGATTGCCGCGATCTGCGCCATGACCACCGTGAGGACGAGCCAGCCAAAGGATGGCAGGTACCCTTTCCCGGCGCTGGCAGAGAACGCTACAAACGGCAACAGGATGATGACCAGCACGCCCGTGCCGAGAATATCCACAGTGGCGGAACGGAATAATTCACCAGACCAGCCGGGAATATCAACCAATTGTCCAACGATAAGCCCAAGGCCATAACAAAGCAAAGTGAGAAATAAAGTCCAGAGTGCAGTGACAACGAACTTTGCACCGACGATGGCTTCACGCGGTGTTGGCAACGCCAGCAATTCCTTGGCGGTGCGGTCGGAAAATTCCCTGCCGAATATCCATGCCGTGAAGATCGCAAAAATGATGCTGCCGCCGACCGCAGTGGCTTGCGCCAGCATGTTGAATAGCGTTGCCCATTCCGCTGTCCCTGCGGTGAGTTGTGCTTTGGTGCTGATCAGTCCCATGGATTGCGCTTTGACGGGGTCTTTCAAAATGATCATGAAAAGTCCACCGATCAGCGGTACAACGGAGAATCCGATCGCGGTGAAAAGCGCAACTTTGGAGCGGCGCAATTTGAGGATTTCCACCCAGAGCGCGGAGGAGAAATTAGTCATCGCACACCTCCGGTCAATTGCAGGAAGTGTTCCTCGAGATTCTGTTGTTCCACAGCGAGGCGCGTCGGCGGTGTACCGGCATTGACGAGAATGTGAGCAATGTAGTCGGGATGGGTGATGGCGTGTGCATCGTTGAGCACGATGGTTTCATTTTTCATGGTGAATTTATATCCCGCGCTTTGCAAACAAAGTTGCGCGGCGGGAAGATCGCGCGCCTGTATCTCCAAATGCCTGGCCCGCAACTGCTCCAGCTTTTGTGTGTCAAGTTCTTCGATCAACTTTCCGTTATGGATGATGCCAATACGCGTGACGAGCCGGTCCACTTCGGTGAGGATGTGGCTCGACATAAAAATGGTCACGCCTTTATCGTGAACAAGGGCTCTCAGCAATTCGCGAATTTCAACGACGCCGGCGGGGTCAAGTCCGTTGGCGGGTTCGTCGAGGATCAAAAGTTCGGGTTCGTGCAGTAACGCGCGCGCCAGCCCCAGGCGTTGGAGATTGCCCATCGAAAGCGTACCAGCTTTCCGGTCCGCGTAGGAGCCGAGAGACAGTCGTTCGATGATCTCATCCACGATTTTGGAATTCTGTTTGGAATGCAGGCGTCGAGCGATATCCAGATTTTCGCGGACGGATAATTCAGGATAGGCAGACGGACTCTCGACGAGATGCCCGACTTGTGCCCACGGTCCGCGTCCATCCGCACCGAGAGCCTGCCCCAGCACTTTGACATCTCCCGCGCTCGGGCGGATCATCCCCAATAGCGCGCGGATGGTTGTGGTCTTGCCCGCGCCGTTGAGACCGAGAAAGCCGTAGATCTCTCCGGTGCCCACGCGCAGGTCAATGGCATCGACGGCGAGCACATCGCCAAAACGTTTGGTTAGTTGATTGGTTTCGATCGCGTTGGACATGCGCCAAGTGTACCGCAAATCAAAATTGTTTATTTCATGTTGATATGATACGCAGGATGCGAGTATTCCCACCAGTTGGCTGTCGCGAGAAATTCATCCACGAGTTCAAGGGTGAGTGGCAGACCCAATTTGTATTTGCTTTGCCATCTGATAAAGCCCATTAATGGACGGGCTTGTTTATAGATCTCGACGACCAACTTGCCAATGGGTCCGCTTTGGTCATTGTAGCCTGACCGTTCGAATTCATCGAAGACCGCTTCATAATCAAAGGGCACACGCCGGAAGGTGGGAGACCAGCCGTGCTCGTCACCTTCGAGGAGCATATAACTTGCGGTGAATATCCCATCCAGCGGAACACCGACCGAGCCGGGATTAAATATCCGCCACTTGCCCACTTGGCGATCCATCGGAAGATGTGTATGTCCGCAAATAACAAAGTTCGCCTCTATACCTGCGAGAATCTTTTGGATCTCTTCATCTGAAAATGTCCAATAGATGGGATCCCATGGGCTTTGCGGAGTGCCATGAAAGATCTGAATGGGGGGTGCGTCACGAAAACGTAAATTCAACGTGTCGGGCCACGAACCGATGATCGTTTTTAACTTGTGATCGAATTGTCGATTGAGCCATACTGTTGGCGCAAACTGGATTGGATCATTCCATTCTTCTGGCGCGCGTGGTGTTTTGTAGTCGATGAGAAAGAATTCATTATTTCCCCGAATGACAGGCCAGCGATTCTCGATCACGATCTCCGCGACCTGCCGCGAAAACGGACCGAAACTGATCACGTCGCCGGGTACGATGATGTGATCTACATCAAAACTTTTCAAATCAGTTGTGACCGCTTCGAGCGCGGGCAGATTACCGTGAAGGTCTGAAAGAATGGCAAGTTTTGTCATTTACAAGTTTTAGGAATTTTCTATTGGCTCACGGTGTTCCAGCCATGATTTGGGAATTTCGGGAGTGGACAATGCGACGATGCCTCCCACAATGGCACAGGTCGTATCACAATCCCCTGCGCCTTTTGCCGTCCACCAAAGCGCTTCTTCAAAATTATCCAAATGATGTGCCGCGCTCCACAAACAAAACGGGACAGTATCCTGTGCCGAGACTTCGCTCCCTGTTCCAAGTTGGATCATGGCTTCGGTCAACGCGTCAAGGGAAATTTGCATCGCCAGATTGATCCGATTCCTGGTTATGCCATCGGGCACGTAGGGAAGGACTTCTTTTAGGAAATCGTTTCCTGTCGGATAGGGTCGATTTGCCGCGATCGCCGCTGCGACAGCAACTGCAATTGCCCCTGCCTTGCCTTCAGGATGTGCATGTGTCACTACCGCAGAAAGTTGTGCTTCCTCTGAAGCGCGTTTCAAGTCATCATGGAAATATCCACCAACTGGAGCCACCCGCATCGCAGACCCATTTCCATAGGAACCTGTGCCGAATAATTTTGGTGAGATGTCGCGCCAATCTCCGCCTTTCGCGACCTGGTTCAATAATGTGTGAGCGCCTCCGGCATAGCCGCGATGTGGGTCTCTTTTATAGCGCCGGGCGAACGCGCTTGCCAGTGCATCGGGTGCGATGTGCCCGTAGGTTTTTAGAATCTCGACAATGGACAGAGCCATGTGCGTATCGTCTGTCCATGCCCAACGTGTGGGGAGCTCTTCAAATTTAGTTTCGTAAGGCGAACGACGAAAAAATAATTCCCCAAATGCATCACCGACGGATAAACCGTCCAGGCTTTTTAAAGCATAGGAAAGCGGTGTGTCCTTATCATCCATTTGACTCTGATTTCCGATTGGTGAGCAGTGCCTCTATTTTTGTACCCAGTTCAACGATGTTAAATGGCTTTGTCAGGTATTCGTTCACCCCGATGCTGTAGGCTTTTGCCTTGCTTTCCTTGTCTTCCATGGCGCTGACGACGATGACCGGTGTATTCGTAAATTTGGGGTCGGCACGCAGGAGAGCGCAAAGCTCAAATCCATTGACATCGGGCATCATGAGGTCGAGGATAAACAGATCGGGCTGGAAGGAGTTTGCTATTTCCATGGCAATACTGCTCTTATTCACCACCTTGGCCTGGTGGCTGTACATTTTTACAACCCTTTCAATTAACCCTGCCGCTTGCACGTCATCGTCTACGATCATGATTTTTGCCATTTTGTGTATCAATTTCCTCGATTAGATTATCGTAATCATACGCTGAAAGCGGATGGAGGGCAAGATGATTTATCGCTTTTAAGAGTAAATTGATACTTTTTAGCCACGAATTACCCTGGTTTTTTGCCATATTTTTATCCGTGAGGAACCGTGAAATTAATGGCTAAGAATCTTCATTCGGTTTCCTCTACTCTTCAGAATTAAAAACAAAAAGCCCTCCGACAGACCGAAGAGCTTGGAGCATCGTTACTTAATCCAGAAATTCCCGCATTTTTTCCAGGAGGTCCGCTACGTGGAAGGGCTTGGTAATGTAATCGTTCGCTCCCGCCCCAAACGCGACGAGTTTGCTGTCGGTATCATCGAGGGCGGTAATGATGATGATGGGGGTGAACCGAAACCCGGATGTTGCACGGAGCATCCGGCACAGCTGGAATCCGGTGGGTTGCGGCATCATTAAGTCGAGCAGGATGAGGTCGGGGTTGATGCGCTTTGCCACATCCATGGCTTTGGAGCTTTCATTGACCACGATGGGCTCGAACCCAACCGATTGAATGATCGTTTCGATCAAACCTGTGGCACCTTTGTCGTCATCTACAATGAGGATCTTTGTCATAACCTGGCCCGGATAAGTTCTGTGTCTTTCCCTTGAAGACCTTCCCAATGATACGATTAAAGGTGTTTAGAGGCAAGAAAAAATGTTATCAGAATTGACAGTGAATTGTTACAGTTGAATATCACATCATTGTTGTTTGGTGAGTGCTGTTATCTTGCCGATGAATTCATCCATGCCGAATGGTTTGGTGATGTAATCTGTCGCGCCGATCTTGAGCGCTTTCTCCTTGCTCTCTGGATCATCCCTCGCGCTTATGATCACAATGGGGATGCTTGCAAATCTGGGGTCGTTGTGCAGGAGTTCGCAAAGCTCAAAGCCGGTAAGACCCGGCATCATCAGGTCCAGAGTGATCAGGTCAGGGTGGACAGAATCCGCCACTTCGATGGCCTTCGTGCTGTCATTGACTGTCGTCGGCTGGTGACCTTCCATGCTCACGAGCATTTTCATCAGGTCTGTGATGGTAACATCATCATCTACGATCATAATTTTAGGCATGGCTTTATCTTACATGGGGGATATGGAACTGACAAGCGGACTTAAGTAAATGTCCCCTTACAAAAACGCCAACAGTTCTGTCCGATCGGGCCTTATGATGTTTGACTGTTGCTCGATAGTTCGCGATCTTTTTGCGGCTTGATCTCTCCGGCGACATATGCTTTTATCAAAGCCTGCACGCAGGTGGCGTCAAAATGTGTGCCCGAATCGTGCTGCATTCGATTCAGCACTTCCTCGACATCCATGGCGTGACGATACGGGCGGTCGGATGTCAGCGCGTCGAACACATCGGAAACAGCGACGATCCGCCCAAAGAGGGATATCTGATCACCCGACAATCCATTGGGATATCCCGTGCCATCCACATGCTCATGGTGTTCGGCAAGGGCGGGTAGTTCGTCGCGCAGCAGGCGTACATTTTTCATGATCGCCGCGCCGATTGCCGGGTGTTGTTTCATTTTGTCAGTTTCTTCCACGGTCAGAATTCCGGGTTTGCTCAGAATCGTGTCGGGTATCCCGATCTTGCCGATGTCATGCAATAATGCCCCGATGCGTAGTTGATGCAAGTCCTCCTCGGAAAGGTTCAACTGGCGGCCAACAGCAACCGAAAAATCACTGACCCTTTGGGAATGTCCATTGGTGTATGGATCCTTTGCGTCGATGGATGCCACCATCGCCTGGATGGTATCCAGGAAAAGTTCGTTCGCATCGCCATAGAGTTTTGCGATTTGAAAAACGGTCGCCGCCTGATTCGCCAGGGTTTGCAATAGTTCGGCATCCTCTTTTGTAAAGACACCGTCCGTCCGGTTGATCGCTTCGATGCCCCCGATGATTTGTGTATGCGCGGAACCAAGCCCCTGTCCGAGTTGAACCGTCCGTGTGATGAGTGGGACCGCGATGATCGAAGAGGTGGTTATGCCGGTGTGACGTTCCGCATCCGTAAAGTGCCGTTCATCTTCGTGAGCGTTGGTTACAAAGATGATATCCCCGGATTCGATCGCGTGACCGATGATCCCTTTGCCGCGCGGGACTCGTAAAGCAGGACCCGCGGACTCGCTGGTTGATATGTGCAGGACGATATCATTTTTCTCTTCGTCAACAAGGAAAAGGGATGCGTGTTCTGCACGGAGCAGATTCCGGGCGTAGCGGACGATCAGTTGCAGGACCTGGTCCCGGTCGAGGTTCGAGCCGATGATCCCGATGATGTCGATCAATGCCTCCAGACGCAGGTTCCTTAGCTGGCTGGCTTCCAATAACATGGCTTTCTCGATCTCAGATGCCATGCGCGCGCCGAGCATCTGCACGATCTGTAATGGCGTATGGGAATAATTGAAAGCCTGGACAACACCGATCGGTTTTGTTCGCAGGCACAGGGGTATGGAGATAACGTTTCGCAATCCTTCGGAACTGCCCGCGACCTTTTGCCAGCGTGGATCATTGACCAGGTCCTCGATCACGAGGGGATGCGCCTGCACCATTGTCGCGCCGACGATGCCAACGTCCGTTTTGATGCGTTTGCCAATTAAACTTTGGTCACTGTTGGGTCCCCGAATGACCTTGAATTCGAGTTCATCGTGTCCTGAATCGAGCAGGTAAAGAGTCCCCGCGTTGCCACCGCAGACTTCGATGATCAGATCGAGCATCTGATTGAGGAGATCGTCCAGTTCGGTGTTGCTGGCGATTTCGTTCGCACGAGTGAGGATGTGATACAGTTGAGAAGTTTCGTCGTCTGGCGCCATGGCTACACCTGTAAGATTACTTTCCTTTGCCATATAACCTTTTAGTTATTATACGACTTGTTGAAGGGAAATGGTTATGATTCACCCATGGAGCTGACTAAAATCCCTCCTTCTACCTGGCGTTCTCTCATTTCAAAATTTAGCCACTCTATGACTTCTGCCAACTCATTTAACACCCTCAAGCAACGCGTTGATCCTCGACCTTAGTTCGTCAATATGGAAGGGTTTGACCAGATAATCATTCGCTCCAGCGCCTATGGCGACCAGCTTGCTGTCCATATCATTAAGCGCGGTGACGATGATGATGGGGGAGTGTTTAAAATAGGGATCTGCCCGTAACATTCTGGTCAATTTGAAACCATCCGGCTCGGGCATCATCAGGTCGATCAGGAAAACATCCGGCATGACGGATGCTGCCAGTTCCATGACGTTCGAACTGCGGTTTTCACATACTGCCTCAAACCCCACCATGGTGAGGAATTCCTTGTACAGCGATGTAAACTCTTTGTCGTCATCCACAACCAACACTTTGGGCATAATATGTTCCGTCTACCTTTGGATTTTTTACCAAAAACACCTGTTATTGATATTTTATTTGAAATCCGCCAAAGAAAAATAATTAAAAGGTGACAGTCATACTCATGCCCATCCACCTGTGTCTTCGTCCACAGTATTGGGCATACAGGTGCTATGGTTCCATTTTATCCCAGCATCAACGTATCGCTGCACTACCCGCCAATTCCCTCAAATTACTGACCTTCAACACAATATTGTAAAGCGACGCGTACCTGGGCACGCCGCGCTCCCTTATTTTTCCCTTTCAAGCAGTGCAATGATCCTCGATTTAAGTTCATCAATGTGAAAAGGCTTGGTGAGGTAATCATTTGCGCCTGCACCCATGGCAACTAATTTACTATCCAAGTCGGTGAGGGCGGTGACAATGACGATGGGCGTGAGTTGGAAATTGGGATCCGCCCTTAACATCCTGCACAATTGGAAACCGTCAGGTTCGGGCATCATCAGGTCAAGGACAAAGAGATTGGGCTTTTCAGAGTAAGCCAATTCCATAGCCTTCGAACTTTGATTTTCGGTAATTGCATCAAACCCCGCCATCTTGAGGGATATCTTG
>Ga0210377_10003167_pt1 | contig 14163 bp, 12 predicted proteins | sample PLM4_65_b1redo_FD_155480 | JGI IMG/M metagenome (GOLD analysis project Ga0210377, IMG submission 155480) | Groundwater sediment microbial communities from an aquifer in East River, Colorado, USA - PLM4_65_b1 redo | ecosystem: Environmental > Terrestrial > Soil > Riparian zone | place: USA: East...
CCGCCCGGCATCGAGTTCCTGACCGGCTACCTGATCGAGAAGTCGCTCTCGGTCGACAACATCTTCATCTTCCTCGTGATCTTCTCGGGGCTCGGGATCCCGCTCCAGTCCCAGCATCGCGTGCTGTTCTGGGGAATCCTGACCGCATTGGTCCTGCGCGCCGCGATGATCTTCGCCGGCGCGGCGATGCTCGCGCGCTTCCACTGGCTCATCTACGTGTTTGGCGCCTTCCTGATCTTCACCGGTGTCAAGCTCTTCCTGAACCGGGGGAAGGAGGAGCACCCCGAGGAGAGCCGGATCATGCGGCTCGTGCGTCGCTGGATCCCCTCGACGCCGAAACTGCACGGGGAGCGCTTCTGGGTGCGCGAGAACGGCCGCCGGCTCGCGACGCCACTGTTCATGGCGCTGATCATGCTCGAGATCACCGACGTGATCTTCGCGGTGGACTCGATCCCGGCCATCTTCGCGGTCACCGACGATCCCTTCATCGTCTTCACTTCGAACATCTTCGCGATCCTGGGCCTGCGCTCGCTCTTCTTCCTGCTCGCCGGACTGGCGGAGAAGTTCAGATATCTGAAGCTGGGCCTGGCGGCGGTGCTCGTCTTCGTGGGCGCGAAGATGACGCTGATCGATTTCGTGAAGCTGCCGGCGCTGGTGTCGCTCGCGATCGTGCTGAGCCTGCTCTCCGCCTCGATGCTGGCCTCCTGGTGGGTGGCCCGCAGGCCGAGCCCCGCCCTACCCTTGGCGCGGTGAACGGCTCCGCCGTCGTCTGGCTCGCGGTCGTTTTCTTCGCGTCTGCAACCGCGGCGGCCGACACGACCATCGAAGTCTATTCGAGGCCCGGCTGCCCTCGCTGTGGCGAGGCGCGCGTCTTCCTCGAGGAGCTGACCCGGGAGCGCTCCGACCTCTCCGTCGTGGAGCATGACGTCACACGCGAGCGTGAGGCTTTGGAGCGGCTGCGCGATCTCACGGCCCGGGCGGGCATCACGACGCCGGGAGTCCCCACGTTCGTGATCGGCGAAAGCCTGCTCGTGGGCTTCGACCCAGCGACGACTCCGGCACGTCTGCGTGCGTTGCTGGGAGACGCCGGCACTGCCGCTGAGGACGCTGACGTCTGCGCCGTCGAGCCCTCGCGATGCGAGACGCCCCCGCCTGCGCCCGGTTCAGTCGATCTTCCTCTCGTGGGTCAGGTAGACATGGACCGCCTGGGCCTGCCGCTCTTCACGGTCGCGGTGGGGCTCATCGACGGTTTCAATCCCTGCGCCACGTGGGTGCTGCTGTTCCTGCTCGCCATGCTCGTCAATCTGAAGAACCGCTCCCGGATGGCCCTCATCGCCGGCACGTTCGTGGTCGTCAGTGGCGTCGTCTACTTCGCCTTCATGGCCGCGTGGCTCAGCTTCTTCATGGTGATCGGAGTCTCGCAGCCGGTGAGGATCTTGCTCGCGGTCGTCGCTCTACTCCTCGGGACCGTGAACGTGAAGGATTTTTTCGCTTGGGGCCGCGGACCTTCTCTCAGCATTCCGGAGTCCGCGAAGCCGGGCCTCTACAGGCGCGCGCGCGAGATCCTCCAGGCCGACGACCTCGCCGGCGCGATGGTCGGCATCATCGTGCTCGCCTTTCTCGTGAATCTGGTCGAGCTGCTCTGCACGGCGGGTCTGCCGGCGCTCTACACCGCGATGCTGACCCACCAGGGCCTGCCGATCTGGAAGTACTACGCCTACCTGATGCTCTACATCGCCGCGTACATGCTGGACGACGCGATCCTCGTGACGATCGGGGTCGTGACGCTCGGAAGACGCAAGCTCCAGGAGCGCGAGGGACGCTGGCTCAAGCTGCTCTCGGGGTTGATCATCCTCACGCTCGGCGTGCTGCTCCTGCTTCGCCCGGGTTGGCTTGGGTTCTGAAGCAAGCGCAAGACGATCGGTTCCAGGGCCCGAGGGGGCCCTGGAACCGGACGACACGCTGAGCGGCTGCTTACAGCCACTCCCCTGCGACAGAGGCGCGGAGCGGCCGCTCCCGGGACTCGCCCGCTAGTCCATGTCCACGCGCCACTGCGCGCTGCAGGTGTTCACGCCGAGGCAGGTCAGATCGACCCGCTCCGTATTGTCCCGGCACAGCGCGTTACTAGCGCCGATCGCAAGGTCGATCGACGTGGTGCTGGGATTCGAGTCCACGATGCTCAAGCGGACGGCCGACTTCCCGATGTTGACCACGGTCACGCAGGTATCCGAGTTCGCGGAGCTGTCCGTGTAGACCGTCGCCGTCGCGTTCAGGCCGAGATTCGTCGTGCCCGGGCCGGCGAGAGTGTTTCCACCGGCGGTCATCCCGCCGCTGGTGGCCGCCACGGCCGGACCGGCGATTCCGAGGATCAGCGCCGCGGCCAGCGCAAAGTTATTCGACTTCATCATGTGTTTCCTTCCTTCTGCTCGTCGAGCGTCACAGGGACAAGCCAGGTCGTTTCCGAACGATCCGATCGTCGCCCGCTAGTTGTCGTCCACGCGCCACTGGGCGCTGCAGTCGCTTCCGCCGAGGCACGTCAGATCCATCCGGACCAGGGCATCCTTGCAGAGCGAGCCGCTACCGCCGGGCGCCACGTCGAAGGTCGCCGTGCTGGCAGCCGGGCCCACGAGGGTCATTCTCACGGACGACGCCTTCGAGCTGTTGACCACCGTCCCGCAGGCATCCGTGTTCTGCGAGGCATGGGTGTAGACCGTCTCCGTTGCGCCCGCGGCGAGGTTCGTCGTGCCCGGGCCGGCGAGCGTGCGCCCACCGGCGGTGAGCCCGCCGCTCTTCGCCGCCACGGCCGGACCGGCCATTCCGAGAATCAGCGCCGCGACCAGCGCGATACCGTTCGACTTCATCTCTGGTTCTCCTTTTCTCTTCTTCTCGGGTATCGAGAATGCGTCCGAATAACCTCTTCCCATCCTATCGGCCAGCCGCTGGCGCGGCCAGGTCCCCAGTCGGGCAATTTCCCCGATCCAGCATGCGCCGACACACAATTGGGGCTTTGTGCCGCGTACCGAATGCCGGCACTGGGTCGGGCGGCGCTCTGCCACACTTCCACTTCGCAGGACTTGCGGCTTGTGCTATACGGCGCGACCACCCTTCCCGGGGGGCCCGCCGGTGCCGAGCGACCTGTCGCGCATGCCCGAGTTCGAAATCCTACGGAGCCGCTTCGAAAAGCATGGCCAGGGGCATGTCTTTCGCTTCTGGGATCGCCTCGACGCGGCGGAACGCCGCGGGTTGCTCGAGCAGGCCGCCGCGATCGACCTGCCGGCCGCGCTGCGGGCCATTTCGGCCGCGCGCGAGCCGCTGGCTCCGGACGTGCGCAAGCTCGAGCCCGCTCCCGTCGAGCTGCTACCCGAGCGCGGCGGCGATGCCGTCCGCTGGTCGGAGGCCCGCCAGCGCGGCGAGGCCGCCCTGCGTGCGGGCCGGGTCGCCGCCATGGTGGTGGCGGGGGGACAGGCCACGCGGCTCGGCTATGCCGGGCCCAAGGGGCTCTTCCCGATCGGACCCGTGACGCAACGCTCGCTCTTCGAGCTCCAGGCCCAGAAGCTACGCGGGCTGGCGCGCCGTTACGGGCGCCGCGTGCCGTGGTACGTGATGACGAGCGACGCGACCGACGCGCAGACACGCGCGTTCTTCCAGCGCTCGGATCGCTTGGGTCTGGCCGAGGACGACGTGTTCTGCTTCCGCCAGGGCATGCTGCCGAGCTTCGATTTCGACGACCGCATCGTCCTCGAGCGTCCGGACCGCATCATGCTCAACCCCGATGGCCATGGCGGCTCGCTGACCGCCTTGCTCGCTTCCGGCGCACTCGACGACATGCAGCGGCGCGGGATCGACACGCTCTTCTACTACCAGGTCGACAATCCCCTCGTGCAGATCTGTGATCCGGTGTACCTCGGGTTCCACCTCGGGTCCGGCGCGGAGATGTCGTGCAAGGTCGTCCGCAAGCTCGACCCGATGGAAAAGGTCGGCGTGCTCGCGCGCGCGAACGCGGAGACGCTCGTGATCGAATACACGGAGCTGACGGACGAGTGCCGTCACGCACGCGACGGCAGCGGCGAGCTGCGCTTCTGGGCCGGGAACATGGCGCTTCACGTCTTCTCGCTTCCCTTCCTGCGCCGCGTGTCGAGCGCTGCGGATTGCTGGCTGCGCTTCCATGTCTCGGAGAAGAAGATTCCGATGGTCGACGACGAAGGTCGTCCCGTCATGCCCGCCGCCCCGAATGGCCGCAAGCTCGAGCGCTTCGTGTTCGACGCGCTGCCCGCGGCCCGCGCGGTGTGCGTGGTCGAGACGAGCCGCGAGCGCGAGTACGCTCCTGTGAAGAACGCCGAAGGCCCGGATTCCCCCGCGACGGCCCGGCAAGCGTTGATGGCGCGCTACCGCCAATGGCTGGCCGCGGCCGGGATCGAGCTGCCTCCGCCGGGTACGCGCCTCGAGATCGACCACTCCCGCCTCGACGGCGAGGACGATGCACGCGCGCTCGGGATCCGCACCCTTGCCCAGGCGAGCGACTTCATTCGCACCGCCACTGGAGCCAACGCATGAGCCCGACCAGGAAGACTCCCAAGACGAAACCCAAGACCGCGCTGAAGAAGGCCGTGCCTGCGAAGCCGGCTCGCAGCGGCCCGGCGCGCGGCGAACCCAAGGCGAGCGAAACCGCCGCGGATCGCGCCGCGCCGCGAGGCGAAGCCGAGCGGCGACGCGCCGCGGGGCCGAGCGTGACGCGACCGAAGCCGAAGGACGTGCGTAAGGCCAAACCGGCCAAGAAGGATCTCCCCTCGCCGGCGCGAAAGCCTGGCGCCCGCGGCGAGGCCGGCCGACCGGTTGGCCGCGTGCTTGCGGCGACCGGCGACGCCAAGGCCAAGCTGGGCGCGAAGCATCTGTGCTTCAAGTGCGGTGCGAAGTTCTACGACCTGAACAAGCCCGAGCCGCTGTGCCCGAAGTGCGGCACCGATCAGCGCAATCGACCCAAGGTCGATCCCAAGGCGAAGCCGGTTTCCCCGCCCGGGCAACGCCGTCCGGTGACACGCCCGATGGTGCCCCTGCTCGAGGACGACGAGGAGGACGAGGTGGTGGTCGACGACGAGCTCGACCTCGGTCTCGAGGCGGGCGAGGAGTCCCCCGACGACCTCCTCGAGGAGGAAGAAGAAGAAGAGCCCGAAGAGCCCGGCGAGCCGTAGCCTTAGCGGGTCCTGGCGCAGGCAAGCCCGCGCCACCCGCACTTCGCTCGCCTGCGGCTCGCTGCGCGCTTCGCTTGCCGTTCCTGGTAGACGCCGCCGGCCTTGTCCGAGCCCGCCGCAAGCGCCATCCGCGGTGCGCGCAGCGAGCCAAAGGCGAGCGAAGTTCTCAGAACGCGAAGGCGAGCGAAGTTCTAGAACTCGATCGTCGTCAGGCGCCGCAAGAAGATTGCCATCGGGTCGCGTTCCTGGTCGCGGTGGCGCAGCTCCTGCGTGATGCGCTCGACCATCAGCTCGACTTCGGCGACGTCTCCGTGCGCATCGCGCACGCGCCGGCTTGCGCGCTGCACGCGCTCGAACTCGCGCACGGATTCGCCGACGAGCTGGCCCTGCGTCTCCCTTGGTTTGGCGCGCCGCGTCGCGCCGGCGCGGCTCGCCGCTCGCTTCGCCTCCTGCTCGTAGGCGCTGAGCAGCTTCTCGAGATCGGCCTCCGCGTAGCCGCGCAAGGGCCGATCCTCGTGGCTCTCGCGCTCCAGGTTGTGCCGATAGTTCCACGCCCCCGCGCCGCCGAGCAGGAGCAGCAGCGCGAGCAGGGGAATCAGCGCCCCTCGGCCGCCCTTCTCCGTCGCCATGCACCTCTCCTCTCCCTCGTCACGCGCCGCCATTCACCGGCTCGCGCCACGGACCCGGCCGCTGCGCGCGCAGGAACGCCTCGAGCTCGGCTCGGGTCGGCAGCGCACCCTGCGCGCCGAGCGCTCGGCAGCTGATCGCCGCCGCCGCATTCGCGGCGCGCAGGATCGGCTCGACCCCCAGGCCCTCGAGCAGCCCCCACGCGAAGGCGGCGTGGAAGACGTCACCTGCGCCCGTGGTGTCGCGCACGTCGACGCGGAAGGCGGGGCTCTCGATCACCCGCTCTCCGCGGCGCGCGAGCGCACCGTGCTCACCGAGCGTCACCACGGCGAGCCGGGCGCCCAGCGCGCATAGCTCGCCCAGCGCGGCGCGCAGCCCGCCCCGCCCGCCCATCGCTTCGGCAAGACCGCGCGAAACGATAGGAAAATCGACGTTCGCGAGGAGCTTCTCGAGACCCGGCCCGGTGCCATCGGCGTCGAGCACGACGGGAACGCCCGCGCGCCGCGCGATCTCGGCCGCGAAGCGGCTCGCCTCGGGGTCGACCGCGTCGAGGTGCAGGCAGCCCGCGCGCTCGATCGGCCCGGGCTCGAGATCCGCCGGGGCGAGCGCGAGGCGCGGATCGCGGTAGCCGAGGATCGTGCGCTCTCCGGTCCGTGAATCGACGAGGATCGTGGCGCTGCGGGTGGGAGCGTGCGCGACGCGTTTCACGCCGCGCAGGTCGACGCCCGCTCGGGCCAGCGGCGCGAGCACCACGTCCGCCGCCGAATCGTCGCCGACGCTACCGACATACGCCGCGCGCAGCCCAAGCCGTGCACACGCGAGCATCGCCGTCGCGATCTGGCCGCCCGGCAGATCGAGGCTGTCGAGCAGTGCGGTCTTGCCGCCGAGAGGCGGCGGACCCCCCAGCAGGCAGACCCGGTCGAGGGAGCTCTGCCCGACGCCGATCACGTCGCAGCCCCCCGCTCGCGCACGCGCGCGCACGAGCGGCTCCTGCTCGGAGTCCGCGCTCAATAGAGCATCCGGTAGGCATGCAGGCTGCGCAGCACGCGTTTCACATAGGCGCGCGTCTGGTCGTATGGAATCGACTCGACCCACTCGTCATCGGCGAGGGCGGAGCCCTCGAGCCAGCGCGCGACGGCCTGGGGGCCCGCGTTGTAGCTGGCGATCGCGGCGGAGGCGCGCCCGCCGAAGCGGCCGAGCAGCTGCGCGAGATAGCGCGACCCGAGGGCCAGATTCACGCGGGGCTCGTAGAGCGATTCCGGCGACGGCTCGGGAAGGCCGGCCTCGCGCGCGAGCCGCACCGCGGTCTCCGGCATGAGCTGCAACAGACCGCGCGCGCCGGCGACCGAGAGCGCGCTCGGGCGATAGCCGCTCTCCTCACGCATCACCGAATAGACGAGCGCCGGCTCGACCCCGCCGTCCGCCGCCAGCTGCTGTACGTCGTCGGGCCACGGCAACGGCCAGGCATGCCACCAGACCTCGATCGCGTCGGGAGCCGGCGCGCGCGAGAGCGCGGCTTCGTAGGCCTCGATCATCAAACGCTGGGCCCGGTTGTCATTGCTCGCGTCGCCGTAGAGCTCGGCGAGGGCGAGTCGATCGGCGCGCCCCCGTGCACGCGGAAACAGCCGATCGAGCTCGGCGAGCGCCTGCTCGCTCAGCTCGGCCTCGAGCAGGATCTCGGGGCGCGAGAGCTGGGCCCCCGAAAGCGCAGCCGTCCCTTCCGGGACCACGCCCATCTCGAGCTCGCCCTCGTCGCCCTCGACGAGCTGGCTCGCGCGCCAGCCGTAGTACGAGAGCGGATAGCCGCGCGCGATGGCAGCCAGCTCCGCATCGTGGCCTGGGCGGCCGGCGCGCTGCGCCGCGCGCGCGCGCCAATAGCGCGGGCGCAGGGCGCTGAGCGGGTCGATGGTGCGCTCTTCGAGGCGCGCGAAGTGGTTGATCGCGGTGTTATAGCGACCTGCGCGGTAGGCGTTCCAGCCGAGCTGCCAGAGCGCTTCGTCGGCCCAGTTGCTCTTGCCTCCCGTGCGCACGACGGCGTCGAAGAGCCCGAGCGCGCGATCCGTCTCGCCCTCGCCGTCGAGCAGCAGACCCGCGAGCAGCTTCGCCCGCGCGCCCTGATCGCTGCGCGAGCGTCGTCCGATGGTCTCGAGCTCCCGCGCCGCGCCGAGCACGTTGCCCATACGCGCGAAGCAGCGGGCGCGCGCGATGCGGGTCTCATCGTCGGGGGTGAGCGCCGCGAAGGCCTCCGCCGCCTCGGGATAGCGGCGCATCCGGAAGAGCGTCTCGGCGCGCTGGCGCTGCGCGCGCGCGCGCTCACCCGGCGAAAGCGATCCTGACGCGAGCGCGCGGTCGTAGGCGGCGAGCGCCTCCTCGTTGCGGTTGCTGCGGAAGAAGGTGTCCCCGCGGCGCCGCTCCTGCTCGGCGTTGCGCAGCGAGCGGCCGAGCTTGCGCTCGAGCGCGCCGAGGCGCTCGGTCGCGTCGCTGGCCACCGGCGCGAGCGGGTAGCGCGCCCAGACATCGAGATACGCACCCGCCGCGGCGGCCTCGTCTTGCGTGCGCTCGTAGGAGCGTGCGATCGCGACCAGCAGGGCGGCGGCCTCGTCCTCGCGGGTCGTCGCACGCTGTGCGGTGTCCCACAAGCCTCGCGCTCCGAGCTCGTCGCCGAGCGCGGCATGCGCATCGCCGAGCAGGCGCGCAAAATCGGATTCGAGCGGCGATTCCGAGTGCCGCCACACGCCGACCTCGGTGGCCTCGCGCCAACGCTCGCCCTCGACCAGGATCCGCAGCCGCAGCCACTCGGCGTAATCCGCGATCAGCGGATGGCGCTCGGCGACGGCGACGAGCAGCGATTCCGCCCGCTCGACGTCGCCCTGCGCAGCGAGCGTGCGCGCCGTGCGCAGAGCGGCGCCCGGGCGGCGGAGCAAGGCATCGAAGGCGGCGTCGGCCCCCGCCGCGGGCTTGGCAGCGACCGGAGCGATGGGCCCAGCGAGAAAGCTCGCGAGCGCCAGCCAGAGTGCCACGGCCTGCGCACGGCGCCGCGGCCGGATCACGGCGGGGAGCGGGAGATGCGTGCGAGACGGCGGCGAAGACGGATCCCCCATCGCGCGCCGGAGTGTGCTGGAGCGCCCGGGGGTGTCAACGCGCGTTGTGTCGGCTGCAACGCTCCGGTAGGTTTGCGCCGCTTGCCCCGCCCTACGCACACCGCGAGGACGCTCGCCGCTCTTCTCTCGGCCTGGCTGTTCGCTTGCACCAGCTCCGAAGTCGCGGAGCCCCCGGCGGTCCGGCCTTCCCGGCGCGGGCTCTGGGTGCTCGCCGAGGGCAGCCAGCGCGTGCTCGAGCATCCCGATCGCATCGCGAGCCTGATCGAGACGGCGCGCGGCGTCGGCGCGACGGATCTGTTCGTCCAGGTCTATCGGGGCGGGCGCGCCTGGTACGAGACGAGCCTGGCGGATAGCACCCCCTTCCAGGCGGCGCGCGACGCCGCCGGCGCCGACCCGCTCGCGGTCCTGCTGCGCGACGCGCACGCCGCGGGCCTGCGGGTACACGCCTGGGTCAACGTGCTTTCGCTCTCGCAGAATCGCGACGCGCCCTTGCTGCGCGATCTCGGCCGCGACGCCGTGCTGGTCGACCAGCGCGGGCGCTCGCTGCTCGATTACCCGAATCTCGAGGTGCCGCAGCCCGACCGCGCCTATTACCGCATGGGCACGCCTGCGCTGTGGCTCGACCCCGCGGCGATCGGGCTCGCGGAACGGCTCGCCGCCAGCTTCGCCGAGCTGGTCGCGCGCCATCCCGAGCTCGACGGCCTCCACCTCGACTACATCCGCTTTCCCGACGTCCTGCCCTTCGCGCCGGGCTCGCGCTTCGGAGTCGGACTCGACTTCGGTCACGGCAAGCCGACCCGCGCGCTCTTCCGCGAGCAGACGGGACTCGAGGCGCCAGACGCGAAATCACAGGCCAACGCCGACGCCTGGGACGCCTGGCGCCGCGACCAGCTCACCGCGCTGGTCGCAGGCATTCGCAGCGCCGTGCGCGCGGTCCGCCCCCAGCTCGAGCTCTCGGCGGCTGTGATCCCGTTCGCCGACCGCGCCTATCTCTCGCTGCTCCAGGACTGGCGGCGCTGGCTCGAGGACGGGCTGCTCGATTTCGTCGTCGCGATGGCCTACACGCAGGACGACCGCCTGCTGCGCTACCACGCGCAGGCCTTCGCCGGGTCTCCCCTCGCCGGTCGCATCTGGCTCGGCCTCGGAACCTGGCTCTTCGCGCGCGAGCCCGCGCGTGCGCTCGAGCAGCTGCGCATCGTGCACGCCGCCGGCGCGGCCGACGACGCGCTGTTCTCGTACGATGCGATCGCCGAGATGCCCGCCCTCGAACAGGTTCTGCGGCAGGGCGCCGCAGCGGGGCCGTAGGTGGATCTCGCGGATTTCGACTACGCGCTGCCGCCGGAGCGCATCGCGCAGCATCCGACACCGGAGCGCGACGCCGCCCGACTGCTGCGGCTCCCGCGCACGGACGGCGCGTGCGAGCACGCCCACGTGCGCGATCTGCCGGAGCTGCTGCGCCCGGGCGACCTGCTGGTTCGCAACGCGACGCGCGTGGTCCCCGCGCGCCTGCGCGGGCGCAAGCCGACCGGCGGCGCCGCCGAGGCGCTGCTGCTCGGCGCCCTGCCCGGCTCGCCCGGCCGCTTCCTCGCGCTGCTCAAGCTCACCGGCCGCTCGCGTCCGGGCGCGAAGCTGCGTTTCGGCCCGCCGGGCGCCGAGCTCGACGCCGAGCTGGTCGAGCGCGGCGACGATGGCCAGGTCGTGCTCGCCTTCGCGCCGGACGCCGACCCCTACGCGATCGGCGAGACCCCCCTGCCCCCCTACATCCGCCGCGAAGCCGCCCGCCCCGAGGACGCGCCTCGCTACCAGACGGTGTATGCCCGCGTCCCCGGTTCGGTCGCCGCCCCGACCGCCGGGCTCCACCTCTCCGAGGCGCTGCTCGCGCGGCTCGTCGCGCGCGGTGTGGAAATTGCCGATCTCGTGCTGCACGTCGGCCCGGGCACGTTCCGGCCCCTTTCGCCGGCGCAGCTCGCGAGCGGTCGCCTGGCGCGCGAGGCGTTCTCGCTGCCGGCCGTGACGGCGGAGCGTATCGCCGCGACGCATGCGCGCGGTGGGCGCGTCGTCGCCGTCGGGACGACGAGCGCCCGCGTGCTCGAATCGCGCGCCAGCGCCGACGGTCGCGTCGAGCCGGGCGCTGGCGAGACGGATCTCTTCCTGCGCCCCGGCTCTCCCTTCCGGGTCGTCGACGCCCTGCTCACGAACTTCCACCTGCCGCGCTCCTCCCTGTTGCTGCTCGTCGCCGCCTTCGCCGGCCGCGAGCGGATCCTCACCGCCTACGCCGAGGCGATCCGCGCGGGCTACCGCTTCTACTCGTACGGCGATGCCATGCTCGTGCTCTGAGATGCGCGGCGAGTTTTCGTTTCGCGTGACGGCCAGCGAGGGCGCGGCCCGGGCCGGGCTTCTAACGACGCCCCATGGTGTCGTCGAGACGCCGGCCTTCATGCCGGTCGCGACCTACGGCGCCGTGCGCGGCGTCTCGCCCGCGGAGCTGCTCGCGGCCGGAGCGCAGATCGTGCTGGCGAACACCTATCACCTGTACGAACGGCCGGGAGACGAAGTCGTGGCGGGGCTCGGCGGGCTGCACGGCTTCACGGGCTGGAGGGGACCCTGGCTGACCGACAGCGGCGGCTACCAGGTGATGTCGCTCGCCCACCGCGCGCGCATCGACGAGGAAGGCGTGACGTTCGCATCACCGCTCGACGGGCGCCGTCGGCGCCTCACCCCCGAGCTCGCGATGCAGATCCAGCAGCGCCTCGGGGCGGACATCGCGATGGCGCTCGACGAGTGCCCGGCCCGCGAGGAGCCGGGCGGCGAGCCGAGCCTGCGCGTGCAGGTGGCTAGCGAGCGCACGCTGCGCTGGGCCGAGCGCTGCCGGCGCGCCCACACCCGCGCCGACCAGGCGCTCTTCGGAATCGTGCAGGGCGGATCGAGCGAGACGCTGCGCAGAAGCAGCGCGGCACGCACGGCCCAGTTCGAATTTGACGGCTACGCGCACGGGGGCCTGGGGCTGGGGGAAGAGCGCGCCCGCCGCGACGATCTCGTGCGCGCGGCGCATTCCGAGCTGCCTGTCGGAGCACCGCGCTATTTGATGGGCATCGGACGGCCGGAGGATCTCGTCTCCGCGATCGACGCGGGCGTGGATCTCTTCGATTGCGTGCTGCCGACGCGTCACGCGCGCCACGGCGTGCTCTACACGTCGCACGGTACCCTGCACCTGCGCAACGCGCGTTTTCGGGACGACCCCGCGCCGCTCGACGACGCCTGCGACTGCCCCGCCTGCACGTCTCATTCACGGGCCTACCTGCACCACCTGCTGCGCGGGGGCGAGGCCCTCGGCGGGCGGCTCGCCAGCCTCCACAACCTGCGTTTCTACATGCGGCTGCTCGCGTCGGCGCGCCGGGCGATCGCGGAAGCAGGCTTCTGCGGCCTGCGCGCGCGCAGTGAGGCCCTGGCCAGCCGCTAGAACCCCGGGGGCCTGCCGGCTCAAGAAGCCGCAGACGCGATCCGATTGGCCTCCCAGCGCTGCACGACCGCCGCTGGGGAGGAGTCCGTTGACGTCTCGATCGAGCCACACGAACCACGCGCCGCTCGGACGCGTGGCGCTACTCGTCCTCGGCGTCGTGGCCTCCGGGGCGGCTGCGCTCGCTGTGGACTCCATGACGGCGAGCGGCGTCGCCGCGGGCACAGCGCTTCTGATCGGTGCGCTCGTCGTCGGCTTCGGCGCGGTCCAGGCGCTCGGGGCGGAGCGCCGGCGGCTCGCCGAGATCGCGTCCGCCCTTCATGCGCTGGCTGAGGGTAAACCCCGTCAGCAGCTCACCGCTGATCGCTTCGGCGATCTCGGCCCGCTCGCGCTCGCCTTCAACAGTGTCGCCGCGGCGGTCGCTCGAGCTTCGGAGCGGGTGGCCGGCCTAGCCCAGCCGCTGATCCCCGTCTGCGACGGGCTCGCGGCCGCCCATGCCGCGCTCCAGCGTGAGGGCCAGAGCCAGGAAGCCGCCGTCGAGGAAACCGCCTCGCTGCAGGCGAACATCAACAACTCGATCGGCGCCATCAACAGCGAGGTCGAGAGCCTCGCCCGTGCGAACGAGGAATCCGCCTCCTCGATCCTCGAGCTCGGCAGCGCCGTAGAACAGATGGCGACCAGCGCCGCAGCGCTCCACCAGACGGTCGAGTCGTCGACCAGCTCCGTCCACGAGATGGGCGTCAACATCCGCCAGGTCGCCCACAGCACGGACTCGGTGCAGCAGATGGCCGAGGAGACCGCCGCTTCGATCGCCCAGATGGATCGCGCGATCCAGGAGGTGGGTGTCCACGTGCGAGGCGCCTCGGAGCTCACGGAGCGCGTGAGCCAGAGCGCCGAGGAGGGTTCGCGCGCGGTGGGCGCGACGATCGAGGGCATCGCACGCATCCGCGAGCTCACGCGCGATTCGAAGGCCGCGCTCGAGGGGCTGGCGGAACGCATCGGGGAGATCGGCAACATCGCCACCGTGATCGGCGGCATCAGCGACGAGACCAACCTGCTCTCGCTCAACGCCGCGATCATCGCTGCCCAGGCGGGGGAGCACGGCAAGGCCTTTGCGGTGGTCGCCGATCAGGTGAAGACGCTCGCCCGGCGCACCACGGCGAGCACCCAGGAGATCGAGCGCCTGATCGCCGACGTCCAGGCGCGCAGCGCCAAGACGATGGGCGCGATGGGAACGGGCATCGAGGCCGTCGAGGATGGCGTCACGCGCTCGCGTGTGGCGGGCCAGGCGCTCGAGGCGATCCGCGTCTCGGCGCGCGACGCGAGCGGTCGGGTCGCCGAGATCGCGCGCGCTGCCGAGGAGCAGGCGCGCAACTCGAAGTACGTCGCCGACGCGGCGCGGCGCACGTCCGAGCACGTGCAGCAGATCTCCTCCGCAATGGCCGAGCAGTCGAAGGCCGGCGACCAGCTGCTGCACAATGCCACGACCTCGCTCGAGATGTGCCGACAGATGTCGCACGCGACCGAGGAGCAGCGCGCCTCGGGCCGCTACATCACGAGCAACACCGAGTCGATCACCGAGATGATCCGCTCGATCCAGAAGAACACGCGCTCGCACGAACGCGCGAGCGCGGGGGTCGGCGAGACCATGAGCGCCCTGATCGACAGCACCCGCTCGAGCACCCGCAGCATCCCCGAGATCGCTGCGGCGATCGCGAAGCTGCGGGAAGCCGCCGAAGCGCTGCGCGCGGAGTCGGTCTAGCAAGCGCAGCGCCCCGCGAGCCGGAGG
>Ga0210377_10003168_pt1 | contig 14163 bp, 11 predicted proteins | sample PLM4_65_b1redo_FD_155480 | JGI IMG/M metagenome (GOLD analysis project Ga0210377, IMG submission 155480) | Groundwater sediment microbial communities from an aquifer in East River, Colorado, USA - PLM4_65_b1 redo | ecosystem: Environmental > Terrestrial > Soil > Riparian zone | place: USA: East...
TCAGCGTCATGTTCATCAGCACGCGCATCTGCCGGTTGGAAATGCGCAGCGTATCCATCCGCCATTCCAGTTCGACCTTGGAATTCAACGCGAACAGCTTCTGGAACAGATCGCGCATCTCGTTGGTGTTGGCCGGGCCGTCATTGATCGCCTGGCTGCCGATCGCGAAGCGCAGGAAGCGCAGCTTGGCCTCGAGCGTCGCGATGGCGTGCTTGAGCGTTTTTTCCCCCTCGGCCTTCATCGCCGCGCCCATGCTGTCGTCGAACAGCATCTCGCAGCTCTGGATGAGAGGCGTCAGTGGCGACGCGATATCGTGGCAGATGCGCGAGGCGACATAGGACGCCAGCTTCGATGATTCCATCGTACGAAATCTCCCGAGCCCAAAATCGAATCGGGAAGCTAGCCGATTTGGAGTTGGGCGCCCAAGCCGGAATTATGCCCCATCCGAGTCCTGTTCATTCCTTGCCCGATCGTCATATCCGCGCCGGGAGCTCAAGAAGGTGAGCGAGAACAAACCCACCGCAAGCAAGACGGTCAGCGTCGCCCCGATCGCGAACGCGATAACGAAGTTGGCGTTAGGGAATTTGGCGAACAGCGCCCCGCCCCAGCCGGTTGCCGCGAAGGTCACCATCACGGCGACCGGAACCAGCACGAGAGCAAGGATCAGAAGGGTCTTCTTCGACATGAATCAATTCGCCCTGATCCTGACCAACGCGCGAGATGCGTTTCCGTCGACGGACGAGGGCGAATAGCTCGGCTTGAACTACTGCTTCTGCGTCCAGGGATCGCTTGGGCCAGGTTTCACCAGCTCACCGGATTCGGCGCGGCTGAACTGCTTTTCAGCCATCGCAATTCCGACGGTGGCGACAGGCTCGCCAGTCTTCTGCGCGATCTCGGTATAGGCCTGCAGCCGGCCCGCATTGTTTTCCTCCACGCGCCGCTTGAGGTCATCGGAAGCCCTGGACGGGTCCACGATGGCGAGATAGCCGGTGTACAGCTCGCCCACGATGCCCTGGGCCTTGGCCTGCTCGATCACCGGATCGGCGGCGTAGGCGGTCATCAGGCTCGCGGCGGCGAACATGGCTGCGAAGAGAGTGGCGATTTTTTTGAACATGCTCATGTGAGGCTCCTCTTTCCTGCCTCAGAACAGATCTGGGTTCTTGGCGATCGCGTCCTCGAGATCCTTGTCGAGACGATAGCGGACCTCCTGGTCGATCTTGACGTTGAGATTGATCGTGATCGGCTTGTCGGACCCCGCGACCCTGATCGTCGGCGTGCACGCGGTCGGCGCCGCCGCTACGACAAGCAACGCTCCCGCCGCAAGCGTTCGTGTGATCGGCATGGCCCGCTCCCTGATGCCGGCCGCCCGTGCGGCCCCACCAGCCAACCTTGCCCCTCCGGCTCTCGTCGTCAATCCGCGCATCACCGTTGGTTCCCTGCGCTCGACTCGATTGCCGTATGGATATCGGGTGTTTTGAGGGTGGTGTTCAGCAGTTGCATCAGCTCGCTGTCGATTCCGATGTTCAGCTGGAACGGCGAGCCGCCCAGCACCTTGGGATTGCGCCCGAGCACATCGAGCGACAACACAATTCGGCCTGCGAGGTCTCCGTTGATTCCCACTTTGAGCACCTGATAGTGAAAGTCCTTCAGCGCATCGAAAACCATCTTGGAGTTCGGATCCGCCTGGGCCGCTGCATCCCCGGTCGAACCTGAATATTGGATAACGCCGCCTTTGTCCGTCGCTTGCAGGAGAGCATTGTCCACGGTGGCTGAACCGGTGCTGAACACCACCGGGAAGTCGCCGCCAACGATGCCTACCAGCTTGATGTCGGGCACTTTGAACTCTTCGACGATCTTCGCGAGGTCCCAGTCGACCGCCTGCGCGACGATGCGGTTCTTCTGCTCGCCGAACTTGAAGTCGACGGGCTTCACCCGGATGAAGCCGCCGACGAACGGCCACTCGGCGCCTTCGAGCCGGATTGCGTCGAAGCCGATCAGTTGGAACTTGATCGTTCCTTTCTCGATCGGCAGGCCGAGAGTGACCTTGTCGATGGTGATCGTCTGGTTCGGGTCGGACGCCATGTTCATCAGATCGGAGATGACCACCTTGCCCGACACGCCCTCGAACACGCCGGTGGTGGACAGGGCGAAGCCGATCTTGCGGAGATCGGCGGTGGCGTTCGCCCTGATGCCATCGCCCGACCAGTTGGCGCCGCCCGAGATGTCGACGCGGCCGGTGACGTTGGCGGGACCGCGCAGCAGCGGCGACAGATGGTAGGGCTGAAACACCTTGGGCGCGAAGATCAGCGGCACCGGGTCGAACGCGAGCGATCCTTTTCCGGTTTCGAGGCTGTGGCCCCCGGTGACGCCTGCGATCTGTACGCCCGACTTCGCCAGCGCGAACCGGCCGGAGAATGTCGCGACGCTGTCCTTCAGCTTCGCCGATCCATCGAACTTCGTCTCCTCGTAGCGGCGCTGGCCTTCCGGCAGCGGGTCGAATATGCGCATCACGACATCGCTGAGGCTGCCGTCGACCGAGCCGCCCGAGCCGCCGAGATCGAATTTCGCCGAAAGACCCGCGACGGTCGCCTCGTCCGCCTTCACCTCGCCGCCGTTCAGCGCGCCGGTTACGCGCCAGCCGTCGCGGACGTCCAGTATGCCCGAGATGTCCTGGATGGTGATCGGCGCCGGGCGCTTGTCGAGCTTCATGGCGATCGTCGTGGGGGCCGCGTCGAACCCGGCGCGCAAGCCGCCCTGCGCCCGCCAGTTGATGGCGGTCTGGCCAAGCGAGACGTCGGCGGAATAGCCCTGGCCCCGAACCGGCATTTCGACCTTAGCCAGCGCGCCCTCGCCCACCACGGCGCCGTCAATGAGATCGGCGAGGTGGCCCTGTGGCATGTAGTGCAACGCACTCGCGCCCAGCTTCATGTCGCCATAGCGGCCTTCGTTCCACTGGATCACCAGGCCACGCGGCGCATCGGCGTAGAACGTGTTCCCCGCCCAGGCGGATCTGATCTCTCCGGTCGCGCGCGCCGCCTTCCACACGCCGCCGGCAAGGCCGCCATCGAGACGCACGGTGAACTGTCCCGCCGCGCTGCCGCCAGCATCGGTCGTGTCGAATGCGAGACCTGTCGCCTCGGCGTCCAGCACGTCGTCGCCGACGCGCCACGACTTCAGCGCCGCCGCGCCCGCCATCGACATCTTCTGCCCTGCTCCGGTCGCTCGCGCGAGATCGACCGACATCTGCGGTCCGCCGCCGCCGGAAAGACGCATTGATCCCGCCGCCGTCCAGCGTCCGCCGCCTTCGGTGTTCCAGCTGACGACGCTTTGCGCGCCGGTGACGGCATCGAGCGTGAGCGTCAGGCCGCTCGTGGCCTTGAGGGTCGATCCGGTGAGCGCGGCTATATCGACGCCATTGTTGGTCGCGACCGCCGCCCATGGCAGCGTGATTTCGAAGCCTTGGCCTGCACGATCCGCCGCCCGCCCCGCCGCCGCGCCGAACGCCGGCAAGGCCGCCTCGAACGGATCCGCCAGCGCCGCCGCCAGTTCCTTGCGCGCGGCGATGGTCAGTGCGGCGCCCTGAAGTCGCGCGGTTCCCCGCGCGTGCGTCTCGCCCTGTTTGGGCGTGTCGATCTTTCCGGCGACCTCGAAGTGGCCAGCCGCGCCCTGGTCCAGCCGCAGATCCTGCAACTCGAAAAGAATGTCACCGCCCGATCCGCCAGCCTGGCGCGGCTCGATGCTGGCCGTGAGCATGCCTTTGCCCCAACCGACCTCGCGGATCGTTCCCGCGCCGGCGGTCGCATTCAGCGAAAGCCTGCGCACATTCGCCAGCCAGGCGGCGAAATCGAACTTGGCCGGATCGACTGCGGCGATCTCTATGCTTGCTTTCGCCTGGGCGCCCGCAAGCTTCGTATTGCTCAGTGAAACTTCGCCCATGCTTGCGGAGCCGGCGCCGCGTAGCACGCCTGAGGTCTGGTCGAGCGAGACGTCGAACTTCAGATCGGAAATTACCGTGTCGTCCGCTTCGAATGCGTCGAGATCGACCGTCGCATGGCCTTTGATCTCTCCACCTGCGACCGTGGCGTTGAGGTCGGCGCCCTTCAGCTCCAGCGTGGCGCCGAGCAGGCCGAGCCTCGCCGGCGGAGCGTTGAACTCGATCGCAAACGCATCAGGCCCGGTCGCCACGATCTTTCCGCGCGCCTCAACCGGTCCGAGTGAAGTGTCGCCGATCACCCGCAGCGTCTTGAAATCGAGCCGCGGCATCGGGCCCGGCTTGCCTCCTCCTGCGGTGAAGTTCTTCACCGCCGCGTCGAGGTCTCCGAGAATCGGGCGCTTGCCGGAAAGATCGAGCCGCAGGACGACCTCGTCGCCCCCGATCCACCCGGCGCGCGGAGAAAACAGCGAACTCCAGTCGAGATCGATCGCCAGCCGATCTGCGCTCAGAGCTGGGTTTGGCGATGCCGAATCGCGGACATCGATCCCGGTGAGCGTCACCCCGCCGAAGTCGACGCGCGTGATTTTCAGCTTGCAGATTAACTTTTGCTGGGCGCAGACCGCCTGACCAATCCCCCCGGCGATCGGCTGGCGAAACAACACCAACAGCGCGACGAAAAGCAGCAATGCGGCGCCAAATAGGCGAAACCGCCTTCGTTTTGAAGGTTTTTGCAGCCCGGTCTCAAGTTTTTCTTCAGTCATCTGCCGCAAAATATGCATTCGTTCTTGTGGAAAGACAGCCAACCGCTTTTAACTGCCCTCTTGAGCCGCTGCACGTCGATTATCGACTTTAGGGGAAGCGGTCGCTCGAATGATCCGTTCCGCAAGGAACTTTCGGAGCACCCATGAAAAACACGTGGTTTGAGTGGGGGCTGGGAGCGGCTGCGGCTGCTCTCATGGGGACTGGACTTATCCTGGCCGGCGTCATGGCGCGGCCATCGGAGGCGGCTTCGGCCGTCTCCAAGCCTGATCCCCGGCTTCTCGTCGCCTCGTTCACGAGCGCCGACCAGCTCGAACCCGCAGCGCGCGAGATGAAACGCGCCTCGGTACAGCGCAACGAAACTCTATCATCCGTCCTCGACCGCATCGGCGCCCCGCGTGAGGAAGCCAACGCCGCGGTCTACGCCGCCGGCCAGCTGCTCGACCTGCGCAACATGCGTCCTGGCGATGATGTCACCGCATGGCTCGAGACCAATCCGTCCGACGGCGCCGTACGCCTGATGGGCCTTTCCCTGCGTCCGGAAGTCGAGCGCCAGGTTCTCCTCTCACGCGGCCTCGACGGCGCGTGGACCACGCACGAACTCAAGACCAAGATGTCGCCGGGCTACAATCTGGTCGCCGGCGATATCGAGACGTCGATCTACGACAGCGCGCTCTCGCTCGGCGCGGGCGATCAGCAGGTCGTCGATTACGCCGACATCTTCGGCTACGACATCGACTTCCAGCGCGAGATGCAGGCGGGCGATCATTTCGAGATCTTCTATCAGACGTTCGATGACGAGCGCGGCCAGCCGGTGAAGGCGGGCGATGTCCTCTTCGCCTCGATCGATGGCGCGGCGCTGACCAAGAACTTCTACCGCTACACCCCGTCAGACGATGGCGCGGTCGACTATTTCGACAACAAGGGTCAGAGCGCCAAGAAGTTCTTGATGAAGACGCCGATCAACGGCGCGCGTCTCTCGTCCGGCTTCGGCAACCGCTTCCACCCCATTCTCGGCTATACCAAGCTGCACAAGGGCACCGATTTCGCGGCGCCGCGCGGCACGCCGATCTATGCGGCGGGCAATGGCGTGATCGAGCGCGTCGGCCCGTTCTCGACATTCGGCAACTACATCAAGATCCAGCACGCCAACGGCTACGAGACCGCCTACGCCCACATGAACGGCTTCGCCAGGGGCCTGAGGAGAGGCTCGCACGTCAGGCAAGGGCAGATCATCGGCTATGTCGGCACCACCGGCCAGTCGACCGGCCCGCATCTCCATTATGAGGTCTACATCAACGGCAAGGCGATGAACGCGATGAGGCTGAAGCTGCCGACCGGCCGCAAGCTCGAAGGCGCCCAGCTTCAAGCCTTCCTCACCGAAAAGACCCGTATCGACGCGCTGCGCGAAGGTGAGCAAGCCGAGCACGCGCTGGTGGCGGCCGCCGAAAAACCCGCCCAGGCGTTTACGCCGATCCCGGCCGCGGCGACCGCCGCCCCGGACAAGCGTGAAAGCCCGGTGAACCCGTAAGATTTGACTCCCGCAGCGGCGGAAAGGCGCGGCTTGTCGCCCTGCCCCGGCGTGCGCTACGTCTCCGCCAGACGACCAGCTCCGTGGGGAACGCCATGAACGCTCGTATTCGCTTTGCATCTGTCGCCGCTCTTGGCGCCTTGGCGCTGGGCGCCTGCTCCTCCGGGCCGAAGCCCGAGGAACTCGGCCGCCTTGGCTTCATGGTCGGCTGCTGGGCGTCCGCCGACGGCACTAACCAGGAAACCTGGTCGATGCCGCGCGGCGGCGTGATGTTCGGCTACGCCACCACGATGCAGGGCGGCAACCTCGCCTTCTTCGAGCAATCGCGCATCGACCTGCGCAAGGCGCGGGCGGAATACACCGCCTCGCCCGACGGCCAGCGTCCGGTCGTGTTCACCGAGCCCGCAGCAGCGGCGGCGAACACCGTGACGTTCGAGAACGCCGAACACGACTATCCGCAGCGCATCACCTATCGCACGACCAAGAAGGGTCTCGCCGCCACGATCTCGCGGCTGGATGGCTCGCGCCCGACCGAATACGCCTGGGAGCGCTGCAAGAACTGAGGCTGCCTAGAGCGCCTCGATCCCGCCGACGAAGACCTTCACCGCACGGTCGACCGTGTCGCGGATCTCCGCTTCGGTCGGCGTATAGGACGGCATCAGCAAAGCCCGGAACTGGATGCGTGAACGCACCAGGTCGAAGAACACGGACGCTGCAAGGTCGGGGTTCGCGATCTTTATCTCGCCGGCTTTGGCGCGGTCAGTGAGATAGTCGGCCAGCGCCTTGCGCACCGCCTCGGGTGCGCGCTTGCTCCAGGCCTCCGCCATCTCGGGAAACTTCTTGGCCTGCGCCACCATCAGGCGGAACACATCCAGCGATTCCGGCTGTGTCTGTTTCAGGAGGAAAGTCTCGCCGATCCGCCGAAGGCCCTCCTTGAGAGGAGCGTGGGCCGCCAGCTCGATATGCATCTGCGCCGTCAGCTCGGTGACGCGCGCATCGATCATCGCCTCGAACAGGCCCTTCTTGCCGCCGAACTGCGAGTAGAGCGTCGAGAGCGAACCACCTGCCCGCTTTACGATTTCGGCCATGTTGGCCGCCTCGTATCCAGCCTCCAGAAAAACGTCGCGGGCCGCCTTCAGGAAAGCAGCCCGGCGCAATTCCGCCCTGCCCGCCTCTGGTTCGGGAACCGTCTGGGTGGAATCGTTCTGAGCCATCTTTTTAGCGTAACTGGTTGCGCCGCCTGCTTGATACTCAGGCAAGTGTAGTTACATTTCAACTGAAACGTAACGCTGATTACATATCCTGTGTCCCATACTGGAGGCAGGCGATAACCGGCCCAGGACAGGATCCTTCTGCCATGGCCTTGAAGACTGTGAAACTGGAACAGGGCTCTCCCCAGCCCGAAGCCGCCCAGACCACCAAGCCCGAAACGCCCGGCGCCGCGCCGGAGGCTGCGCCAGCCAAACCCGATTTCCGCAAGAAAATCCTGCCGGCCATTGGTGTGGTCGTGGCGATTGCGCTCGTCTGGTTCGGCGGCAATTGGCTGCTCAACGGCCGGTTCGAGATCAAGACCGACAACGCCTACATCCGCTCCGACATCACCCGCGTCACGCCCAAGGTGCAGGGCTACGTCACCGCGATCCACGTCCAGGACAACCAGCCGGTGAAAGCCGGCGACCTTCTCATCTCCCTCGAGGCCGCCGACTTCCAGGCCACTGTCGCCGAGGCGCGCGCCGCCCTCGCCCAGGCCGAAGCGGACGCTGCCCAATCCAACGCGCGCATCGCCGCGCAGCGCGACGCGCTCGCCGAGTCCCGCGCCGCTCGTGAAGCAGCGGACGCCTCCGCCGACTGGTCCTCGTCCGACGCCAAGCGCCTCGCCGAACTCGCTGAGAAGGGCTGGTATCCCAAGGCTCGCGTCGAGCAAGCGCAGGCCGCCGAGCGCACCGCCAACGCCCAGCGCACCCAGGCCGAAGCCTCGGTTACGGCGCAACGCAGCCAGCTCACCAGCGCCGAAGCCGCCGCGCAATCGGCCGTCGCGAAGGTCGCCGCTGCGAAAGCCAGACTCGAATCCGCCGAACTCGATCTCGGCCGTACCGAGATCCGCGCGCCGATCGACGGCGTCGTCGCCAACAAAGTCGTCGCCGAAGGCCAGCTCTTGTCGCCCAACCAGGTCGCCCTCGCCATCGTCCCGGCGAACGACGCCTATGTGATCGCCAACTTCAAGGAAACGCAGGTCGCAAAAATGAAGCCCGGCCAATGTGTCGCCATTCACGTCGACGCCTATCCGGGTCTCAAGGTGAAAGGCCATGTCGTGAGCCTTGCGCCGGCGACCGGCGCTACCTTCAGCCTCGTTCCGCAGGACACCGCGACCGGCAACTTCACCAAGATCGTGCAACGCGTTCCGGTGCGCATCGCCATTGACGGCGAGTCCCTGGCGACCGGCCTCTTGCGCTCCGGCCTCGCCGTCGTCGCTACGGTCTCGACCAAACCCGACTGCGAGTAGCGCCGATGAGTGGAGCAGCCGCTCCTCCGGCCAATGCGGGCGGCATGCCTGCCGCCCAGGCGCCGCCCAAAGGCTCGCGCGAGAGCCTGCTTCTGAACATCGGCTTCTTCGCGATGGTCATCGGCATGTTCATGGCGATCCTGGACATCCAGATCGTCGCTTCCTCGATCTCGCAGATTCAGGCAGGGGTTTCGGCGAGCGCCGACGAGATCGCATGGATCCAGACCAGCTATTTGATCGCCGAGGTGATCGGCATACCGCTTTCAGGATTGCTCAATCGCGCGTTGTCGATGCGGCGCCTGTTCGTCTACTCCTGCATCGGCTTCACGATATCGAGCACGCTTTGCGCCCTCGCGTGGGATCTCAACAGCCTGATCTTCTTCCGCTGCATCCAGGGCTTCCTCGGCGCGGCGATGATCCCGACCACGATGGCGGCGGCTTTCTCCCTGTTCGGGTCGCAGCGCTCGATGCTGCAACAGGTTATGATCGGCATGGTGGCGACGCTCGCCCCCTCGATCGGCCCGACGCTCGGCGGCTGGATCACCGAAAACCTCTCATGGCACTGGCTCTTCCTCGTCAACATCATTCCCGGGATCGTCTCAGCCACACTGGTGTGGAGGCTGATCCCGAAAAGCTCGTCCGACATCAACCTAGTCCGCTACATCGACATCATCGGGCTCGGCGCGATGGCGCTGTTTCTCGGGTCATTCGAATGGGTGTTCGAGGAAGGCCCGGCGGCCGGCTGGTTCGAGGATGGCGACCTCGTCGTTTGGATGTTCGTTTGCTCGCTTGCCGGCATCGTCTTCTTCTGGCGGGCGCTGACCCGCGCCAATCCGGTGGTGGACCTCACCATCTTCAAGGACCGGAACTTTGCGGTTGGGGCGATGGTCACGACCATCGTCGGCTTCGGACTGTTTGGTTCGATCTATCTGACGCCGCTCTTCCTCGGCTCCGTGCGCGGTTTCAACGCGTTGCAGATCGGCCAGATCATGAGCGTCGGCGGCCTCGCGATGTTCGTCGGCGGACCGATCGCAGGCTTCATGATCCGCCGGTTCGATCCGCGTTATGTGCTGGCGACGGGGCTCTCCTTCGCCGCCATCGGGCTCTACTGGAACCAGTTCCTTACCGCTGACTCCTCTTTCGAAGAGCTGTTCTGGCCGCAGGTATTCCGCGGTCTCGGGCTGATCATCTCGATGGTGCCGGCCAACTTCATTGCGCTCGGCGCCGTGCCGCCGATGAAACTGCCGAACGCGACCGGGCTGGTGACGGTGTGCCGGAACCTCGGCGGCGCGATCGGCCTCGCCGCGCTCAACACCATGCGGCTCAACTACACAAACCTCCACAACCAGGAGCTTTCCGCGGCGCTCGATCCAACGCGTCCTGAAGTTCAAGCGTATCTTGCGCAGGCGGAAGCAAACTTCGCTGCGCTCGGCAATGGCGATCCATCGGGAATGGCGATCGCCCAACTTGCGCGCCGCATGCAGATGGAATCGGCTGTGATGACGTTCAACAACCTGTTCCTGGTGATGGCGGTCGCGTTCGCGGTGATGGTGCTGATGGTGCCTTTCCTGAGACGCCCCGCGCTGGCCGGCGCGCCGCAGGGCGCTCACTAGCCGTCAGACCGTCAGCGGCTTCGCGGGGAGCCTGAATGTCGCTACGAGACCGGTGTCCTTGAAGTCGCGCTGCACGGAACCGCCGAGCGAGCGTTCGATCATCATCTCGATCAGCGACGAACCGAAACCGGCTTGCGTGGGCGGCGCGGAGCTCGGTCCGTCGCGCTCGCTCCACACGATAGTGAGGCCGTCGGCCGCCTCCGTCCAGTCAAGGATCACCCTGCCCTCCGGCGTCGACCATGCGCCGTACTTCGAGGCGTTGGTCGCCATCTCGTGCAGGACCAGACCCAGCGACTGCGCCGTGGTTGGCGTCACCCATACATTTCCGCCGGGCAGGTCCAGCCTGCCGGGATGATCGGCGGCAAAGGGCTCGAGCTGCGCCGTCGCAAGCGCTTTCAGAGACACGTTGCCAGAGGGCGTCGCCGACATCGTATCGATCGACCGGCCCAGCGCCGAAAGCCGCGCCACGATGTCGTCGCGCAGCTGATCGACGTTCTTTGCCGATTTCGCCGAGAGCCGCGCCAGCGCCGATGCGATTGCGATCTGGTTCTTGGCGCGGTGAGCCGTTTCGCGCATTAGGACTTTTTGTTCTTCCTCGTGCTGCAGCCTGCGCCGTGCGGCGCGGGTCAGAGTGCCGAGCACCTCGTCGACTTCGCGCACGACGGAGCGGGTTTCGGGAACTTCGCCCCCGGCGTCCAGCGCCCGGCCGACAGTCGCGGCCCGGCGGATTGCGCCAGCGAGCAGACGGCCCATCGCGGCGCCTGCAAGGATCGTTATCGACACGATGACGAGCGTCAGGATGGTGAAGCTGCGCCAGCGCTGCGAGATCGAAGCCTCGGTCTGGTCCGAGGATGTCCACACGCAGGCGCGCCAGCCCCACTGGTCCAGCTTCTGGGCTGCGGCGGCGAACTGGATGCTGTCGACCTTTGCCTCGTGGAGGCTGGGCGTATCGGCTGCGCAGAGCTGGCTGATAACCTCCGGCGGTCCCGGCCCAGGGGCGTCTCCAGTGACGATCTGGCCCGACCCATCGAGGATGGCGTATGTCCACCCCGGCGGCGGCAGGCTGTCGACGAAGACGGACCGAAGCGAATTGGCCGACCGCTGCAGGACCAGCGCCTTGATATCGAACTCGCCGGAGATGATCGGCAGGGTAACGCTGAAGACTCTGTCCTGCCCCACGGCACGGAAGAAGACGTTCGACACCATCGGCACGCCTCGCTCGATGGCCTTTCGCGCCGAGTCGATGTCTGTCGCGGTCGTAAGGGGCGTGCCCCATGGCACGCGCGTGTTGAGGACCTCCTTGAAATCCTGGTCCAGCGCAGCGAGGTAGGTTTCGGTGCCCTCCAGCGCCTTGGTGGCCCGCGCGTGCAGCCGGGCGTATTCGCCGGTCTCCATCCAGCCACTCGCGGCAAGCACCGACAGATTGGCCGCCATGTTGCCGAGCTCACGTTCCAGGGTGTCCGCAATGCCATCGACACCCTGTGCTGCGCGCGCCTCCATCGCCCGCCGGTTTACGTTGTCGGATTGGAGAAGCAGCAGCGCCGAGAAGACCAGAGAGGGCGCCGCAACAGCTAGGATCAGCGCAAGAATGAGGGTGGTGACCGGGACCCGGCGGAACCGCTTGGCGCTCGGCGGTTCAGCGCTCATCCGGCTCGAGCTTTCCCCTGTGAACCATCGCCGGATAGCGTCAGGCGCATCCATTCCGAATGCCGCTGTGGCCGCATTCTCACAGCGATGACTCTGTTCCGGCCCAATAGGTCCAACGTCAGCAATTCAAGCTCAAATGTAATCTGAGTTTCACCACTAAGGTCAATGGCCAGCACCGGCAATCCCGCTCGGGGACCGGTCACTCGAAGTGGAGATAGGAGGGATCGAACGCTGCGATCTCTGCAAGGCGGGCGCGGTCGAGCAGCTCGATCTGGCCTTTCTTATATTCGGCTACCCTGTCCTCGGAGAGCCGGCGGAAAGTGCGGTTGACATGAATGACGCTGATGCCGAGGACGTCGGCGAAGTCTTCCTGGTTTAGCGGAAGCTCTATGGTGCGGCCCTTCATCTGGCCGATGGCGCCGAGCCGCGCTTCGAGCTCGCACAGCGAATGGGCCAGCTTTTCGAGACTGTCGCGGCGGCCGAGGGAGACGACACGTTCGGCCAGGATCGACTCCTCCTGCCCCATCGTCCAGGCGATGGCGGCCGCCAGGCCGGGATAGCGGTCGAACAGGTCGGCGCCCTGCGGCGCCTCGATGCGGATGACACTGACCGGCGTGCGGGCATTGAGGTCGAAGCTCGAGGCTTTGAACAGGACGGAGTCGGCGCAGAGTATGTCGCCGGGCAGCGCGTAGTTGACGATCTGGCGCCGGCCGGAGGCCAGGCCGCGCGACCGGAAGACCCAGCCGGACTCGATCAGGTAGAGCTGCGGGCAGCGTTCGTGCTCTTTCACGATCGGGCGGCCTGCCGAGATGTCCATACGATCGCGGGCAAGCGCTTTCAGGTCGCGTACGAGCGTGTCGGCGAGCGGGCCGAGGTTCGCCATCTTGCGGCGCAGGTATTCAGCCGCCCTCTCCAGTGAGGAGTCCGTTCTCGCCATGCTGGAGAGGTCCGTCACCAGCCAGTCCAGCCGCGACGCGACGCGGCGGCCTTTCGGAAGAATGATTCAAAGGTGCGGGAACGGTCAGCCGAGATGAATTCAGCGCGGAGCAAACAATAATCGCATGTCGCACAAACGGGCATGAATCACCTTCGTTCGAGTCTCCCGCCCGACTAGCTTAGAACAAGGCAACGCGACTTTGCTCAGGTTAGTTCCGTGAAAAAAAGCACACAAAAAGCACAAGGAAAGCAGCGCCCCGCATTTCCTGCTGTCCTTTGTGGACGGCAGCGGCAATCCCACACTGACAGCGTCAGGATCAAGACAGGCGGCCCCTACCCACATTTCTGCCCGCGGGCAGAAACGCGCCCATCGGTTCGCTAGCGCACACTGACCGGGCGTTTCGCGAGCACCTGACGTCCACCCGGCGCCTCGAGAACGTACCGGATGTCGTAATCGCCTGCCAGCGCCGGCGCGGTAAGCTCACTGGAAGAGTCACGATCCGTATAGAAGTAGGAGAGTTCGCCGGACGCTTCCACCTGGCCCCTCTTCACCAAGTCAACATAGTCGCCCCGCCGCTTCGGACCAGTCCATTCGACCTTGACCTTCGCGCCCTTGGCGACGCTGTCCGGCGCCTTCAGCGTCGCTGCGGGCTGGCTCACCTGAAGCGCCGAGGAAGCAAGAATTTTGCGTCCGCCGGGCCCTTCGAGAATGTAGCGCACCTGATAGGCGCCGGCCTTGCCTGGAGCGGTGATGCTCGAAGGGTTGCCATCGCGGGTCCAGGCATACGTGATCTCGCCCTGGGGCTCGGTGACGTCGGCCGGAACGACGTCGACATAGTCGCCATTTCCCGCCGGACCGGTCCAGGCGATCGTCATCGGCTCGCCGCCCTCGACCTTGGCCGGAACGGTCAGCGTGGCGCCGGCTGCAGTGACCGTCACAGGCGCGGTGGCCTTTATCTTCCGCTCGTTGGCGAGCTGGACGATGTAGCGCACGTCATAGTCGCCGGGGTTGGTAGGCGCACGCAGCTTGGCGACCGGAATGGCGTCGCGGGCATAAGCGTAGGTGATTTCGCCGGAGGTCTGCGTGAAACCACGCGGCACAAGATCGATGTAGTCGCCGGAATTGCCCGGACCGGTCCAGCCGGCCTCGATCGGTGCGCCAACACCGACGCTTGCCGGGGCCGTCACCGTAGCATCACCATCGACCGGCGTTCCGGTGTTGAGCTTCTGTCCAGCCGCT
>Ga0210377_10003169_pt1 | contig 14163 bp, 13 predicted proteins | sample PLM4_65_b1redo_FD_155480 | JGI IMG/M metagenome (GOLD analysis project Ga0210377, IMG submission 155480) | Groundwater sediment microbial communities from an aquifer in East River, Colorado, USA - PLM4_65_b1 redo | ecosystem: Environmental > Terrestrial > Soil > Riparian zone | place: USA: East...
CTAGCCCAACCAGGCTCCAGAGAATCAGGATGAAAACCAATGTCGTCCGCGGGCCGATCCGGTCACTCAAGAGGCCAAAACCGATCGCCCCGCCAACGCCAACAGTTTGTAGCGCCAGGTAGAGATAACCCAACTCGGCAGTAGTGAAACCGAGCGTACCCTGAGCATAGATACTGGTGTAGTAGACGATGGTGGAAACCCCCTCCATATAGACAAAATAGGCAAGTAAAAAACGTCTGAGCTGACGGTATTGATCCATACGAGAAAGAGTTCTTTTTACCTGTTGGAGCCCTGCCGAAAAAAAAGTATTCCAACGGAGCCTGTTTCCTTTCGCTTGATCGGAGGGGAGAAAGAAGAACGCCGGCAAAGCGAAAAACAGGTAAAAAAGAGCGGTGAGAATAAAAACGAAGCGGGTTTTCTCAGGACCGCCATTTTGCAGTTGGGGAATCGACAGAAGAAGCACGGCTATGCCTCCCAGATAGGCCGATGCCCACCCATAGCCGCTGAGACGACCCACTTCTTGCGGCGACGCCAAGTCGGGGAGAAAGGCATTATAAAATACCTGCCCGGTCTGATAAACGATATTGGCGCTAATGAATATCGCCATGCCCCAGAAGACCATGCCAGATCCAACCCAGGCAAGCTGGGAAGTTAGAAAAATGCACAGAAGACCTGAAGCAATCAGAAATTTCTTCTTCTTGCCTGAAAGGTCAGCCACTGCCCCTAGGATCGGCGATAAAAAAGCAACCACGATTAAGGACAGGGAGCCGTTGAGGCCCCAGAGCAGATCGCCGAGATTCCCTAACCCAACGCAGACGACGCTTTTGAAATAGACCGGATAAACAAAGGTAACGATCATCACCGAGAAGGAATTATTGGCAAAATCGTAGAGCAGCCAGGACAGGCGGTCGAGTTTAGCCGGCGTCACGACGATTCCAGGGGGGATCTAGAGGTAGGTAAGCCAGGCCTCGTATTTCTTCTCTTTCCCTTTAATGATCCTGAAAAAGGTCTGCTGTAGGTCCAGCGTAACCGGGCCCGGACAGCCGGGGCCAATCTTGCGGTTATCCACCTCACGGATCGGGGTCACCTCGGCGGCCGTGCCGGTAAAAAAAGCCTCATCCGCAGTATACAACTCGTCCCGGGTAAAACGCTCCTCTTGAACCTCGTAGCCTTTGTCACGCGCGATCGTAAGCACGGAGTCTCTCGTGATCCCCGGCAAGATAGAGGTAAAAGGCGTTGTTTTGACCCGCCGCTGCCGGACAATAAAAATATTTTCGCCGCTGGCCTCCGCCACATAGCCTTCGGTATCCAGCATGATCGCCTCGTCGTACCCTGCCTTTTTGACTTCATTCTTGGCCAGGACGGAGTTGATGTAATTTCCCGAAACCTTGCTCTTGGTCATCATCACATTGACATGATGGCGCGTGTAGGAGGAGACCTTGGCCCGAATGCCGTTTTTGATCCCCTCGTCCCCCAGATAGGCCCCCCAAGGCCAGGCGGCGATGATCACATGAATGGGGTTGTCGGGCGCATAGAGACCCATATCTCCCAGTCCGACGAATGCCAGCGGCCGGATATAACACTCCTTAAGATCGTTGACTTTGACAGTATCCAAAATCGCTTGCTTGATCTTTTCCGCAGTATAGGGAAGAGGAAAACCCAGAATCTTCCCGGAATCGAAGAATCTCCTGATGTGCTCATCCAGTCGAAAAACCGCAGAGCGGCCATTCTCCAGAGAGTAGCAGCGGATACCCTCAAAGTACCCGGTCCCGTAGTGGAGGGCATGGGTCAAGACATGTACCTTGGCCTCTTCCCAAGGAACCATCTCTCCGTCTAGCCAGATTTTTTTGCTCTTCAAAGACATGGATTATCCTCAGACTTCAATTTCGAGCCTTTTCGATTCGGCCCTATATTTTATTGCCCTTATCATCCCCTATCAAGGGTCCAGCTATCAGACAAGCCCCATACCACAATAAAAAAGGCCACCACGCCCCCCGTGGTGGCCTCAAAAATATCTCTTCTTGGCCTATAGCCCCTTCTTCATGGCAGGAGCGGGCTTGAATCCCACGGTTCGACTCGCCTTAATATTAATCTCGGCGCCCGTCTGAGGATTTCTCCCTTTTCTCGCCTTGCGTGAGCGAACAGTAAAAGTGCCAAATCCCGGCACCTGAAACCGCTTATCTTTTTTAATTCCTCGGGCGAGAGCTTGAAAGGTCGCATCCACAGCATCTCCTGCTGCTCTCTTGCTAAGTTTAACTCCCTTAGCCACCGCGTTGATAAGATCACCTTTAGTCATGGTCTTTCACCTCCCTTCATTTTATGAATTGTTTTACTCTCCGCTGTTTCATGGGAAACTTTTCTTTTTGGTATGCAGGCAAGAAGTCATATACCCGAATCTCAAAGAAAATGTCAACAGGAAAATGGCTAGAGTGGAAAAATGGCGACATGCGTTGGCCGGACAACGATCTGGACCCTGCTCCCGCGCGGAAGGACGAGGTCATGCACGGAAGGCGCTCAATCGCTCGTGGAGGAGACCGTAGCGAATTCCTTGATCGCTTACCGTGACCTGGTCGACGCGAAAAAGGGCCATAACCCTCTCGATCAGCAACGCCCCTGCAAGGATCACATCGGCTCTCTTTGCCTCCAACCCGGGGATCTCTTTACGCTCGGCGATCGTCTTTCCTTTGAAGAGTTGGACCTGTCGCACCACCTCAGCGCGGCTTAGACAACTGCCATGGACCTCGCTGTGGGAATAGCGCCTCAGCCCTTTCGCTATCGCAGCCAAAGTGGTGAACGTTCCCGCGATGCCTACTATCGCATGGAAGCCGCCGCCTACCCCCCAATCAACGAGCAACGGCTGAAGTTCACGATCGATGGCCGTAGTGAGCCGGGCGCATTCTTCTTCTCGCACCGGGTCCGAAAGAAGAAAACGCTCGGTAAGCCTTACCGAGCCCAAGTCCAGGCTGATCGAGCGATGCAAGGCGCCGCCCTTGCCCCAGATCAACTCGGTGCTCCCTCCGCCAACATCCAACACCAATACCTCTTCTTCTCCGAGGGCGAGCCCACTTTGGACCGCAAGGTAGGAATAAGATGCCTCCTCCTCCCCCGATAGAACACGAAGATCTAACCCCAGTTCGCGCTTAAGACGGGTCTTAAAAACCCCCGTATTGCGTGCATCCCTGAGGGCGCTGGTTCCCACGGCCGCTATCTCATCGACGCCGAGACTCCTGCACGTTTCAAGATAAGACTTCAGCACCTCAAGGCTGCGCCTCTCCCCTTCCGGCCCTATCTGCCGGGCACGATCCACCCCTGCTCCCAGCCGGGTGATCTCTGCGCGATCATCGAGAACTTGAAAGGAGCCGTCGGTCTCTAGCTCCGCTATGAGGAGGAGAATGGTGTTGGTGCCGATGTCAATGGCGGCAAATCGCTTCGTGTCGGCTTTCCCCCGAACTGCTCTCAACGCCTTACTGTGCGAGTTGAACTTGATAACCGCATTCCTTTTTATGGCAGCGTCTAACCTGCCCCGCCCGTTTCGTCACCTTCTCCAGCAAGATGGGCTCCCCGCATTTGGGGCAGGCTTCCCCCACCGGACGATCCCAAGTGGCAAAGTGACATTCGGGGTAACGGTCGCAAGCAAAGAAGAGTTTACCGCGGCGTGATTTTTTCTCCTGGAGATTGCCTTCCTTGCACTGAGGACAACGGATGCCTAAATCGACGGGTTTTTCGAGAGAGCGGATGTTTTTACATTCCGGATAGCCGCTGCAGCCCAGAAAGCGGCCATATTTTCCCCACCGAAGCTGCATGGGTTTGCCGCACTGTTCGCAGGTCTCATCGACCTCGATCGCCTCGACAACCTGGACATCCCCATTTGCGCTCCGGCTAAAGTTCTTCGTGCTCTTGCACTCGGGATAGCGCGGGCAGGCGAGAAATTCCCCGTTCCTTCCCCATTTCACCACCATCATCGCCCCGCACTTCTCACAGGGAATATCGGTCGGCACCTCCTGGCGCTTCACATCTCTCATCTCCGCTTCCGCCTTCTTCAAGTCGCGCGAGAAAGAGGTGTAGAAACGCTTCATCGCCTTGGCCCAATCTTCCTTCCCCTCCTCGATCTTGTCCAGGACGCTTTCCATACCCGCGGTAAACTCCGCGTTCAGAATGTCCGGAAAAGAGTCCACCAAGAGATCGGTGATAAGAAATCCCAGCTCCGTGGGCATCAGCGATTTGCGCTCGTCCATGGCCACATACTCTCGGTCCAGGACATTGGAAATAATAGACGCATAGGTGGATGGCCGACCGATGCCTTTTTCGTCCAGCTCCTTGATCAGCGTGGCCGCCGTAAAGCGCGGCTGCGGCTGGGTGAAATGCTGACCTGGCTCCAGGGAGCGGAGCTCGAGCCGGTCCCCGGCTCGCAGGTCCGGAAGGGTGCCCTCCTGATCCTGATCCTGCTCCTCCTCATCCGCTTCGTCTTTATCGACCTTCTCGTCCCGGCCCTCAGTGTAGACCTTTATAAAGCCGTCGAACTTAAGCTGTTGTCCCGTGGCCCGGAAAAACGACTCCCCGACCGGGATGTCGAAGGTCGTCTGATCAAACAGCGCGGGAACCATCTGGCTGGCGACAAACCGGGCCCAAATCAGAGAGTAGAGGACAAAAGCGTCACGCCTGAGATATTTCCGCACCCGTTCCGGCGTGTACTCCATGGAAGTCGGCCGGATCGCTTCATGGGCGTCCTGCGCCCCTTTTTTGGAACGGTAGACGACCGGCTGCTCCGGCAGATATTTCTGACCGTATTGTCCCTGGATAAATTGCCGCACGGCGCTCAGGGCGTCAGCGGAGACTCGCGTCGAATCCGTGCGCATATAGGTGATGAGCCCGACCGAGCCGTCCGGACCTAAATCCACCCCCTCGTAGAGATGCTGGGCGATCTGCATCGTCCGCTTGGGTTGAAAGCTCAGCTTCCTCGCCGCCTCCTGCTGGAGCTTGCTGGTCACGAACGGGGGCGTTGGAAAACGGCGCCGCTCCTTCTTTTCCACATTACCAATGATCCATGAAGCCCCTTCCAGGGATTTCATAATTTCCCGGACCACCGGTTCCTGCTCCAGCCGGAATTTTTTGTTGTCGACCTTGTTCCCCTGCCATTGGGCCAGGCGCGCCTCAAAAGAAGGCGGCAGCCTGCCTTCCAACATGGCCGTGAGGGACCAGTACTCCTGGGCGACAAAGGCGCGGATCGCCTTCTCCCGCTCACAGACCAGCCGCACGGCTACGGATTGGACCCTTCCGGCGCTTAGTCCCCGGCGCACCTTCTTCCACAAAATCGGGCTGATCTGATAACCCACCAAACGATCCAGAACCCTGCGGGCGATTTGGGCATCAAATTTGTTTCGATCCAGCTCCTGCGGGTTAGCAATCGCCTCCTCAACCGCCTTGCGGGTGATCTCGTTGATCAAGACGCGGTGAATTTTTTTATGATCTTTGCCGATCTGGTCCGCGATATGCCAGGCGATCGCCTCTCCTTCACGGTCCGGATCCGAGGCCAGGTAGATGTTCTCCTTCCCCTTGGCCGCCCGCCGGAGCTCTTCGATAACCTTCTTCTTGGCCGGAATGACGTGAAAATCCGGCGCGAACCCCTTCTTGATATCCACTCCTAACTTGCTCTTAGGCAAATCGACAATATGACCCACAGAGGCCTTTACCTCAAAATCCCGGCCCAGATATTTCCCCAACGTCTTGGCTTTGGCTGGAGACTCGACGATGACTAAATTTTTTGCTGCCATAGTTTCAATTTCAGATTACAGATCTCAGATCTCATATCCGCAATTGGAGATTTGAGATTTTAAATCTACCCTCCCACCTTAAATTTTTTCCCCGGCAGCTGTTTCAAAAAACCCCTGATCTCCAGATCCAAAAGGACCTCGGACACCTTGGCCGGAGAGAACCCGCTGGCCTCAATCACCTCATCAATCTGCAACGGCCGTTCCGTAATCAGGCCGTATATCTTTCTTGCCTCCATTCCCACGTCCGCGGGCAAGGAAGGCAACGCCTTTTTGGTGACCGCAGTGGCGCCTGCAAGCAACTGAGGAGCTATCTCTTCGACGATGTCCTCTACCGTCTCGACCAGCTTAGCTCCCTGACGGATTAATCGATGGGTGCCCCGGCTGCGGCTCGCACCGGCCTCCCCGGGCACGGCAAAAACCTCTCGTCCCTGCTCTAAGGCTAACCCGGCGGTTATTAAAGAGCCGCTCTTTTCCGTCGCTTCGACCACCACGACTCCAAGAGAGAGACCGCTGATGAGGCGATTGCGCGCAGGAAAATTATAGGAGAAAGGGGGAGTCCCCATGGGCAATTCGGAAAGGATCGCCCCATTTTGACATATCCTCCGATAGAGATTCCCATGCTCCGGGGGATAAGCCACATCTACTCCAGACCCCAAAACCGCCACAGTCCTGCACCCAGCCGCTAAAGCCGCCTCATGGGCCTCTCCGTCTATTCCTCGAGCCATGCCGCTTACCACAGTAAAACCTAAAGAGGCCAAACCCACGCAGAGATCCCGCGTGATCCTTATCCCGTAATCGCTGGCGCTGCGCGAGCCCACCACTGCCATAGCCCTCGCGTCTTCTTCCCGCATCGTCCCTTTGATATAGAGAAACGGCGGCGGATCAGCGATCATCCGCAATCGGGCGGGGTAGCCGGGGCCACTGAAAGGAATGATCCTCGCTCCAGCATCCGCAATGCGGTCTATCTCCCTCTTCACTTCTTCCCACGCCGAGAAGCTGAGGAGCCCTTCAATAGCTTCTTTATCCAAACCCTCGACTTGGGCCAATTCCCTTTCAGAAGCCGAGAAAGCTCGCCTGGGGTCGCCAAAATGGTCGGCCAATTTTTTAAAGCCCACGCACCCTAACCCTTTGACCCGTGCCAGCGCAAGCCAAGGAGCGTGTTCTTTTTCATCCAAAGAAGGCAAAGAATATCCCTCATTTGAGGTCATCACTGGCTCAGCCATATCTATTTACCGTTTGTTAACCAGGGGTACTCAACCCTGAGGTCCGAATAGGGTAGGCGAGTATGATATTCTAAAATCGATTCAAACTCCAGAGCCGGCAAGCCCGCTTTAGAACCGGCCCCGTGGTGTTCCTAACCGGGCCTCCCTACTTTCATCAACGATAATACGCATTATTCCCGCCGGTTGCGTTGCCGACGTTTAAGATGGGATGTTTCCAGATCCAGCAGTTTCCTTTTCCAATTCAGGCCGAGCGCAAAACCGCCAAGGGCGCCGTCACTTCGCACCACGCGATGACAAGGGATGATAATAGGGATCGGATTTCTTGCCAGGGCATTGCCCACCGCTCTCATAGCTTTGGGTTTTCCCAACCGTTCTGCCACCCAGCGATAGCTTTTTACCTCTCCATAAGGAATTCCGGCTGTTATCCTTAAGACGGCCCGGGTAAACGGCGACAGCCCGCCAAGATCACAAGGAGCCGTAAAAGATCGCCGCCGTCCGGCAAAGTAAGCGTTGAGTTCTCTCCGGGCGGCCGTTTCCCAGCGCTGGGCAAGAGCCCCCTCATTTTTTTGCCGAGAACGAGCGCTATTATCGCTCCTTCTTTTCCCAAACCCTATCTCTCTGACCCCGTCCTCTGACGCAGCTATGAATAACCTCGCTTTTATATTTTCTATCTGCTCCCTCATCTCTTCTTCCCTTTATTTCTCGAACCTTTCAACCTTTCTTCTCTCCGGGCGCGCAGGACGAGCCGGATAGGAGAACCTTCCAACTCCAGGGCTTGACGCAAATGATGAATCAAATAGCGCTGGTAATCGGGGGTGATTCCCTTAGGTGTGTTAACAAAGAGCGTAAATGTCGGGGGACCCAATGCGGTCTGGGTGGCATAAAACAATTTGACCTGACGGCCCTGAGCGAGAGGGGGAGAGTGTCTCTGAAACAGATCGCGCAGGGCCTGGTTTAATGTCGAAGTCTGAATCCGACGCTGGCAGGATCGCGCTACCCGCTGCACCGCTTCCATCATCCTCTGGATGCCATGCCCGTCGATCGCCGAAATAAAAACGAGCGGAGCGAAATCGACAAAAGAGAGTTTACGGTAAATCTGATCGCCGTAGGCTTTTGTATTCTTGGAGTCTCGCGGCACCAGATCCCACTTGTTTACGGCCAGAACCAACCCCTTACCACGCTGAAAGACATAGGCCAGGATCTGCGCATCCTGGTCGGTTACCCCTTCGGACCCATCCAAGAGGTGAATCACCAGATCCCCCCGATCCACGGAGCCGAGGGACCGGATCACGCTATAATGCTCAATCCGATCGTCGATTCTTGCCTTGCGGCGGATCCCAGCGGTATCCACCAGGGTGAACTGCTCGCCGCGCCAAGTGAAAGGACTGTCCACAGCATCCCGCGTTGTCCCGGGGAGAGAATCGACCACAGAGCGTTCAAAGCCTAGAAGGCGGTTTACCAAAGTAGATTTGCCGACATTGGGCCGTCCCACAATAGCCAGGCGCAGAGGACGAACTATTTCTTCTTCTTCCTCTACAGTGACTTCACTTAGCCCGGCGGGAAAAGCGCTGACGACCTGGTCCATTAACTCCGTAAGACCAAGCCCATGCTCCGCCGACAGAGGAAAGACCTCGTTTAAACCCAGGTCGTAGAATTCGTAGAGACGATTTTCTTTAGACTGCACGTCAATCTTGTTGACGGCGAAGAAGACCGGCTTCTTGACCTGGCGCAGCAGTTTTACCGCTTCCTGATCCAGCGGGTTCAAACCCACCTTCCCGTCAAAGAGAAAGAGAATAACATCGGCCTCTTCTACGGCGAGACGGCTCTGTTCCTGGATTTGCCTTTTGAGCCCTTTTTCCGGATCAGGCTCGAATCCTCCCGTATCGATGAGGAGGAATCTCTTCCCGTACCACTCCACCTCTCCATAATTGCGATCCCGCGTGACCCCGGGAAGGTTATCCACGATCGCCTTTCTCTCCCCTGCCAGGCGATTGAACAGGGTGGATTTTCCCGCATTAGGCCGGCCGACGATTGCCAGCCTGGGAAGTCGGGGGGCATGGTGGGTCTTTAACTGCGGCATCTTGGCCATCTTATAGGCCTAATTCCGTTAACGTGTTGGGATCCTGGGTCCATCCCTTTTGAACTTTAACAAAAAGCTCTAAGAAGAGCTTGCAGCCAAGCAGCGATTCGAGCTCCTCCCTGGCCCGTATGCCGATCTCTTTCAGCATGGCTCCTTTCTTACCGATGAGGATCGGCTTGTGCGATTCGCGATCCACATGGATGGTAGCTTTGACGACGATGAGGCCCTTTTCCTCTTTCTCAACGAACTCATCGATCGTCACCGCCGTTCCGTAGGGAATCTCCTCCCGAGTCAAAAGAAAAATCTTCTCCCGTATAATCTCAGAAGCGACAAAGCGCTCCGTTTGATCGGTCAAATCTCCCTCGGGGTAATAGCGCGGTCCTTCGGGAAGGAACTTTTCGGCCAGCTCGAGAACCAGGGCGACATTCTCGCCCTTGAGGGCGCTGATCGGGATGATCTCTCTCCCGGGTAATAAGGCGGCGCAGCGCTCCATCAGGGGAAGCAGTTTGCCTTTGGAGATAAGATCCATTTTGTTCAGCAGGATAAGCGCCTTGACCTTGGACTCCTCCAGGATCCGGGCAATATCCTCGTCTTCCGCTCGTATCCCCTCGCGGGCGTCGAGGAGCCAGAGAATCCCTTCTACTTCCTTCAAGGTCTTCAGCGCAATCTCCACCATCCGTCGGTTCATCAGCGAACGCGTCCGATGGATCCCCGGAGTATCGAGAAAAACAACCTGAGAATTCGGTGTCGTTCGGATTCCGGTAATGCGATTGCGCGTTGTCTGGGGTTTGGGGGTGACGATGGCGATTTTCTCCCCCAGGAATTGATTCAGGAGGGTGGATTTGCCCACATTGGGCCGCCCGACAATAGCGACAAAGCCGGAACGGTGAGGCGGCGCTCCTTGGTTTTCGTTTTCGGCTAATTTGGTGACCATGGGCTACTTATAACCTGGCTGTCTATTATGACATGGCTCCTACGCGGATCAAGGATCGTAAAACTGCAGAGCTGAGAATACCTTGGTGCAAAATCAAAGGAGCCGGTATATGATCTAAGGCTGAAAACCCCTACAGGAAGGAGCCGGGAATTTCCAATATCGTTATATTGCCTATGCCTTACGGGTGCCTGGACGCCAAAACTCTGTCCGTAGCATCCCTCAAAGCCCTGCGAGTAGCCCTAGAACAGTGGCAGAGGACTATGCAGATTTCCAGACCCGAAACCTTTCTGGTGCTCGCCACTCATGAGGGCGGTCCTGAGCATGAGCTGGAGTTGAAGAGAGAGATCGTCTCCACGATCCCCGCAGCCCAGGTGATCGCTGTTAGAGCAAAAAACGAGGAAGCGCTGGCCAACAGAATTGCGCGCGACAAGACCCTCATGCCGATCCAGACCCTGATCCTCATTGCCGAATCCCGCCACGCCCTGGCGCTCCGGCCCATCTTTAAGAGAAAGTTCGGCCGGGCTTTGGAAATCAAAAAATTCAAAGCCGACTTTGAATTCAATCATCCCTGGATCAGTACCTCTTCATCCTTCACGTGGTTTTTTCGCAATCTGATTCTCGGAGTCTGCGTCGGGATCCGAAAGAGAACGGGAAGACGCCTGCGCAAGAAAATAAAATCCCTGTTCTGGTCTTAGCTCTTTCCGTTAGCCTGAAAGGTAAAGCCTAGACCTACCGCAAGGGCTCGATATTGAGCCTAAGCTTCTTTCCGAGCCACAGGGAACGCTCCAAGTGGTCTCCCCCAGCGTCACCGGTCTCAGGATGGACAAGAACATCCAAGCCCTCGCGATGGAGCATCAGCCACGGGACCACCTCGCCGAACTGCTCCGGCGAGAACACCACCTGATACATCGATTTCGGATGAGGACCCACAGGCTCGTCATGCCAGCTCCCAAGCCGGACGGCAAATCTGCTCAAACCTTCGCGCACCCGCTGAGCTACGTTGCGAGTTCCGGGATCGTAGTAGATATGAGCGTGGAAACCCCGAATATCGGCAGTCTCTTTTTGCATTGCCAAAGGCCTTTCTTCGCGATTTTCCACAGCGGCTCCTATTCCCGCAGGTACCAGCGCCGTTTGATGCGCCTACCATACGACAAGCCAAAGCGGCGCATCGCAACCTCGGTGATAAACGAGACTGCCTCGCTCGGGGAGTCCGTGAGGAGAATGCGGTCCGCGTCCGCGGGATCAACGGTACCGCTTGCGACAAGCCTCTCGTGTATGAAGTCGATCAACGGTCGCCAGAAATCTTTCCCCACGAGTACGAGCGGGAACTCCTGAATCTTTCCAGTCTGCATGAGCGTGGCGGTTTCGAAGATTTCATCCAGCGTCCCGAATCCTCCGGGCAGAGCGATAAAGGCGTAGGAATATTTTACCAGCATCACCTTGCGGACGAAAAAGTGGTGGAATGTAATCCATTGGTCGAGGTATGGGTTAGGTTTTTGCTCGGCAGACAATTCGATGTTGCAGCCGATGGAGCGTCCGCCCGCCTCCTTTGCCCCGCGGTTGGCCGCCTCCATAATGCCGGGACCGCCTCCGGTGATAACGGTAAAGCCGGCCCTGGCCAGCCGCGAGCCAATGTCACGGGCGAGCCGGTAATGCGGGTGGACTTCATGGAAACGCGCCGAGCCGAAGACGGTCACGCACGGGCCCACGAAGTGCAGGACTCGAAAGCCGCGCAAAAATTCAAAGAAGATATGCAGCGCCCGCGCCAACTCAAAGCCCCTCCGCTGGGGTCCTTCAAGAAAACGCACGACTTTGGGAGAGCCTACGATCTTACCCCAGGGGGGCGTTATAGAATTCGTGTTAGGAGACGGCATTGCATTCCAGTTTTATCACATGTCGCACTCTTCCCAAAGATCCAAAAGTGAATCCTTGGATTCATCATATCGAGGCCCCAACCAGCTCAAGTAACTACTCTTACCGAATGTGGCGGCCCGGAGCCCCGCTGCCAAACGCCTTTTCACTAGGGCCGACTATTCCCGCAGTTCCAGCATTCAGTAAACTGACCCTCTACTTCCTCGCCGCACTGCGCGCACTTCCAAGGCTTTTTGATGGACTCAAGCGGAGCCAGGGCTTTCTCTAGAACCTCTTCAGCGCCAGAGTATTCGGCATCATCTACTACCCAAAGCTCCGGCCAGCACTCGATCGGCGGCAGCTCGCCAACCGCGCCGGCAAGATAAGTGTTCTTAATCACGCAATCGATTCCTTGATTTTCGAGGACATTCTTTAGATGGCCTATCATCAGAGGATCCTGCGCGCTGTATAACTTTTTCATGTTCATCCTTTACGTCTCCGAAAGATTGTTGAGATATCAAAGCCAGATTTCTATCTTGCTCGTGGTTTAATTCAAACGTCGGTAGCTTCCCAATCTATTGAGACTTCGCCCAGTGATGTTGCCCCTATCTGCACCCACTGGTCAACGAGCAAGGCACCACTTTGATCCTTCTGAAGAGCTGCCTGTGAACGAGGAAATACTGCACAATATGCCTTCACCATAGGTGCCAGGTTCGCAAGGAAGAGAAAGAGGTCAGGTCCGGGGAGGAGTCATAAGGTTTCATGAGCACTATCGGCATTAGGTTTTTCGTTTGCTGCGCAGAACCTGACGCGCCACCTCTTCGTAAATTGTCCTACGGGGACCTATCGCAACAATCTCAGCACCCTTTTCGTCAGGACGGTAGACGATGCGCTGCCGTCCTATTCGTAGACTCCAATACCCTCTAAGTTCCCTTTCAAGAGGCTTTCCGCAGGCTGGATCTTCAAGAATGTCGCTTAGGGCGGCCCGCACCTTACGCTTCAAATTTGGGTGCAACTGCCGGATGAGATCCCGAACCTGAGGCGGGACCTTGAGGGTGGGAACCGGCATATTGGGAGGCTAGTCAGCAAATAGTTCGTCGATAGTATAGCGCTTCTTTGTACGCTTGAGTGCCAGTATCCCCGCGCGAATCTCCTTCATAAACTCAGCATCTTTCATGATCTCGATGGTCTCCCTCCAGCCATCATACTCATCCTTACTGACAATAACGGCAACAGGCTTACCATTGCGGGTAACAGTAACCGTCTCATCGCGGCGCTCCACTACATCAACAAGCTCGCTGAGCTTAGTCTTGACCTCTGACAGAGGTAGAACTTTCACGGGCTCCTCCTTTTTGACTTTGGTCTAAATTATGACCAATTCTAACTGGTCTGGTTATGCGGGTCAAGCTCTCCGTATCCCAGGCCACCTTCTCATCGCCAGGTCGGCGAGGAAAAGAAGGAGTCCAAGGCCGGAGAGGGGCCACCAGCTCTCTTGGGTGGAGCGGCTTTTATTTCGGTCAGGCGTAAAGAAGCGCTTGAGCCCTTCGTCCATTTTATTCGGGTCCAGGAGTTCGCCGCCGGTCTCCTCGGCCAATCGGCTGAGCATACCGGTATTGGGCTTCAAGTCGCGGTACTCCCTCGGGTAAGGAGCAATAAAGGGCACGGTTGCGGCTGCCAATGGAGCCTCTCCTTTTCCTCCCTCTTCTTGGATCGTGAGCAGGTAGATGCCTCGCTGCGAGGCGGCAAAATGGCCCTCGTAGCGCCCCGGGGCGATCTGCTGAAAGGGTATTTCCGGAGTGGTTTGATCTGGTCCGGTGAGATTTCCTTTGAGCTTAAGCTGGTTGATAAAGCCTCCCTCTTTGGATAAAAAATCCACCACAGCCTTGACCTCCTCTCCTTCTTGGCGAAAATCAGTCCGTATCTTATGCTCCGAGACCATTCGCATGGTGCCGCGCGCGAGCTGACTGGCCCATTGCGGAAAATCCTCCCATCTCACCCACTCTCTTCCCCACCGCCCGCTCAAGTCCGAAGTAAAGGCCACGACCCTGCCAAGCCCATAGCGCCAGGAGACCAGCAGGGGATCTTCGCCCACTCTCATAAGCAAGTCTGCGCGAGCTTTCGGATGGGTCAGCACATAGCCCCGAAGCGGGGGTATCTTTCTTTGGGAAAAACCTTTAAGCGGCCCCGCAGCTCCCATCACTCTGGGATAGGCCAACTTTTCAACCAATAGATCGCGGGAGATCAAAAGGGTCTCGGTGGTAAAGATCTGCGGGATCGTCTTTGGATCAACAGTCATATATGCCC
>Ga0210377_10003170_pt1 | contig 14162 bp, 15 predicted proteins | sample PLM4_65_b1redo_FD_155480 | JGI IMG/M metagenome (GOLD analysis project Ga0210377, IMG submission 155480) | Groundwater sediment microbial communities from an aquifer in East River, Colorado, USA - PLM4_65_b1 redo | ecosystem: Environmental > Terrestrial > Soil > Riparian zone | place: USA: East...
CGGCTGCTCGGTCCCAATTGCATCGGCACGCTCGATACGCATCTGCCCCTCGACACAACTTTCCTCCAACCGCCCATGCCCGCGCAGGGTCACATCGGATTTATTTCCCATTCGGGAGCGTTCTGCGCGGCGATCATCGACTGGGCGCGTGCGCAGGGCTTCGGCTTTTCGCAACTGGTCAGCCTCGGCAATCAGTCGGACGTCAACGAGACGGACATGCTTCCCATGCTCGCGGCGGATGAGCATACCCGTGTCATTGTGCTGTACATGGAATCCGTTTCGGATGGTCGTAAATTTGTGGACGTCGCGCGCGAAGTGACTCAGCACAAACCTGTCATTGCCCTCAAAGTCGGTCGCTTTGAGTCGGGACAAAAAGCTGCCGCCTCGCACACCGGGGCCCTCGCCGCCTCTGACATCGCTTTCGACGCGGCCTTCGAGAAAGCGGGCATCCTGCGTGCGGACTCCGCTGAGCAAATGTTCGATTGGGCGCGGGTGCTGGAGAATTGGTCTCGATACGCTGTGTCACTGACCGACCAGAGAATTGGGAGAATTGGAGTATTAACCAACGCAGGCGGACCCGGAGTCATCGCGGCCGATTCACTCGAGAATAACGGTCTGTCTCTCGCTAAATTGAACGAGTCCACGCTGAAGGCTCTTATCGCCAACCTGCCTCCCGCGGCCAGTGTATTTAATCCAGTAGACATGCTCGCCTCCGCGTCACCTGATCAATATGCATCCTGCTTGAAATTATTGCTCGAAGATTCAAATGTTGACGCGGCGATGGTCATTCTCCCTCCGCCGCCGATGTTCAAAGCGGAGGATGTTGCGGAGAAAATTGTTGAAGTTTTGGAGTCAAGCGGCTTGCCGCTTAATACGGACAGCAAGCTGTCCGACTCCAAAATACACAAGCCCGTCGTCATCGCCTTGATGGGATCAACGAATGTCGAGCAAGCCGCGCAAATTTTTAGACTTGCGAAGGTTCCAACCTATCCGTTCCCCGAACGCGCGGCTTCGGCGTTAGGTGCCTTATGCAAACGCGCTGAATACTTGGTGTCAACAGATAATAACAAAATCCAACCTCAGGAGACGTTGGACTCCGAAGTCTCCCGACTTCGGAATTCTGATGAACTTGTCTCGGCTTATGGAATCCCAACCGTGCCCATCAAACTCGCACGCGATGAAAATGAAGCAATCGACATTGCGAACGAACTTGGTTACCCGGTCGTGATGAAGATCGCCTCGCCGGATATTTTGCACAAATCAGATGTTGGTGGTGTTATTCTCAATATCCAGGATGCCGAATCTCTTTTAAGTGCCTACGCGCAGATGATAAAACTTGTCAAAGAAGCGAAACCAGAGGCACGCATTGACGGAGTCCACATTCAACGGCAAATCCCCAATGGACAGGAAGTCATCGTTGGCATGGTGCGCGATCCGCAATTCGGGCCATTGATGATGTTCGGTTCCGGCGGCGTGGAAGTGGAAGGACTCAAAGATGTGGCATTCGCTTTAGCACCGCTGAATCAGGCCGAGGCTGGGAAGATGATCCGCAAAACGTGGGCAGGTAGAAAGCTAAAAGGATTTCGCAACATCCCCCCTGCTGACGAGGAGTCCGTTATTGATGTCCTCATCAAATTATCCCGGCTCGCGATGGAAAACGAAAACATCCAGGAGATCGAGGTCAATCCGTTGAGGGTCTTAGAAAAGGGCTCGGTTGCTGTTGATGTGAGATTTCGAAATATTGAAACTCCCTGAGAAATATTGTATAGTGTTTGTAACACAACTCAAAAGGAGAGAGCCATGGCAGACAGTGTTTATAAAATAATCGAGCTGGTTGGTACAAGTACCGAATCATGGGAAAAAGCCGCGACAGTGGCTGTGGAGCGCGCTACGCAATCCCTGCGTGAGTTGCGCGTCGCAGAAGTCGTCGAACTGGATATGGTGATTGACGACGGCAAGATCACAGCCTACCGCGCCAAGGTCAAAGTCTCGTTCAAGTACGAAAGCGGCGGTTAACTCTCGTGTGGTCGAGGGGGTGAATTTGAAAAAACTCCATTGATAACTCCTTGAAGGAATGGTTCATCAAGGAGGGATTTTTAATTGTATTGACACCGAGGAGAGACAGATGACGGCTTATGTGATCATGGACATTAATGTTACCGACCCTGTTGGTTATGAAGAATACAAAAGGCTCGCGCCGGCGGCAGCGGCGCTTCATGGCGGGAGATACATTGCACGCGGTGGAACGACGGAAACACTCGAAGGCGATTGGTCACCAGATCGATTGATCGTTATCCAATTCGACAGCGTTGACCGGGCCAAGACATGGCTCAACTCGGCCGAATACAGCCTGCCGAGACAATTGAGGCATAAGACCTCCACCTGTAACATGGTGGTCATCGAAGGAGTTTGAAATACAGTAAAATAACGTCCATGTTTGACCTGGAACCGATCATTGCAAATTCTGGCGCTGAGCTCGCTGCCGTTGCCTTTCACGATCTTGAAACCGGCAGCGAATATTTATTTAATGCCGATGAGGCATTTCACCCTGCCAGTACCATGAAGATCCACGTGATGATGGAAGTGTTCAACCAGGTGGAGAAGTTCCTGATCGACCTGGACGATGAATTGCAGGTCGTCAACTCCTTTAAAAGCGCGGCAGGGGGAGATTTTGCGGTTCCCATTGACGAAGATTCGGATCAAACACTATACGACAAGATCGGGCTAACCGAAAAGATCGGGGAACTGGTCCGCTTGATGATCGTGCGAAGCAGCAACCTTGCCACGAACATCCTGATCGACAAAGTTTCCATCGCGTGCATCAACGCGCTATCGAGAGAATTGGGGATTCAAGGGGTGAGCATCCTGCGCGGACTTTACGATACGAGAGCTTCCAAAATGGGAATAAAAAGTTCGATCACAGCGCACGGCCTGATGCAAACCCTGCAATTGCTTGCCGAAGAAAAAGTCGTTTCAAAAACCGCGTCCCGGGAAATGATCAACATTCTGCTTGCGCAGGAATTCAACGAGGGGATCCCCGCCGGGTTGCCCAGGGTTATCAAGACAGCGCATAAGACAGGCTGGGATGAAAAGATCTATCACGATGGTGCCATCGTTTTCCCGGAACAACGCAAGCCATATGTTCTTGTCGTTCTCACACGCGGGATCGAAAAGTTGGAGAATGCCCATGAATGTGTGGCGTCCATCTCAAAACTAATTTATGAGAAGATTCAATGATTTCACTCTCCAGTCTGATTTACTACCCCATCAAAGCCTGCCGCGGATTTGAGGTCGATTCCGCGAATGTGGAAAGAATAGGGCTTCAACACGATCGCCGCATGATGGTCGTTACACCCGAAGGAGAATTTCTCACCCAGCGGGAATATCCGAAGCTGGCATGGGTCACGCCGACTCTGAAAGATGGAGCATTGACCCTTTGCGCGCCTGATTTTGACTCGATGCAAATCACTATTCGGACTTCAGGAACGAGTCAGCCGGTGAACGTGTGGCACAGCAAAGGCGTGCAAGCCATTGACCAGGGCGAAGAAGCCGCAGGCTGGTTCTCGGCCTGGCTTGGTAGGGCGGTGAGACTGGTCCATATTGCCAACGGCATTCAACGCAAACTAAATCCGCAGTACGCGGTGAACGATGATGACCACACCGGGTTTGCAGATGGCTATCCCATATTGATCATTTCAGAAGAATCGCTCGAGGATTTGAATTCAAGGCTCGAAACACCCGTCCTTATGAATCGCTTTCGGCCGAATATCGTCATTAAGGGATGCGAGCCGTTTGCAGAAGATACCTGGAACCAAATACGGATCGGGGACGTTAAATTATCCATCGTCAAACCGTGTGCACGGTGCGTGGTCACGACGATTGACAAAGAAACGCTCGAACAAGGCAAAGAGCCACTCAAAACCCTCGGAAAATATCGCAAGCACGAACTCGGAGCGATCTTCGGGCAGAATGTCATCCCTTTAAACGGTGGCAGGCTCCAGTTTGGAATGAGCGTGGAAGTTTTATCGTAACACGCGCTTCGACTATGTTCGCCTGTCGGCTCACTCCGCTCAGCGTAAATTAATGAGTTCATTGACACCCCTATTGTCATCCATTATAAGGTCTGCATGAATCCATCCAAAAAATTGATCGGGCTGTGGCTCGTTTTTATCGTGTCCGCATGCCAGATGCTCCCTGCCCCTCCCCCGCCTATTTCCACCCTCACAATTACACCAGGACCAAGCCCTACCCCCACCGCATCATCGACAGCAACGCCTTTTCCCACCCCTGTTCCGGTTGTGCGGATCGACACAGGCGATAAGGCTTTGTTCTTCGGCGATTATGATGTGGCGCGCGAGCAATATCACGCCGCATACAACGATTCAACGGATAGCTCCTTGAAAGCCGCGGCACTATGGGGACTCGGACGGACTGAACTCGCGGATGGACAGTTCCAGCTCGCGATCGATACCCTCACAACATTGACCACCGAATATCCCGAGTCGACTTATTCGGCGCGCGCTTATTTCCTGATGGGACAGGCATACGCGGGATTAAAGGAATACCAGAAATCAGCAGAGGCATACAACACGTACACGACTCGCATTCCGGGCGTGCTGGATGCATACGTCCAGGAATACCGCGGCGACGTGCTCAACGAGGCAAAGGATTACGCGACTGCATTGACCGCGTACAACGCCGCGCTTTCCGCCTCCCGCCTGGACGATGGTTTGACCCTGCAAATCAAAATTGGCCAAACCCGGGCGGCCTTCGGCGACTACGCGGGCGCGTTAACCCTGTATGACCAGATCTTCACCAACTCAACGAACGATTACATCAAAGCGCAAATGGATTATCTCGCGGGTAACACGCATATCGAACTCGGGCAACAGGATGAGGCCCATGCGCGTTATTTGCATGCTGTGGAGAATTATCCGCTTTCCTATTATTCGTATCTCGCGCTCATCGAACTGGTCGCCGCAGAGGTCCCCGTCAGTTACCTTGACCGAGGACTCATAGACTATTATGCCGAACAATATGATGTGGCGCTCGTCGCGCTGGACCGTTACATTGCGGAAAACCCCAACGACGATGGAACCGCTCATTACTATCGCGCGGCCACGCTGCGCGAAATGCAACAGACGCAAGAGTCCATCCAGGAATTGAATTTTTTTATCGAGAACTATCCATCTCATCCGCGGTGGGTGGATGCGTGGGAAGACAAGGCCTTTCTTCAGTGGGCGGTGCTGGGTGATTATCCAGCGGGAGCGCAGACCCTGCTCGATTTCGTCGTGGCTGTCCCCGACTCCCCCGCCGCACCAAATATTTTAATGGATGCGGCCCGCATCCAGGAACGCAACAACAATCTCGGAGATGCCGCATTAACCTGGGAACGCGTGGCAAACGAATATCCAACCAGTGACCAGGTTTTTGCTGCGTTATTCTGGGCGGGCATATCGCGTTACCGTTTGGGAGACCGTGAGGGTGCCTTGAGTGTTTTCCAACGCGCGTTGCTCCTCACCGCGGAACCTGATGAACGTGCCCGCGCCTATCTTTGGATCGGCAAGACTCAACAGGTATTGGGAGATAATGCCTCCGCACAAAAAGCCTGGCAGGATGGGCAGACGATCGATTCAAGCGAATATTACAGTCTGCGCTCCCGCGATATCCTCATGGACCTTGCGCCTTTCGAATCACCCACTACAACCAATCTTAATCCCGACCTGGCAAAGGAACGAAAGGAAGCAGAAGCGTGGGTCCGCATTACATTCGAATTGCCTGCAGACACCGACCTGACCGGACCCAGCTCGCTCGCTGGGGACGCACGCTTTATTCGCGGCACCGAGCTGTGGGAACTTGGGATGTACGATGAAGCACGGCTCGAATTTGAGTCATTGCGCGAATCGGTCAGTGCCAGCCCCACGGATAATTTCAGGCTCGCGAACCACCTGCTCGATATCGGATTATATCGTTCCGCGATCTTCGCAGCGCGGCAGGTGTTGACGCTGGCCGGGCAGGAGAGTCAATCCGCTTCGCTCACGGCCCCACTTTACTTCAACCACATCCGCTATGGATTGTATTATCACGACCTGGTCATCGAAGAATCACAAAAGTATGGGATCGATCCACTGTTCATGTTCAGCGTGATCAGGCAGGAGAGTTTATTCGAAGGATTTGTGAAATCCACTGCCGGTGCGCACGGGTTGATGCAGATCGTCCCCGCCACAGGCGGGCAGATCGCCAATGAATTGAACTGGCCGCCCGGGTTCGACGCGCAGGATCTGTATCGTCCGATTGTCAGCGTAAGATTTGGTTCCTACTATCTCGATAAGAATAGAGACTTATTGAATGGCGGTCTGTACGCATCGCTCGCCGCGTACAACGCGGGCCCCGGAAACGCCATCGTTTGGGATGAACTCGCAGGGGACGATCCCGACCTGTTGCTGGAGATCATCCGCTTCGAGGAAACACGCAATTACATCCGGTTCATTTATGAAATATTCAGCGTTTACCGGAATTTATATGGCCCCATTAATTAAGGAATGTCATTCTGAGTAAGACCACAGCGAAAAGAGGTCGTTGTTCAAAGTGAAAGAAACAAAAACTCTTCGCCACGAATTACACGAATTTTCGCGAATTGGTTTTTAATAATCCGCGCTCATTCGCGAAATTCGCGGCAAAAAGGTACTTAATTCTTTGTTTCTTAGTGGCGGGGCGAAGAATCTCGGTCTTGATTTAGGAAATTGCTCTGTAATCTGAGATTCTTCGTTACTTCGCTCCTCAGAATGACAAGGAATCAAAATCGCTGGTCAAATGAACTAGACCAGCGATTTTTGTTATACAAAGGAAAAAGTCTAAGCCAGGTGAGCGACGATGCGCTGATGTGCAGTCTCTGCATCCATATCCACGACCGAGATCAACTTGTCACGACCAGATAAGCCTGCCACAATGTCCAACCGCGACTTGGGCACACCCAGGATCTCTGCAAGATATTCGACCAGCGCCTCATTTGCTTCGTCGTCCGCGGGCGGTGCGGCAATGCGCACCTTGATCGTGCCATCATCGAGCACTTCAGCAATCTCATTGCGGCTGGCGCGCGGTGTCACACGAACCGCCAGTGCGGCGCCTTTTTTTCCATCGTGCAGTTCATATTTTCGATCGGACATGACTCACCTCAATTAAGTTAGAAGACCAATGATGATGCGTGCCGCCAACTGGATCAACACGATCAGGATCAACGGGCTAAAGTCCAACATGCCTACAGGCGGTACAACCCGGCGGATGGGAGCAAGCATCGGCTCCACGATACTACTAACCCCGCGTCGAACAGGATGGTACGGATCCATGAAATAGGACAGGATTACATAAATAATAACGATCAAACCAAGCAATTGAGATAAAGTGTTAATGACTTGTGCCAGGATAATCATCACGCTTCACGCTCCGCGTCCGATTTATAGTTGCGTGCACCAACGATAGCCGTTCCCACTCTGACGAGGGTCGCGCCTTCCTCCACAGCGACGGTGTAATCCGCGCTTGTGCCCATCGAGAGTTCGCGCCAGTCCGCTTTGGGGAACTGGGTCGCCAGATGGTCACGTAACAGCCTCAGGCTTTGAAAGAAGCGACGCGAGTCTTCCGGTCCGGTTCCCAGAGGTGGCATCGTCATCAGTCCGTGAACGCGCAGGTTGGGTAAATCCAGCAAGGCGGAGATATCAGGAATAAAGGATTCCCATTGTGATTCGTCCGAGGCATCCCATCCCGATTTGCTTTCTTCCCCGCCCACGTTGAACTCGAGCAATACAGGTAAAACACGACTGGCTTCCGATGCAAAATGGTCAAGACGTTGCGCGAGCTTGAGGCTATCCAGGGAGTGTAAAAGTGCGAAATGATCAGCCACGAGGCGGGCTTTTCGGCCCTGCACATGACCGATCATGTGCCATTCTACACCACTTTGACCCGCAAGTGATTGAATTTTCATAACACCTTCTTCAGGATAGTTCTCTCCGAGAATGCGGACACCTGCTTCGATGGCGGCCTGGACAACTTCAACAGGTTGTGATTTGGTGACAACAACGAGTCGAATTTCTTTTGAGTCGCGATTGCTTTTACGCGCGGCAGTGGCGATTTGATCGAGAGTATATTGGTAACGTTCGCGAATGGATGTGACGAGGTCGGTCATGTAGTTATTATAATCATCCCTCATCCACTAATCTACGCTAATCCTCGCGAATTGAAATGGATCAGCGAAAATTCGTGGACAATTTTTCTGCATCATCGCCCTGCTCAATTCGCGCTTCGACTTCTCTCCTCAAAGAGCACTCGTCGCTCCGCTCACATCGTCCCGAAGTCCGTCGGGAGCGCGATTACTGCAAAGAGATCAAAGCACCGAAGCGGCCGGTGCGTCCCTTTTCGGCGCGGTGCGAGAACCAATCATCAGTGTGACAGGCTGTACATATTCCTGAAACTTCGATCTTCCCAACACCCGCGCGTTCGAGCAGGATTTGGTTGGTCTTCCACAGGTCAAAGTGTATTTTCCCGTTGTGTGATTTAAGCACCTGTTCAGATTCGTCTCCAAACTTTTGCATTACCTGGAGAATGACATCTGCGCCGATCTCATAATGGTCCGGCCCAATGGATGGACCGATGCACGCGACAACATCTGCCGGGTTCGAATTATATTGTTTGCTCATCGCATGGATGGTTGCCAAGGCCACATCACGCAACGTGCCCATCCAGCCGGCGTGCGCCACACCGATAACGGCTTTGCGCGGGTCATAGACTAGGATTGGAACGCAATCCGCAAAGCGCATAAAGAGTGTCACATCAGGTTTGTCCGTCAGGATGATGTCAGCCTGACGGTATGATTCGTCCACAGGCCGCGGCGCACGGGCACAGACCACATCGGCACTGTGGACCTGCCAGACATCGAAGATCGAGTCAGCCTTGCAGCCAAGTGCCTTAAACGACAGGAGGCGATTCTCGCGGACGCGTGCAAGGTCATCACCAACCGTCCCACCTACATTGAGGGAACCCCAGGGTTCAGGACTCACACCACCCTGACGCGTGAAAACTGCGTGTCGGGTATGCAGCGTATCAAATTGAAAGTAACGCAGACCATGATTATGAATAAATGGCATTGAATCCTTCGAATAAGTTCAGGAAATATGATTAAGATTTGGAGTTATTATTGGAGATCGATGCAAACTTTTTGATGAAGAACTGGCGGGTCTCAGCCATGGATTCTTCCATATAAGGGTAGGCAAACCAGGCTGTCATGAAACCAAACAGGGCACCCGTGATCACGCGCAAATATGGCGTACTTTCGCGATAAGGCAGGATATTGACAAGCCATGACCATTCCATCTGGCTGAATAGTTGTGAGAAGCCATCCAGCCCAATGGGACCCATGCCAATCAGGATCCACAGGATCCAATGGATCGGTTTAAGTCGGCGGCCTGTCAGGGCATAGAGGACACCAAATAAAAAGATCGCAGAATAGATCGCGATATCCCGTTCACACAGCGCCATTTTGTAACCAACAACTTCGTTGCCCGTAAACTGGCGGGCATCATAACGGGCAAAGCTCGTCGGGGAATGAAGGTTCAGGATGCCTGTCGCCTGATCAAAGCTGATGACGCCATCCATTTTCGCTTCAGGCAGCGGATAGTAAGCCTGTTCGCCAAACAGGAAGAATGACCTAAACCCGAACTGATGGCAGAGCGGTTTATAGATCGTGTAAATGATATTTGCCGGAGTAGTCGCACCGGCTTTCATCATCACCGGCGCAAGAATGGGCAGGCCAAAATAGAGCAGGATGAAAAAATTGAAAACCGCCAGATAATGTCTCGATACCCAAAACATGACACGGTCCCCGCTGCTGATCGACTGCCCGCGCCGAACGCGTTCATGGTGATCTTCACGTCCCAGTTTGTCGAGTTGACCGCGCCGGTCACTTGCCGCGCCGAGGGTCATCATCAGTTTTTGTTTGTCAAACGGAGCAGAGAGGCGATAGGGTCCCGCTTCGATGACAGGGATCTTCTCGAAATAGGCTTTTTGCAAGGCGGGATCGGAATCAATATCCACCTCCACCAGACGATGCGGATAATTCTCCGCCAGAGATTTCAGGTCTGCTTTTGCCTGGTCGCAAAGGTGGCAATCTTTTCGCATGTAGAGTGTAACAGTAAGCATTTTCCCAGCCATTCAAGAGAAGGATTACAACCCAAAATTGATGTAGAAGAACTGACCCTTTAGGGCTATGAGCGCAAAAATGCCGCTGAAGAGCATGATACCGACGATCACCAGAATGACTCCCATCACGACCTCAACGTAATGCATTACCTTGCCATATTTGCGCAAGGTAACCGATACCCAGCCAATGCCCAATGCGGCGAGCAGGAAGGGGATGGCAAGTCCGGCTGAATACGCGGAAAGCAATGACACACCCGTGGAGATCGAACCGCCGTTAAGCGCCAGCGTGAGAATCGCGCCCAGGACCGGCCCGACACAGGGCGCCCAGCCAGCTGAGAAGAAAACTCCCATCAACGCCGAGGAAAGATAACCCCATTTCCGATCAGGCATTTGTTGGACGCGCGTATCGTATTCCAGAAAAGGGATGCGAAAAACGCCGATCATGTGCAAGCCAAAGATGATCACGACGATACCGCCCACTTTTTCCAATACACCCCGCAGATCGAAGAGGATTTTTCCCAAGGCAGAAGAAGCGACACCCAGAGTGATAAAGACCATGCTGAAACCGAGCACAAATGCCAGCCCATGCGTAAAGGTGATGAATCGATTCCGCTCATGGCTCTCACCGCCCGCGGCGCGCCCACCCAAATAACCAACATAGGCAGGAACCAGCGAGAAGACACACGGAGAAAGAAAGGAGGCCAGCCCAGCCACAAATGCCAAAAAGATCGTTGGGTTTGTTACATCCATGTTATACCGTCAACTCCTGATACCTGTATTAAAGCGTTATCTCAGTGGAGACCACAATCGTCCCATGGTCAGGAAGAGATACGCGCATTTCGCCTTGAGCGAGGGAAACACTGGGCGTTGTCCAACGGAAGATCCATTTCGCATCTTCAGGCGTGACGTTTATACACCCATGTGAACGTTTCTCGCCAAAAGCATTATGCCAGAACGCGCCATGGATGGAAATCCCGTCACCGCTGATCATCGTAGACCACGGCACCGCCGGCGTGGAATACCCGGATTGGAAAGTTCCAGCGGTCATGTTCAAAGATATGATCTTCCAGTGCGTTAGAAGATTACCCACCGGAGTGGCAAGTTTACTGCTGACCTGTCCAGTCGCGGGGTCATATTTGAGTCCGCTGGAAATTCGGCAGAAATAGACTTCCGTATTTCCTTCATAACAGGACAGGGTCTGATAATCCAAATCTGCTTCGATCCTTTTTTCATCCGGGTCAACATCCGGGCTAATGGGCGCCACATCCTCCTCGGTAAGCACTTTGAAAGCCGCACCGTCTCCCCAGAAAAACTCACCATAGGCACCATAACCATAACCATGTCCGGCATCCTCATTCCAACGGTATTCTACAAAACCATTATTCGTTCGGATCTGGTCAATCCAAACCACCTGTCCATAATATAAGCGCGGGGGGAAATTATAGGTAATGTGATCCTGCATCCACGGTGAGGCTACCACGCCTTCATGGGCCAGATCAACGTATGGGACAGTCACCTCCACCCAAAAACCCCGCTGACCCGCCGGCATTTCCGGGACAGGTGTATTCGGAAGATTACGCGTGGGCTGAACGACGGAGGAATAGATATAGCCCTGGGAGGTTTCAACATACCGCTGATTGGTCAAGCCGCCGATCACTCTCCCAACCACTTCGCGTCTCCAATCCACCAGGGTATCTGCGCCCAACTTGGCAATGGAAGTATTTATATTAGGGTCGTTGGTCGGTTGGTTCCGAAGGTCTATACCGGGATCAACCACGCGCCCAATAATTTTGGTATCGGGAAATTGAGGCAATCGCTTGGGGCTGGATAAATATTCAAAGTCAAACACATTATAGGGCTTGAATGCCAGCGCTCCAAGCCCGGCACCGGCAATTTTGAGAAAATCACGACGGGATAGATTTCGATTCATTCATTCACCAAATATTTAAGGCTTTTCCGTTTCTGGCGGGAAAACCCTTACCACGAAGGGTCACAAAGGTACACAAAGGATATTTTTAGGCTTTTTCCCTTCGTGACACTTTGTCTCCTTTGTTGTTGAGAAAGAGATTCACGTTAAAAACGATAGAACCATATTTAATAATCAATCTTTATGCGCTTCGACTACAGGTTGACGATCACAACCTTCCGCTCAGCGCGAGATGGTATAAGGATAACTGCAAACAAAACGAGCGTCAACAGGGAAGTGAGAGAGGTTTAATCTGCCCCATCCCAAATTTCACCAGATGACTCTATCAAGAAATTTGCTACCGTACATTTGAACCGCGAAGCCCGCTCAGAAAACCTTTAAAACTTAGCGTTCTTTGCGCTCTCCCTGGCACCGCCCGCCAGGGCAGGTGTAGCGGTAAAAATAGCGCCGTGTACGGTAGAGAACCAAGAAAAAAACAGTTCCAACCACAAAGGACACACACCTGCCCGGTGCCAGGGAAGTACACAAAGGAGGTCTTAAGGGGAGGAAAAGAATTCCCGCAACGCGCGCAGGCAGGCGAGACTCACTTTATGGCCGACCTCATCTTCGCAATAGGTTACGTGTGCGCCAGCCTGCTCAAGCAAAGCGATGGATGCCCGCGCCCGGTCAATGGTCACCATTTCATCCTTCGTGCCGTGCGCAACGAAAAACAGTTTGTCCTTCAATGGACGCTGCGTGACGAGTTTTTCCAACCCGCCCGGCACGAACCCTGCCAGGATGCCTGTTTTGCGGACTCTGTGCGGATAAAGGAACGCCAGCAAATTACACATCGCCGCGCCCTGACTGAATCCCATTAAATCGAACGTGCCCGCGTCCACTCCAACCGACGATGAATACGCGTCGATAAAGCGGATCAAGTCTTCAGCGGCAGGTTTAAGCTGTTCGAGGCTGGGTCGATCCAAATTCCCGAATTGAGGCGGGCGCCAGGAGAAACCACCCGGTCTCCCGATATGAGGCGCGCGCGGGGCGACCATCCAATAATTCGAAGGCATGTCACGCGCGAAGACCCACATCGAGTTTTCATCGCCGGTGAATCCGTGAATCAGAAGCATGAGACGGGGCGAGGGGTACGACGTTTCCCGAACGCGGAGAGTCCAGTTTTCAAATTCGATCAGTTGAGTGTCAGGAGCGATTTGCACGTTTTTGTATCCAATCGAGAACAGCGAGGGAAAGAATAATGAGGGCGATCGGGGAAAGACCGGCGAGCAAACACAGCAAGCCGGTGACAGCCGCGCCCGGACCGTAAATGAAATAGATCAGCCCTGTGCCAACGATAAACAAAAGCAGGACCGCACCCACCGCCAAGCGGACATTGGTCTGGCGGGCATATTTCCGTAAATCTCGTGTCATATTCACTCACCTTACCGCTTGTCTCATTAATAAGTAAACTTTTTGAATGGCTTTGTAAGCCAAAATCTAAACTTCAAGTGATAATTATGCGGCACTCTGTAGAATCTATTTTAAAAATTCACCACATAGGACACAAAGTACACAAAGGAAAATTCGAAGACGAATTAAGAGCATTTGACTTTTCCATGGATTTTCTTTCTGAAATCCTTCGCGGGATTAATTTTCTTTGCGACCTTGGCGTCTTCGCAGTGAAAAGACCTTTATGCGGTGCAGTCATCCGTGACATTGTACCCGCAGGGTAAATTCATAGTTGAAAATTGTTCAAGAGGCAAACCAACAAATCCTTCGCTGACTTTCAAAGCACCCTCTTACACAAAACGTCCCGCAGGTTGTCCTGACGGTTCGACTTTCGCTCACCGTGTCGAAGGGTCTCCGTAATTCGGGCCTGCTTTTTTGCCCAAGCCTGCGGGACGGTTCATCCTACCAAATTTTCATCCTCCAATCACACGGCGCAGCCGGTTCTGCCATGCAAATAATTTTTTCAATTCAGGCAGAACAATTTCAGTGGCATCCTCTCCATTTTGCGCAACAGCATGCACATCCACTTTATCGAAGAGGTTGATCCCATGCACTGCGG
>Ga0210377_10003171_pt1 | contig 14162 bp, 10 predicted proteins | sample PLM4_65_b1redo_FD_155480 | JGI IMG/M metagenome (GOLD analysis project Ga0210377, IMG submission 155480) | Groundwater sediment microbial communities from an aquifer in East River, Colorado, USA - PLM4_65_b1 redo | ecosystem: Environmental > Terrestrial > Soil > Riparian zone | place: USA: East...
TTGATCGCCTGGAAATACGTGACTCCCGGAATGACGGTCCACCCCTTGATGACCTTGTTGTCGTACGCCCAGTTGAAGTCGGCGGTGACGCCCATCGAGGTCCCGTCCCCGAACCCCGCGATGATCGGGTACCCGAGCGTCGCGATCGTCGAATCGTCCTTCCAGAACCCGTAGCCGGCGGCGGGGGCCTGCGTGACGGCCTGGTTGTCGAACGTCCGGTTATACCGCGCACCGGGGCTCACCCCCGAGTAGTAGGTGAACACCACCTCCCCCGCGAACGTCGCCGTATCCGCGTTGAGGAGATCGAGGAACCAGCCGTGGTCTCCCGGCGTGAGGCTCAGCAGTCCCGTCAGGTGCATCTGGTACTTCTTCTTGTCGATCCACAGCGGGTAATTGGGACCGAAGGGGACTCCGTTGGACAAACTGTCCAGCGGCCCCCCGGGACCGTAGGGGAAGGTGAGGGCGACGGCATCCTTCGGCCGGTAGGAGAGCTCCCAGCCGATCGCCCAGTTCCCCAGCGGGAAGTTCGTGCTGATGCCGTACATCTTGCGGTTCTCGAGGAAACTCCACTGCACACTGCCGTCCCCCAGGAGCGAAAGCACCGGCATCTTGTCGTGGTAGTTCATGAAGTAGAACCCGACGTCCAGGGACATTCCCGCCGGCTTGTAGTGCATCGCGATGCCGTACTGCCCCGAGTTCTTCGGGGTACGCATGCTGACCGGAACCCCCACGCTGTCGAAGACGCCGTCGCCGAAATAGACGCCGTTGATGAGGTCCTGCTGCGTCTGGTGGAGGGACGCCAGGTCGCGCCTGCCGGAGATCTGCGCGGCGTCGAACCCGCCGAAGTTGAACTGGTTGGAATCCAGCGTGACCGGACCCATTCCCTTCCCGTAGATATCCCCCACGGAGAAATACGTGCCCACCGGCGGGACCCTGTTCCTGTACCAGCGGAACTGGTAGAACGCCTCCACGTTGACCCCGTGCCCCAGCCCGCTGGCGACGCTGATCATCGGGGCGGGAAGGACCGCCTCCTTGATCTGCGTTCCCGGAATCGAGAACTTCTGGAAGTCCAGCGCCATGGCGGAGTCGATCCCGCCGATCCCGAAGAGGCTCTCCCCCCAGCTGATGACCTGGTTTCCCGCCCGGATCCGGGTGCGCTGGGAGCCGATATTCAATTCCTTGCTCACCCAGAGATCGAGCAGCTGTATGTCCCGCGCGATCTGTTTCTCGGCGTCTTTCTCGAGTTCCGTCCTCCGGGTGTCCGTCGCCTTGAAATCGTAGAGGGCGGTCCCGCGGGCCATGAACTTGAAATCCGCCGGGAACTTCAACAGGAGTTCCGGCGTGAACTTGAGATACGTGGTGAAAAGATCGTACTGGTTGTAGTTCAGGTCGCCGTCGTCGCCGTTGGAGGACTGGAACCGGTTCGCATTGGGATCTTTCCGGTCGTCGCCGATCAGGTTGGCGTCCTGCTTCTGCATCCGCATCCCGGCGCCGAGGGTCAACTGCATGTCCAGGGACCCGTTGATGGAATCGCCGGCCTGGAACTGGAAGGCGTGCGCCGCGCCGGCGCACATCGCCACCATGCACACCGACAGCCACAAGCTCTTGTGGTTGGCTCTCATTCGCATCGCTCCTTTACCGCTCGCTGATCGAGCGGAGGTTTTCACCCGTGTACCAGTCCGCCTTGAAGCGCGGCGAATTCGAATCCACGTAATACTTCATGTCCTTGCCCGTCCCGACCGTGCCCTGGTCGCAGACGTACCGGCCGCTGACCAGGTCATACGCGACGAACGGGAAGTGGTCGACCGTGCCGCCCAACTCCCAGATCGGGATCGGGTACCCTTCCTCGACCTTCCACAGGCCACCCTTGGCGTCGAACTGGTCGGCGACGAGCGCCAGGTAGGTGTCCTCGTCGAAGTAGAAGATCCGCTTCGGCATGGTGTGCCGCATCCCCTTCTTCAGCGTCGCCTCCACCACCCACACCCGGTGCAGCTCGTACCGGCGGGCGTCGTTGGCCAGGTGCTTCAGCTGGAGCACGTCGTGCAGCTTCTTCCGGAAGTCGTACATGCCGAAGCTGTTGTACGGCACGTACATCTCCTTCTTGCCGACGATCTTCCAGTCGAACCGGTCGGGACGCCCAAGGAAGAGCCACGCCGTGTCGAGCGGGTACTGGTTCTCGAACCCGATCTGCGGGGCGTCGTAGGTGTACGCCGGCAGGCGGCGGACCCGGCGCTGCCCCGGGAAGTAGAAGAACGCCTCGCGGTCCTTGTTCGTATAATCGCAGATGAAGATCCGCTGCCCGGCGAGCGCCGCCGGGCTGTCGTACCCGAAGTCGATGCAGTACATGAGGTCGCTCGCCTGCTTCGGGCTGGTGGTTCCCTTCTTCCCCCAGGGGTAGAAGGTCGACTGGGGGCCGGCGGGAGCGAGCCACTCGGTGCTGCCGGGGCGCGGCGAGACCGCCGTGGTGGTCCGGGGCATTTCATTCCCGATCCCCTTGTACCGCATCAGGAAGTTCCAGATGATTTCCGACCCGTCGTTCGGTAACGGGAACGGGATGCCGGGAAGATCGGCGGCCAGCAGATCGGTGCCGTCCTTGCTCAGCTTGGCGGCCCCCGCCGCGTTCTTCCGGATGTTCGCCTCGATCCAGTCCGGGAAGCCCGCATTGCGGTGAGGCGGGTACACGTCCATCCGGTACCCCTTGGTCTGCTTGACCATCTGCACCTGCCCCGGGCTCAGCTGGTCCTTGTACTTGTCGACGTTGGAGGCGTCGATGGAGAAGAGCGGCTTCTCATCCTTGAATTTCCAGAAATCGCCGCGGTACTTCCCGTGCGACCACCCCGCCAGCGGGACGTCCTTGCCGTCCCAGGCCGGGATCGTCCCCTCCTTGTTCCCCGCCTTCTCGGCTCCCGCGTAGTTCAGGTCTTTTCCCAGTCGGGCCACCTCCTGGGGCGAAGCACCCCATGCCGTGACCGCTGCCGCCGCGATGAGCGTGACCACAACCAGAACCTTTTTCATCCTCTCCTCCCCCCACTGTCAGGATTGCGTCCCGGTGCATAAAACCAAACCGCCCGCAGAACAATACCCGGAAGCTCGTTTTCAGACAATCGTCATATTGAACGGAATTAGCAAACTTCGTTCCAATGTTCTACCAAGATTGCGGAAAAATGCAATATATATTTGTAAATCAATGAACGGTATAATAATTACTATATATAAAACGATCGGATACTTCTCCGATCCCCCCTTTCCTTCGGACGAATTCCCTAAAATGGGACGAAGTTCTGTAACGCCGTCTCAATTCCGATCAGCCGAACCGCGTCACTCATCCGTACCGCTCCCTCAATATCTCCCTCAGGGCGCCAAGGTCGAGGCCGGGGGACTCCTCGAGCAGGCACGCGATCGCGCCCGAAACCCTCGCGGCGGCGAAGCTGTTCCCGCGGAAGTTCCTCTCCCGGGGCAACCCCGGGAGGGAACGGGGCCACGGGGAGGCAAGGCACTCGCACGGATCGCCCGGGAGGTACCGCAGCATATCTTCCCCCAGCCGGCCGTCCCCCTTCACGCCGATGACCGAATCGTACGAGGCCGGCGCGCTCGTCCCCTTCGACCCGTTCCGCGCGGACGCCACCAGGAGGATCCCCGCCTGTTCCGCGTCGCGGCACAGGCCGCGGAGCGAAGGGGCGTCCGGCGCCGCCTCCATCCCCAGGCTGAGATTCACGACCCGTGCCCCCGCCTGGAGCGCGTACGACAACGCCCCCTCCAGAACGTCCGGCGTCGTGGAGAGCGCGCCGTTGAAGATCTTGAGGGCGTACAGATCCGCCCCCGGCGCCACGTGACGGATCACCGCGGCGATGGCGGTTCCGTGACCGGTCGTATCCTCGTACCCCGGCCCCCGATGGACCGCGCCGTCCTCGCCGCGATAGATTCTTGCACCGTCGATCCTCCCTCCGACATGGGAGTGCCGCGGGTTGACGCCCGAATCGACGACGACGACGCGGACCCCTTTCCCCGCGGCCGCGCCGGGAGGGCGGGCGCCCCAGGGGATCGCGCGCCGCCTACGCACGGCCCCCCTCCGGATCCCGCGCGCCGTCGGCGCAGACGCGAAGGAAGGATTTGTACGCACCCCGTTGCCGCATCAGTTCCCCGTGCGTCCCCAGGTGACTGATCCGCCCGTCCGAAAGCACCACGATCCGATCCGCATCCCGGACGGCGTGGATCCGATGGGTCACGATCAGGGTCGTCTTCCCCTCCATCATCTCCGCGATCGCGCGCCGGACGCGTTCTTCCGAGAGGAGGTCGAGAGACGAGGTCGCCTCGTCGAGGATGAGAATCTCCGGGTCGCGGAGGAACGCCCGGGCAAGGGCCACCCGCTGCCGCTGCCCCGCGGACAGGGACAGGCCCCGCTCCCCGGCGACGGTCGAAAGACCGTTCGGCAGGGAGCGGACGAACTCCGCCAGGTCGGCCTTGGCGACGGCGTCCGCGACCCGCGCGGGGCCGGCTTCGGGCGTTCCGTACCGGATGTTCTCCTCGAGGGTGCCATGGAAGAGGTACGGTTCCGTCGAGACCAGTGCGATCCGCCGCCGGAGCGTCGCGCGGCGAAACCGCCCCAGGGGGACCCCGTCGAGCCGGATCTCCCCCCCTTGCGGCTCGTAGTAGCGGAGGAGCAGGTCCACGAGGGTCGATTTCCCGACGCCGCTCTCCCCGACGAGCGCCACCGTCTTGCCCGCCGGGAGCGTCAGCGACACGCCGTCGAGGACCCGCCCCTCGCCGCCGTAGGCGAAGACCACGCCGTCGAAGACGATCCCGTCCTTCAGGGAGACGAATTCTTCCGCGCTTTCCGGGTCCTCTTCCGCGGGGACGTCGAAAAACTCGAACACGCGCGCAAGCGACGCCTTCCCTTTCCGCAACGCCGCGTACTGGCCCAGGAGGTTCTGGATCGGCGCGATCACCTGCATCTGGAAGGCGGTGAACGCCACGAGGGTCCCTACGGAGATCGCGCCGTCCCGGACCATCGTGCCGCCGTAGAGGAAGGCGAGCGTGGCGGAGCAGCCCAGCACGAACGAGGGGATCCCGCGGGACAGGGAGAAGATCGTCTGGAACCGGAGGACGGAGCGTACCAGCGACCGGTTCTCCTCTTCGAACTTTCGCGTTTCCTGGCATTCCGTGACGCTGGACCGCACCAGGCGTATCCCCGTAAAGGTGTCGATGATGCGGGTCCCCACCGCCGCGTTCTTCTCCCGGAGCTCGCGGCTCATTCCCGTGATCACGTTTCGGGTCAGCCAGAGGCCGAGCACGCCCAGCGGGACGAGGACGTTGCTCACGAGGAAGAGAGACCAGGACATGGCGACGAGGATGGCGGAGGCGACGACGAGCCGGACGGAGCTGGTGACGAACGCCATCGGGACGTCCACGAGAATCCCCTGGACCTCCACCATGTCGTTGTTGAGCCGCGCGACGATCTCCCCCACCCGCGTCCGACCGAAGAAGCGCATCTCGGCGCGCTCCAGGTGATCGAAGAGGGCGACCCGCATGGCGACGAGGATCTTCGCCGATCCCCGCGTGTAGAGATAGCTGCTGACGCCTCCGAGGACCATCCCCGCGGCGGCGTAAAGTACCATGGTGAGGAGAAGAGGGGGGAGCCCCGCCCAGTTCCCGCGGAGGATGACGTCGTCCACCAGCCTCTTCGACAGGAACGGGGCGTACAGGGAAGCCGCCGTCGCGAGAAGGGACAGCGCGAAGGTCGCGGCGAGAATCCCCCGCTGGGGCCGCACGAATCTCCACAAAGAGACCATTCGCCTTCTCACGACGCCTCCTCCCGGTAGTAGCACATGTAGCGCGCCTCGCAGAATTTCGGCGTGTTCCGGAGCGCCATGGCCTTGCGCGCCGCCTCCTCCCGGGGGGCTCCCCGCTCCACAAGGTCGAGGACCCCGCGAACCATCTGGAGGCTGACGAGCTTCCGGTAGCTGGAGGTGCCGCGCCCGGAGATCTTGAGGGAAGTCACCCCCGTGCGGGCGAGGTCGAAGAGCGCGCAGAGCCCGCAGGGACCGTTCGGGATCCCCCCGGGATTCATGGAATTGCCGCAGCCGTTCTGGAACCAGACCCAATCCTTGAACGCGCCCATCACCTCCCGCGCCCGTACCCCTTCCTCCCCGGCCAGGGATCCCGCGGGCTCTCCCCCCACCGGAAGGACGCGGTGCGGGACGCCGGGAAGCTGCACGCACAGGGCGCCGACGCTCCGGTGCGTGGTCATGCAGTACCCTTCCTCGAACACGCACCCTTCGTTCATGACGAACGCCTCCGTCTCGATCCGGCCCGCCGCCGCATCGCAAAGGGCGGCGATGTCCGCCACGCCGAGGCTGCGTGGGAAGATCACCCTGCGGACCCCCAGCTCCTCGAGGAAATCGACCATGCCGGGGTTGAGCGTCGCCATCACCGAGCTGGCGTGGACGGAGAGCGCCGGGAAGGCGCACCGCAGCGCGACGAGGAAGCCCACGTCGGAGACGATGACGCCGTCCATGCCGGACTCCCGCGCGAGCCGGCCGATCAGGGGAAGGAGGAGATCCTGCTGTTCCGGCGTGTAGTAGGGGGCGTTGAACGTCACGTGGACGGGGATGCCGAAGGCATGGGATCGCTCCACCAAAAGGGAGACGTCGTCCCGTTGAACGAGGTTCCCCGCCACCGGACCTCTTCGATTGAGCCAGAAGGCGCCGCCGTACTGCTCGAGCCACTCGGGGGGGACGTACCCGCAGAAGAACCCGCCCGCGCCGTTCTCGGCGAGCATCTCCACCTCGTCGGGGAGGCTGACCGGCACGGTGAGCTTCATATTGGCCATCCCTGGCCGTCGGGCACGGTCACGACGACCCTGTCCACCCGCCGGCTGGACGGCAGCCGTTCCAGGATCCTCCCGAGGACGGAGGACGGCACGGCGTGGTAATACGCGTTCCCGCGGTTCAGGAGATGTTTCACCGCCCCGTTCTCTCCGGGAACGGGAAGGCGGAACTCGACGGCGTACTTCCGGCACTCCGACCGGCAAGGAGCGCCGGGGACGAATTTATCGGCGGGGTCCCGGTGCATCGCCCCCAGCAGGCAGGCGCGGCCCATGGTGACGAAGAGGTACGGAAGGTGAACCGAAACGTTTTCGGACCGGCACTCCCACTCGTCCGCCTCGAGCGGCTGGAGGAACGGGTCGACTTCCCTGCGTCCGATGCCGTACCGCTCCATCAGGGCGCGGAATCCCGGGGCGAGCTCCCCCGACCGGCAGAGAGCCGCCCGGGCCGGCGCCGGCGCCTGCGGGGAATCGAAATAGTCCGCCAGCCGCGGGTCGCGCAGCATCTTGTGCGTCAGGCGGCCCAGGACGATCGTGAGCCCCGGATGGCGGGACCGCAGGCGGTGGACCGTCCCCCAGTCGTTCGCGACGACTTCGGCGTCGATCGCGCCTTCCAACGCCCGGACCGCCTCCTCCGCCTTCGCGAGACCGCCCCGCGAGAGCGGGGGCAGTACGAGGGACAAGGCGATCCTCCCCTCCTGCGCCGCCCTGACCCAGGAGCCGATCGCCCGCGGCGCCGGGAGGAGACGTTCGCACGTCTCGTTGCCGACGTACACCCGCGACGGCGCGGCCCCGGGGAGATGCCGGAGGAGCGCCTCCGCGAGTTGGGCGCCTGCCGAGGCGACAGAAGCCGGGGCATCCCTGCCTGCCCCGGTACTTGGCCATCCATGGCCATCGTCGAGGAGCTCCGCGAGGGAAGCCTCCCCCCGAAGGACCGCGGGCGGTGGGGCAGTGAGGAAGGGGAAGGAGAGCCCCACCTCCACGCCGTGCCCCGCACCCTCCCGCGGAGCCGCCTCCCGGTGATGCCGGGTCAGGAGCAAGTGGCCGCGCCCTCTACCGGCTCTGGACGCGGAAGTGCGTGAGGACCGCGTCCCCCGGCGTGTCGAGCCGCTTCAGCAGCTTCATCGTTTCCGTGTCGTAGATCAGGATCGTGTCGCCGCCGCCTCCCAGGTACACCTTCTTCCCGTCGGAGCTGATCTGGATCGTGTAGTAGCTCTTGTCCACGTCGGCGGTGGCCAGCAGCCGGTTCGTCGCGAAGTCCCTCTTCTCCACCTTGTTCAGGACCATGTAGTAATACTTCCGGTCCGGGGAGACGACCGCCGAGAACTGGTTGTAGAGGGGTCCGATGTCGGTCACGAGCCGCATCGACCCTTCCGTGCTCTTCTTCCGGAGGTCGATCGTGTAGTACCCCTGGTACGGGAGGTTGTTCGCCGAGGCCAGGCTGCCGACCAGGACCATCGCCATCCCGGACTGGTCGTGGAGGCGCCAGATGTTCAGCGAGATCTGCGGATCGACGCCGGTCGTCGTCGGGTGCGCGAGCCCGAAGAAGTTCACCTGCTTTCCCGTCATGGGGTCGTACACGAAGACGTCCCGCCCCGTGATATAGAACTCGCTCCCGTCGTAGCCGAAGAAGATGTTCGTGCAGCCGCGCGGGATCTCGATCTCCTTCATGACCTTCGGAGGATCGGCCGCGAGGTCGAATACGATCACCACGGGCGTCATGTCGACGATCTCGTCGGGGAGCCACCGCTGCCGCAGGGAGAGCGCGTACAGCAGGTTCGGGTTCGCCGGGTTGAGCTCGATGTCGAGGGCCCGCACCTTGACGTCCCCCGATCCCATGCGGAACGTGCGGACGACCTTCTTCCCTTTCAGGTCGAGCTGTTCGATCTGCTGCCCCCAGTCGGTGATCGTGTAGATCTTGTCCAGGTCCCTGGGGTCCCAGGTGAAGTTGGTGATCTTCTTCCCCCGGGTTTCGATCGACGCGACGATCTCGTCCTTGTCGCCGTCGAGGACGTTGAACTTGTTGTGGAGCATCCCCTGAAGGAGGATGTCCTTGCCGAGTGCCGGGGCGTTGCCGGAGGCGAGCAGCAGGGCCGTCCCGAGCAGCGCCAACGCGAAAAATACCGATCTCTTCATCGTATCGTTCCCTCCGTGGGGGTATTCCGTGTCGTGGATCGCGCCGCCGCCTCCTACCACTCCGGCTTGACGACCTTGAGCTTCATCCAGTCCTTCATCGCCCGGGTGCAGTCGGCGTTCCAGTCCGGGTTGTTGTAGGTGTCCGGCGCCTGCCCCGGCCACCAGCAGTACATGTCGGTGGTGCCGAACAGGTCCGTCTCGATCGGCGTGCACAGCTGCTTCGTGGAGCCGGTCCAGTCGTTCTCGTAGCCGGGGTTGAACACGGAAGTGCAGGTGTGCATGAAGGGGACGATCCCCTGCGCCTCCACGACCGGTGCGTCCGGGTCGGTGTTCCCGATCTTCCTGCCCTTGCGGTTGACCCCTTTCAGGTGCTTCATGCGATCCCCCTTTCGCCGAGCATCACGTCCAGAAACGTCGGCGTTTCGTTTTGTATGCGGACATAGGTTTGCAGGCCCAGAAGGAACAGCTCCTTGATCCAGCGGCAGTAGTGCACGGAAGGGGCGAAGAGGTCCCCCTGTCGGAGATACGCGTCGTGGTAACACCCCCCCGAGCAGAAGTTCTTCGCCCAGCAGGCGTCGCACGCGGACTCGCGGCGCCTTCTGGCCCCTTCCAGGAACCGGGCACGGACCGCTTCCGAGATCCCGGTTTCCGTGCCGCCGAAGGCGTCTCCGATGCCGCAGAGACGGTGGCACGGGTAGAAGGTCCCCGACGGGTCCACGGCCAGCATCCCGATCCCCGCCCCGCACGGGTACGGCATCGGGTCCCCGCGGTGGATCAGCGCGAGGATCTGCGACATGTTCGAGAAGGCCGGGACCCGCCGTTCGCGGACGTCGTCCACATATCCGTCCGCAAGGTCCCGGAACCCGTCCATCACCGCGCGGAGCTCTTCCTCGGTAAGCGCGGCCGGACTCCCTTCCGCGGCGCTCGCCGGCGCGAAACCGACCTCGTCGAACCCGAGGCCGCGAAGGTGGTCGAACGTCTTCCGAACGTCGACGGCGCCGCGCCCGAGGGTCACGCGCGCCGCGACGGGAAAACCGTTTCTGTTCTCCATCAGGAGGGAGGTCCCCCGCGCCACATCCCCGTAGGACCCTCTCCCCGACGCGTACGGACGGTTCCGGTCGTGGATCTCCCGGGGCCCGTCGATGCTGAGGCAGACGGAGATCCCGTTCTCCTTCAGGAAACCGGCGATCTCCCGGGTGAGGAGGGTGCCGTTGGTGGTGATGGAGAAGGAGATCTCCTTCCCCCGCTCCCTCGCCATCCTGCGGGCCTCCCCGACGGCCGATCGGATGAGGGGGAAGCGAAGCAGCGGCTCCCCCCCGAAGAAAGTCACGGACACCTTCCTGTTGGTCCCGGCGGCCGCGGCGACAGAACCCGGGGCATCCATGCCTGCCGCGGCACTAGGCCCTCCCTGGCCGTCGGCCGCGGCGATAGAACCCGGGGCATCCATGCCTGCCGCGGCACTAGGCCCTCCCTGGCCGTCGTGTTCGAGAAGAAATGTTATGGCGCCCCGGAGCGACTCCAGGGACATCTCGCGCGGCGTCCCTCCCCCGGCAACGGCGCCAGGCCGTTCCTGGCCGTCGGCCGCGGCGACAGAACCCGGGGCATCCATGCCTGCCGCGGCACTAGGCCCTCCCTGGCCGTCGCCGGGCCGGGAGCACCCTTCCTCGCGGTCTTCGTAGCAGTAGCGGCACGCAAGATTGCAGGAGGTCGTAAGCAAAAGCACGAGCGTCCGCAGCCGCAAGGGGGGATGCGCCGTCCGGTCCGCCGGCCCGCGCCTTCCGGCGGTATCGAGAAGCCCCGCCCTGCGGAGATCCGACACGAACTCCGCCGGGACTGCGCCGGCCGCGGCCGAGGCAAGGGCGGACAAGGCGTCCCGCACCCCGTCGTCCATCCGGAACAGCCCCCCGGTTTCCGCCGCGTAGAGGTACGTGTCCCCTTCCGCCGTGAAGCTGCGGTGCGGGAGGAGCTTCGCACCCGCGCCTGCGCCGCGCACGATGTTTCCCATGGGGTCCGCCTTGCCCTTTACTGCACCGGCCTCTGGACGTACAGAGGGATGGTGGCGAGCAGATAGCCGCGGGCGGACAGCGTGCCGCCCCCGGGCGCGGCGTAGGTGGCCGTCACCCAGACGTCGCCCATGTTGTTTTCCTGCATGAACCGCTTCGGGTTGGGACCTTCGTCCCCCGGAGTGAAGAGCCCGTTCCGGTCGATCGCCCCGACGAACTCGGCGTCGTGGTCCTCGTTGGAGCTTGCGAGCTCCACGACCTTCCATTCGGCCGTGACCCGGCCGATCTCGATATCGTCCTCGGTGACCGCGGCGCCGTCGGCGCCCTTGCTTACGGCCATGGCGTCGAACTGGACGAGCTGCTTCACGGCGAACCCCAGCCCGCCGGTGCGGGAGATCGCGGGGGACGGCGTCACCTTGATGTAGTCGATGGACGTGTAGACCGCGAAGAGCTTGGCCGAAGCGGCCGCGGCGACAGAACCCGGGGCATCCCTGCCTGCCGCGTCACCAGGCCGTCCCTGGCCGTCGGCGGCGGCTCCGGCTTTTACGTTCCGGTACCCGGCGGCGGCCTTGTCGGAGACGTCCACCGTGACCACCACCTTCGTCGGCGATTCGGAAATCACCTTCCGCACGGTCACGCCGTCGCCAAGGCTCACCCCTTTCGAGAGGCCGGTCCCGACGACCGTCACGGTGGCGCCCTTCGTCCCGGCCTTGAGCGCCTTCGGCATCACGGAGAGGATCCGCGGGGAGCTCCCGGCGAAAGCGCGGGTTTCAACGCCGCGCAGCTCGAAGTGCGGGTCGTCGAATCGGACGCCCGTGAAGGTCGCACCGTCCATGGAGATGTGGAAGACCTCGCGGATCGGCTTGCCGGCCAAGGTTCCGGAGGCCCGCCACGCGTAGCCGCCGTAGAGGGTCGCCTTCCCCTCGATCGGCTGCTTCTCCCCGTTCTCGAACTCCACCGTTCCGGCATATGTATAGAAGGCCTCTCCCGTCTTCTTCAGCGTGATCTCGCCGCCGTACGCTCCTTTTCCGGCCTGGTACCCGGCAACGACCCACTTCCCTTCTCCCGCCTTCGGACGCGACGCGCTCCACTGCTTCCATTCGGGAGTCTCCAGGGGGAACCGCTTCGACAGCTCCTTCAGGCAGGCGGCCAGCGTATCGTCCCAGTCGATGACGTCCTGGAGCTGGTATAGCCACATCGGAAGGACGCCCGAGTGCATGTGGGCGAGCTTCGTCCAGTCTTCCGGGGTGCGACGCTGGAGGGCGGTCTTCGCGTAACTGTGGCACCGGACGCACATGTCGATGATCACCTGGCTGTCCACCTTCTCCTTCGTGTCCCGCTTCTCGAGGGTGTAGGCGTACGGCGCCACCTCGGCGGGGGCCAGCCCCTGCTTGTCCGAGAAGTAGAGGAGGAGCGCTTCCTTCTCCTCCTTGGAGATGGACAGGCCGTGGATCCGCTTGTGACGCCACAGCGTCTCCTCCCAGGCTTCCGGCACCTGCCGGAGGTAGGAGATCCGGGAGACGAGTCCCCCGGTGTTCTTGTGGCAGTCGGTACACTTTTTCAGGACCAGGTCGCTTGTGACCGGGATCCCCGTTTCGCCGAGAGCCGGCCCCGCCAGCGCCGCCACTGACATGAATGCCAGAGCAACGATAAAACACAATCCCATCTTCCTGCGCATCGGTATCCTCCTCGTACGGTGGGATGATCGGGGAAACGAATCTCGCCTGGGAGCACGGGCAGCAATTCTCGTTCCATCGGCTCCCGAGCGATCTTTCCTGCGGGCAGGCACTATACAAGTCATCGATTATAAATAATAATAGAGTCTGGAATGAAATGCCTCAAAAAAGGTACACCGCGGGAATCGATGGAGGATTCGACGGCCCCAGGGGATCACAATTAAGAAACGATGTGTCAAAAACGGGATTTGAGGACGTCTACCCCGTCTGCTGGATCGCGGAGAGGCGCCATGCCCCCGGGCCGACCGGCCGGGTGAAGGTCCAGAACTCCTCGAACTTGACGGGGACCGCATCGCTCCCCGAGAGGACCTTCCCCGCCTCGTCCGTGGTGTAGTCCAGCAGGTTCGCCTGGAAGAGCACCGTCACGTAATCGTTCCCCGACTCCTGCCACGCCTCGGTGATCTCGACGTTTCGGACGGAGATATTCTCGAGGCGATTGATCTGCCCCTTCGCCTTCAACGCGTCCGCGTCCGCCTGCAGGGCGGCGCGCATCCCGTCGGTCAGCAGACCCGACACCGGCGTCAGGTCCCGTCGCGTCCACCCTCCCTGCAGCCGGAAGAAGCCATCCGACGCCGTTTCCATGAACGCCTTCCCGTCGAAGGCGGGATCCATCCGGCGGATGTGCTCGAGCCCTCTGTCGCGGTCCACGCCGGCCGCGTCGGCGTCGACCGCGGGCGCCGCGTACGGCCCGGGAATCATCCCCGCCCCCTGCGGCGCCCAAGCCGCCTGTTCCTGCCGGCGCTTCATGAAGAAGCGGTACGCCAGGTACCCGAGACCGCCCAGGAGGAGGATGTCGAGCATGCCGAACCCTCCCTCGCCCAGTCCGCCGGAGCCCATGCCGCCCAACCCGCCGAAGAGCATGCTGCCGAGGAACCCGCCCGCCATCCCCCCCATCATGCCGCGCATGAACCCGCCCGTTTGGGGCGGGGGAACCTGGGACGGCGTCGCCCCCTGGGTCGGCGTCGCGGATGTCGACGTCGATGGGGACGGGGACGTGGCCGACGGGGTCGACGGCGAGTAGGGGCGGGTCGGCGTCGACAAGCTCCGCGATCCGCGGCTGCCGAAGGAGCGGCTCCCCCCGACCCGCGCGAACGCCTCCACGGTCATGAACAGGAACGCGGCGGCCGAAATGCAGACGGCCGCGACGACGAACGATCGGTTCTTCATGGTCCCTCCCGGATCGGATGGCGAATCGAAGCAAGGTATCCCGGAGCGCACCCCGCGTCAACCTGTCCTGCGCCCGTCAACCGCGATCCGGAAGCGCACTCATGGGGCGGGCCGGCAGATCCCCTGCAAATGTCGCGCGAAGGACGAAAGGAGCGGCTCCGCCTGTTCCCGGGAGACCTTCCCCGCCACGGCGATGACGCACCCGCCTTCCGGGGCCATCCACACGTTGCCGGAAGGGATCTGCGCGTTGAAGAAGGCCGGATTCACCTCCCGGTACATCGGGAGCTCCCGCACGAG
>Ga0210377_10003172_pt1 | contig 14161 bp, 12 predicted proteins | sample PLM4_65_b1redo_FD_155480 | JGI IMG/M metagenome (GOLD analysis project Ga0210377, IMG submission 155480) | Groundwater sediment microbial communities from an aquifer in East River, Colorado, USA - PLM4_65_b1 redo | ecosystem: Environmental > Terrestrial > Soil > Riparian zone | place: USA: East...
GGTCATTCCGGAAGACGCGGGGACGTTCGCCAAGCTCTCCCAAATACTGAACCAGATTATAAGTGAAGGAATCGTAGTTGTCGATGACGACCAGCATCTCCACCCCACTCAGCCAACGAGAAGATGGCCCGATTCTGCCATCTCGATCGCCTTGATCATCCCCTTCGCCTTGTTCATCGTCTCCTCATACTCCCGCTCCGGATTGGAGTCAGCAACAATGCCGGCTCCGACCTGAACATGGGCGCTCCCCTCGGCGATCAGCACGGTGCGGATCGTGATACATGTGTCCATGTTGCCGGAGAAGCCGAAATAACCGACGGCGCCGGCATAGGGTCCCCGACGGACCCGTTCCAGCTCCTCGATGATCTCCATTGCCCGGATCTTCGGGGCGCCGGTCACGGTGCCTGCTGGAAAGCAGGCTCGGAGCAGATCAAAGGCGTCCCGTCCTTCCTCCAACTCCCCGTTGATGTTCGAGACGATATGCATCACATGGGAGTAGCGCTCAACGACCATCAACTCGGTGACCTTGACCGAACCGATCCGCGCCACCCTCCCGACATCATTGCGGCCAAGATCCACCAGCATGATGTGCTCCGCCCGCTCCTTGGGATCATCGAGGAGCTCGCGCTCGAGGGCCAGGTCGTGCTCCTCGTTGCTCCCCCTGGGACGGGTCCCCGCGATCGGACGAAGGTGGATTCGGCTTCCTTCCAATCGAACCAGCACCTCGGGTGAACTGCCGACTACCCGCAGATCGCCGAGCCGCAGGTAGTACATGTATGGCGATGGATTGATCACGCGCAGGGCGCGATAGATATCAAAGGGATCCGCGGAGGTCTTGGCCGAGAGGCGCTGGGAGATCACCGCCTGAACGATATCCCCAGCCCGCACATACTCCTTCGCGCTCTCCACCGCCTGCTTGAACTCCCCTCGGCTCATGGTCGAGGTGAGCTGGGGTGCTTCCCTGCCCCCGTTCGGCGTCAGGGAAGCACCCAGCGGACGGCGCAGCGAGCTGATGATGGCATCGATCTTCTTGGACGCCTCCTCGTACGCCTCCCGCAGGCGGTGAGGCGTTGCCTCGGGAACATGGGCGTTGGAAACCACCTTGATCCGGTGAGAGACATTGTCGAAGATCACGAGGGTGTCGGTGAGCAGGAACAGGGCATCCGGCAGGTCGAGATCATCTTTGGTCGTCGCCGGAAGCCGCTCGAATTGACGGGCCACATCGTAGGCCAGGAACCCGACCATTCCCCCATAAAACCTTGGGAGGTCATCGGCTCGCACCGGCCGGTATCGGCTCAAGATCGCTTTGAGGGGTTCGAGTACGTCTGTGTTGATCTCGTGGAACTGGATCCCATCGCCGGTGATCACCTCCGCCCTGGACCCCTTTGCCTTGAAGACGAGGCCCGGGTTGCTGCCGAGAAAACTGTATCGCCCCCACTTCTCCCCACCTTCGATACTCTCCAGGAGGAAGGCATAATTGCCGCTATCGATCTTACGAAACGCGGAGACGGGCGTCTCCATATCGGCGAGGATCTCCCGATAGACCGGGATCAGGTTCCCGTCCCTGGCCTTCCGCGAGAACTCATCGAAGGAGGGGCACAACATCTCGATATTCCTCAACGAAAGAGGCCCAGTCTAGGAAAAAGCAGGATGTGACGGTAGCATGAGGTAGAAAATTCTTCAAGAGGAAACTCGGCGGGAAACAGCGAGACTCGTCATCCTGAACGAAGTGAAGGATCTGGTGTTCAGGTGGCTCGCTCAAGATCGCGGCAGATCTGAGGCCGATTACAGGTGCTGTTGGATCTTCGTTTTGATCGCCGATTTCGGCAGGGCGCCGATGACCTGCTCAACCTGTGACCCATCCTTGAAAAAGAGGATGGTCGGGATACTTCTGATGCCGAATCGGGCCGCCGTCTGGCGATTCTCGTCCACGTTCAGTTTTGTGACGGTCATCCGTCCCTCATATTCGACCGCGAGATCCTCGAGTATAGGAGCGACCATCCGGCAGGGACCGCACCACTCAGCCCAAAAATCGACGAGGATCAGCCCCTTCCCCTTGATGACCTGCTCCTCAAAGTCGCCGTCAGTGACGTGAACGGCTTTATCGGACGCCATGCGGCCCTCCCTCTGGCCCTTATGAAACAATGCCCTCGCCGGGCTCTCCGTCAAGGGCAGCCGTATGGTAAAGGACAGGGCGCCCAGGTGTCAAGCTGTTTCAAGCCGTTGGCGATGAGCGGGTTGACGGAACGGCGGCGCAAGAGTTATGATACAGCATGTCTAGAGGGTTGAGACCCCTTGCCGCACGCCTGCCCACCTCCGTCTTCGGCCATCGGTTTGCGGATCTGACGCTCCTCGAGGCCGCTCTGACCCACCCTTCCTCAGCCGACAACTCGCTGGCACACCTGCGACTTCGCTATCAGCAGCTCGAGTTCCTGGGCGATGCGGTGTGGAATTGCTGTATCAGCGAGGCGCTGATCTCCCTCTTGCCAGGGGCCCCAGAGGGCGAATTGAGCCTTTGCCGCGCGCGCCTCGTCAGCGCTGCCGCCCTGGCGGAACTCGCGAAAAGCCTCGATCTTCCTCCCCTGCTCTTCCTGAGCAAGGGCGAAGAATCGACCGGTGGCAGAGAGCGCGCTTCCATCCTGTCCGGCGGCTTTGAAGCTGTCATCGGGGCGATCTATTTGGACGGCGGCGGCACACTCATCCGTCGGTTGGCGCGCAGCGTATGCGACGATCAGCTTCCTGGTGTGAGGCTTGGCTGCGATCCGAAAACCGCGTTGCAACAGTTGACGCAATCCCGCTTCCACGAAACCCCTCGCTATCATCTGCTTTATCGTTCAGGCCCTCCCCATGCCCCAACATTCGAGGTCGAGGTCCGAGTCGGCCAATCGGCTATCGGCCGGGGAAGCGGGCGAAGCAAGCAGGATGCCGAGCAGGAGGCTGCCAGGCTGGCGATGGCGGCCTTTGGCCACCCACGTACCCACAATATCTAGTAGTGAGACTCCACGTAACTACTCGCTCTTGTAATTACCCTTGACATCGAGAAAGGCGGCATGATACCCTTACCGCAATTAAGGCTGTTCCGGGGCTTCGGTCCTCACGAGTGTATGTTCGACACAGGTGAGATGGCTATGACAACCGCAAAAGGTCACTTGAGGCGATGCGGCTGACGCGGCTTTCCCTCTTCGGGTTCAAATCGTTTGCCGAGAAGGTCGAAGTTGCCTTTGAACCCGGCATCACGGCGATCGTTGGACCCAACGGCTGCGGCAAGAGCAATCTATCAGACGCCATCCGATGGGCCCTGGGAGAACAGAGCGCGAAGCTGCTCCGCGGGGACCGGATGGACGACCTGATTTTCGCCGGTAACAGTCAGCGCAAACCTCTCGGGATGGCCGATGTATCCCTGACCTTTACCGATAATTATGGCGACATTCCTACAGAGTTCCACGAGGTGACGGTCACCCGCCGACTGTATCGCTCCGGCGAGAGCGAGTACCTGCTCAACCAGGTTCCGTGCCGTCTCCGAGATATCACCGATCTGTTCCTCGATACCGGGCTTGGGGGTGAGCCCTACGCTCTCATCGAGCAAGGCTCCATCGGCGACGCCGTGAGCTCGAAGGGATACGAGCGCAGGCTCCTCATCGAGGAGGCTGCCGGCATCATGACATATAAGGTGCGAAAGAAGTCGGCACTGGTGAAGTTAGAGTCGGCAGAGCAGAACCTGCTTCGGGTCAACGATATCATTCACGAGGTCGAGCGGCAGCGAAACTCGCTCAAGCGACAGGCGAACAAGGCGGAGCGCTACCGCGCCTACCAGGAACGGGTGCGAGAACTCAAGGGTTTTCTGAAATTCCATGAGGGTCAACAACTGCGACAACAGCTTGATGCGGCGGAGCATTCGGAGCGGGCAGCGCAGCAGGACGTCGACTCCGTGCAGGCTGCACTCGTCGCCCTGGAAGCCCAGCAGGAATCGATTCGGATCCGCGAGCTGGAACAAGGTCAAGCGAGGGCATCCTTCCAACAGCGGCTCTACGATACCAGGGCCCGCTTGTCCCGTGATGAGGCCGAGCTCAGCCACCTGCGACAGATGCTCGATGCGTCGGCGAGCCAACTCGAGGAGCGGCGGCGCCGTCTGACCCGACTGCAGGAGCGGACGGCTGTCCTGGCGCAGGAGGAAGCGCCCACGCGAGAGCAGGAGCGGCTCCTCTCTGGCAAGCTCGAATCCCAGCGCAAGCATCTCGACCTGAGGTCATCAATGCTTCGAGGGCTGGAGGAGACGATCGCGGAAGGGGTGAGTGGGCTTGAGAACCGGCGGCGACGTCTCATCCAAGACGCCGCGTTGCTCGCCGAGCGACGAAACCACCTCAGCGGCCTCCGAGAGCGAGAGCGCTTGTATGGTAAACAACGCGACATCGCCAGTGAGCGTAAGGGTGGGCTGGAGCAGCAGGATCGAGACCTCGCCACCCTTGAGGAGCAACAGCGCCGATTCCTTGCTCGAGTCGTCGAACAACTCGCCCAGCTCCATGGGGAACGGGATGAGCTGACCCAGCAGGCGCTCGCGGAGGAGTTCGGCAGAGACGCCATCAGGCCTGAGCGGGATAGCCTCCGGGAGGAGACCGCACGGCTCAATAGCCGCCTGGCATCCCTTATCGAACTAAGTGAGAACTTCGAGGGGTACGATGGCGGACACCGGTTCCTCCTCCAGCGAAAAGCCAGCGGAGAGTCTCGGTTGACAGGACTGAAGGCCTCTCTTGCCGAGCTTATCGAGGTGCCGCCCCGCTATGAGCGAGCGGTAGAGGTCTTGCTCGGCGACGCACTGCAGGGGCTTGTAATCGGGCGGGCCGACGACGCTGAGGAGGCCATTCGTCTCTTGACCGAGCGGGGACAGGGTCGCGCGACGTTCATCCTCTCTCCGCAGAGCAGCTCGGGCCCCGAAACGATACCCTCCCTGGCGCGGCGGACTGGTCCAGCGCCCTCAGTCGTATTGGCAGGCGGGGTTATGCTGGAAGGCGTTGCCATCGATCTGATCCACTGCGCCGAGGGCGATCGGCCTCTCATCGAAGCCCTGCTCGCCGACGGAATCATCGTCAAAGATCTCTCCAACGCGCTCTCCCTCAGTCGGCACCTCCCTCCCCCGTTCGCGATTGCCACCCTGGCCGGCGAGTTGGTCACCAGCCGTGGAATCATCATCGGCGGCCCGGGAGGTAGCGGTGGGATCCTCTCCCGTCGGCGCGAAATCTCCGAGCTCCAGGAGCAGGCCCGTCAACGTCACGAGAGCCTCCTGGCCGTCGACGCCGCATGGGAGGCTTCTTGTCGCCGCTCATCACAGTTAACGGACTCCCTGGAGTCGCTGACCCGCCGACTTGATGAAGTGAAGATCGATCGCCTCAAGGCCGAAAAGGAGCTCTCCCACACGAGTGGCGAACGGCGCCGGCTCCTTCAGCAGATCGAGGTGTTGACGTACGAAGCGAAAAGTCATGAGGAGGACCTTCGGGTCTTGACCGATGAGATCCGGAGATTCGAGTCCAGTCTGCTGGAGGACGAGGGACGATATGCTGCCTCGCAAGCCGATGCTGCCCGGCTCGAGGCCGAGGCAGCCGTCCACCAGCAGGCCCGCGACAACCTCATCGGTGATGTCGGTGAACTCCGCGTGCAGCTCACCTCACTCCAGGCGCAGCGAGATCTCCTCGCTCTTGGACTCGCCAGGATCGAAGACGAGAGCGGTCAGCTTGTTCGCGAGATGGAAGCGCTCGAAGCCGAGCTGACCGAGGAAGAGACGCGGCGGAAACAGATGGAGGCGACAATCGCTCATCTCCATGAGCGCCTCACGGCGCTGATACAGGAAGAAGGAGTGGCGCAGCGGGCGGCCGCTGAGCAGGACAAGGCACATCAGGAACTCGTCGAGGAGCGTGAATCGTTAGAGGAGCGCATTCGAGCGCTGAGGCAGTCGCTCGCCCACGTACAGCAGGCCCTGAGCGCGGCGGCTATACGGCGCGCCGAACTGCGAAACACCATATCCCTTTTCGAAGAGGCGCTGCGCGATGAAGGGCTCGAACAGGTGGAGGCGATCGCCGCACGGCTCTCCGAAAACGGCCTTGGTCTCGAGGAGGCCAAGATTGAACTGGCGGACCTCACCGCGAAGATCGCGGAGCTTGGTGGCGTCAATCTTGCCGCCCTGGAGGAATACCAGGAGTTGGCTGGGCGGCACCACTTCCTCTCGGCCCAAGCCCAGGACCTCCACTCTTCTGCCCGATCGCTCCGCGCTGCCATCGCTGAGATCAACACCACTATTCAGCAGCGGTTCAACGAGACACTCATGACCGTCAACGGCCATCTGGATCGGCTGTGGAAGCGACTCTTCTCGGGTGGCGAGGCGCAGCTCCAAACGATTGAGCTTGAGCCGGGAGAGGAAGAGCCGGGGCTGGAACTGGTGGTGCGCATCCCTGGCAAGCGCGCCACTCTCAATCTTCTGTCTGGAGGCGAAAAGGCGCTCGCGGCCCTGGCGCTGCTGCTGGCGCTATTTGAGACTCGCCCAAGCCCCTTCTGCCTGTTGGACGAAGTGGATGCCCCACTCGACGACGTGAATGCAGAGCGCTTCGTGTCGCTTCTGAAGGAAATGGCCGCGACCTCCCAGTTTATCCTGATCACACACAACAAGCGGACGATGGAAGCCGCTGATATCCTCTATGGGGTCACCATGGAGGAACATGGTGTCTCCAGACTTCTCTCTCTTCGAATGTGCCGGGCCGCTTAACGGCGCACCCTCCGACCGATGCCCCCCAACGGTACCCCTCCCACAGGTCTCTTCGGCCGGCTGGTGGCTGGCCTCGCACGAACCCGTCAGGGATTGATCGGGCAGATCGAGCGGCTCTTTGCCGGGAATGCCTGTAGCGCCTCGACGTTGGAGGCGCTGGAGGAACTCCTGATCGCCGCCGACCTCGGTCCGATTGTGGCGGGACAGATCATTGCTACCCTGCATCAACGTCTCGGTCGTCGGGACCTCAAGGAGCTTCGCCACGTGGAAGAAATAGTCAAGGAGGAGATCCTGTCTGTCCTGAAAGCAACCGCCCCTCCTTCTTCGCGCGCAGACCCCGATGCCCGACCTCGAGTCTTTCTCTTTCTGGGAGTGAACGGTTCAGGCAAGACCACCACCATCGGGAAATTCGCGAAACGCCTGATCGATGAAGGTGGTAGGGTGATCGTCGCCGGGGCCGACACCTTTCGCGCCGCTGCCATCGAGCAGCTTCAGTTCTGGGGTAGGCGCGTCGGGGCCCATGTGGTCTGTCACCAGGCTGGCGCTGATCCCTCCGCAGTGGTCTTCGATGCGTTGCAGGCCGCTGTGGCGCGACAGGCAACCCATCTTCTCATCGACACCGCGGGCCGACTCCACACCAAGCGAAATCTGATGGAGGAATTGAAGAAGATCCACCGCGTCATCTCCCGGCAAATGCCGGGGGCCGCTTACGAGCGGTTCATGGTTCTCGACGCCACCTCCGGCCTGAACGCGCTGGTTCAGGCCAGGGAATTCCACGATGCCGTTGGACTCACCGGCCTCGTCCTGACCAAGCTGGATGGGACGGCGAAGGGCGGCATCGTCGTCGCCATCGCTCAGCATTTGAAAGTTCCTATCGCGTTCGTTGGGCTTGGCGAAGGGCTCGACGACCTTCAACCATTCTCTCCCGAAGCCTTCACAGACGCCCTGTTTGTAAGCTCTTAGCCGCCCCGGCTGGGGTTTTCACCTTGACACCCCTGCGACGCGGTGTTAGTGTCACTCAGAAAATCGCTTTACCAAGGTTGCTTCTCTTGAGGGGATAGGATGCGCATGGCAATCGATGAACCATTGATGCGGCGGGCGTTGGATCTTGCCCAAAAAGGGCTGGGCCGCACGAGCCCCAACCCTATAGTGGGCGCTGTGGTGGTGCGAAACGGAAGCATCCTTGGAGAAGGTTATCACGCGTACGCCGGCGGGCCACATGCGGAGGTGGTTGCGCTGGAGGCCGCTGCCGGGGCCACTGCGGGAGCGGATCTCTACGTCACGCTCGAGCCCTGTTGCCATCAGGGTCGGACGCCGCCCTGCACCGATCGGATCATTGCCGCGGGCATCCGACGAGTCGTCACATCGGTGTTGGACCCGAACCCGCTGGTCTCCGGCAGAGGCGTTGAGACGCTGCGTGCGGCAGGGGTCCTGGTGGAACTAGGACTCCTGTCCGAGGAGTCGACGATCCTGAACGAAGCGTTCATGAAATTCATCAAGAGCCGCCTTCCATTCGTCGTGCTCAAGGCTGCGGTGAGCCTTGACGGCAAGATCGCGACCCGGACCGGCGACTCTCACTGGATCTCCGGCGAACAATCGCGGCAGCGGGTGCACGAATTACGGGATCAGATCGATGCGGTCATGGTCGGGCTCGGCACGATCCGGCGCGACGACCCCATGCTCACAACCCGGCTTCCGTCGGGTGGGCGTAATCCGATCCGGGTCATCGTCGATGGACGGGGCTCTCTCCCCTTAGACGCGCGGGTGTTTCACTCCACCTCTTCATCGCCAACCTGGGTTGCGGTCACCGCCGATGCGCCCCATGAACGGATCGATGCCCTGGAGCGGCATGGCCTCACGGTCATCGAGGCGGGCGGTTTCAATGGGAGGGTCAACCTTCAGCATCTTCTGAAACGCCTTGGAGAGCGCGAGGTCACAAGCGTGATGATCGAGGGCGGCGAGGGGATCTTTACCTCTGCCATTGAAGCGGGCATCATTGACAGATTCCTCGTCTTCGTGGCTCCGATCTTGATCGGAGGGAAAACGGCCCCGAGTCTTTTTGGGGGGGCGGGGATCGAACATCTCGTCCAGGCCTTTCGCCTAGAGCGTGTACGCATCGAACAACTGGGCGGGGACCTCCTGATCGAGGGATATCGCTCAGCAAAGGAAGTGGGCGGGTAGGCTGAACCGATGTTCACAGGCCTCATCGAGGAAGTGGGGTTGGTTCAAGAGGTTCGTCGGGAGGGCGGCGTCACGAAGCTGGCCATCAGGGCAAAGGATGCCTTCACCGACCTCTCGATCGGCGACAGCATCGCAGTCGATGGGACGTGTCTGACGGTCACCGCGGCCGAGCACGATTTCTTCGAGGTCGAGCTGTCGGACGAGACGCTGATCCGCACAACCCTGGGCGATCTCGGCCCTGCCGATCACGTGAACCTGGAGCGGCCCTGTCGGGTAACCGACCGACTCGGAGGGCACATCGTCACCGGTCACATCGACGGGGTGGGCACGCTCCTGGAGATTCGCGAGAGCGGCGGGACGTGGTGGTTCTCGTTCTCCTACCCCGAGGCTCTCCGCGCTCTCTTCGTGGAGAAGGGATCTGTCGCCGTGGATGGGATCAGCCTGACGGTTGCCAGCCTTTGTGATGTCTCCTTCGAGGTTGCCATCATCCCCCACACCTACCGGCACACGACATTAGGGAGCAAAAAGGTGGGACAACGCGTCAACCTGGAAACGGACCTGTTAGGAAAATACGTTGTACGTTACCTTGAAGGACTCCAGGCTTCAGGCGGAAAGGGCGTGCTCACCGAGTCGGTCCTCCGGGAGTGGGGGTACGTCTGAGCCCCGGTCAACGGAGCAGCGATGGAGGAAGCCATCCGGTTTCACACTATTGAAGAAGCGATCCGAGACCTCCATGACGGCAAAATGATCATCGTGGTGGACGATGAAGATCGCGAGAACGAAGGCGACCTCACGATGGCAGCCGAGAAGGTGACGCCCGAGGCAATCAACTTCATGGCCTCGAAGGGGCGAGGGTTGATCTGTGTGGCCGTCGCTGGGCAGCGGTTGGATGAGCTGCGGATCCCGCCAATGGTCACGGACAACACCTCACCGCACGAAACAGCTTTTTGCATCTCCGTCGATGCGAAGCGCAAGGTGACGACCGGAATATCCGCCCATGACCGAGCGGTGACGATCCGGACCATCATCGACCCTCAGGCCACCGCCGACGACCTGACCAGCCCCGGTCACACCTTTCCGCTTCGAGCAAGGGAGGGCGGTGTGCTGACGCGCGCGGGGCAGACCGAGGCCGCTGTGGATCTGGCGAAATTGGCCGGCCTGTACCCGGCGGGCGTGATCTGTGAGATCATGAATGACGACGGGACGATGGCCAGGACTCCTGAGTTGCACCGCTTCGCTCGGGAACACGGCATCAAGCTGATCACCGTCAAAAGTTTGATCGAGTTTCGATTGAAGCGCGAGCGATTCGTGAGCCGGGTCGCCACAACGGCTCTGCCGACACAGTACGGCCGATTCACCGCGATCCTGTATTACAGCCAAGTGGATAAGAAACACCATCTGGCTCTGGTCATGGGAGACGTGAACGCCGTCGAAGACACCCTCGTGCGGGTGCACTCGGAGTGTCTCACCGGGGACGTATTCGGCTCGCTCCGGTGCGACTGCGGACCTCAGATGGACAAGGCGCTAGATCTGATCGCGAAAGAGGGAAAGGGGGTCTTTCTCTACATCCGACAGGAAGGGAGAGGGATCGGCCTCGCAAACAAGATGCGCGCCTACGAGCTACAGGACACGGGACTGGACACGGTGGAGGCCAATGCGAGGCTGGGCTTCAAACCCGATCTACGAGAGTACGGGATCGGGGCTCAGATCTTGTCGGATCTCGGGTTGTGCAAGATTCGGCTGCTGACCAACAACCCTCGGAAAATCGTAGGGCTTGAGGCATACGGTCTGCATGTGGTGGAGCGACTCCCCATTGAGATCCGCCCGAATGCCGAGAATCGCGCTTATCTGCAGACCAAGCACGAGAAGTTGGGCCATCTGCTCGAGAAGGTCTAGTTTCGTTCCCAACCTGTTCCTGGCACCCTGTGAATTCGGCCGCAGCAAGGACGCCAAAAACACTTCGCGGCCTGGAACAGCAAGGCCGGTGCTCTGAAAGGGGATCGGCGGAGAGGATCATTGAAGACCACTGAAGGGACCTACGCAGCCAGAGGTTTCCGATTCGCCCTTGTGGTGAGCCGCTTCAACGATTTCATCACCAAACAGCTTCTGGAAGGAGCGGTTGACTGTTTGCTTCGACACGGGGCAGATGAAGGTGACCTCCATCTGGTCAAGGTTCCAGGAGCCTTCGAGCTGCCCACCACGACAAGGCGCCTGGCGGCTTCGCGCAATTACGACGCTGTCATCGCTCTCGGAGCGGTCATTCGGGGAGCTACCCCCCACTTCGAGTATGTCGCTGGAGAGGCAGCGAAGGGGATCGCCGCGGCCAGCCTAGAAACCGGCGTCCCGATCATTTTTGGGGTCATCACCGCGAATACCGTTGAGCAGGCGATCGAGCGGGCCGGCACCAAGGGGGGCAATAAGGGGTTTGCCGCAGCCCTTTCGGCCATTGAAATGGCCAGTCTGTTCGCCCAACTCAAGTGATCTTCAGAGAGGGGGTTCTCGCCCCTCACGGTGCGAATGGGAAAGCGGCATCGGGCCAGAGAGCTCGCACTCTCCTTCCTCTATCAGTCGGAATTTCACCCCGTGGCGGCGTTTGAGGATCGCCTCCAGGCCTTCTGGGGGGAGCACCCTGTCAAGCCAGAGGTCCGATCCTTCGCCGAGGAGTTGGTGCGGGGCACGATTGCTCATCGGACCTCGATCGATGGCCTTCTTTCCCCTCTGATTGAGCACTGGATCCTCTCCCGTCTAGCGCTCGTGGATTTCTGCATCCTTCGATTAGCTGCCTATGAGCTCCTCTTCCATCCACACACGCCGTCGAAGGTCGCGATCGACGAAGCGATCGAATTAGCGAAGGCATTCGGAGGGAAGGACTCCGGTGCCTTTGTCAACGGCGTCCTTGATAAGGTCCGAACGCTCGCCAACGACCGCTCCACGGCACCTCCGGCCTAAGGCAGCCTCTTCAGCTCAAGAAAGGGAGAATTGTGATTCTGCGCTGTCGCAGCGTGTGGATGGATAAGTGCGCAAGGCGGGATTCGAACGGTTAGCAGGAACGGCGGGCCGGCGATCACTCACTCATACTGCTTGAACACCAAGGTGGCATTGGTTCCGCCGAACCCGAAGGAGTTGGTGAGGGCGACGCTCACCTCTGCTTGACGCGCCTTGTTCGGGACGTAATCGAGGTCGCAGTCGGGGTCCGGCTCGTCGTAGTTGACCGTAGGCGGGATTACGCCGTGATAGATGGTGAGGACGGTCGCCACCGACTCGACGCCGCCCGCCGCCCCTAGGAGGTGCCCGGTCATCGATTTGACCGAGCTGACGGCCAAGTCATAGGCATGGCCTCCGAACACCTGCTTGATCGCTCTGGTCTCGGCAGCGTCGCCCATGGGCGTCGAGGTTCCGTGGGCATTAATGTAGTCCACATCCTCAGGGTTCAGTCTCGCAGCCTCCAGTGCGAGGCGCATCGAGGTAATCGCCCCCACCCCTTCCGGCTCTGGTGCCGTCATGTGGTAGGCATCGGCCGACATCCCATAACCGACCAACTCGGCATAGATCTTGGCTCCGCGCCGCAGGGCGCCCTGCAGCTCCTCGAGCACTAGGACGCCCGCACCCTCTCCCATCACAAAGCCGTCCCGCCCCTTATCAAAGGGACGGCTGGCCCGGTGGGGCTCATCGTTCCTGGTGGACAGCGCCTTCATGGCACCGAACCCGCCGATCGTGAGCGGGGTGATGACTGCCTCGCTTCCACCCGCGATCATCACGTCCGCCGCCCCCCGCTTGATCAGCTCTAAGGAGTCGCCGATGGCGTGATTGCCGGTTGCGCAGGCTGTGGAGACACATGAGTTCGGTCCCCGAAACCCAAACCGCATAGCGATCTGCCCGGAAGCCAAATTCGTGATGATAGAAGGGATAAAGAAGGGGCTGATCCGGCCAGGGCCCTTTTCCAGCAGGACGTTGTGAGACTCCTCCAGGGCCGGGATCCCACCCATGCCGGTGCCGATCATGACTCCGATTCGGCCACGCTCGGCCTCTTCGAACTTCAATCGGGCATCGTCAACCGCCATAATCGCGCTGGCCAAGGCGTAGTGGATGAAGAGGTCCATCTTCTTGACCTCCTTCTTCTCCATGTAGAGGAGCGGGTCGAAGCCCTTGACCTCTCCTGCGATCTTCGAATCGTGGCGACCGGCATCGAATCGAGTGATTCGATCGATACCCGTGACTCCCGCCACCAGATTCTCCCAAAAGGTGTCGGTCCCGATCCCGTTGGGGGCGACCACGCCCAGGCCTGTCACGACCACTCGCCTCATGTCCTCCCGTCCTCTTGGCTCAGGGCCCATCTTCGCGGGCCGGCCAGATTACGCGGAATGCGCCTTGATATACTCGACGGCATGTTTGACGGTCATAATCTTCTCGGCCTCCTCGTCCGGGATTTCGATTCCAAACTCTTCCTCCTCCAGGGCCATCACCAGCTCTACTGTGTCCAGAGAGTCGGCGCCCAGATCCTCGATGAAGGAGGCCTCTGGGGTTACCTCCGCTGCATCGACTCCCAACTGATCCACGATGATTTTTTTCACCTTTTCCTCTAGCCCTGCCACGCCAGCCATCACCCCCCCCTCCCTACGGCCTCGGTGCCGTCCCATCGATTACATTCGCAACCCGCCATCGACGTTGATGACCTGCCCCGTAATATAACTCGCCCCCTCTGAGGCGAGAAACGAAACAAGGGCGGCGACTTCCGTCGCATCGCCGAATCGCCCCATGGGGATCTGCTTGCAATATCCGGCCTTGAGATCTCCGGACAGGCCCTCGGTCATTTCGGTCTCGATGAACCCGGGGGCCACGGCATTCACCGTAATCGCCCGCGACGCGACCTCTCTCGCCACCGTTCTCGTGAAGCCATTGAGGCCAGCCTTTGACGCAGCATAGTTCGCCTGTCCGGGGTTACCCATGATCCCGACAACCGAGCTGATGTTCACGATCCGCCCGCTCTGCTGCTTGAGCATGGGTCGAAGCGCCGCCCTCGTCGTGAAAAATGCCCCCTTCAAATTGACGTCCAGCACGTCGTCCCAATCTTCATCCTTCATCCGGAGCACCAAGGCATCCTTCGTGATCGCGGCGTTATTGACCAGGATGTCCAGGCGCCCAAATCGCTCGACGCATCCCGTAATCAGTGCCTCTGCATCCGACCGCTGTGCCATGTCTGCCCGCACAGCGGTCCCCTCGCCGCCGGCT
>Ga0210377_10003173_pt1 | contig 14159 bp, 12 predicted proteins | sample PLM4_65_b1redo_FD_155480 | JGI IMG/M metagenome (GOLD analysis project Ga0210377, IMG submission 155480) | Groundwater sediment microbial communities from an aquifer in East River, Colorado, USA - PLM4_65_b1 redo | ecosystem: Environmental > Terrestrial > Soil > Riparian zone | place: USA: East...
GTGTGCGCCGAACCCGAGTGCGCGGAGCGCGCGTTGAAGGCCGGGCGCCTGGCCCACGCGTTCCGGGCGGCGTGCCGGCTGGACGAGGGACTGGAGTCGACCGTGCTGGCCACGGGCCGCTCGACGGCGGTGGCCGGCCATGACAGTGGTTCGTAGGAGGTGAGGGGGACGTGGCAGCGACGAAGATCAAGGTGATCGAACTCGCGAAAGAGCTCGGCGTGACCAGCAAGGATTTGATGGTCGCCGCCGACGAGATGGGGCACAAGGGCGTCCGCGCCATGACTCCCCTCGACCAGACGCTCGCCAACGAGCTGCGGGTGAAGCTCGGCAAGGGCCGCGACCTGCCCGAGGAGGTCGCCGCGAAGCCCAAGCGTGTGGCCAAGCCACGCGTGCCGAAGGACGGCGCCGTCGCGCCCCACGGCAAGAAGGCTCCGCTCGAGGAGGGCGCCGACGAGACGGCCGAGGTGCGCCCGGCGGCGACGATCGTCAAGCCGAAGCCGGCCGCGCCGGTCGAGATCGTTCCGGAGCCGCCGCTGATCGTGAAGCCCGCGGCCGAGATCGCGCCGGAGCCGTCGCAGGTGGCGCCGCCGGTCGCGACACCGCCGCTGCCCCTCGAGCCAATGAGGCCCGCGGCCGCAGCGCCGCCGGGGCCCCTGGTGACGCCGCCGGCACCGCCGTTGAGGAAGCCGGAGCCGAAGATCGTTCCGTTCCGTCCGCTCGAGCGGACCGTGCCCCCGGCGGCCCCGTCACGTCCGTCCTCCCGCCAGCCGGCGGGCCCGTTCTCGCAGCCGCGCATCACGCAGGGGCCGCCGCGCCCGGTTGCGCCGCCGCCTCCACTTCGTCCGGCTCAGCCCGTGGCCGTGCCGCCGGCTGCCGCCGCTCAGGCCCGGCCCGCCCCGCCGGTGGAGGTTCCCACACCGGCCGCCGCCGTGGCGGTCGTCGACGCACCGCCGCCGGCGCCGCCCGTCGAGGTCAAGCGCGAGCTCATCCGCGTTCCCGAGTCCGTCACCGTGGCCGAGCTGGCCGAGAAGATGCGGCGCAAGTCGGGCGAGGTCATCAAGGCGCTCATCGAGCTCGGCGTCATGAAGATGGTCAACGACCTGCTCGACCCGACCGAGGCCAAGCTGGTCGCCGACAAGTTCAGCTTCGACCTCGAGATCCGCTCGGTCGAGGGCGACGTCATCGAGGAGGAGGAGAGCGACCCGGCCCAGCTGCAGCTCCGCCCACCCGTCGTCACGGTCATGGGCCACGTCGACCACGGCAAGACCTCGCTGCTCGACGCGATTCGCCGGACCAAGGTGGCCGAGAAGGAGCACGGCGGCATCACGCAGCACATCGGCGCCTACCAGGTCCTGACCGGCCACGGCAAGGTCACGTTCCTGGACACGCCGGGCCACGAGGCGTTCACGGCCATGCGCGCGCGCGGGGCCCAGGCCACCGACATCGTCATCCTGGTGGTGGCGGCCGACGACGGCGTCATGCCGCAGACGGTGGAGGCCATCAACCACGCGCGGGCGGCCGAGGTGCCGATCATCGTCGCGATCAACAAGATCGACAAGCCGGAGGCGGACGCCGACCGCGTGAAGCGCGAGCTGGCCAACCACAACCTGGTGCCGGAGGAATGGGGCGGCCAGACGATCTACGTCCCGACGTCGGCGAAGAAGGGCACCGGCATCGAGCAGCTGCTGGAGATGACGGCCCTGCAATCGGAGGTGCTCGAGCTCAAGGCCAATCCGACTCGCGCCGCTCGCGGAATCATCATCGAGGGCCGGCTGGACCGCGGCCGCGGCCCGGTGGCGACCGTCCTCATCCAGAACGGCACGCTGCACGAAGGCGACGCGGTCGTCGTGGGTTCGCACTCCGGTCGTATCCGGGCGCTCATCGACCATACCGGCAAGAAGGTGAAGGCGGCCGGGCCCTCGGACGCCGTCGAAATCCTCGGGGTGTCGGGGGTGCCGGGCGCCGGCGACGTGCTGGTGGCCGTCTCCGACGAGCGCAAGGCGCGGCAGATCGCCGGCATGCGGGCCGACCGCGACAAGACCAAGATCAAGGCGGCCACCCGTATCACCCTCGAGGGTCTGCAGAAGCAGATCCTGTCCGGCGAGATCAAGGAGCTGCGGCTCATCCTCAAGGCCGACGTTCAGGGCTCCGTCGAGGCGGTGGCGGAAGCCCTCGAGCGTCTCTCGACCGACGAGGTCAAGCTCAAGGTCATCCACAGCTCGGTCGGCGCGATCAACGAGGGCGACGTCATGCTCGCCTCGGCCTCCAACGCCATCGTGCTGGGCTTCAACGTCAAGGCCGAGCCCAAGGCGGCCGGCGCCGCCCAGGCCAACGGCGTGGACGTGCGCCACTACAACGTCATCTACGAGGCGATCAACGACGTCAAGGCGGCCCTGGAGGGCATGCTGGCCCCGGAGATCCGGGAAACCGTGCTCGGCCGCGCGGTGCTCAAGCAGATGTTCGTCATCTCCAAGCTGGGTCCGGTGTGCGGCTCGCAGGTGCAGGAGGGCAAGATCGTGCGCGGGGCCAAGGTGCGCGTGCGCCGCGGCAACACCGTCGTCGGCGAGGGCACCGTCACCTCGCTCCGCCGCTTCAAGGACGACGTGCGCGAGGTGCTGACGGGGCTCGAGTGCGGCATCGGCGTGGACATCCGCGACACCCAGCCGGGAGACATCCTCGAGGCGTTCTCGACCGAGGAAGTCGCGCGCACGCTCTAGCGCGACGGCGGCGGGGGGCATCGTGTCGACCGCGCGGGTCGCGCTGGGGATGGTGGAGCTACACCTGCCCGACGTCGACTCGCTCAAGGGCAAGCGCCACGTTCTCAAGGGCCTCAAGGAACGGGTGCGCGCGCGGTTCGAGTGCTCGGTGGCCGAGGTCGATCACCAGGACTCCTGGCAGCGCGCGACGCTCGCGGTGGCCTACGTGTCCGGCGACGCTCGCCACGCCAACGAAGTCGTCTCCAAGGCCATGGATTTCATCGAGGACCACGTGGAAGGGCGCGTGATCGAGACCTTTCTGGAGATTCTCTGATGCAGGGCAAGCGCCTGGACCGCGTCAACCAGCTCATCAAGGAGGAGGTCTCCACGCTGTTGCAGCGTGAGCTGAAGGACCCGCGCCTGGGCTTCGTCACGGTCACCGAGGTCGAGACCGCCAAGGACCTGCGCGTGGCCAAGGTGTTCGTCTCGGTCCTCGGGGACGAGCGCCAGTGGACCGCCTCGCTGGCCGGGCTCGCCAGCGCCCGGGGGTTCGTGCGCAACTGGCTGCGCCAGCACCTCGACCTGCGCGTCACGCCCGAGATCGACTTCCGGCCCGACCACTCGATGGAGCACGCCGCCCGCATCCAGTCCCTCCTGAAGCGAGTCAAGGACACGCCGCAGTGAGGGATCTCCCCGGGCTCGAACCACCCGCGGCAGCCATCCTGGCCCCCTTCCGGCGCGCGCCGGGACGGGCGCTCATGCTCGGACACGTCCATCCCGACGCCGACGTGCTCGGCACGCTGCTGGCGCTCGGGGCGGCGCTGGAGGCGTGTGGCTGGCGGGTGGTGTACGGCGGGCCGCACCCCGCGCCGGGCGTGCTCGGTTTCCTGCCCGGCGTCGAGCGCTACGCGGTGCTCGAGGCCGTCGAGGGCCCCTTCGACGTGGCGGTGCTGACCGACTGCCCGAATCCGGCGCGAACCGAGGGGTTGATCGATCAGGCGCGGGCGTCGGCCTCGGTCGTGGTCAACATCGACCACCATCCCGACAACAAGCGCTACGGCCACGTGAACTGGATCGACACGTCCGCGGCCGCCACCGGCGAGATGGTCTTCCGGCTCCTGGCCGGCCTCGAGCTGCCGCTGACGCCGGCGATCGCCACCAACCTGTTCACCGCGATCCACACCGACACCGGCTCGTTCCGCTATTCCAACGTGACGCCGGCGACCTTCCGGATCGCTGCCGAGCTGGTGACGGCGGGCGCCGATCCGGCGGCGGTGGCCGCGGCGATCTACGAGCGGCGCGCGGCCGATTCGCTGCGCTGGCTCGGCGAGAGCCTGGCCCGGGTGCAGGTCACCGAGGACGGTCGCGTCGCCTGGCTGGCGTTGCCCGCCGGCGCGGTGCCGGAGACGTTCATCGAGTCGGAGGAGCTCGTGAACTATCCCCGCTCGATCGCCTCGGTGCGGGTGGCGTGCCTGCTGCGCGAGCGCGGCGGGCAGGTGAAGGTGAGCCTGCGCGGCAAGGGGGACGTGGACGTCCAGCGCATCGCCGCGAAGTTCGGTGGTGGCGGCCATCCCAATGCCGCCGGCTTCACGGTGCCGGGAGCGCTCGACGCCGTGACGAGGACCGTCCTGGCCTCCGTGGCCGAGGCGGTGGCGCCGTGATCGAGGCCGGCGTGCTCGTCGTCGACAAGACCGCCGGCGTGACGTCGTTCGACGCGGTGGCGCTCGTGCGCCGCCGGCTCGGTCTCAAGCGCGTGGGCCACGCCGGCACGCTCGATCCCGACGCCACCGGCGTCCTGCCGATGCTGCTCGGCGAGGCGACCAAGCTGATGGCGTACCTCGCCGAGCAGGACAAGGAGTACGTCGCGACCCTGCGCCTGGGCCTGACGACCGACACCGGCGACCTGAGCGGGCGCGTGGTGGCCGAGGCCCCGGTGCGGGACGTGGATCGGGCGCGCGTGGAGGAGGCCTGCCGGCCCTTCCTCGGCCGGATCAAACAAGTGCCACCGATGTTCTCGGCCGTGCACCACGGCGGCCGCCGTCTGTACGAGCTGGCGCGCGAGGGGCTCGAGGTCGTGCGCGAGCCGCGCGAGGTGGCGATCCACGCGATCGACGTGCAGGAGGTCTCGGTCCCGCAGATCCGGCTCCGGGTGGTCTGTGGCAAGGGGACCTATCTGCGTACGCTGGCCGCCGACCTCGGCGCCGCGCTGGGGTGCGGGGCGGCGGTCGAGCGCCTGGTGCGCACGCGGGTCGGGCCCTTCGCGCTCGCCGAGGCGCTGTCGTGGGAGGCGCTGGTGGCCGAGCCCGCGGCGGCGCTGTGGTCCCGGGTCCGGCCCGCGGAAGCCGCACTGCTCGATTGGCCGGTGCTCCGGCTCGATGCCCGCGCCATGAGCCGGTTCGAGCACGGACAGTCCGTCGAGCTCGCTCCGGCCCGGTCGGCTGCGGGGGCGTTCGTGCGGGTCCACGCCGCCGACGGCCGGCTCGTCGGCGTGGGGGAGGTCCTCGACGGCGGGCGGACGCGCCCGGTGCGAGTGCTCCATGCGGATCGTCCGGGGACTCGACTCCGCCCCGCCTGACGTACGGCCGAGCGCGGTCGCCCTCGGCACCTTCGACGGCGTCCACCTCGGTCACCGTGCGATCCTGGGCACCGCGCTGACGCGGGCCCGCGAGGTCGGCGTCGAGGCGGTCGCCTGCACGTTCGATCCCCACCCGATGGAGGTGCTCCAGCCCGACCGTGCGCCGCGCCCCATCACGCCCCTCGAGGAGCGCCTGGCCCTGATCGGCGACACCGGCGTCGACGTCGTGGTCGTGCTCGCGTTCACCCGTGCGCTGGCCGCCATCGAACCCGAGGCGTTCGTGAAGGACGTCCTCCTCGACCGGCTCCACGCCCGCGAGATCGTGGTCGGCTACAACCACCGCTTCGGGCGGGGCGCCCGCGGCGACGCGCGGCTCCTGGAGGACCTGGCGGGTCGGCTCGGCTTCCGGGCTCACGTGGTGCCGCCGATGACCGTGGACGGCGTCGCCGTCTCCTCGACCGAGATCCGAGCGGCGCTGCAGCGTGGCGACGTCAGGAGCGCGGCGCGCGGGCTGGGCCGGCCCTATGCGATCGCCGGCAGGGTGACGACGGGCGCCGGTCGCGGCCGCACGCTGGGTTTTCCGACGGCGAACATCGCGCCCGACCGACCTCTGCTGGTCGCCCGGGGCGTCTATCGAGGCGGCGTGACGGTGGACGACCGGCAGCACGAGGCGGTCGTCAACGTCGGCGTGAGGCCGACGTTCGGCGAAGATACGCTAGCCGTCGAAGCTCATCTGCTGGACTTCGCAGGCGATTTGTACGGGCGTGAGGTCCGCCTGGACTTCCTCGACCGTCTGCGCGACGAGATGCGCTTTCCCTCCGTCGAGGAGCTGAAGGCCCAGGTCTCCCGCGACATCGCGGCGGCGCGCGCTCGAGCCTGAACGAGGTTAACTTTACTTCCACCGGCCCCCGTGGTACCTTCCCTGCGTATCTGCTGACAAAACAAAGTTTTTTTGAACCCTCCCTGGGGAGCCGATCTCTGGGGTGAGGCGATTGGAGGAGGTCCTCCCGATGCCGCTTGCCGTCGACCGCAAGAAGAACCTGATCGAGCAGTTCAAGACACACGAAGGGGACACCGGGTCCCCCGAGGTGCAGGTCGCGCTCCTCACCGAACGGGTCAATGGCCTGACCGAGCACTTCCGACTGCACATGAAGGACCATCACTCGCGCCGAGGGCTGTTGATGCTCATTGGCAAGCGGCGGGGACTTCTCGAGTATCTGAAAGGAAAAGACGTCGGGCGCTATCGGGCGCTCATCGACAGGCTGGGCATCCGCCGTTGACGGTGGACCCACAGTCGTACATGACCGGTCCTCGGACGGAACGACCCCGGGGGCCCTTGGCGGGCGCGGCGCAGGTGCGCCGGCGCCCCTCACACTAGGTGTTCGCCGGGCGACCGCCGAACCGAGGACAAATGCTCGTATGAGCCACAGCAAGCAGATCGACATCCACGGCCAACCATTCTCGATCGAGACGGGGAAGGTGGCCAAGCAGGCGGACGGCAGCGTCGTCGTCCGTTTTGGCAACACCATGGTGCTCGCCACCGTGGTTGCCGCCAAGAGCGCCAAGGAGGCGCAGGACTTCTTCCCGTTGACGGTCGAGTATCGCGAGCGGGCCTACGCCGGTGGCCGCATCCCCGGTGGCTACTTCAAGCGGGAGGGCGCCCCGGTCAAGAAGGAGACCCTGACGTGCCGCCTCATCGATCGCCCGATCCGGCCGCTGTTCCCTGACGGCTTCCGCAACGAGGTCCAGGTCATCTGCCTGGTCATCTCAGGGGATCCCGAGAACGACCCCGACGTGCTCGCCATCAACGGCGCCTCGGCCGCGCTCTGCCTGTCCGGCATCCCGTTCGGCGGGCCGGTCGGCGCCGTGCGGGTCGGTGTGGTCGACGGTCAGTTCGTCGCCAATCCGACGACGGCCGAGCAGGCGGCCTCGCCGCTCGAGCTGGTCGTGGCCGCGACCGAGGAAGGCGTCCTGATGGTCGAGGCGGGCGCCAAGGAAGTATCCGAGGAGAAGATGCTGGAGGCCATCGCCTTTGGCCACGAGCAGTGCAAGCGGCTGGCTCGCATGCAGAAGGAGCTCGCGGCCGAGGCCGGCAAGCCCCGCTGGACCTTCGATCCGACCGCCGGCAAGGACCAGCTTCTGGCCGCGCGAGTGCGCGAGCTGGCGACGGCGAAGGTGACGGCGGCGCTGTCGGTGGTGGAGAAGCACGGCCGGGCCGACGCGGTCGCGCGCGTGTTCGACGAGGTGTGGGCGGCGCTGGGGCTGGAGGACGCCAAGAAGGGCGCCGTCCGCGCGGCGTTCGAGGAGGTCGAGAGCGCGGAGGTGCGGCGCATGATCGTCGAGCGCGGCATCCGCGTCGACGGCCGCAAGGTCAACGAGATCCGTCCGATCGCCATCGAGGTCGCGTACCTGCCGCGCGCCCACGGCTCGTCGCTGTTCACCCGCGGCGAGACCCAGGCGCTGGTGTCGGCCACCCTCGGAACCAAGGCCGACGAGCAGAAGATCGAGGCGCTGGAAGGCGAGTCGTACCGGCACTTCATGCTGCACTACAACTTCCCGTCGTTCTCGGTCGGCGAGGTGCGACGCTTCGGTTCCCCGTCCCGGCGCGACATCGGCCACGGCGCCCTCGCCGAGCGGGCGGTGGAGGCCGTGATGCCGCCCAAGGAAGAGTTCCCCTACACGGTGCGGGTGGTGTCCGACATCCTCGAGTCCAACGGCTCGTCCTCGATGGCCAGCGTGTGCGGCGCCTCCCTGGCGCTGATGGACGCCGGCGCGCCGCTCAAGTCGCACGTGGCCGGCATCGCCATGGGCCTGGTCAAGGAGGGCGACCGCTTCGGCATCCTTACCGACATCATGGGGACCGAGGACGACTACGGTGACATGGACTTCAAGGTCGCCGGCACCGACAAGGGCGTCACCGCGCTGCAGATGGACATCAAGATCACCGGCGTGTCGGTCGAGATCATGCGGGAGGCGCTCCAGCAGGCGCGCGAGGCCCGCCTGATCGTGCTCGGCAAGATGCGCGAGGCCCTCGAGAAGCCGCGGGCCGAGCTGAGCCCCTACGCGCCGCGCTTCGTGACGATCAAGGTCCGCCAGGAGAAGATCCGCGAGATCATCGGCCCCGGCGGCAAGGTGGTCCGCGGCATCCAGGAGGCCACCGGCACCAAGATCGACATCGAGGACGACGGCCGGGTCACGGTCTTCTCGCCGGACAGCGCGTCGGTGCAGAAGGCGGTCGGGATGATCCAGGACATCTGCCGCGAGGTGGAGCTGGACCGGATCTACCTCGGCAAGGTGAAGAAGATCGTCGAGTTCGGCGCCTTCGTGGAGGTCATCCCCAACACCGAGGGGCTGCTGCACATCTCGCAGATCGCCGAGAGCCGGATCCGCACGGTCCAGGACGTGCTGAGCGAGGGTGACGAGGTGCTGGTCAAGGTCATCGAGGTCGACGGCAACGGCAAGATGCGCCTGAGCCGGAAGATGGCGCTGCGCGACCAGCCCGCGCTCGCCGACAAGGAGCGGCTGAAGAACCCGCAGGCCGCCAATCCACCGCGTGACTGAAGGCTACCGCAAGAGCGTCCTGCCGAACGGCATCCGTGTCCTCACGGAGCGGATCCCGCACGTCCGCTCGGTCGCGGTCGGCGTGTGGGTGGAGACGGGGTCGCGCCACGAGCCGGAGCCGCGCGGCGGCGTTTCCCATCTCATCGAGCACCTGGTCTTCAAGGGGACCGCCACCCGTAGCGCCGAGGCCATCGCCCGCACGATGGACTCGGTGGGCGGGCAGATGGACGCGTTCACGACCAAAGAAAATACGTGCTTCTACGTGCAAGTCCTCGACGAGCATCTCCCGCTCGCCGTCGATCTCCTCACCGACATCCTGCTGCATCCGCTCTTCGACGCCGAGGAGCTGGAGCGCGAGAAGTCGGTGGTGCTGCAGGAGATCCGCATGGTGGAGGACACCCCCGACGACGTCATCCACGATCTCTTTGCGGCCCAGGTGTGGGGCAATCACCCGCTGGGGCGGCCGATCCTGGGCACCCGCGAGCTGGTGACCGGCTTCAGCCGCGAGGCGATCGCCGACTGGTTCACCGCCGAGTACGTGCCCCCGCGGATCATCATCGCGGTGGCCGGCAACGTCACCCACGAGCAGGTGCTGGAGCTGTTCGGGGCCGGCTTCAACGGCTTCGCTCACGACGCCCGGTCGCGGGACGCGCAGGCGGTGACGCTCACACCGAGCGTCAACATCGTGCACAAGACGCTCGAGCAGGTGCACCTGGTGATGGGCTTCCCGGGCCTGGCCCACGCCGCCCCCGAGCGCTACGCGATGTTCGTGCTCAACGACGTCATCGGCGGCAGCATGTCCTCGCGCCTGTTCCAGGAAGTGCGCGAGCGCCAGGGGCTGGTCTACTCGATCCACTCCGGCGCCCAGGCGTTCGCCGATACCGGCATCGTCTATCTGTACGCCGCCACCGACGCCCAGAACTTCTCCAAGGTGCTGAAGTCGATCCTCAAGGAGCTCCGCGATCTGAAGAAGACGGGCGTCACCGCCGAAGAGCTCAAGCGAGCGAAGGATCACCTCAAGGGCAGCCTGATGCTCTCGCTGGAGTCGACGTCGAGCCGCATGAATCGGCTGGCAAAGCACGAGCTGCACCTGGGGTCGTTCTTGACCATCGACGACATGCTGGCTTCCATCGACGGCGTCAAGCACGAGGAGGTCCAGGCCCTCATCACCGAGCTTCTCGACGAGGACCGCCTCGCGCTGACGACGCTCGGGCCGCTCGACCGCCGCAACCTCCCCGCCGAACTCCGCAACTAGCCGCTGCGCGAAGCGCCGGCGCTACACGCTCCGGCACAGTCGACTCTTGAGAGATCATTGGACCGGATCGGAAACCGTGGTCGCCAGGTCGGGTGCCGAGGCGCCCCGCGCCTCGGCACCCGACCCGGCGTCGCCGCGGGAGCGCCTTTCACTCCGAACGGTTTTGCATTAAGGTGGGGGCGTGATCGAGCGGTACACCCGGCCCGCCATGGGACGTATCTGGAGCGAGGCCGCGAAGTACCAGGCGTGGCTCCGGGTGGAAGTGGCGGTGTGCGAGGCCTACGCCCGCCGCGGCCGCATCCCCGTCGATGCCCTCGCCCGCGTCCAGGCCGCCCGCGTCGACATCGGGCGCATCCTCGACATCCAGCAGCGGGTCAAGCACGAGATGATCGCGCTGCTGACCAGCCTCGAGGAGCAGCTCGGCGCCGACTCCCGCTTCGTCCACATCGGTCTCACCACCAACGACGTGTGGGACACCGCCACCGCGCTGCAGCTGCGGGACGCCGCCGATCTGCTGATCGCCGGGCAGGAGCGGCTGCGGGCCGCGCTCCGCACGCTGGCCCTGCGCTACCGCGACACCCTGACCATCGCCCGCACGCACGGCGTGCACGCCGAGCCGACCACCTTCGGGCTCAAGGTCGCCGTGTGGTACGTCGAGGCCGGCCGCAACCTCGAGCGGCTGGGCCGGGCCCGGGAGGCGATCGCGGTCGGCAAGCTATCGGGGGCGGTCGGCAACTTCGCCCACGTCGAGCCGGAGGTCGAGGAGGAGGTCTGCCGCGCCCTCGGCCTCGGCGTGGAGCCGGTGTCCACGCAGATCGTGCAGCGCGACCGCCACGCCGAGTTCTGCGCGGCGCTGGCCATCGCCGGGGCCTCGCTCGAGAAGATCGCGCTGGAGATCCGCGGGCTGCAGCGCACCGAGGTGCTGGAAGCGCAGGAGCCGTTCGGGGAGGGGCAGAAGGGCTCCAGTGCGATGCCGCACAAGCGCAACCCCGAGCTGGCCGAGCGGATCTGCGGCCTGGCCCGGCTGCTGCGCAGCAACGCGCTGGCCGCGGTCGAGAACGTGGCGCTGTGGCACGAGCGGGACATCAGCCACTCCTCGGTCGAGCGCGTGATCCTGCCCGACTCGACGATCCTCCTCGACTACGTGCTGGACCTGGCGGCCTTCATCCTGGAGGGCCTCGAGGTCGATCCGGCCCGCATGGCCCAGAACCTCGAATTGAGCCACGGCAACATCTACTCGCAGCGCGTGCTGCTCAAGCTGACCGAGTCGGGGCTGGCGCGCCAGGTCGCCTACGAGCTGGTCCAGCGCCACGCCATGCGGGCGTGGAAGGAGCGGCGGCCGCTGTTCGAGCTGCTGGCGGCCGACCCGTCGGTGACCGAGCGGCTGGCCCCGGCCGAGCTCAAGGCCTGCTTCGATCCTGCCTGGTTCGTGCGCAACGTGGACACGATCTTCCGGCGGGCGGGCCTGGTCGGCGCGTGAGGGTCCGCGTCCTCGTCCGGCTCAAGCCCGGCATTCTCGACGTGCAGGGCGCCGCCGTGCAGCGGGCGCTGGCCGGCCTCGGCTTCAGCGACGCGCGTGAGCTGCGTGTCGGAAAACTTATCGAGGTCGACGTCGACGCCGCCGGCGCCGAGCAGGCGCGGGCACGGGTCGATGAGATGTGCCGTCGCCTGCTGGCCAACACGATCCTCGAGGACTACACGATCGAGCCGGAACCGGCCGAGCGCCTTGCCCCACCCGGAGCCGTCCGGTAAGATGGCGAGTGCCATCGCGCGCGCGCACCCCGCAGCCGAGAGGAGAGACTCGATCCCATGAGATTTGGTGTCGTCGTGTTCCCGGGCACGTGGAGCGACTGCGACTTCCACTACGTGGTCTCGGAAGTGGTCAAGCAGCCGGTCAAGTACGTGTGGCACCGGGACCGCAACCTCGCCGACCTCGATTGCGTGATCCTGCCCGGCGGCTTCTCCTACGGCGACTATCTGCGCGCCGGCGCGGTGGCCGGTCGCTCGCCGGTGGTGGAGGCATTGCCGGCGTTCCTCGCCGGCGGCGGTCTCGTGCTCGGCTCCTGCAACGGCTTTCAGATCCTGTGCGAGGCGGGCCTGCTCCCGGGCGCGCTCATGCGCAACGAGTGCCTGCAGTACCGCTGTCAGTCGACGAGTCTGCTGGTGGAGAACGCCGAGACGCCGTTTACCCGCGCCCTGCGGCCGGGCCAGGTGCTGACGATGCCGATCTCGCACGGCGAGGGCAAGTACCACGCCGATCCGGACACGCTGCGGACGCTGCGGCAGCACAACCGGGTGGTGTTCCGGTACGCGACCCCGGACGGCCAGATCACGCGGGCCGCCAACCCCAACGGCTCGGTCGACAACATCGCGGGGATCGTGAACGAGGAGGGGACGGTGCTCGGCCTCATGCCGCATCCCGAGCGCGCGGCCGAATCGGCCATGGGCGGCACCGACGGGTTGCAGATCTTCTACTCGCTCCTCGGCAGCCTCGTCGAGGATGGCACGTTTTTGAAGCGGTAAGCCCGCTTGCCTCTGGCTGAGCCGAAGGTCACGCTCGACCTGGCGCGCGGCCTGGGTTTGACGGCCGACGAGTACGATCGGATCATCCGGCAGCTGGGCCGCGAGCCCTCCTACACCGAGCTCGGCCTCTTCTCGGCGCTGTGGTCCGAGCACTGCGCCTACAAGCACTCCCGGGTCTTCCTCAAGCGGTTGCCCCAGAGCGGCCCGCACGTGCTGCAGGGGCCCGGCGAGAACGCCGGCGCCGTCGACATCGGCGACGGCTGGGCCGTCGTCTTCAAGGTCGAGAGCCACAACCATCCCTCGTTCATCGAGCCCTTCCAGGGGGCGGCGACGGGCGTGGGCGGCATCCTGCGCGACATCTTCACGATGGGCGCCCGTCCGATCGCGATTCTCGACTCGCTCCGGTTCGGCGATCCGGCCGATCCCAAGACGCGCCGTCTCATCGAGGGCGTCGTCTCCGGGATCTCGTGGTACGGCAACTGCTTCGGCTGCCCCACCGTCGGCGGCGAGATCGCGTTCGCGCCGGAGTACGCCGGCAACCCGCTGGTGAACGTCATGTGCGTCGGCCTCGTGCGGGCCGACCGCATCTTCCGGGCGCGCGCCGAGGGCGCCGGCAATCCCGTTTTCTACGTCGGCAACAAGACCGGGCGCGACGGCATCCACGGCGCCACCATGGCCTCGGCCACCTTCGACGAGCACGCCGAGGAGCGCCGCCCCACCGTGCAGGTGGGCGACCCGTTCACCGAGAAGCTGCTGCTGGAGGCGTGCCTGGAGGCGATGGCCACCGGCGCCGTCGTCGGCATCCAGGACATGGGCGCGGCCGGCCTGGCCTGCTGCACGTCGGAGATGCCGGCCCGCAGCGGCACCGGCATGCAGGTGGAGCTCTCGGCGGTGCCCCAGCGCGAGGAGGGCATGACGCCGTACGAGCTGCTGCTCTCCGAGTCGCAGGAGCGCATGCTGCTCGTCGGCGCGCGTGGCCGCGAGGAAGAGCTGCGCCGCGTGTTCGCCAAGTGGGAGCTCGACGCGGTGCAGATCGGCGAGGTGACCGCCGGCCGCGATCTCGTCGTCCGCCACCGCGGCGAGGAGGTCGCGCGGGTGCCGGTCGAGGCGCTGGCCGAGGCGCCGTCCTACGAGAAGCCGTACGCGCCGCCGCCCTGGCTGGCCGAGCGTCAGGCGCTCGATCCCCTCGCGCTGCCCGAGCCGCCGGACTACGGTGAGGCGCTGATCGGGCTGATGGGCTCGCCCACGCTCGCGTCCAAGGAGTGGGCGTTCCGCCAGTACGACCAGCAGGTGGGGATCAACACGCTGGTCCTGCCCGGCTCCGACGCCTGCGTGCTCCGCGTCAAGGGCACCCGGCGCGCGATCGCGATCGCCACCGACGGCAACGGGCGGCAGGTCCTGCTCGACCCGCGCCGCGGCGCGGCCATGGCCGTGTGCGAGGCGGCCCGCAACGTGTCGTGCGCCGGCGGCCGGCCGCTCGGCGTGACCGACTGCTTGAACTTCGGCTCACCCGAGCGCCCCGAGATCCTCTGGCAATTCGTCGAGGCGG
>Ga0210377_10003174_pt1 | contig 14158 bp, 12 predicted proteins | sample PLM4_65_b1redo_FD_155480 | JGI IMG/M metagenome (GOLD analysis project Ga0210377, IMG submission 155480) | Groundwater sediment microbial communities from an aquifer in East River, Colorado, USA - PLM4_65_b1 redo | ecosystem: Environmental > Terrestrial > Soil > Riparian zone | place: USA: East...
GCCTGCCGCGCACAGCGAGCTCCTGCGGTCCGCCGCGCCGCGCGGCGCCTCGGTTGCGATGTCCCCGGACGTAATCCTGCGCGCGCTCTCCCAGCTACTCGTCGAGAAGGGTGTGCTCTCGCGCGACGAGCTCGTCGAGCGCCTGCGCGTGCTCGCGGCGAAGGACGCGAGCGAGGGGACGTAATCTTGACACTCCCGCACGCGGGAGTCACCCTGCGACGCCTCGCCCGGGAGAGGCGGAGGTCGCGCGATGCGCCTGGAATACGCCTTCGAGCTCGCCAAGGTGGAGGTGCCGCGCTTCTCCGTCGAAGCGGTCGAGGGCATCGGCAAGCTCTTCACACTGGCGACGCTCGTGCTGAACGTCCTCGATTCGAAGCCCATGGTCGAGATCGTCTTTCACGGCCTCAACCCCGAGGACCCCGAGTCCAAGATCGAGGCCTTCCGCGAGATCATCACTGGCTCGGATGACGCGGGCTCCCTCACCTTCGAATTCGGCAAGGGCGGCCGGGTCCCCGGCTCGTCGAGCTCCTTCCGCTGGCTCAAGATCCGGGCCTGAGCGGGCTGCCATCGCGTCTGGCGTCACGCACGATCGCGCAGCCGTGCCCGCTCCAGCGGTGTGCGCGCGCGAGGCTCGCTTCGACGATTCGGCGCAGGCAGGCCTGCGCCGGGGAACGGAAGGGCACGGCGGCGCGGTAACGCTCGAAGGCGCGACAACGAAGCGCGTCGGGGAGCGTGTCGGGGAGCGAGGCGTTCAGCTGCGCCAGCTCCCGGATCCGCGCGCGTTCCGGCACGCGACGCGCGAAGCGCACCCCCTCGAGATCGATGAGCCGGGCCTCGAGCCCGGATGCACCCGTCGCGAGGTAGACGTGGCTCGCCTTGAGATCGCCGTGTCGGATTCCGGCGCGGTGTAGGCGCGCCAGGAGCGAGGCGAGCGCGTCAGCGACCCGCGCTGCGTCGAGCACGCCGGCGAAGGCGTCGGCGGGCACGGCCGGTCGCAGATCTTCGAGCAACAGCCACGAGGCGACCGGCAGCCCCAGGCGTCGCTGCTCGAGGAATGCGTACGGCACGGCCGCCCCGATGCGCCGCGCTCGCAGGCCCACGCCTGCGCGAAAGGCGCGGGCCGCTGGCGAGCCTCGCAGCCCGTCCGCGAAGGGCCGCAGGAGACCGCGTGCTCGCCACTCCTTCAGCACCATGCGCACCCCCCCTGCTTCGACGCAGGTTACGCACGAGCGCGTCCCGCGCTGGAGCACCGCCGAGCTACCGTCCGCGAGCGCGTGCTCGTGGTCGGCGAGCGTGCGCAGCACGCTCGCCTCGTCGATCCGTCGCCAGCGCAGCCCCTCGCGCTCTGCCACCCGCAGCTGCGCGTAGCGGCGGCCGGGCTGCCGCGCGCGCCGCATGCGGCTGCGCGCGTAGGCGCGTGCGCGCTGCCCCGAGGCGTATCCGATGGCGCGCAGGCGTCGGCGCGCGTCTGCGGAGAACGGGCGCGCGAGGCCCAGGGCGCGTGCGCGCAGGCGCACGCGCTCCGCGAGCGAGAGCGATCCGGCGAGCGAGTGGTCGAGCTCGCCGAGGTCGCGCTGCCGCGCGAAACGGGTGTGCGCTGCGCGCGCCGCTTGCAGGTCGAGCAGCCAGACGCACCCGTCACGGACGAGCACGTTGCCGTGGTGCAGATCGCCGTGCGCCCAACCGGCGGCGTGCAGGCTCGCGACGAGATCCGCGACCGCGTGCAACAGGGCGCGGCGCGCAATGGATTGCTCTGCGAGCGTCTGCTTCAGCGTGCGACCCTCGAGGAAGCGGGTCGCGATCACGAGCTCGCCGTCGTCCAGTTCGGCGAGGGCGAGCGGTTCGGGAACCGCCACGCCGCGCGCGTGCAGAGCGACGAGAGCCCGCCATTCCCGGCGCGCCGCTTCGAGGCCCAAGGCGCGTTTCCAGGCCTCGCGCAGACGATGCCGACCCCGGCGGCGTGCAAAGTGCTTGAGGAAGACGATCTGCCCGCCCGCGAGCCGGGCGCGTACGAGGCGCCGGTGTCCGGGCTGCTCGCGCAGCAGCGTGAGGGCATTGCCCGCGCGCGCGGGGTCGAGGAGCAGCGGGGCGAGTGCATCGCGCAGCGCGGAATCCCCTGCGATGAAGCGCAGGCGCGGACTCAATCTCGCACCCGGGCGAAGAGCCCGCGCAGCGCCGCCACGTGGGAATCCCAGCCGTGAGCCGCGGCGACGCAGCGTGCCGCCTCGCCGAGCCGCTCGCGCGCGCCGGGCTCGGCGAGCGCCTCCAGCGCTGCGACGAAGCCCCCGACGTCGTCCGGGTCCTCCACCACGCATCCGGCCGCGCGGAAGAGCTCCGCGGCGCCGTTCGCGCCGCTCGTCACCACCGGCAATCCCGCCGCGGCCGCTTCGAGGCAGACGTTCGCGAAAGCGTCGTAGTGCGTCGGGAGCAGCAGCGCGTCGCCCGCGGCAAACACGGCCGGAAGGTCGGAGCGGAAGCCGACGAAGCGCACGCGCTCGGCCACCCCGAGCGCCTGGGCGCGGCGCCGCCACGGCGTGGTGTCGTCGGCGCCCGCCACCCAGAGCTGCGCGCGCACGCGGGCCCGCGCGAGCGCGCGCAGCGCGGTGTCGAGACCCTTGCGCGCGAAGCCGGATCCGGCGAGCACGAACACGCTGTCGCTGCCGGCCGAGAGATCGCTGCGCACGCGCGCGCGCTCGTGGCGCGAGCCGGCGAAGCGCTCGAACGCGACGCCATTTCGGATCAGGACCAGCCGCGCGGGCTCGACGCGGTAGCGTTGCGCGATCTCGCCGCGCACCATCTCCGAGTTGCACACCACGACCTGACTCGGATCCGCGAACACGCGCCGCTCGAAGCCCGCCAGCAGCGCGTGGCGCGGCGAGAGCCGGCGCAGCTGGCGCGCCGGCGTGCCGTAGCGGCGGCGCATGTAATCGAGGTGGCTTCCGGCGCCGGCGCGGTAGAGATCCTGGTGGAGCGTGCGCGCGAGCGAGTAGACGACGTCGTAGTCGCCGCGCGGCGCCGCCCTCGCCGCAGCGCGCGAGAACGCCGCCACGCGCAGCGGTTGCCAGAACACGGGAACGTTCACGGCATGCAGCACCACGTCGGGGCGCGGCGCCGCGCGACGGGCGACGACGTGCACCTCGTCGCCCGCCTGCGCGAGGCCCTCCGCCAGACGCCAGGCGACGTTCTCGACGCCGCCGATCCCCGGCTCGAAGCGCTCGATCACCAGCGCGACACGCATCGGGCCGGGCGCGTCTAGCAGCGGTCGGAGGATCGTTGGCGCGAGATCCATGCGGCCGCGACGATCGTCGCAGCGAAACCGAGCGCAGCGCTTCCAGAAGACGCGCGGGCGCCGGCGCAGCCGGTCGGGGTGCAATACCAGCGTTCGGAACGCCGAGCATCGCCGTGAACCGCGGACCCGCGCTCGGTGTCCGAAGCGCCGACCCGATCCGCAGCGGACGGGCGTGTCGCACGCGCCGGTTCCGCGCCGACGAACGTGGCGGCGGCGAAGGAGGCGAGCGTCGCTGCGATGGCGAGCGGTATCCGCATGGACAGGAAGCATATCGGCAGGCACCTCGAGCGCCAGCGCGGCTGCTGCGAGCGTCGCGGCGTGTTGACGGCGCGGCGGCGCGCTCCCTATATTGCGGCCCTGCCGAAAATCGCTGCGGGTCCAAGACCTGACACCGAATGTTGCGCACCCATCCCGTGAAGATCCAGCCTTTGTCCTTGTCGAGAAGCGCAGCGCGCGCCGGGGTCGAGGGCTGCCTGCGCCGGAGCGGGGGGCGGCGGTGATCGAAGCCCGGGGGCTCAGCAAGCGCTACGGCGACGTCAAGGCCGTCGACGCGGTGACATTCTCGATCGGCAAGGGGGAGGTCGTCGGATTCCTCGGCCCGAACGGCGCCGGCAAGACCACCACGATGCGCATGCTGACCGGGTTCCTGCCGCCCACGGACGGCACCGCCGTGATCGCGGGCCACGACATCTTCGAGGACTCGCTCGCCGCGCGCCGTTGCGTCGGCTACCTGCCCGAGACGCTGCCGCTCTATCCCGAGATGACGGTCGTCTCCTATCTCGCCTACGTGGCGCGCATCAAGGACGTGCCGCGCGCGAAACGACGTGACGCGGTCCAGCGTGCGATGGAGCGCGTCGGCCTCGCGGGCACGGATCGGCGCGTGATCGGCACGCTCTCGAAGGGCTTCCGGCAGCGCGTCGGTCTCGCGCAGGCGATCGTGCACGAGCCGCCGGTGCTGATCCTCGACGAGCCCACCGTCGGCCTCGACCCGCTGCAGATTCGCGAGATCCGGGCTCTGATCGCCGGTCTGGCGGCGCCGCCGGAGGGCGAGCAGCAGCACACGGTGATCCTTTCAACCCACATTTTGGCCGAGGTCGAGGCCATCTGCCGACGCGTAATCCTGATCAGCAACGGCCGCAAGGTGGTCGACGCGCCGCTCTCCGAGCTCACGCAGGGTGGCCGGAGCCTCGACGAGCTCTTCGCGCGCAAGACCGCGCGTGACGCCGACGACGCGGAGCTGGAGCGATGAAGCACGTCGCGAGCGTCGCCGGCCGCGAGCTGCGCGGCCTCTTCCTCTCGCCGATCGCGTACGGCGTGCTGGCCCTGTTCTCGGTGCTCGCCGGGCTCTTCTTCATCCTGAACCTCGCATGGTTCAACGATCTGATCATGCGGCTCCAGCAATTCCAGGCGTTCGACAGGCTCGAGGAGATGAATCTCAACGACGATCTGATCCGCGAGTTCTACGGGTCGATGTCGGTCGTGCTGCTGTTCCTGGTGCCGGGGATCACGATGGGCCTGTTCGCCGCCGAGAAGACGAACCACACAGAGGAGCTGCTGCTCACGAGCCCGCTCACGATCTGGGACATCGTGCTCGGTAAGTTCCTGGCGGGCGCGCTCTTCGTGGCCTTGATGGCCGTGATCGTGGGGGCGTATCCGCTGCTGCTCTTCGCCTACGGTGATCCCGAGGTGGGCAAGACCCTGACGGGCCTGCTCGCCGTGCTGCTGGTGGGCTGGACCTACGTCGCGATCGGCGCCTTTGCTTCCTCGCTCACGCGCAGTCAGGTGGTCGCATTCCTGGTCTCGTTCGTGCTGCTGCTCTCGCTCCTACTGCTGCCAGCCGTCTCCGACCTCGGCGTCGCGGCGGGCGGTGCGGCCGACCTGCTGCGTTGGATCTCGACCGCGTCGCACTTCGAAGAGATGGTGAAGGGGCTCGTCTCCAGCTCCGATCTCGCCTATTTCGCCGTGATGATCAGCAGCTTCCTGCTGCTCACCAAGGCCGCGGTGGAGTCCGTGCGATGGCGCTGAAGAGGCCTGGCGAAGCATGACCGGCACACCGGCCCTGCTCGGGGCGCTGGGCCTCGTGGCGCTCGTCTTCGGGTTCCTGAACCTGCTCGTCGGCCTGTTCGGGGCGGGGATCGATCCGTTCTGGGTGGGCGGGAATCTCGCCGTCGGTGCGCTGCTGCTCGTCGTCGCGGGCGTGCGGAGCGTCGAGTCGCTGCGCGAACGGCTCGCCTCCGGCGGCGCGCGGCGGGCCGGCCGTTACGGCTCGAGCGCCATCCTCTCGACGGTCTTCGCCATCGCGATCGTCTGGCTGCTCGGCTTCCTCGCGACTCGCTATCCGGTGCGCTTCGACTGGAGCGAGCAGAAGGTGCACTCGCTTTCCGACCAGACGACCAAGCTGCTGGCGGGACTCGACACCGATGTTCGCGTGCTCGCGCTGTATCCCGCGATCGAGGCCCAGCCCGTGCGCGAGATCCTCGACCGCTACGCCTACGCCAGTCCGCGCTTCGCGGTCGAGTTCGCGGATCCGACCGAGCGGCCCGACCTGCTCGAGAAGAACGGGATCACGGAGGAGCAGCTCGGGCGCGGGCTCGTGCGCGTGGCGATCGGCGAAGAATCCACGCAGCTCACGGACGTGACCGAGGAGAACCTCACCAACGCACTCGTCAAGCTGACGCGCAAGACCGAGAAGACCGTCTATTTTCTCGAGGGCCACAACGAGCGCTCGCTGGCGGGCGAGGCGGGGACGGGCAAAGAGGGTTTCGCGCGCGCTGCCGACGCGCTGAAGAACGAGCGCTACCGCGTCGAGCCGCTGCTGCTGGCGGCGAAGGGCGAGGTTCCGCCCGATGCCGACGTCGTGATCGTCGCGGGTGCGACGCGGCCCTTGCTCGAGGACGAGCATGCGGCGCTCACGCGCTACCTCGCGCGCGGCGGAGCGCTGCTCGTGATGGTCGACCCCCGCGCGAAGACGGACCTCGTGGGCGACGTGCGGGGCTGGGGGATCGACGTCGGCGACGACATCATCGTCGATCGCAAGCTCGCGCTCTTTGGCCGCGCGACGACGCCCTTCGCGAGCCGTTACGACACGGCGCACGCGATCACGAAGGATCTGCGCGAGACGACGCTCTTCCACGTCGCGCGCAGCGTGCGCCCACAGACGAACGCGAAAGGGGCCTTCACCGAGCTCGTCCTCACCGGCGACAGCTCGTGGGCGGAGACAGACCTCGATCGCTTCTTTGGCGAAGCGGTCGCCGAGCTCGATGGGAACGACCTGAAGGGGCCGGTCTCGATCGCCGTCGCGGGCACGCTCGACGTCTCGAATGCCGCGGCGGGCGATGCTGCCAACCCGAAGGCTGCTGGGGAAGCCGGCGCCGAGTCGGCCGCGAAGCCCGCGCGGCTCGTCGTCTATGGCGACTCGGACTTCGCGTCCAACGAGCTGCTCGAGGCCTACCGCAACCGGGATCTCTTCCTCAACAGCGTCAATTGGCTCGCGGGCGACGTCGAGGCGATTTCGATCCGGCCGAACCGTTCGCGCGCCTCGCGCTTCCAGCTGTCCCAGGAGCAGTTCATGACGATCCGCTCGCTGTCGCTGTTCGTGCTGCCGGAGGCGTTCGGGATCCTCGGCGTGCTCACCTGGTGGACTCGACGGCGCCCGCCGGAGCGCTAGAGCCGTGAAACCGCGAACGGCCGGAATCCTCTTCGTGCTCGCCGCTGCGCTCGGCGCCTTCGTGTGGTTCTACGAGATTCGCGGCGAGGCGGGCCGCAAGGACTCCGAGGCGGCCGCGAAGCGCCTGTTCCCGGGCATCGAGTCGAGCGCGGTCGAGCAGGTCGAGCTCACGACCCGCGAGGGTCAGCGCGCGCGTCTCGAGCGACGCGATACCGATTGGCAGGTCGCCCTGCCGCTCGCCGCACAGGCGGACGGCTTCGTCGCCGACGCGATTGCCTCGGCGTTGGCCCAGCTCGGGAGCGAATCGGTCTACGAGACGCCGCAGCCGCTCGCCGTCTACGGCCTCGAAGACGCGGGACGCGACCTGCGCTTCCGCGCAGGCGGTGCCGATCACGTGCTGCGCCTCGGCAGGAAGACCCCTGTCGGCGGAAACCACTACGCCTTTGTCGAGGGCCAGTCTCGCGTCTACGTAGTGTCGAGCATCGCCGTGAATGCGCTGACGAAATCCCTCGACGAGCTGCGCGAGAAGCGTGTGCTGAGCTTCGATGTGGGCTCGGTCGAGCGCGCGACGCTGCGTTGGCCCGACGCGCACGTGGTGCTCTCGCGGGGTGAAGCGGGCTGGCGGCTCGAGGAGCCGCTCGTCGGTCCAGCCGACGCGACGACCGTCGAGGCGCTGCTCAGCGACCTTTCCTTCCTGCGGGCCAGCGGTTTCGTCGACGCCCCCACGCCCGAGCAGGAACGCGCGCTCGAGCACCCGGAGCTCGTGGTCGAGCTCACGACGAAGCCCGAGACAGAGGGCAAAGAGGCCGGTCGACTCGCGCTCACGATCGGCGCGCGCGAAGGCGGCCAGGGAGACCGCCTGGCTCGAGCGGGCGGGGCCGGCCTCTTCCGCATCCCCTCCGAGCGCCTTCAGGACTTCCCACGCGAGGTCGGCAGCTATCGCTTCCGCGAGCTCGCACGCTTCGACCTCGACCAGGCGGAGCACCTCGAGATCGTGTTTCAGCCGCCGGGCGAAGCGGCGCTGACGCTCAGCGCCACGCAGGGCGACGAGGGCTGGACCTCGACCCCGGAGACCGTCGCCCCGGCGAAGCTCACGACGATGATCGACGAGCTCTCGCGCCTGCGCGCGAAGCAGATCCTTGCCGACGCGATGGGTGAAGCGGAGCTGCACCAGCTCGGGCTCGCGCCGCCGAGCGCGCGCTTCACCGTCTCGGGCAAGAGCGGCCAGCTCGCACAGGTGGACCTCGGCGTGGTGCGCGGGTCCGAGGGCGTCGTCGCGCGAGCGACCGGCGGCCCGACCGTATACCTGCTCGCGCCCACCCTCGCTGATGACCTGCCCGTGAGCCTCGAGGCGCTGCGCAGCCGCTTCATCGCGAAGGCCGAGGAGGCGAAGGCGCCCGCGGCGTCCGGGGAGGCTGTCGAGGCGGCGCCGGAAGAGGGCGGCCCCTAGCCCCGATCCGAGATTCGAGGAGCGAGCGGAGGGAGGCGGCGGGGGGTGGGCTACGGCGAATGGCTCGCCGTTTCTCTTTTCGCCATTATGTGCCAGAACTCATTTATGTGGCGTCGAGGAAGGGGCCGTCCTGCGCGCCGGCTGCGCTTCATTTCGCCTCCGCCCACCCCCCGCCGCCTCCCACCGAAGGCCCGCAATGTTGGATCAGGGCTAGCAAGCAGGGTGCTGAAGATCGGCGATCGGATGCCGTTCCAGCGCTGTTCAAAACGGTTTTGAGGGGAAGGGCGGGCCCGGGCTCGGGCGTTGCTTTCGATTGCCGGCGCGTCCGGCGGCTGATGCCGTCGCGACTACACTTCTCCGGCTTCTCGTACGCGCCCGGCTTTCAATTGCGAACGGGCAATCGCGAACGTTCCCGGTGCGTCGAACCCTTCCGACGCGCCCGGTCGATGCGGCGCACGCTGAGAGCATCGCCGGAATCGAGGCTCCTCCATCCGATCGCGCGTGGGCACGACGTCGCGCGTGGCAGCCGTAGAAGTTCCGGCCGAGATGACTGATGACGCATGTAAGCGGCAAGGTTTTCGCATTAAGTTCAAGGTTCCTCTTGACTTCCGACGAGAACATGGCCACAATCAAGTGTATGACGCGTCGATCTCAGCTCGAGCTGCACCTGAACATGCCGGTGCGTTGGGGTGGAGCGAGGGAAGGTGCTGGGCGAAAGGCTGCGGCAAGAGCGCGGCCTGGCATCGAGGACGCGCGGAGTTTCCGGAGCGCCTCCCGGCCTGGTGACGATTCGCGTTCGCAGGGACGTGCCGTCCCTGAGAACGGTGCGCCTGGTTCGGGAGGTGGAGCACTCGCTTCGCGCGATCGCAAGACGCGCGAACTTCCGCGTCGTCCACTACTCGCTCCAACACGATCACGTCCACCTGCTCGTCGAATCGGAGAGCGTCGCGGCTTTGTCGAATGGGATGAAGAGCCTTGCCGCGCGCCTCGCTCGGGCCGTGAATCGCGTCTTCGGTCGGCGCGGAGCGGTTCTCGACGGCCGCTATCACCACCGCGCGCTCGGCACGCCCCGCGAGGTGCGAGCCGCGCTTGCGTATGTACTCCTCAACGCGCGAAAGCATTCGGGCCAGCGAGCCCCAGCTGCCTTGGAATCCGAGTTCTGGGTCGACCCCGCGTCCTCGGGCCGATGGTTCGAGGGATGGGCTGAGTGTCCGTCTCCTCCCGCCGATCGCCCCGTGGTTGCCCGAGCCCAGACTTGGCTGCTGAGAGCGGGCTGGCGGCGACATGGGCTCATCCGTGGCGACGAGGTTCCGGGTGGTGCGCGGTGCAACAGGCGTAGCCGTCAGGGTCCGAGCCGACGACCGGGGAGCTCAAACTGCTGACCTCTCGCAATCGCGGTCGGGCGAACCGGCGGAAATGCAGAGCGTCCTACAGGATTCTCTCTCTTTGGGGCAGACCAGGTTTGTCGGAAACACAGGGAGCGTTTCCGCGCGGTTACAGTCTGGCGTTTCGGCAGTGAGCCCAGTTCTCTAATTGCGAAGCTTCCGGCCGAAGCCTGCGAGGCCCGCCAGACCCAAACCGAGCAGGAGAAGCGTGGACGGCTCGGGAACGGCGTCGATGCGCAACGATGCACTGACAGCGTCCGTTGCAGACGTTCCGGGACAAGCGTTGCCGGGAAAGTCGCGGCACGAGCCGGGCCCAAAGGTGTACGTCATGTCCGTGGCCGCGTCGGTAAGAGGTGCCGTCACGGTGTAGTCGATCCGCCACAGCTCACCACCGTTCCCGGCGAAGCCGGTGGGAGCTCCGTCTGACCACGCGTCATAGAACTGCTCCGTATCGGCCGCGTTCGGGTTGCCGCCCCCGTCGAAGCCTTGGCCGGTGAGCTCGAGGGCCGAGCCCACGTGGCGGCTGATTTCCGTGGTGTCCACTGGGCCAATCAGTCCGGTATATCGGCCGATGCTGGTGTCGGTGCCCAGCGCCCACGTGATCCGGAGCGTGTCGCCCGGATTGGCCGTCACGATCAGGGTTCCATCCTCCGGCCCCGTGAGAGTCGGTCCGAAGTTGATCGACACCATGACGAGTAACGCCTGGGCAGTGGTCGCCGGAAGCGCCACCACACCGAGTGCCGCGAGTGAAACGAACAACAGGTCGCGAACTCTCATGGGTTGGCTGTCCTGGCGTGATGGGAACGCCCTTCGCCGACCATCCTACGCCTGGTGTCTACCCTTTCGTCCAAGAAACCTGGTCGATGGGCCTCCGCGACCGTCCCAGAGTCCTTCGAGCTCCGTCTCTCATTGGGAGCGGCCACGGCGCGGCGTCGCTCCCTTCGGGGAAGTGTCGGGCCGCGCGGTCCTGGGGAAACGCGCGAACAGGACTTCGCGGACGCGGTCGGGTTTCAGCAGCGCCCCAGCCCACCACCCCCCTCAAAACCGTCTTTAACGGCACCGGAACGCTCCCGCAGGCCGCTCTTCAGCAGCGGCTAGCCGCGCAGCAGCGCGAGCATCGCGGAATGGATCAGGCCGTTGCTCGCGACCGTGTCGCGGCCCGAGCGCGGCGGCGGGCCGCCCGAGCGGTCGCTCACCCGGCCGCCCGCCTCCTCGACGATCAGGAAGCCGGCGGCGACGTCCCAGGGGTGGAGCTGAAGCTCCCAGAAGCCTTCGAAGCGGCCGGCCGCCACGTAGCAGAGGTCGAGCGCGGCGCTCCCGTCGCGGCGCACGGCCCGCGCGGTCTTTACGAAGCTCGCGAAGTGATCGAGGTTGTCGTCGGGGTTGTGGCGCACGTCGTAGGCGAAGCCCGTCGCGACCAGCGCGCGGCCGAGATCGTGCTCCTGCGAGACGCGCAGGCGCCGGCCGTTCAGGAAGGCGCCGGCGCCGCGCGTCGCGCTGTAGAGCTCCTCGAGCAGCGGGTCGTAGACGACTCCGACCTCGCGTACGCCCTCGTGCTCGACGCCAATCGACACGCAGAAGCGTGGGTAGCCATGGGCGTAGTTGGTGGTCCCGTCGAGGGGGTCGATGATCCAGCGCCACGCCGCGCCAGGCCGGTCGTCCCCGCTGCCTTCCTCGGCGAGCACGGCGTCGCCCGGGCGCTGCGTGCCCAGGGACTCCACGATCAGGGCCTCGCAGGCGTGGTCCACCTCGGTCACGAGATCGATCGGAGCGCTCTTCGTGCGGATGCGCACGCCGGTCTCGTAGCGCTCGCGCTGGATCGCGCCCGCGGCGCGCGCCAGCCGCTCCGCGAGCGCCAGCACATCGCGTGCCTCGCTCATGGCTGGCTCGGGGCCGCGTTCTCGGGGAGGCGGAACAGACGCCGCGCGTTGCGCGTCGTGGCGGCCGCCACCTCCTCCGGCGCGCGGCCCTGGACGCGGGCGAGCACCTCGCCCACGCGGCCGACCCAGGCCGGCTCGTTGCGTTGCCCGCGCAGTCCCTCGGGCGCGAGCAGCGGAGCATCCGTCTCCACCAGCAGCTTCTCGAGCGGCAGCGCCGCGGCGACGGCGCGCAAGCCGCGATCCTGCTTGAAGGTGAGGATGCCCGAGAACGAGACCGAGAGCCCCACGGCGAGCGCGCGGCGTGCGAAATCGAGCGTTCCCGTGTAGCAATGGAGCACGCCCTCGAGCTCGCCGCGTCCCTCGGCCCGCCAGATGTCGAGCAGCTCGTCGAACGCGCCGTGCTCGTCGCCGCGCACGTGGATCGACACCGGAAGATCGCGCGCCCGTGCGAGCGCCAGCTGCTCGGCGAAGGCTTCCCGCTGCGCCTCGCGTTTCGAGTGCAGGTAGTGGTAGTCGAGGCCGCACTCCCCGACGGCCACCACGCGCGGATGATCGAGCCAGCCGGCGAGGAGACCCCGCGTACCTGCATTCCATTCCTTCGCTTCATGCGGGTGTACGCCGACGCTGGCGAACACGCGCGAATCGGACGCCGCCAGCGCGACGGCGCGCGCATTCTCCGTGACCCCGTAACCCGAGCCGATCGCGACGAAGGCCTCGACGCCGGCCTGCTGCGCGCGTGCGAGCACCGCGTCGCGGTCGCCGGCGAAGGCGTCGGCGGTGAGGTGACAGTGGCTGTCGAGCCACACGGCTAGGTCTCCGCCGCGGCGCGTTCGATGCGCGGGAACAGGGGCTTGCCCTGGCGCGTCGGTGTTCCCGGATGCAGCCCGCCCCAGCGCAGCGCCTCCGGGAAGCGCGTGCTCGCGAGCGCGCCTGCGAGGCCGAGGCGCGCCAGCAGCTCCGCCGCCGTGTCCGGGAGGAACGGCGCCAGCAGCAGCGCGATCACCCGCAGCGCTTCGCAGCTCGTGTAGAGCGTGGTGGCGGTCCGCTGTGCCGCGGCAGGGTCTTTGCCCGCCTTCCACGGCGCACGCTCCTCGAGGTAGCGGTTCACGGCGTCGACGAGCTGGAAGATGGCTTCGAGCGCGCGGTGGAACTCGTTGCGTCGCAGACAGACGTCGACGCTCTCGCCGGCGCGCGCCGCCGCGGCCTGCACCTCCCGCTCCGGGCGCTCCGCCTCCGCGGCCTCGGGCACCGACCCGCCGGCGAAGCGCGCGGTCATGTTGAGCGTGCGGCTCACGAGGTTGCCGAGATTGTTCGCGAGGTCCGCGTTGATGCGCGCGACGAGCGCGTCCTCGCTGAAGCTCGCGTCGAGGCCGAAGACCATCTCGCGCAAGAGGAAATAGCGGAACGCGTCGAAGCCGTAGCGCTCGCGCATCGCCAGCGGCGAGATCATGTTGCCGAGGCTCTTCGACACCTTTCGCGCGTCGACGTTCCAGTAGCCATGGACGTTCAGATGGCGGTAGGGGGGAAGGCCGAGCGAACGCAGCATCGCCGGCCAGAAGATCGCGTGTGGCTTCAGGATGTCCTTGCCGACGAAATGCTCGGCGCCCGCCCAGAGCGAGGCGAAATCCGGTCCGTCGGGGTAGCCGATCCCGGTGAGATAGTTGACGAGCGCATCGAACCACACGTAGCAGACGAATCCCGCATCGAACGGGAGCTCGATGCCCCACTCGAGGCGCGACTTCGGCCGCGAGATGCAGAGGTCGCCGAGCCCGCTGGCGTCGCGCAGCATGCCGAGCGCCTCGTTGCGGTAGCGCTCGGGGCGAATGAAATCCGGGTGTTTTTCGATGTGATCCGTGAGCCAGCCGAAGTGGCGGCTCATCTGGAAGAAGTAGTTCGCCTCGCGGCGGCGCTCGGGCGCGCGCTCGTGGTCGCGGCACAGGCCACCCTGCATGTCGCGTTCGGTGAGGAAACGTTCGCAACCGACGCAGTAGAGGCCCTCGTACTCGCGAAAGTCGATCTCGCCCTGCTCCCAGAGCTGCTGCAATACGGCCTGCACGACGCGCACGTGATCCGGGTCGGTCGTGCGGATGAAGCGATCGAAGGCGAACCCGAGCTGCTGCCAGGTGGCGCAGAAGGCCGCCGAGTACTGGTTCGCGACCTGCTGCGGCGTCGTGCCGCGCTGCTCGGCCACCTCGGCGATCTTCTCGCCGTGCTCATCGGTGCCGGTCAGGAAGAATGTGGGCTCGCCGCAGAGCCGGTGATAGCGCGCGAGCGTGTCGACGACGACGGTGGTGTAGGTGTGGCCGATGTGAGGCTCGGCGTTGACGTAGTAGATCGGCGTGGTGGCAAAAAAAGCCCGGCTCATGCGCCCGCCGTCGTGCGCAGCGCGAGCAGGGCGCGCTCGGCCACCATCTGGGGATTCGCGTTGCGCTGCACCAGCGATTTCCGGCACGCGGTGAGCACGGCGTGGACCTGGAGCTCGGCGCT
>Ga0210377_10003175_pt1 | contig 14157 bp, 10 predicted proteins | sample PLM4_65_b1redo_FD_155480 | JGI IMG/M metagenome (GOLD analysis project Ga0210377, IMG submission 155480) | Groundwater sediment microbial communities from an aquifer in East River, Colorado, USA - PLM4_65_b1 redo | ecosystem: Environmental > Terrestrial > Soil > Riparian zone | place: USA: East...
GAATCAATTATGGGGAGCCGAGCGAATAGGGGCGAATTGTTGAAGTTGGGGATAGAAGTGAGTAAACGAACCATCCAGAGATATATGCCGAAAGATAGGAAGGAACATTCATCGAGCCAGACTTGGGCAACGTTCTTGAAGAATCAAGCCGGTAACACTTGGACATGCGACTTCACGGTAGTAAATGACTGGTTGTTTAGGCAATTGTATATATTTGTGGTGATGGAACTGAAAACGCGACGGATAGTGTATACAGGAGTAACAAAATACCCAACCGATGAATGGACGGCACAGCAGCTACGGGAAGCGACACCGTGGGGGAAAGGACCGAAATATCTGATTCGTGATCGTGACAAAAAATATGCTACGTGCTTTTCAACAGTGGCGGTTAGCTCAGGCATCAAGGAATTAAAAACGCCGTATCGAACGCCGCAAGCAAATGGGAATTGCGAAAGGTTCATGGGCAGTCTTCGAAGGGAGTGTATGGATCATATGCTGATTCATGACGATATGCATTTACAGCGGGTGGTCACGGAATACACGGCATACTTCAATCAGGAACGGCCACATCAGGGGATTGGTCAGCGCATTCCTGAATATTATGATCTATCAAAGTCAAGGTTAACCAGTGGACGCATCACAACAAAGGCAATTCTTGGGGGACTGCATCACAGCTATTCGCGTACGGCATATTTGAACTGATCCGTATCTTTTAAGGTTAAGAAGTAAACGAACAAGGGCGAATAATATTTATCGATAGTCAGGATATGAGATCGCATTGTATTTTGCTACTTGTGATCGGTGTGTTTGCCAAAAAATCTTTCAGATGATTCCCGTTGGTAGTAAAAGGATGATTCCCTGATCGAAAATCCTGAGTAAAACTTAAAAAATCAGACGGATGAGCGAAGTAGCCAGTACAGGTATCATTGACATACTCGGAAATCAATTTTCGACCCAACAAAGGATCGTTTTTGGCTCATCGGAGTCCTTACGGCTCCCCAAAAAGTGTGTCCTCACGGCTATGAAAAATGACCTAGCCATGTGGACTACAGTTCAAAATTTCTGAAAGTGGTTCGGGTCCGTGAGGTCGAGAGTTCAAATCTCTCCACCCCGACAGATAAGCACATTGTACGTTCACCGCCTTACCCGAAGGCGGTGTTTTTTTGTATCAAGCTGACCTTGTTGCAATCTGGATTTCAGCAAAAGCATTGACACATTTCACATTTCGAGTAGAATACCGCCCAACATGTTCACAGTTTTTGCGCTACCGCGTACACGTCGTCCGAAGCCCACTTCCCTGAGAAGGTTGGGAGTTTTTTGTTTTGACGGCGGTACGAACGCAACAGTGCGATAACATCAGCACAAGTCAACCAAAACAGCCATCCTTCTCGGATGGCTGTTTTTTTTATTTTCTATACACAAGGAGCAAGGAATGAATCCGAAATCAAAACCGCAAGTGAAAAAAGTTGTGCTCGCCTATTCAGGCGGACTCGACACATCCGTGATCGTGCCGTGGTTGAAGGAAAACTATGGCTGTGAAGTGGTCTGCTTTTGTGCAGATGTGGGACAAGGCGACGAAGATATGCGTGGGCTCGAACAGAAGGCGCTCAAAAGCGGCGCGAGCCAGTATATTGTTCACGATATGAAGGAAGAATTTGCTTCTGAATATCTTTTTCCAATGCTCAAAGCGGGGGCGATCTATGAACACAAGTATTTATTGGGCACATCGGTTGCCCGTCCATTAATTGCAAAACATCTCGTGGATGTTGCCCACGAAGTCGGTGCAGATGCGATCGCGCATGGCGCGACAGGCAAAGGCAATGATCAGGTCCGTTTTGAGCTCACCGTGATGGCGCTCGACCCACGTCTCAAGATCATTGCTCCATGGCGTGAATGGGATATTCGCTCACGCGAAGATGCGATTGCATATGCCGCGAAACATAATGTGCCTGTGACTGCCACCATCAAATCCATTTACAGCCGCGATTCAAACCTTTGGCATCTTTCACATGAAGGTGGTCTGCTCGAAGACCCGTGGAACGAACCCGAAGAAGCGATGTTCCAGCTTTCCACTTCACCGGAGAATGCGCCAGAGCAGGGTGAGTATGTGGAGATCGAATTTGAGACTGGTAACCCAGTTGCAGTGAATGGCGAAAAACTTTCACCTGCCAAGATCGTTGAAACACTCAATGCAATTGGCGGCGCACATGCCATCGGACGCGTTGACCTTGTTGAGAATCGGCTTGTTGGCATGAAGTCACATGGTGTGTATGAAACTCCCGGTGGCACGATTCTGCTGTATGCCCATCGCGAACTCGAGTCGCTGGTCATTGACCGCGAGACCATGCACTTCAAGGAAATGGTCGCAGTGAAATATGCTGAGGTCACGTATAACGGACTTTGGTTCACGCCTCTCCGCGAAGCAATTGATGCATTCGTCAATTCCACACAAGGACCTGTCACTGGCACGGTGCGGCTCAAGCTTTACAAAGGTAACATCATCACCGCTGGAAAGAAATCTCCATTCAGTTTATATCGCGAAGATTTCGCCACCTTCGGTGAAGAAGATGTCTACGACCAGAGTCATGCTGAGGGTTTCATTCGCCTCTTTGGTTTAAGTCTGAAGGTCCGCGCGCTCAACGGTCTGCCGATTTCGGGTATCGATATGCCGAAGCCTGATTATTCGAGGTTCAAACGTGATTAGTATGTGTGGCGCGACTTTCAAGTCGCAATGCATGGGCGACATAAATGTCGCGTTACAGAAGGAGAAACCATGACCCTCTGGGGTGGACGTTTTTTAACAAAATTAAATGATCAAGCTTGGGATCTCAACTCATCTTTGCCTGTTGACCAGCGCATGGCAATTCAGGATGTGGATGGTTCCATCGCGTGGGCGCATGCTTTGCATCAAGCCAATGTTCTTTTGGATGATGAACACGCTTCGATCACCCGTGGGCTTGCCACTGTCCGAGAAGAATTTTCTTCGGGACAGTTTTCCTTCGTCCCATCCGATGAAGATATTCACACCGCCGTCGAGCGCAGACTCACTGAATTGATCGGTGTGTCCGCAGGCAAACTCCATACAGGACGCAGCCGCAATGACCAAGTCGCTACCGATTTTAGATTGTGGATGTTGGAAGCAATCCCTGTTTTGGATTCTGCGTCGAAGGATGTGCAATCTGCGTTGGTTGAGCAAGCTGAACTTGCAGGCGAGACTCTGATGCCAGGTTATACCCATCTACAACGGGCCCAGCCGATCTTACTCGCACATTGGTGGTTGAGTCATTATCATCCCTTGCAACGCGACCGCGACCGTTTAACAGATTTAATTAAACGTGTTTCGATATTGCCGCTTGGAAGTGGCGCGCTCGCTGGCACACCTGTCCCTGTGGACCGCACCATGTTGGCTGAGTCTCTTGGTTTTGCAGTTGCTTCACCCAACAGCCTTGACTCTGTTTCAGACAGAGATTTTGCCGCCGAGTTTTTATTCTGCGCCACGATGATAGGTATTCACCTGAGCAAACTCTCAGAGCAAATCGTTTTATACACGAGTGCCGAATTTGGTTTCTTCGAACTCTCAGATGCATTCTCAACAGGTTCGAGTCTCATGCCGCAGAAAAAGAATCCCGATGTGTTTGAGTTGACCCGCGGTAAGGCTGGCACGTTGATCGGCATGTTGACTGGTTTGCTCGCCACACTCAAAGGTTTGCCGTCCACGTACGATAAAGATTTACAGGAAGATAAAGCACCTGTCTTTCAGGCGGCGGATACTTTGCTTGCCATTCTGCCTGTCATCGCTGGTGCGTTGCGGACCATCACGGCAAAGACTGAACGAATGCGTAATGCGATTGACTCGTTCATGATGGCGACTGACTTGGCGGATTATCTCGTCAATAAAGGGATTCCATTTCGGGAGACGCATGCGATCGCAGGCAAAGCTGTCCGCGAGGCGGGGGAGAAAAAAGTTGAGTTGAATGAACTGTCGCTCGAAGCGTATCAGGCACTTTGTACAGCGTTTGAAGCGGATGTGTATCAAGTCTTCGATCCGCTGAAATCTGTCGAAAAAAGAAATGCGATCGGTGGCACGAGTCCCCAATCTGTCAAAAGCCAACTAGCTGGAATCCGACGACTCCAGTCGCTGGAAAAATCTTAGTTCCAAAGTCTGGAGACTTTGGAATCCAAAAATAAAAAGGAGAATAAATCATGTCTACCGTTACTTGCCCGGAATGTGCTGCAGAAATTACGTTGGAAGCTGGAACCGAAGTTGGTGAGATCATTGTGTGTTCGGATTGTGGCGTGGATCTCGAGATCACTGCGCTTGAGCCTGCGGCGGTGCAACTTGCGCCCATGGAGCAGGAAGATTGGGGCGAGTAGGTTATGCAACGCAGATTGAAGATCGGTGTCCTGTATTCGCGTGTGCGTGTTGAAGAGAAATGGATCTTCAGCGCGCTCGAAAAACGCGGCGTTGACTTTGATCGTTTGGATGACCGCGCGATCCATTTTGACTTGGAGAATCCCGCGCCGTGGCAGGAGTATGATGCGGTGATCGAACGCAGTATCAGTTACAACAGCGGTTTATATGCGTTGCGAATTTTGAATGCGTTCGGCGTGCCAACTGTGAACACGGCGGCGGTTGCTGAAGCCTGTGGTGATAAGTTGACGACGAGCACATTACTGGCAAAAGCGAGTTTGCCGCAACCGCGCAACGTGGTGGCGTTCACACCTGAATCGGCATTGGAAGCGTTGGAAGAACTTGGATATCCCGCGGTGGTCAAGCCGGTGGTGGGGTCATGGGGACGGTTGCTGGCGAAAGTCAATGACCGAGATGCGGCAGAGGCGATCTTTGAACATAAGGCAACGCTGGGTTCCACACAGCATCAGGTTTTTTATGTGCAGGAATATATCGATAAGCCCGGGCGTGATATTCGCGCGATTGTGATCGGTGACCGGGTGCTGACGGCGATGTATCGCAAGTCTGAACATTGGATCACGAATACGGCGCGCGGTGGCGAAGGGGAGTTATGCCCCATCACACCTGAGATTGAGTCGATCTGTTTAGGTGCGGCACAAGCGATGGGTGGCGGTGTATTGGCGATTGATCTGATCGAACATTCTGACCGTGGATATTTGATCAACGAAGTGAATCACACGATGGAATTTCATACGATGCAGCCTTTGAGTGGCGTGGATGTGGCAGGCGAGATCGTGGAATATGCAATGAATTTGGCGAAGGAACGTGCATCATGACCATAGTGTCTATTATCGGTGGTTCAGGTTATGGTGGCGGTGAGTTATTGCGCTTGCTGTTGGGTCATCCCAATGTGGAAATCAAACAGGTAACGTCGCGCTCCCATTTGGGTGAATATGTGTATCAAGTCCATCCAAATCTGCGGAAACGGACACAACTCAAGTTTAGCGACCCGGCTTCGTTGGAGTCAGTTGATATTTTGTTTCTTGCCCAACCGCATGGGCAGGCACAAAATCATATAGGAGAGTACGCCAAACTCGCACCGAAAATTATTGATTTGGCGGCGGACTTCCGTTTGCGAGATGCAGTGTTCTATAAGGAATGGTATGGAGAAGATCATGCCGCGTCCGAATGGCTGGGTAAGTTTGTGTATGGATTGCCTGAACTTCATCGTGAAGAATTGAAAACGGCGAGTTATGTCAGCGGGGTGGGGTGTAATGCCACGGCTAGTAATTTGGCTTTGTTACCCTTAGTTAAAGCGGATTTGATTGACTTATCTTCCCCAGTGATTATCGAAATCAAAGTTGGCTCCTCAGAGGGCGGCGCGGAAGGAAATTCTGGGTCGCTGCATGCGGAACGTGCGAATGTGATTCGAACTTTTTCCGCTTTTGGACATCGTCACACGGCGGAAGTGATTCAGGAAATGGGTGTAAAAGACATCTCGCTCACGATGACAGCTGTGGATTTAGTTCGCGGTGTGCTGGCGACGGCGCATGCCAAAGTGAAACAAGGCGTGGCAACCAAGGATTTGTGGAAAGCCTATCGCGCTGTGGCGAATGAAAATCCATTCGTGCGCGTGGTCAAGGAACAACGTGGGATTTACCGCGTCCCTGAGCCGAAGATTCTGGCTGGTTCTAATTATGCTGATCTTGGCTTTGAATTGGACGAAAGCAATGGACATATCGTATCCATGTGCGCGATCGATAATCTGATGAAGGGTGCGTCAGGGTCGGCGGTGCAGTGCATGAACTTGATGATGGGCTGGGATGAGACGCTTGGGTTGGAGTTTATGGGGCTTCATCCTATTTAAGAAATACTCTGATGGTTGAGTAGGGCGAAGCCCGTATCGAAACCATCAGATAACCTGTAAGCAACTTATTCTATGAAAGCGCAGTGTGGTCTCGATACGCCCATCGCAACGAACGCTCAGGGCTACTCGACCACCGTATGTAATGGAGAATTTATGTCTGAATCGTTAATAGTTGTGAAACTCGGCGGCACGGAAGGCGTGGATTTTTCGGCGATCTGTAACGATGCTGCTGAGTTATTGAAGCAGGGCAAAAGACTTGTCTTTGTGCATGGTGGTTCTGCAGAAGCGAATGCGCTTGGCGAAGGCTTGGGTACACCGCCGAAGATGATCACATCGCCTTCGGGGTATACGTCGCGCTACACGGATCGCAAGACGCTGGAAATCTTTTTGATGGCGGTGAATGGCAAGGTTAATTCGTTGTTGACGGAACAGTTGCAGATGCTGGGAGTCAATGCATTTGGTTTATGTGGACTCGATGGAAAATTAATCCAAGCCACACGCAAAGATTCGATTCAGAGCATTGAGAATGGCAAGCGCAAAATTATCCGCGATGATTACACGGGGAAGATCGAGTCGGTGAATAGTGAATTGTTGATGATGTTGGTGAATGCGGGATATTTGCCTGTCATTGCGCCAGTTGCAGTTAGTGAAAAGGGTGAAGCGTTGAATGTGGATGCGGATCGCGCCGCAGCGATGGTGGCGTCCGCGCTGAAGGCTGAGACTCTGTTGTTACTGACAGCGGTGCCAGGCTTGATGAAGAATTTCCCAGATGAGTCAACGCTGATTCGGCAGCTGCCGATGAGTCAACTTGCGGCGGCGAGTGAGGCGGCGCAAGGTCGCATGAAGAAGAAAGTGCTCGGCGCAGAGGAAGCCTTGAAAGGCGGCGTGAGTCGCGTCATTATTGCGGACGGACGAATCCAGAATCCGATATCCAATGCGCTGGCGGGGAATGGGACGGTCATTCAGTGAATTTGTCTGAACAACAGTGCTATAATCGGCGGAATTTGCCGTGCAATTATTCGCGGCGCTTTGCAGGAGCCGACTAGCTATGAAATTTGCAACTCTGGTTTTGGAAGATGGAACTGTGATCGAAGGTCAAGCCTTCGGTGCAGAGACCGATGCTGTGTTTGAGTTGGTCTTCAACACCAGCATGACGGGTTATCAGGAAATTTTGACCGACCCATCCTATCGTGGACAAGGCGTGCTGTTCACGGTGTCGCATATCGGCAACGTGGGAATCAATTTGGAAGATGACGAGTCGGCAAAACCGCAGGTGTCCGCTGCTGTGATCCGTTCGTTAAGTCCCGTAGTGTCGAACTGGCGTTCGGCACTTTCTTTATCTGATTGGCTGACTGGACATGGCGTGCCTGGCATCAGTGGCGTGGACACACGCTGGCTGACTCGCAAACTGCGCGATGGCGGCACACAGAAAGCAGCGTTGTCAACGAAGGGCACACCCGCTGATGAATTGTTGAAGATGGCTCGTGAATGGGAAGGACTCGACGGGCGTGACATGGTCAAGGAAGTGACGTGCGAGGAGAGTTATCGGTGGCAAGGGGATGTAGGAGATAAATGGGTAGGGGACCATAGACCATTGACGGTGGACGATGGAAAGGGCATGGTCAATCGTCCATTGTCCATCGTCGCATTTGACTTTGGCATCAAAGAAAATATTCTTCGGCATTTATCTTCTTATGGCGCGCATGTCACCGTCGTCCCTGCGGACACAACTGCCGATGAAGTATTGGCGATGAAACCGGATGGCGTCTTTTTATCGAACGGTCCCGGTGACCCGGCGGGGTTGCCATATGCAGTTGAAGCTGTGAGTGGATTAATCGAGAGTGGTGTGCCGATATTTGGGATCTGCCTTGGACATCAACTCATCGGGCGCGCGTTGGGAGCGGATACGCATCGTCTCAAGTTTGGTCATCATGGTGGGAATCACCCTGTGCAATATCTGCCGAACGGTGAAGTGCTCATCACTGCGCAGAATCATAACTACTGCGTTACCGATGGGGATTTGAATAAGGACGAAGTGGAAATTACCTATAAAAGTTTGAACGACGATTCATTGGAGGGTCTGCGAATGAAGAATAGACCCGTCTTCAGTGTTCAATTCCATCCCGAAGCCGCGCCGGGTCCGCATGATGCGCATGATATTTTTGGTGAGTTCTTCAAGATGGTGAAAGATAGATGAATCAAAAGACGCTGATAGAGAATTGGAAATTTGAGGAACAACAACCGTTTATCGGTTGGGATTTTTCATATCTCGAGGGCAGGATGATTGAAGAGCAGCCTGGTTGGTCATATTCTGCGCGTGCTGCTGAATTGATGAAGCGGGCATCATCTGTAGTGGATTTGGATACAGGAGGCGGTGAACGCTTACTTGAACTCCGTAAATTTTGGTCCAATAAAGTTGTGGCCACGGAAGGTTATTTACCCAACTTTAAATTGGCAACCGAAAGATTATCACCTTTAGGTATAAAAGTTGTGAGTATCCAACTGAATGATGATGCGCTAATGCCATTTGATACTGGTGAATTTGAGCTTGTACTGAATCGTCATTCGGCATTCAATCCCGCTGAAGTTGCTCGTGTGCTGACGCTAGGTGGAACCTTTCTCACTCAGCAAGTTCATGGATTATGGGCTGTTGATTTATTAGCTGTTTTTAATGCCAAGCCCCAGTGGGCAGACGCAACACCGGAAAAGTATTTGCCTCGCTTAAAAGCAGCAGAACTGGAAATAGTTGATATTCAAGATTGGTCAGGGCGATTGACATTTACCGACGTTGGAGCAATTGTTTATTACCTAAAGGCGGTCCCATGGCTTGTGCCTGGTTTTTCTGTGGCGACACATTTGAATTATTTGCTTGACCTACAGAGTCAGTTGGAGAACAAAGAATCCCTGACCTTTGCCGCTAGAAAATACTTAATAGAAGCAAGAAAGCCAATATTATGAAAAGAACTGACATTCACACCATCCTCGTTCCTGGCTCGGGTGCCATTGTTATCGGTCAAGCCGCGGAGTTTGATTATTCTGGCACACAGGCGGTCAAAGCATTGAAAGCGGAAGGTTATCGCGTGGTATTGGTTAATTCCAACCCTGCCACGATCATGACCGATCCTGAAATTGCGGATGCAACCTATATTGAACCGCTTACAGTTGAAGCGCTTGAAGCCATTATTGTGCAGGAAAAGCCTGATGCCATGCTTCCGACTGTCGGCGGGCAAACGGGACTTAATCTCGCGTTGGCGCTCAGTGAAAATGGCGTACTTGAAAAATATGGCGTGCAACTCATCGGCGCGAAACTCGACGCCATCAAAGCCGCAGAAGATCGTTTGCTTTTCCGGGAGACCATGCAGAAGAATGGCATCCCTATTCCGCGTGGGGGAGCGGCGTATTCATTAGAAGAAGCAGAAACGATTGTCAAGCAAACCGGTTATCCGGTTCTGGTCCGCGCTTCGTTTGCGATGGGTGGCACGGGTGCGTCGTGGGTGTATGAATCAGCGCAACTTGAAGAAGCGGTTCGCAGTGCCATATCCGAGTCGCAAATCCATCAGGCTTGGCTTGAAGAGTCGGTGTTGGGATGGAAGGAATACGAACTCGAAGTGATGCGCGACAAAGCGGATAACTTTGTCGTCGTGTGTTCCATCGAAAATCTTGATCCGATGGGCGTGCATACGGGTGACAGTATCACGGTCGCGCCTGCGCAAACGCTTACTGACCGCGAGTATCAAATCTTGCGTGACCTTGCGCATCGTGTGCTCAGCGCGGTGGGTGTGGAGACGGGCGGCTCGAATGTGCAGTTCGGTGTCGACCCCAAAACGGGACGCGTCGTGGTCATCGAAATGAATCCGCGCGTGAGTCGTTCGTCAGCGCTGGCATCGAAGGCGACGGGTTTTCCCATCGCCAAACTTGCCGCGCTCGTTGCTGTTGGTTATACCCTTGATGAGATCACCAACGACATCACCAAGCAAACCAAAGCCGCCTTTGAGCCGTCGCTGGATTATGTCGTTGTGAAGATTCCGCGCTGGGCGTTTGAGAAATTCCCGGGCGTGGACCCGACTCTCGGACCGCAGATGAAATCGGTGGGTGAGGCGATGGCATTGGGACGGACATTTCCCGAAGCACTTCTAAAAGCTGTGCAATCACTCGAAATCGGAGTGGACTTTTTGGATGGAAGCGGTATTAATCGAGAGCCGATTGCCTATGATTTGGAACAACTTTCCATACCCACTGCGGACAGGTTATTTAAAGTTTATCGGACGATTGAAGACGGTGTAACTCTTGATGAGATTGCAAAGAGAACTAATTATGATTTATGGTTTCTTTCTCAAATGCAAATGATTGCAGAATGCAAAATACAGATTGCAGAATGCGCAAATGCGGAAGGCGGAATGCAGAAGGCAGAATTTAAGAGATTGTTGCGTGAAGCGAAGCAGATGGGATTTGCTGATTCGTATCTTGAGAGGATTCTCCCTCACCCCCAGCCCCTCTCCCGCGGGGAGAGGGGGGCAAGTGTTCGTGAATTACGAAAGCGACTTGGTATATTACCAACCTTCCAGCGCGTGGATACATGTGCGGCGGAGTTCGAAGCGCAGACGCCGTATCTTTATTCCGCGTATGAAATGGATGATGAATCGCGCCCGACTGATAAGCAAAAGATTTTGATCCTCGGCGGCGGACCGAATCGGATTGGGCAGGGAATCGAGTTTGATTACTGCTGTTGTCAGGCGGCGTTTGCCTTGTCTGAGATGGGATTTGAAACAATCATGTACAACTGCAATCCCGAAACCGTTTCAACGGATTACGACACGGCGGACCGTTTGTACTTTGAGCCGTTGACTCTGGAACATGTGCTGAATGTGATTGATAAAGAAAAACCAGTCGGTGTGATCGTTCAATTCGGCGGGCAAACTCCGCTTAATTTGGCGGCGGGACTTGAAGCGGCGGGTGTGAAAATTTTGGGCACGTCACCACATGCGATTCAACTCTCGGAAGACCGCGAAGAGTTTGCGAAACTGCTCAAAGAGTTGGATATCCCTCAACCTGAAAATGGAATCGCGCGGTCCATTGAAGAGGCGCGTATTATTGCTGAAAGAATCGGCTATCCCGTGTTGGTGAGACCGTCGTTTGTGTTGGGGGGCAGGGCAATGGCTTTAGTGGATTCAGAAGCCAATTTGGCAGGATTCATTCAACAGGCGATCGAAGCGGCTCCTGGTCAACCAATATTAATTGACAAGTTCATGGAAGACGCGTTCGAAATCGACATCGATGCGTTGGCGGACGGAGAACGAGTCGTTATCGGGGCGGTGATGCAACATATCGAAGAAGCAGGCGTCCATTCGGGCGATGCGGCGTGCGTCCTGCCTCCGTATAAAGTCAGCGCGTATCATCAGGGCATCATGCGCGAGTACACCGAACAGTTGGGGCTGAGGTTGGGAGTGCGCGGATTGATGAACGTGCAGTTCGCGTTGAAGGATGAAGTGGTGTGCGTGTTGGAGGTGAACCCACGCGCCTCGCGGACCGTGCCGTATGCGAGCAAAGCGACGAATTTGAATCTGGCGTATGTCGCCGCGCAGGTGATGGCGGGGAAGACGTTGTTGGAATTAGGCGTGACTGAAGAACCGCGCGTGGATGGATTCTTCGTCAAGGAAGCGGTGCTGCCGTTCAAGAAGTTGCCCGGCTCGAGTTCGTTGCTTGGACCTGAAATGCACTCGACTGGCGAAGTGATGGGACATGCCTCACGCTTTGGTCATGCGTTCGCTAAATCGCAGATTGCGGCGGGACAAGGTTTGCCCCAAAGCGGCGCGGCGCTGATCACGGTCAATGACATGGATAAAAGCGCGGGCTTGAAATTTGCGCGCGATATGCATCGCATGGGATTCAGTCTGTATGCCACCCCCGGCACCGCGGATATGTGTATGCGGGCGGGCTTGCCTGTGGAAGTTGTCGAGAAGGCGCAGGATGGTTCGACTCAGATCGTGGACTTGATCCGCGCGGGGAAAATCCAATTGGTGTTGAACACGCCTTTGGGTCCACATGCGCATACGGACGGAGTCGAAATCCGTAAGGCGGCAATCGCGATGAATGTGCCGTTGCTCACGACTCTTTCTGCGGCGATGGCGGCGGTCTCGGCGATTCAGGCGCTGGGGAAGAAGGAGTTGAAGTATCGAAGTTTACAGAGTCATTTTGGGGGAGGAGGCTAAGCGTGCGCTTTGTTGCTTACTCCTAGGGGTCGACCGACGCAATTGTTAACCAGTATAAACTCTTTGGATTCTCCAGAGAAGTCTGCTGCGATAACCCTAACGGCTATCGCCACTTGGTATTCTTGCAATTCTGCCCTTCTTTGAAAAGAGGTGCAACAAGTTCCTTTCCCCAGATCTTTTTCCCAGCTCTTTTCGGATTCTTGAGAAAGTGTTCGTTTCGGTCTTTAAAATATCTGTCAATTGCCTCCTTTGCCTCAGAGATGGATTCGTAATTGCTGTTCTGGATTATTGCGACAGCCATACCACTAAAAACAGACTCAATGACATTCAGGAATTGTGATTTAGAGGGCAAAGGCGCCAATTTTACAATGGGTGTTCTTGACATCTTCCGAAAGCTGTATTTATTCACATCTGCTATCTTGGCATAAAGAGATTTAGACACGTGCCATGAAGCATGGTCCCACGACAGATAAATGGTGCGGCAGCCAGAATACTGTCTAATCAGAATATCGACCAATTTAATCATTTCATCAGTATTTTTATGACTCGAGTAGAAATGAGTCACCTGATTAGTCGATAACTCAAGTGCGGCTGTAACAGTTAGTGAACCCTTACTAGATTGAAATTGAGGTACCGTCGGATGCTCTCCTTGACGCACAAGTCTTCTGCCACCTCGCTCTTTCACCGCAAACGGACCAAACTCATCTATTGAGAAGAATCGCTCTGTCGGTTTTAGATTTGATAATATCTTTTCTATCGCATCAACCTTCTCTTTGTAATTTGGGTCATTGCTGGTCAGGACTTCCTTAGCTTTCCAAAATCTATAACCAGCGTTCTTCACTAGCTTCGACATATTATTCTTACCAACTTTATATCCTTGCTTTTCAAGTGTCAACTTAAGCAGCTTTATTGTCCAAGAAGTCCTGTTGTAGCCAAAAACCTTTGGCGGAGAGTGAATTATGGAAAGAAGTGTTTCAAGTAGTTTAGGATCATCCGATCTGTTAGTACTTTTATGTTGTACATCAAGCAAGGAATCGACCCCGGAGGTCTGGAACTTCCGAATATATCCTTTTGGCGTGTTCCTGGAAATTCCAAGAAACCCCATAATAGTTTTATTACCAATTCCATATAGGTAATATATAATCGTTAATGAGCGCCTTGCCAGATGTCTCGGTTGATTGAGCGCTGCGTGATAAAGCTTGCGTAGTTCAGCTTGATCCACTTTATGCCCCACATCTTCCGCAATTTCTTGGAACGGGACATAGCCTTGCATCAATCTCAGCATGAACAGTCTTACTCCGTTGAGAAGCTCTTGTAACTCCTTTCGTTTAGCTTCAATCTGCTGTCTTACTTTTTCTGTGGCTCTTATATAGCCAATTTCCTTCGTCAGTCGATCAACTTCTTTACGTAAAAACGCGGAATCTTCTGCCATTTGAATATCCTACTCAGAGCTAACTATGATTTATATAGCGACGCGCTATATAAATACTTATGTACAATATTATAGAATCAACTCAACGAAAAAGACAACGAGGGAAGGACCTCTAATGGACCCAAGAATCTGGACACTACCCATAGGGTAGAATCGCAAAGAAATGGAGTCCAGAATGGTACAACGCAGAACCTTCAGCGCCGAGTTTAAAACCAAAGTTGTGTTGGAGTTGATCGCA
>Ga0210377_10003176_pt1 | contig 14153 bp, 17 predicted proteins | sample PLM4_65_b1redo_FD_155480 | JGI IMG/M metagenome (GOLD analysis project Ga0210377, IMG submission 155480) | Groundwater sediment microbial communities from an aquifer in East River, Colorado, USA - PLM4_65_b1 redo | ecosystem: Environmental > Terrestrial > Soil > Riparian zone | place: USA: East...
TTGCCGTTCGCTTTTATCCAACCCAATCTTTTTGAAATACGCCAACAGTGCGTATCAACAGGAAAGACCTTCATGCCAAAGGAGTACAACATTACACAGCGGGCAACTTTTTTCCCGACCCCGGGCAGCGAGCAGAGAAACTCTTCGCATTCATCTTCCGTCATCTTACGTAACGGCGCTAACGAAAACTTCCCTAATTTTTCGGATATCGCCGACGTGATTTTTTTTAACGAGCGCGCCTTTTGATTTTGTAAGCCGCCCCACTCTATCCGTTTAGTCAGCTCCTTAACCGAGGCCTGATTCAGTTTTTCGAAAGTCGAGAACGCCTGTTTCAGCGATTTAAAAGCCCGAAGATAAACTTTTTCTCCGCGCTTTACGCTGCAGAGAATAAGCAGCAATTCGTCAAGAGGGTTCTTCCTATTATGGTGACCAAAGTCCTTGTATCTTTTTCTCAGTTCTCTCGCGATCGGGATTATGTTTGCCGGAGGTCTTCCTTTTCCCTTCACCCGTTCACCCGAAAATACCTTTCACCAAAGCTCCTCCCCTTCATGTGAATAGATGAATCGATTATAGGGAATTACCCGAACAAGTCAAAGATATTTTAAGTTTTGTGACCTTATTACTCAGCTTGTTTTTTTTGACTCCTATCCAGAATCGCACTCAAATCATTCAGTCGGTGATCCCATATCCAGTCGATCCCCTCGGCCGCCGCGTATCCGAGATAGCCAGGGTCGAAGTAGCCGCAGAAGAACAAAATGAATCCGATATTTTCCCCATAGCGGTCCTTGAGTTGCGTGAACTTCTGGGATTCTTTCCTGCGCAACCTGTTGGTGGTTGTCGCGCTTCCAGATGCTTTGAGCTCAATCACGAAAGGTTTGTCTCGCTTGCCGGTGCGAAGCGGCTTCACCTGACAATCGATAGGGGTTTTGACGGGGGTTTGCTTGGAGAGGCTGCGAGGAATAGTAAACGTGCCAGGCGGCATTGCATCAAATTTACTGGCTTCGTCGGGTTCTATTTGCTTATATCCGTGTCGGAGAAGCCATCTCTTGAGAGCAGTAAGTTGCTTCTTTTCCAGCTCACGGAGGAAGGGGTCGTTAGTGCGGAGCAGGCGCCGCTTGCGAAAGGTGCCGGGGGCGAAGCGGAGGAACAAATCGTTGTAGAAATCGATCGATTGAGCGACATCTGCTTTCCATAAATGCGGCTTGTCCGAATTGATCGGCATATTTCCCCTTTGGGTCTTCTCTCTTCCGCGTGCTAAGAAGATTATTATAAATCAGGGGAAATAGCAAGGCGAAAAAGCGGGAAAGCGCATTGAAAACTGCCGTCATTTGGCCGTAAAAGTCTTTAGAAGCTCGATCACCGCTTTTTTGGCCTTCTTCGATTTTATACGCCGGTACAATTGCAAGAGCACGGTCTCGTCTTCCGGCGTTTTTTCGTATACTGCCGGTGCTTCCGCTACGGTTTCCGCTGTTGGGAAAAAAAGCGTGATCGGCATATTGACGGCTTTTGCGATCTGTTTCAGCCGTTCCACGCTGATATTGTCGCTGCCCTTCTCATATTTCTGCACCTGCTGATACGAGACGCCTATCAGCTCCGATAATTTCATCTGGGACAGGTTGCGCGCTTTTCTGGCTTCTTTGATGAGCTGTCCGATGCGCCTGCTTTCATTTTTCATGAGTGTACTTTAAGAAAGATCGTCGAAAAAGTCCATCAACCAATGGTTGTATTTATAGGTTGACTAATACAACCATTGGTGGCATAATATGCTGTCCTTTCAGCATCACGGGAGGGGCCGGTCTCTCGCAGGAGAGAACAAACCGTCAACATAAGGTGGTCATTTTACCACGGCGTTACCGAAACTCCGGTTCTCACTCCGAAGGAGGGGAAGAGATGGGAGGCAAAAGGACCGTTCTGTTTATTGAAGACGCTGCACCTCTCAGGGAGACCCTGTGCGACCTGCTGCAGGCCGATGGGTTTCAGGTGCGCGGCTGCAAGGACGGGACATCTGCCCTGGACGCCTCGGCGGAAAGGGATTTTCACATCATCATTACCGATTACAGCATGCCGGACATGAACGGCGCGGACGTGACAAAGCGCCTTCGCGCGCGGTTCCCCTCGGCGATCATTATTGGGATCAGCTTGAACGACAGGAGAGGGGCTTTTCTCGCGGCGGGCGCGGACGCTTTTTTGGAGAAACCGTTTGAGTACGACGAGCTCGTAAAACTGATGAACGAAGGCCTGTCAAATCTTCAGCCATAACATCAGTGCCATCACCAGGTTGGCCGGTCGGAAGTTACAGGGGCGAAGCTTTCCTTCGCTTGGGAAGGGGTTCGTGAGCGGATTCAGTTGACTCCGACTTGGGATAGGTTATCATTGTTCCCATGACATGGGCCCAGGGCGTCATCGTATGGGCCTTCGCCGACATCTTGCTCATGATGTCCATGACCGTGATTCCGCGAGCGAGCAAGGCATCGCCGATGAGCGAGCGGTGGCAACGCCAGGGGACAGCTTCGGCGCACATGATCACGGTCTTCTGCTTCACCGCAATAGCGATCAGCTGTATCAGGCCTGCCTCGAATTCTTCTGTTTGCATATAATCCGCAAATCCCCGGAATGAAGCGTTTTCCCAGGCCGTATTGATCGAATCCTTCTTCGCATGGCGAAGCCCCCGAGGCCGGGCAGGTGCTTATAGCCGATAGCGCGCTTTTGCAACGCCGCAGCCAGGGTGACGCTGTTATATTGAGGGTTATGACGGGACTTTGGAATGGTCCTTACGTCAACGATGAGTTTGATATCATGCGCCTTAAGCATCTCGACGAATTCTTCGATTGAATGCGTGGAATGGCCGATCGTGAAGATCGTCAGGGCGGTCTGCTTATGCTGAAGTGTCATATATTTATTAACGGTCTCATAATAGAATCGACAGTGTCGCAGCATTATTATCGTCATTCCCGCAACGGCTCTGAGCGGGAATCCAGTCTCAGCCTTTCAATATGCTGGATCCCCGATAAAAGCATTCGGGGATGACGGTCGGTAGCATGTACAGACAATTATGAGACGATTGATAAAGTGCTTCCCTCAAGAACGTACGGCAGTATCCGCTGTTCCCTGAAAATCCATCAACTGCCGGCGCTGCTTCCTTTCCACGTCCATTCTCTGATCTCCGGCATGTCCTGACCGTACTTCGTTATGTACTCCCGGTGTTCCACCAGTTTGTCGCGGACGGCTTGTTTGACGTAGGCGGAGATGGTGCTTAGTTTCGGCACCCGGTCGACGACATCGGCTGCGAGATGGAAGCGGTCCAGGTCGTTTAAGACGACCATGTCGAAAGGAGTTGTGGTGGTCCCTTCCTCCTTATACCCGCGCACGTGAAGATTCTTATGATTTGTCCGCCGGTAGGTGAGGCGATGGATGAGCCAGGGATATCCGTGGTAGGCGAAGATGATCGGCTTGTCGCTCGTGAAGAGCGTGTCGAACTCTTTTCCGGACAGTCCGTGGGGATGCTCCTCGGGCGGCTGGAGCGTCATGAGGTCGACGACGTTGATCACCCGTATCTTGAGGTTCGGCGCGTGGCCCCGGAGCAGCTCAACAGCTGCAAGGGTTTCCAGGGTCGGCACGTCTCCGCAACAGGCCATGATGACGTCGGGTTCTCCACCCTTGTCGTTGCTCGCCCATTCCCAGATCCCAATTCCCGCGCTGCAGTGCTTGACCGCGGATTCCCTATCAAGCCACTGCGGCTGGGGCTGTTTTCCGGCAACGATCACATTGATATAGTTTCTGCTCCGCAGGCAGTGGTCGGCCACGCAGAGGAGGGTATTCGCATCAGGCGGAAAATAGACCCGCACCACATCGGCTTTCTTATTCACGACATGGTCGATGAAACCGGGGTCCTGGTGGCTGAACCCGTTGTGGTCCTGGCGCCAGACATGGGACGTGAGCAGATAGTTGAGCGAAGCAATGGGCCTGCGCCAGGGGATTCCTTTTGCAGTTACCTTCAGCCACTTTGCGTGCTGGTTGAACATGGAGTCAACGACATGGATGAACGCCTCGTAGCAGGAGAACAATCCATGCCTCCCGGTGAGAAGATAGCCTTCGAGCCAGCCCTGGCAGGTGTGCTCGCTCAGCATCTCCATCACCCGGCCGTCGGCTGAAAGATTTTCATCCTCCGGGAGCTTCTCCGCCATCCATCTCTTTCCTGTCACTTCATACAGGGCCTCGAGCCGGTTCGAGGCGGTTTCATCAGGACCCATGACCCGGAAGTTCCTGGCCTCTTTGTTCAGCTTCATGATGTCCCTGAGAAACGCGCCCAGGACCCGGGTGGCTTCTCCGACGGCCTTGCCGGGTCCGGGCACATTGACGGCGTAGTCCCTGAAGTCGGGCATGATCAACTCTTTCATAAGCAGGCCGCCGTTTGCGTGAGGGTTTGCGCCCATACGGCGATTTCCCCGGGGAGCAAGGTCCGCCAAATCCGGGACCAGCCTCCCGGCCGCATCAAAGAGTTCCTCCGGCTTATAGCTCTTCATCCATGCTTCAAGCAGCTTCACATGCTCCGGCTTCGTTTCCAGCTCGGCCAAAGGGACCTGGTGCGAGCGCCAGAAGTCCTCTGTCTTCTTCCCGTCAACTTCTTTCGGCCCTGTCCAGCCCTTGGGCGTGCGCAGGATGATCATCGGCCACTGCGGCCGCTTCGCTACGCCGCTGTCCCGGGCGTTCTTCTGAATTGCCCGTATCTCGGCAACGACCGCGTCCATGGTTTCGGCCATTTTCCGGTGCATGAGTTCAGGATCGGCCCCCTCGACAAAGTACGGCCTGTAGCCGTAGCCGGCGAACAGGTCCTCCAATTCTTCATGACTGATCCGAGCCAGCACCGTGGGGTTGGCGATCTTGTAGCCATTCAGGTGAAGAATAGGAAGCACTGCCCCGTCAGAGACGGGGTTTAAAAATTTGTTCGAGTGCCATGCCGTGGCAAGGGGCCCGGTCTCGGCCTCGCCGTCGCCGACAACGCAGGCAACGATGAGCTCGGGATTGTCAAAGGCTGCCCCGAATGCGTGAGAGAGCGAGTAACCGAGTTCTCCGCCCTCGTTGATGGACCCGGGGGTCTCGGGCGCGGCATGGCTCGGGATGCCGCCGGGGAAGGAGAACTGCTTGAAAAGCTTTTTCTTGCCTTCGGCGTCCTGAGAAATAGGGGAATAGAGTTCGCTGTAAGTCCCTTCGAGGTAAGTGTTGGCCACGACAGCCGGACCTCCGTGGCCGGGGCCGCAGACGAAGATGACATTGAGGTCCAGCGCCTTGATGACGCGGTTCAGGTGTACGTAGATGAAGTTGAGTCCAGGCGTCGTGCCCCAGTGTCCCAGCAGTCTCGGCTTAATGTGCTCAAGCGTGAGGGGTTCCCTGAGCAGAGGATTATCATAGAGATATATCTGTCCGACGGAAAGATAGTTTGCGGCCCGCCAATAGGCGTGGAGCTTGTCCAGATGTTCACGCGTAATCACGGATGAAATCGCTTCTGCCGGCATGACCGGATCATTGATGTCCATGAGTGCTTCCCCCTCGCATGATGAGCGCATAGGTATGCCGCGCGATCATCAGTTCTTCATTCGTTTTCATCACCCGAACCGCGACCGGACCCCGATCGCGAGAAATCATTGGAGAGTTTTTCAGGTTGCGGTCCCTCTCGACGTCGATGCCGAGAAACTCCAGATCCTTACAGATGCGTTCCCGGATCGAGGGCGCGTTCTCGCCGATGCCGCCGGTAAAAATCAATGTGTCCAGCCCGCCGAGCACTGCCGACAACGCGCCGACGAACTTTCTCGCCTGGTAGCAGAACAGATCGACTGCAGCGGCTGCCCGCGCATCCGACTGCTCCTTGTCGAGCAGCTCTTTCATGCTGGAGCTTGTACCCGATGCCCCCAGGAGGCCGGACTGCTTGTTCACCAGCCGGTTGAGGGCCGATGCGTCAAGCCCTTTTTCTCTCAGAAGATAAACGAGTACTCCCGGATCAAGGTCTCCTGAACGCGTGCTCATGACGAGCCCTCCCGCCGGGGTGAATCCCATGGTCGTGTCAATGCTTTTTCCGTTTCTGAAGGCGCCCATGCTTGCCCCGTTTCCGAGATGGGCTATGATTACCTTCCCGCCGGCAATTCCCGCGCCGGCCACCCTGTTGAGCTCAGACAGGATGTACTCGTAGGATAATCCATGGAATCCGTAACGCAGAACTCCCTGCCGTCTCACTTCTTGAGGAAGCGCGTAAAGCTGCGCCACATCGGGCATGCTCCGGTGGAAGGCGGTGTCGAAGCAGGCGACTTGCATTACATCCGGGTGCAGTCGTCTGAATTCACTGATGGCCTTGATCTCCTGCGGGAGGTGATCGGGCGCAAGGGGGACAAGCGCATTGAGCGCTTGAAGAAGGCGGTCGTCGACGATCTCCGGCCTGACATACCTCTCGCCGCCGTGCACAACACGATGACCGACAGCGTTTAGGTCTTTATATTCGGGACCGTGGTCAAACCACTCAAAAAAGGCGCGCAACGCGGCGTCGTGATCAGGAATATCAAAATGCCGTTCGAACAGTCCCGCGCCATCGGATTTCGTGACGGAGAAAAATCCGTCGTCCTGGCCGATATTCCTGATGATCCCCGACAAGAGCAGCGTTTCCGCGGGTCCCATATGGTAGAGCGATAGTTTAATGCTTGACGACCCGCTGTTGATCGTCAAGATGCGTTTTTCACCATCGTTTGCGATTCTGTCGCTGCTTCGCATTCTTATCGCTTTCTATATCGCCCTGTCCATGAATATTTCAGCGGGACGTGAAACATGACAACTTCTAGATACGGCTTCGTTTCTGAATAAAAAGTCGTATGGAATGAACATATGGAATGAACATACCATCCTTACATCCGCAAGCAGTTATTATACCGACCTCATGTCGGGTTGTCGAGCTGAAACGGGCGGGGATTGAAACAAGGTGCCAAGTAGCATGAGGGCTAGAGCTGTGCGCTGACTTCTTCGACCTTCACCACCAGTACTCCCCGGGCCCAGGGGAATTTTTTCTTCGCTGCCGCGAAGCGGTCTCCGGAGGTCTGAATTTGGCCAGTTCCTCTGATTCTGCATCCTTTCCCCGGGCCGTGAGCACCCTGCACTTGTTTCGTAGCGCACAGCAATTCTATCCTGTTGTCGGAGACGAGATTCCGCTCCGTGGTCCGGTAGCCGCCGACCGGCACTAACAGAGTTTCATCATTCTCGACACCGAGGGCCCTTATATATTCTCCCCACGTGCCGGCAAGATGAGGCCCCTCGGCGCCTGATGTCGCAATCGCGATCCATTCCGCTTTATCGATGACCTCCCGGCATATACCCTCAACTTTTGACATTATTTGCCTCCCTCTTTTCTGGTATGGGATTAGTGATGGTCCATCTGCCCGGTCAAAGACCATCACTCGATCAGCTTATAGCCAAGCTTCTCCAGGCTGTCTTTCGTAATCCTGTCGAGTTTTTCCTCAGGCATCTTTGACGGATTGAAGGAAACCGCGATCATCCTGTTTTCAACGTCAATCGATTCGACTCCCTCGAGATGGCCGATGAACCTTCGCAGGGCCAGAGCGCATTCGTCGCAAAATCGATCCTCTACTTTAAACGACAGTTTTTCCATGTCAGCTGCCCTTCCTTTCATCCTCTTTTCAGTTTCAGATACTCTCCAATCAGAATGGCGGCAGGGTACAAAACTTCTTCTTCGGTTTGCGCGTGCAGTTTCAGTTTCTCGGCAAAGTGAACGTATTCCGGTTTGTTCTCGCTCTTTGCTGCTTCCATAAGTTTATGGAGTTCTATGACAATGACCTTGTGCTCATGCAGCATATGGCCAAGGTCTTTCTTCAGCCTCTCCGTCATGGATATTACAGCATCTCGGTCTGGCGGCGACTTACCATCTGCCAGCACAGTCAATAACCCCAGCGGCGGCAGAGCGTACTCCTCTTCCTTGACAAAATGGGGATGCAACGCTCGAGCAACCGCTTGCGCAGCCGGACCGGTTTTACCGCCCGCCTTGGTCGCGGCGACCAGCTCTGCATGGAGCTCTTCATGTTCATGTTTTAGCGATGGGGGAGATGTGAGTGCCACGGTAAATACTCCTTCCTACGGCTATGAGCATCGGGATGACGCCCAGAATGACGGCCATCTTCGTTTTATCGCCATCATCATAGCAGATAAAAAAGCCGGTGACTATCTTTCGATAATCCCGGCTTTACAATGACGTTTGTTGAACGTTCGGCTCTCAGGGCCATTCCCGTTTTTTGGCAACGGTGGATACGGTTTATCCGGCCTTTCGCACAACGTGCCCGAAAAGCTCGAGCCGGTTTTCAACCATTGCCCAATTGATGTTTACCATGAACGACTCGATGTAATCGGCCCGTTTGAGCCCGTAGTCCGTCAAGTAGGCGTGCTCGAAGACATCCATGATGAGGAGCGGATTGCCGCCCGCGGGGTGCGATACGTCGTGCTCGTTGATCCAGAAGTTGATGAGCCTGCCGTCCATGGTGTCCTGGTACAAGGCGCACCAGCCGATCCCGCGCATGGAGCCTGTGGCCTTGAAGTCCTTTTCCCAGTTTTCGATGCTCCCGAAATTATCGATCAACTTCTGGGCGAGCTTGCTGTTCTTATTCAGCGGCGACTTGCCTCCAAGGTTGTCGAAATAGAGCTCGTGGAGCCTCATCCCGTTGAACTCCCAGCCGAGCCTCCGCTTGAGCTCCGCATATTCCGGGGCGCCGGTCTTGTTTTCCTTGAGCATCCGGTCGAGGGCCTCGAGCACCTTGTTCGTGTTCGTAACGTACCCCTGGTAGAGGGTGAAGTGATTTTTCAAGAGCGTTTCGCTGAAGCCTTGTATCCCGATCAGTTTCGAATAGTCCCTGGCGACATACGGCATAGGTGGTCCCTCCTTTACTAGATATATATTCAACATCATAGTGCGCATATCGTGTGCAACGGTGATGTGAATGTAAAGATACAATTTCCCCCTTTTTCTCTTCATCAGAGAAACCGTCAACTGGTCCGCTCCATCTTCACCTCCTTAATCTACCGAACAACGTGGTAAGGTCGCCATGTAGTGGTCTCTTTTTGTACGAAAAAAGGAGTATGTCGGGGTACTCGCCCTGCCGCGAAAAGAGTTACGCGAAAAGATATATAGAACATAGCACTACTTTAATAGTTGTCAATATACCGAAAGTGCTATATGTGAGGACGGTAAACCCCATTAGAAAACTTTGTTCTCTAACGGGGTAAAAAATCGCCGCTCAAATGCAACGGCCGCTAAACTTCCGGCCTATGTCTGGTGACAATGGAGAGGAATTCGTTCCGGGTCGAGGGATTGTCGCGGAACACCCCGAGCACCGACGACGTCACGAACAGGGAGTTTTGTTTCTCGACGCCTCGCATCATCATGCAGAGATGACGGGCCTCGATCATGACGCCCACGCCGTCGGCGTTGATCGAATCCTTGATGGCATAAGCGATCTGCTCCGTCAGGTGTTCCTGGATCTGGAGCCGCCTCGCATACATATCCACAAGGCGGGCCAGCTTGCTGACGCCGAAGACCCTTCCCCGGGGGATATACCCGATATGGCAGCGGCCGTAGAAGGGAAGCAGGTGATGTTCGCAGAGGCTGTAGACCTCGATGTCCTTTACCACGACCATGCTGGTCGTCTCCTGAGCGAAGCAGGCATTGTTGATCAACTTCTCGACGTCGGCCTTGTAGCCCGAGGTCAAATAGGCAAGGGACGCGGCTACCCTCTTCGGCGTGTTCTCCAGCCCTTCCCGGGCCGGATCTTCACCGATCTCGATCAAGAGCTCCCGGACCAGTTTTTCGACTTTTTCAGCATTCATGAGGTTATCTCCCGTATCAATCGATTGGTGTAAGCAACAAGCGGCTTCATGCCGCCGTCCCGCATTCGTGCCGCGATTTTCGCTATCGGCTCTTTCGAATCAGGCATGATCAGGTTCGGCGCCAGCTCAAAGAGAGGGCCGGCGAGAAAAGGCCGGGTCCGTATCTCCGGGTCGGGAAGGGTAAGCTCCCCGCTCTTTATGACCTGGTCCTCGTAGAGGACCAGGTCGAGATCGATGGTGCGCGGCGAAAACCGGTCCTCGCCCCGGACCCTGCCCAACCCGTCCTCAATAGGGCGAAGGACCGTGTGCTTCAATTCCAAAGGGGGGAGGGGCGTATCGATCGCGATGACGCAATTGTAGTAGGCCGGCTGGTCAGGCCGTTCTACTGGCTCAGTCAAGTATACCGTGGAAATTCCGACGATGCGGACCTGCTTCTTGAGAAGTCCGACTGCCTTGCTTACATTTTCCTCGGGATCTATGTTCGATCCTATACTTACGAACGCCAGTGCCATGATCAAACCTTTCGGCCGCGTGTAATCTCCACGCCTACGCTTCGTGCGAAGCGAAGCGCCAGGGGCTTCTCGACTTTCACCTGCACCTGTGCGACGGCCGGATGTTCGAGGCACAGGGAGGCCACGGCCTCGGCCAGCGCTTCCACAAGATAGAACCGCGAGCTTTCAGCAAGCGCCATTATCCGTTTTTTAAGATCGCGGTAATCGACAGCATCCTCGAAGCGGTCGCTTTTGCCGGCCCTGGCGAGGTCCGTCGAGATCGACAGGTTGATCACCACGTCCTGCTTTTCGCGCCTCTCGTCCTCGTTCACGCCGATGATGCAGCGCGTGAGCAAATCACTGATCAGGATCCGGTCCATTGCCACCCCCTAAAAGGTGCCGGCCGCCGTCAACGTAGATGACCTGGCCGGTCACAAAATCGCTCTTCAGTAGATACAGGACCGCGCCCGCGATGTCTTCAGGCCCCCCATGCCGCTTGAGGGGGACCGCGTGCGATAACCGGTCCAGGAATGCTTCGTCTTTTCCCGCCGGCGGAAGGATGAGTCCCGGGGCTACGGCGTTCACGGTGATCCCCGGCGCGAACTCGAGCGCGCTCATGGTCGTAAGGGCCGAGAGCATATGCTTGCTCAGAATGTAGGCCGTGTGCTCGCGGTCATAGCCGATGATCTTCGTATCAAGGAGGTTGACGATCTTTCCCCGGCCCACGAGCCGGGCAAACTCGCGAGTGAGCACAAAAGGCGCCCACGCGTTTATCTGTACGTGCTGCATCAAGCTCGAAAAATCCACACTGGTCAGTGTGTTGGGCCGGAACAGGGACGCATTGTTGATCACGAAGTCGAGTGACCCCGCAGCGTCCAGCGCCCGCGCTATTAGTGTTTCGCATTCCTCCGGCTTCTCAAGATCTGCGCTGATCTTCCACGACTTTGCGCCGCAATCGACGACTTCGCCGCAGACCTTGACCGTCTCCGGTTCCTGTGAGCGCCGGTCGTGGGCCACGATATGAACGCCTTCCTCGGCAAGCGCGATGGCAATGGCCCGTCCAATGCGCCGGCTCGCGCCCGTGACCAGGGCGATCCTGCCCGCTAATTTGCCGGGGACCGCATTCGGGGTGTGAAGGTGATGTGTCATACGGGAAAACCCAGGGTCCTCGCTATGAAGCCAGTTGGTCGATTTTTGCAGCCAGGATAAAATCGTTTAGGGACAGCCCGCCGATCTTGTGGGTCGACAGAGTGAGTTGAACGACATTATACGAGATACCTATGTCGGGGTGGTGGTCCTGCTCGTTCGCGACAGCGGCAATCCTATTGACGGAGCTCATGGCATCGCGAAAATCCTTAAAGCGGAGCTCCTTCTTGATCTCCTTTTCTCCAAGCGCCCACGCGGGAATTTGGGGCATCAGCGCCTCCGCTTCCGCATGGGTAAGGGGGGTAGTGCCCTTTTTGATGGGGTTACAGATCATTTCCGCGAGTTTCATGGGAACCTCCTGTTCGATGATGGCAAATCATGTTGACCGCGGAGCCGCAGAGAAAAAATATAATTAACAAATCACAAATTTTAACTAAACATCAAATCACTGCAATGAAAGAAAGAGACATTTTTGGATTCTATCTGTTTTGCGCGCTTGCAATATACTTCTTGCCTCCAGATCCCCTCTGTGTCTCCGCGCTTCTGCGGTAGATGGTTTCTCTGAATTTTATCGGATCAGTCCGCGCAGCGTTTCCTTTGTCACGGTCTTGCCTTTTCTTATCAGCTCGCGCGCCGCGTCGACCTTATCCCACACGTTGCACATCATCGCGCCCCTGACCTTGCCGTCCCTGAGGTAGTAAATGACGCCGGTATCGTTCTCTTTCTGCCAGTCGGCAAATGTTTCAAGCCGCGAGTCGACCTCTCCCACCGCCTCATATCCGAACTCGAAAAGGTCCGAAAAGAAGTAGGGCATGTGGGTGTATGGTTCATGCGCCCCGGCCATGTTTCTGCCGGCCAATTTCCCCTGATTCAGCGCGTTGTCCCAGTGCTCGACCCGGGTTTGCTTTCCGAGGGCCTGATAGGGAAAGAGCGCGACGTCGCCCGCCGCAAAAACGTCCGGGAGGGATGCTTGGAGATATTCATCGACGATTATCCCGTTGGCGGTCTGCAGCCCCGCGTTTCGCGCCAGTTCCAGAGACAGGGAGATACCGATGCCGACGATCACCATGTCCGATTCTATCTCCCTGCCGCTTTCGGTGCGGGTGACGAATTTTCCGTCTTTTTTCGTAAAGGAAGCCGGTTTTTCTCCGTTCAGGATCGTAATGCCCCGTTCCCGGAAATGGCGCTGGAGAGACATCCCCAGGCCCTCGGGGAAGACCCGTCCAACGAGATACAGATCGGGGAAGATCATCATCACTTTGACGTGGTTGACCGCGAGCGCGGCGGCGATTTCCGAGCCGATGAACCCGCCGCCGATGACCACCGCTGACTTTCCCGCGGACGCTTCCTGCTTCATCCTGAGGTAATCGTCGAGATACCGGTAATAGTATATCCCCTCGAGGTCCCCTCCGGGAATGGGCAGAACCCGGGGAGCGCCGCCGGTGGCCAGCAGGACCTTCTCGTAGCGATAAATACTGCCCTTGTCGTCGGTCACGGACTTACTTCTTGTATCAAGCGCTTTTGCGGTTACGCCGGCGGCCCGGACCACGTTATTGAGCTCGTAGAACTCCTGGTTATGGAGAAAAATGTCCTCGACCTTTTTCTTGCCGAACCACAGCTTTTTCGTTAGGGGCGGTCGGTCGTAAGGCAGGTGCTTTTCACTGCCGAGCAGGAGAATCGAACCTTTTTTGTCGAGCTCTCTGATGCCTTCTACTGCGGACGAGCCCGCCAGTCCCGCGCCCACGATGATGTATGTGAGTGACTGCTCTGCCATGGAAAGACCTCCTTTCTGTCCCTTGCAACTTTTTATGAAGGCCGGAAGCAATGCCTGCAGCCTGATCAGTGATATGTGTTCAGGAAAAACTACTTCAAATATATCATAGTTTTTTGAAGAAGGCAGAGAGGAGAGGAACGGGAAGAAATACCGGGGAAAAGGCGATAAGCTAGCGCATGCCGTACATGTTTTGCACCTCGTTTGTGTAGGAGCCGTCGGACTCATGAACGATGAGCGGCGGAAGCACTATAAGGCCCGGGCCCGCAGCCTTAACCGTTTCTATCAGCACAAGCGAAGCAGGTTTATGTTCCTTGGGATGAACAAAGCGAAGGCGCTTGGGCTCGAGACCGCGCTCGCGTATGAGAGAGACCAGCTCTGCGAGCCTCGATGCGGGGAATACGAGGTTGTATCTCCCCCCTTGTTTCAGAAACTTTTGAAGGTCGAGCCAGAATTCGATCCTGCCGAGCTGGTCCTGCCTCGCCATCTGCCGCTCAGGAAGTGTGCTTTTTTTACCGGCGCCGAGTTTCGTATAGGGAGGGTTGGTCACGACGACATCGAAGCCGCCGGGATCGATGGATTGATAGAGCCTGCGGATGTCGCGTTTGACCGTAATGACGTTGTGCTCCACACCGTTATCGATGCGATTTTGTTCGCAGAGCAGAACCAGCTCCGGCTGGATCTCCACGGGATAGAACAGGGAGCGGAGGTGTTTTTTGGCGAGCAGTATGGAAATAACGCCGGTGCCTGCGCCGGGTTCGAGGACCCGTTCGCGGGGCTTAATACGACAGAAGTCTGCAAGGAGGAGGCTGTCGAGGGTAAAGCGGACGCCCTTTTTGGGCTGGACTATCGTCACGACGCCGGCGCCGCGGAGGGAG
>Ga0210377_10003177_pt1 | contig 14153 bp, 16 predicted proteins | sample PLM4_65_b1redo_FD_155480 | JGI IMG/M metagenome (GOLD analysis project Ga0210377, IMG submission 155480) | Groundwater sediment microbial communities from an aquifer in East River, Colorado, USA - PLM4_65_b1 redo | ecosystem: Environmental > Terrestrial > Soil > Riparian zone | place: USA: East...
CCTGTCAAATGTGACGCGCCCGCGGGCCTCGTCAGGCAGTTTGACTTGGGTTGTGCTGGGAGCATACGCTCACCCGAAATCGCACTTCACCGGTCGGGGGAGGGGCCAGATGAGCGCGAACCATACGCCCGAAGAAATCCGCAAGGGGCTCACGCACCCCGTCATCGACGGCGACGGGCATTGGGTCGAGTACGCTCCGGTCTTTGCCGAGAAGATCCGCAAAGTCACGGGCGAGCTCGGCGCCAACGGCTTCCTGCAGTCGCAGCGGCGCGGGCCGGATGCGCTCGGCATGACCCCCGCGCAGCGCGCTGAACGCGGCGTCGCGATGGAGGGGTTCTGGGGCCGGCAATCGACCAACACTCGTGACCGCGCGACGGCGATGATGCCCAGGATGCTGTACGACCGTGCCGCCGAACTCGGGATCGACTTCGGGATCGTCTACCCGACCGCCGGGCTCGGTCTCCCGCGCATCGCCGACGACGCGACGCGGCGCGCCGTGATCCGCGGCTTCAACGTCGTCACCCACGAGTACTTCAAGGACCTCGGCGACAAGCTGACCCCGGCCGCGGTGATCCCGGTGCACACGCCGGACGAGGCGATAGAGGAATTGACGTTCGTCACCAAGCAGCTGGGCGCAAAGGTCTGCATGTTCGGCAGCGGCGTGCGCCGGCCGATCCCGCACGCCAAGGGCGCCCCCGCCGACCTCGCCCGCTATGCCCAGGGCTTCGATCAGCTCGGCCTCGACAGCGAGCACGACTACGACCCGCTGTGGCAGAAGTGCCGCGAGCTCGGCATCGCGCCGACCTTCCATACCGGCGGCCGCTCCTATGGCGAGCGCAACAGCCCGACCAACTTCACCTTCAACCACATCGGTCACTTCGCCGCGGCCGGCCACAACGTCGCCAAGGCGCTGTTCCTCGGCGGCGTGACCCGACGCTTCCCCGATCTGCGCTTCGCGTTCCTCGAGGGCGGCGTCGGCTGGGGCTGCCAGCTGTTCTGTGACCTGGTCGAGCATTGGGAGCGGCGCGGCGCCAAGGGCATGGCGAACATGGACCCGACCAAGCTCAATCGCCCGCTGCTGCGCGAGCTGGTCGACAAGTACGGCTACGCCGATATCGCCGCCGAGCTCGACAAGCGCGACGGCTGGCCGCTCGAAGAGGACTTCCTCACCGGTGGGATGCCGCCCGACGACTACATCCACTGCAACATCACCCAGAAGCAGGACTGGATCGACCTCTACGCCACGCCGTACTACTTCGGCTGCGAGGCCGACGACCGGATGAACGCGGTGGCGTTCGGCAAGGCGATGCCGCTGGGCGCGCGGATCAACGCGATCTACAGCTCCGATATCGGGCATTTCGACGTCGTCGACATGCGCGACCCGCTGCCCGAGGCGTTCGAGCTGGTCGAGGACGGCCACATCACCGAAAGCGATTTCCACGACTTCGTCTTCGGCAATGCCGTGCGGCTGTGGGGCACGCAGAACCCGCGCTTCTTCGAGGGCACGGCGGTGGCCAAGGAAGCTGCGGCGTTGTTGAAGCGTGGCGCCCCGACCCTGCGCGACGCGGCGAAATAGCCTGGAACGCAGGCGTCTTGCCCGCATTTCTTCTCACGCTCATGGCCGGGTCACGCCCGGCCATGAGCATCTTGGGCGTCGGGCGCCGCCGCGCTACCGCCGCGGCACGCGCGCGAGCGCGTCGTAGAGGTGGATGGTCGAGCGCATCGCCTTCACCCAGTCGCCCAGGTGGAGGCTCTCGTTCTCCGAGTGGGCCCGGGTGTTGGGATCGGCCACGCCCATCAAGATGCAGGGCGAGCTGCCTCACGGCGAGCTCGCTGAAGCAGTGATAGAACAGTGCGCCCCTGGAGACCAGGGCGTATCGCCGCGCGCCAATCCACCCATCCACTGGCGCGAAACCAACAACATCCGCTGGAAAATCCCGCGGCCGTTGCGTCCCTCCAGCATGCCGATGAACGCTTCCGGGGCCATCGGCGATGCCGGCGCCGACCTCGCGAAGGAATGCGGGATAGTGCTCGGCGGTCCCGATTCTGGGCCTTACCGGTTCTGGCGCTACGGCTACAGCGACCCCGTGACCCGGTTGCTGGACCTAAAGCCTTCCTTCAAGAGCAGTGCCGCTGGAGCGACACAGCCGCGCCTCGACGCCTCGAAGGCGACGGGAGAGCGAAATCCAGAGACCTCGCGTTCTAGTGCGGCAGGCCGCTGGCGTCCCGGCCACGGACGACGGTGTTCCGCGAGCCGTCAGCGCGGCGTCACGCGCTCTTGGACCATCCCTCGGGCGGATCGCAGGCCACGGTGCCCATGTCCGCGGGAACGGAGAGCTCCAAGAGCTCCAGGTCTCTTGATGCCGCCGTCTCGTTGTGCCGCAGGCCGCCCGGGATATAGAGCGACTCGCCCGACTGGATACGCAGTTTCTGGCCGTCCTCGAACTCAAGGTCAACCCATCCACTGAGCATGTACACGAACTGGCCCTCGCAGACGTGGTAGTGCCACCCCGTCGGCTGCGTCATCCCCTCGGCCCCGATCGTTACCTGGGCGCGGATCTTCCCGCTGCTCGCGGCCGTGACGCCGAGGTCGCGGTACTTAAAGAAGGAGCGCCGGCCTGCCACCAGGGGGGCAGTGGTCGGCGTCGCGTACGCCAGCTTGCCCGGGGGGTTCACGGCTGCCGGCTGTCCGATCGGCGTGCTCGCGTCGTTCATCATGGAGGCCTCCTGTGACTTCGTACCGCCAATACTACGCGATCCACCCGCAGATTGAAGTCCTTCGGTGGAGCTGGCCGCCGCCTGCGGGCCGACGCGGCCGCGTTCGCTTCTTGCGACCAAGAACGCTAATCGAGGAAGGCCGGGGCTGGCTGGGATCGCTCGGAACGTGATTGAATCGAGGCCGGCGTCGTCGAGCGCGCCACTCGTCGGCACCCCGGTTGCTATGAAGGTGCTATGAAGTAAACGGACCGAAATGAGCCAAGACGCTCCGATTCGAGCGCTCTGTAACTCCATGTCGTCATTGGTTGCTGTTGGTTCGTCGTGGTTTCTGTGCTGATCGGCTTCCCCTCATAACCCAAAGGTGGCTGGTTCAAATCCAGCCCCCGCAACCAGCAAGCACAAGGGGTTAGCGGACGTAAGAGCCGCTAACCCCTTTCGTTTACCCAGACTTCACCCAGGAAGTCGCTTCGTCGGCCTGGCTCCAGGCGTGGCGCCACGGACTACTCGATCACGTCGTCCGCCCGCAGCAGCAGCGACGGCGTAAGCGATCTCTGGCGACTGTGGCATCGGCTCCTGGGGCGGCCGGTGTCTGAGTCTGGCACCTTTTATGTCACGGTGACGGGGGCCAGGGACGGGGCGACCGCCACCGGAGGGTGCTTCAACGCGGGCGCGGGGATCATGCGGATGGTGTCCCGCGCATAGTCCATCCTCGAGGAGGGAATCAGATCTTGCTGCTTTGGTTGATCCCTTGTCGCAGACGCTCATAATGTGCATTCGGCCGCCAGCGGCATAACCGATCTGGCAGCCGCTGGGAGAGAGGATCAAGCCGTTGTCCAGCGCTCCTGCGATGATTTTCTCCCATGCCTCCTTTCGGGCGTTCAATCGGTAGACGCCCTCCACCGCAGCGTCGATCGCATCGCCCCACACGCTGATATAGAGCTGCCCGTTTCCCGCCCATATCTTCATGTTCGAATAGCAGGGGGGACCACAGGAGAAGTGTCGCAGCGTGTAGAGTGTTGAAAACGGCTTGACCCAGGGCCCATCGGGAAGGATCACCCAGTCTTCGATCTTGCCTTCCGGCGTCACCCACCACCCCTTCAGCGGCCAGTGGGGGCTGGCGATGTTGAAATCCTCTGTGTTCAGATACCAAAAATATCGCCTCGAGGACGGATCGAAACTGGATCTCAGCTGAACCTGATTGCCCAACCACCTCGGCGTTGTTTCCAAGGCCACTTCAGCGGCGGAACCGTCCTTTTCGATCGTGACGACCCTTTCGTGAGGGCTCTCCACTTGAACCCCGCGGTAGTAGATCGTCGTGCGGCCGTCCGCGGCTTTGAGCAGCTGTGGACCTGATTGCTCCTGGATGGAAGCCGCGGCTTTGTACTTCACCGCCGTGCAGTCGTGCGGATTGGTGTTCCATGACTCGAGCGCTTTGTATTCCGTGAAATGGGCCGGCTGGTCCCAGTCCTGGATCCAGCGGTACACCATGTTCTGATACGACGTGCCGCTGCCACTCACCTCGGGCGCGGTCACGGCGAATCTCCCGCCTTCCCGCGAGAAACACTCGTACCCCACCCTTGGATAATAAGGCTCGGAGACGACTTGGACGATCTTGGAATCGCGTGAGTCGAGTTTGACGATCTTGTTGTCCACGCCGGTGAGCAGGAACCGCTCATCGAGCCACACGAGCGGCCTGGCATTGGGCAGGACCGTCCGGACTGGGATATTCGCGAGGGGCGGCGTTTGCGTTCTCGATCCGGCAAGAACGAATAAGACGCCGACCACCGCCAGCCCCGCCGCGAGGAACAAAATCACTTTCTTCATCGGTCGCCCTTGCGAGCCTAACATTAAACAGCGCCTGTTCTTCATGACCGACTCCGCCGTCCTGGACACGATGATCGGCCTGCGATACGGGGGAGTGACCGTTCCGTAAGTTCGGCAAGCGATGCGGTTTGGCGGGTAGCGGTCAGACTCGATTCTTGGCCGTGTTTTGGACGTGAACGGCGCCCAACCCGGCCCAACGGGCCCCAAGGCCCAGGGTCCTAAACGCGCGCCGGGCTACGGGTTTGGTGGGGAGGCGTTGGGCCGGCTGTCGTGAGTCGGTGGGCTCATAACCCGAAGGTCGCTGGTTCAAATCCAGCCCCCGCAACCATTGACGACGAGGGGTTAGCGGACGCAGCAGCCGCTAACCCCTTTCGTTTACCCAGACTTCACCCAGGAAGCGGCTCACCCAGGAATCACCAGAACGCGCGCCCTCGCTGCCGGCGGCCGCGCGCTCTATACTCCGCATCCATGGACGCCCGCTTGTGCGCGGGCGCCGTCAGGACATCGCAATCCGTGACGACAAGATCCACCGGGACGTGCGGGGAATGAAGCGGGTCGGCCTCATCGGGTGCGGGGCGATCGGGCGTCCCGTGGCACGCGCGCTGCTGGCCGGAAAGGCCGGATCGCATTCGCTGGCGACCTTGCTCGCTCGCGCCCCACGCGATCTCGATGGCTTCCCGGTGATCGACACCGCCGACAGGTTCCTCGCTGGCGGCCACGATCTGATCATCGAGGCGGGTGGTCCGGCGGCCTTCCGCGCCCTCGTGCCGGCGGCGCTGGAGCGCTGCGAGGTGTGGGCGGTGAGTCCGGTCCCTCTCGCCGATCCGGTCCTCGAGCGCGAGATCCGCGGCATCTCGGCGTCCACTGGACACGCGCTGCGCATCGCGCCGGGTGCGCTTGCCGCGTTCGATGGCATCGCTACCGCCATGGCCGGGGGCCTGGAGAGCCTGGACGTCTTCATCGATCTCGGCGCCGGGGAGGCGTCCGAGCCCGAGCTCCTATTCGAGGGAACCGCGCGGGAGGTCGGGCTGCGTTTCCCCGAGGGTGTCAACGTCGTGATCGCGGCGGCCCTGGCCGGCCCGGGACTCGACGCCACTCACGTCCGCGTCATGCGCCCCCCGCGTGGAAGCGCCGGGCGCACGATGGGCTTCACGGTGCGCTCGCGGGCCGGCGTCTTCGAGCTGATGGCCAGGCCGCGCGTCGTACGCGCGGAGGATATCCACACCGTCGCGGCGAGCCTGATAGCGATGTTGCGCCGCGAGACGGCGGGTATCGTCATCGGTTAGGACCGGCCCCGCGCACCCCGTCAGAGCGGGTTTGGACCGACGACTTCCCAGTGGTAGCGATCGCGGAGCTGATTGCGTTCGTCGTCGTTGATCGGGCGGTGGTTCAAGAGCTCCTCGACGTAGCCGCCGGCTGCGGCCGGGGTGTACATGAACAGGACGCGGCCGGTTTCGCGGCCGGTGCTCTTCCAGGCATGCGGGACGTTGCGCGGGAAGAACGCGCAGGTGCCGGGCCCGCCGACGGTGACCTCGTCGCCGATCTTGAAGGTGATCTCGCCGGCGAGCACCCAGGCGACCTCGTCGCTGTCGCGGTGCAGATGGAAGAGGCTCTTGGTGCCGACGGGCATGGTTTCCTCGAACAGCATGATGCTCTCATTGGTCTCGTGGCCGACGAGCTTCAGGGCGGCGAAGCGGCCAGGCGCCGCCATGTCGAGATGCTTCCCACCGCCCGCGGGTACGACAAAGCCTTTTGTCGCGTCCATATTGAGGTCCCTCCCTGATCCTTCCGCCGTAGTTACGCGACAGGCAGCCGCTCGGCCACGCCTAGGTCGTCGATGCCGGCCGGAGCTGAGGCGCGCCGCCTGTGGCGAGCGGCCACACGTACCGATCCCACGCGAGACCGACCACTTCCATCTGGCCAGCGGCTCGCGCGCCCGACCGTTCGGCGACGCGCCGCGAGCGGGCGTTCTGCGGAAGGATGGCCGAGATCGTGTACGACAGCCGCAAAACGTCGCGCGCGTAGTCGCGAACGCAACGCGCCGCTTCGGTCGCGAAACCCTGGCCCCAGACGGCGGGATCGAACGTGTAGCCCAGCTCCGTCTCGAATGTCAGCGCGACGTCAGCAGGCGCCTGTTCGCGCCCGAACCATCCTCTGCGAACCCCGTGCTCGGGTGCCGCGGATTCGACCACCATGTCCATCAAGCCGCAGCGCCCGATCAGCGCTCGGTCTGCCTTGCGCACGACCGCGAGATAGCCGAGCGCGAGCTGCTCATAGCTCGCGAGCGTGTACTTCAACCATCCAGCCGTCTCTTCGGGTGAGCGCGGCCGGCCTTGGGGATACAGATGCTCCGCGACTTGGGGAAGTGCGTGGATGCGAGTGAAGAACGGCAGGTCGTCCGGCCCGACCCGCCGCAGCACGAGGCGATCCGACTCCAGCCGGTCTGTGCCGTGGGCCAGGGTCATGGTGAAGCCTCCTTCGTGGTCAGAGCCGTTTCGCGAAGGGCCAGCGGCAGGAGCAGGCAGACGAAGGCGATCGAGAACAGGATGCCGAGCGCCGACAACACGGACGGTAATCCCCAGGCGTCGATCCCATAGCCGACGAGGGGGCCCAGCAGAGAGAAAGAGGCGCGGATTCCGAGCTGCGACAGGGAGATCACGGTCGCGCGGAACACGGAGGAAATCCTCTCGTTGAGCGCTTCCATGAAGAGTACCCCGCCCAGGCCCCGGCCGACCTTGAACAGGAACCCGAACAATATCCCGCCCCACCCGAAGAACGAGGCCATCCCGAAATACGCGATGATGGGCAACACGCCGACCGCGGCGAGCAAGGGTCGCCGCCCGTATCGCGTCACGCCGAGAGCGGCGGATCTCGCGGCGAAGCCGTCGATAAGGTTGTAGGCAGCCAACAGGACTCCGAACCCGGCCAGGGGCACCCCACTCTCCTGCCAGTATTTCTGGTTCACCCAGAACATCACCAACGCGCCGCTCCCCCAGACGACCAGATTGAGGAAGACGAGCCGCGTTGCGGTGTCCCGTACGAGGGTGGCGGAGAGGACCTCTTTGAGGTCTTGGGCCCACTTCTTCGGCCGTTCGAAGCTCGCGGGCGGCTCAGTGATGCACAGCACGAGGAGCACCGGGATCCAGCTCAGGATCGCGTTGGCCCACAGCAGATGCCCATAGGACAGGGTGACGACCGCGCCTCCCAGGAGCGCGCTCACCGTCGTCCCCGTTTGCGCCGCGAACGTCGCATTGCCGAGGACGGCCGCTCCCCGGGACTTCTCGCCATCCGCCGCGAGATACGAGTCGTAGAGGAGCGCCACGTCGCCTCCCGAGATCATGCTGAGGGCGATCCCCATCGTGAGGTGGTAGAAGAGGAACCCCTCGTAGCTGCTCCACAGCGGCAGGAGAGAAAAGCTGACCGCCTTGAGCGTCGAGCCCAGCAGCAGGGTCTTCTTCCGTCCCCAGAGGTCCGAGAGCAGCCCTGAAGGCACTTCGCCGCTGAGGATCACGATCGCGAACACGGCTTGCAGCTCCATGAATTGCCGCATGCCGATCCCCTGCGTCGCGAGATAGGGGACCCACAAGGCGATCACGATCATGAACTGATCGAAGAAGGAGAACCCGTAGAGGAGCGCGATGTTCTTCTTCACGGGCCGTGTCCGTCGCGATCAGTCCTGGCGAACGGCCATGATCGCGAGGGAGATCTGCACCCGCTCGCCGAGATACGCGCCGCCCGTGTCCATCGCGGCGTTCCAGGTCACGCCGAAGTCGCGGCGGTCGATCGCCGTCTCCGCCCGGAACGCCGCCGCGATCTTGCCGCTGAACGGGTGCTTGGCCTGGCCGAGATAGCGTGTGTCCAGGACGACCGGCCGCGCGACGCCGTGAATGGTGAGGTCGCCCGTCACCTTCCAGTGCGACGGGTCGAGCGACTCGACTCGCGTGCTCCTGAACGTGATCGTCGGATGGTCCTTGCCGCCGAGCAGGTCGGGGTCCATGAGACGGCTCATGAGCCGATCGTTGGTCACGTCGACGCTGGCCACCGCGATCGACGCATTGACTGACGCCGACGCCGGCCGAGCCGGGTCGAACTCGAGCGAGCCCTCCAAGGCGCGAAAGCCCGTCCGGTACGTCGAGAAGCCCATGTAGTCGAGCGAGAACTCGACGCTCGAGTGCACCGGATCGATGGTCCAGCTGGAAAGCGTGGTTGCCGGATGCGGGGACGTCAGTGCTCGCGGGGCCGCCGGCGCCGCTCGGACTGCGGCACCTCGCGCAGCAACTGGTGGAAGCGCCAGCGGTGGCCCTCGGGGTCGAGCGCCTCGTAGGTGCGATGCGCCTCGTAGGGGCGATCGCCCCAGACGTAGTCGCCCAGCCCGTTTGCGATCCGCGCACCCTCGGCGACCGCGCGCTGATAGTGCGCATCGACGTCGTCGACGTACACGCTGATGTACTGGCTCTCGATGCCGCCACTCTTCGGGCTGATCGTGCCGTGGTGGCCCTGCGGGCCGATCCCGATCACGCCGCCGCCGAACGCGAGCATCGCATGGTCGATCCCGCCGTCCGCGGTCACGAGCCGCGCGGTCGGGATCTCGCGGAACCCGAACGCGCGCTCCAGGAACGAGAGCGCGGCGCTGACGTCCAGATACGGAATCTGGGGAACGATCGTCGGCCCGCGCGGAGGCTCGACCTCCTGCCGGATCGCTGCCATGAGCACGGCCTTTCCTCGGTCGAGCGCCGCCGGCTCGAACGCGGCGTCGCGCCGCAGCTTCCTGGCCAGGTCCACCGGCTTCATCGCGACCTCACCCTATTTTCCCCGCCCAGCTCGAGCAGTTCGCGCAGGTGCGCCCGAGCGCGGTTGAGCCGCGAGCGCACCGTGCCGATCGGCAACTCGAGTGCCTCGGCCACGCTCTGGTACGAGAGGTCCTCCCACGCGAAGAGCAGGAGCGCCTCGCGCTCGCCGTCCGGCAGAGCCTCGATCGCGTCGGCCACCCGCGGGAAGAGCAGGCGGGCATCGAGCGCCCCGGCGCCCGCGCGCTTGTCCGGCGGCTCGCCAACCACCGCCATCCGGGCGCTCGCGCGCAGCCGCCGAGCCTCGCCGCGCCGGTGCTTCAGCAACAGATTCGAGCCGATCCCGTACAGCCACGGGAGCGCGATCGCGCGCGACGCGTCGAACGTCTTGCGCCGCTCGAAGGCGATCCGGAACAGCTCGCCGACCAGCCCCTCCGCGACTTCGGCACCCACCCGGCGGCCCAGGAATCGGAGCAAGGTGGCAGCGTGGCGGTCGTAGATGAGCCCGAAGGCCTCGGGGTCATCCAGCGAGCGGCCGATCACCTCGGCGTCCGAGGGTGAATTCACCGTCCTATTTTTCCCGATCGCGGGGCGTGGTTCACGGGCCCGGCGAAATGATTTTTGTCAGGGCGCCCCGCGGAGGCCGTTATCCTCAGCTATCCGTCGACCCTGCGCAATCTGACGCCCACGGGAGGCTCGGTGAGGATCGTCGCGCATGTGGACATGGACGCCTTCTATGCCGCCGTCGAGGCGCGGCGGAATCCTGCGCTCCGAGACCGGCCGCTCGTGGTCGGAGCCGATCCCAAGGAGGGCCACGGCCGGGGCGTCGTGACGGCGGCGAGCTACGCCGCCCGCCGGTACGGCATCCGCTCGGCTCTGCCGATCTCGAGGGCCTGGCGCCTGGCGGAGGCCGCGCGTCGCCGGGGCGAGCCCGAGACGATCTTCGTCCGTGACGATCACGCCCTCTATCGGGGAGCCTCGGCGCGGATCATGGCGATCCTCGCCGCGGCCGGCGACGCCTTCCAGCAGACCAGCGTCGACGAGGCGTATCTCGACCTCTCGTCGCTCGGCAGCTTCGAGGCCGCCGTCGAGCGCGCCCGCCGGCTGAAGGCGGACATCGTGAGCCAGGAAGGGCTGACCGCCTCGGTGGGCATAGGCCCCAACAAGCTCGTCGCCAAGATCGCCTCGGATTTCGAGAAGCCCGACGGGCTCACGGTCGTGCGAGCGGAGGAGGTCCAGCCGTTTCTCGATCCGTTGCGGATCCGGGTCATCCCGGGGATCGGACCCAAGACGGAGCGTTTCCTGCACGAGCGTCACATCCGGACCGTCGCGGATCTCAGGACGCTCGAGCGGGCGCAGCTCGCGGAGTGGTTCGGCCGCTGGGGCGAGGACCTCTTCGCCAAGGCCCGCGGTCTTTCGGAGAGCGCGGTGTCGAACGAGCGGGAGCGCAAGTCCGTCGGTGAGCAGGAGACCTTCGAAATCGACACCCTGGACGCGACGTTCGTGCTGGAGCGCGCCCGTGCGCTGGCCCGGACGGTGTGGAGCCGGCTCGAGGGCCACGGCTTCCGTGCGTTCCGGATGGTCACGGTGACCGTCCGCTTCGAGAATTTCATCACCTTCGCGCGTTCGCGGACCGGCCGCGAGGCGTGGACGAGCGCGGAGGCCCTGTGCGCGGAGGCGCTCGAGCTACTCCTGCCCTTCCTCGACGACCGCGAGAATCCCCGGCACCGCAAGCTCCGCCTCATCGGCGTCCGCGCGGAGAAGCTCTCCCGCTGATTCGCCTTCTCCCCGGGCTAGGAGGAAGAGTCTAGTAGAGGATGGGCCCCGAGGGGAGGTAGAGCTCAGGCCGGCCGAACGGCCGCGAGGCGAGGAAGACCGCGAGCTCGCCGATTCGGAAGCCGCAGCCGACCAGCGCCTCGAGCAGGGAAGCGCAGGCGCCGGGGACGCGCACCGTCACGTTTCCCCCGCCGCCCGCGTTTGCGGCCGCCGCCACCGCCTGGAGTAGCGCCATCTCGTCGCGTCCCGCCGCCGGCCCGATCCGCTCCCCCCGCCGATAGGCGAAGCCGGTGAGCATGCCGCCGCGCTCGATCGCCACCGCCGCGCTGGCGTCGCTCCGCCAGTAGGCCAGGTCGTCGGCGCGGCCGTGGCCGAAGACCTCGGCGGTCAGCTTCTCAGCGGCGCCGGGATCGCACGGCAACTCGCGCTCCCGCGCGTCGAGCCCGACGCGCGCCCTGAGCCGCGCCACCGCCGCGGCATCGCCCTCCAGGCGGTAGATCGGCCAGCGCGGCGCCATGCCGGCCATCACGTAGCGGGCCTGGGCACGCGGGTCGAGCGAGGCCCAGACGCAGCGCACCTCAGCACCGCGCGCCTCACCGTAGGCCAGCGCGCGCTCGAGCAGCGCCCGCCCCACGCCCCGCCCCTGGTCGCCCGGGAGCACGAAGAACATGGACAGGTACCACACCCGGCCGCGGACCAGGGCCGAGACCATGCCATGGATGCGCCCCTCCTCGACGGCGCAGAAGTAGCCGTCGGGGTCGCTGGCCAGCCCCGCCCGGGCATCGCTCGCCACCGGCGCGTCGGCCGGCCTCGCCGTCGGCCGGCCTCGGCGCGCCGCGAGGTCGTTGCTCGAGGCGACGTGCACCCGCCAGACCTCCTCGAGGTCGTCCGGCCGAACCTTGCGGATATGCGGCTCGCCGCTCACGGGCGCATCATAACAACCCCCGCCCGCCTGCGCGGCGGACCGGGGTCGAAGGGACCCTTTTCAGCGAAGGGACGACCTACATATCGGGCGAGGCACGTACGGACTGATGACGCCCAGCGACTGTCTATCCGGGCTCTGTGATTTCTGACGAGCTCTGCCCGATTGATCTGGGGTGTCCAGTCATTGTGCTGCGTGGAGACTCGCTACATGTCTGACCGCGAGCCGTCCGGCGCGACGAGACCTCGAATAGCCCAACTCCGGCCAGCGACAAGCCAGACTTCGGGCGACTTCACCCAGGAATTACCCAGGAAGTTGCTACCAACGAGGGCTCATAACCCAAAGGTCGCTGGTTCAAATCCAGCCCCCGCAACCATTGACGACGAGGGGTTAGCGGACGCGAAAGCCGCTAACCCCTTTCGTTTACCCAGGAATCACCCAGGAATTCGCTTCGTCGGCGCTGTACAAACCGGGCATGGATGTGGCGCAGGTCAAGGCCAAGGCCTTGGGATTCGTGCAGGCCTGGCGCGAGATCATCGCGCCGGCCTGACTCGCACCTACTGGCCGACCACCACTTCGCTGATCTGCATCACCGGGCTCAGGTCGGTGTAGTTCGGGATGTCGCTCATGATTTCCTTGGCGTGCGGGCCGAACCCCTTCTCGAAGGCTTCGACCGAGTCAGCGTAGATGTGGCACATGCCGACATAGGGGGCCGGCGCGCCGGGGGCGCCTCCGGCCAGGCCCTTGTCCACTGTGTAGAACTTGCACGCAGCGCCCAGACGCGCCTTGACCAGCGGCATGTGCTTGTCACGGTAGTACTCGTGATCGAATCGCGCGCCCGGGGTGTTGGGGTACATCACGCTGACCTTGATCATGCCTAGTCTCCTTCGGCTGTTGTGGGGGCCTATGCAGCGAGAAGCTGCCTCAGCACGTACGGCAGGACGCCGCCGTGCACATAGTAGTCAACCTCGATCGGCGTGTCGATGCCGTCACCCCTGTTGTGCCCCAGCCACCGCTACGCAGCGGCCAGTTCATCAAGTAGCGCCTTCGCTTCCTTCAGGTCGGGCGTGTCGAAGGCCTCGGTGAACCAGGCCTAGATCGGGGCGAGGAGGGCGGCCGCCTGGCTCCTCTCGCCGCGCGCGGCGAGCACGCGGGCGAGGTCGCGCGCGGCACGTGATCTCGTCGGCCAGCATTGTCAGCCGCCGAACGGATCAGTGCCGAGCGGCCGGTGAAGCCGGTCCGCTCAAGCGGCTGTTCGGCGGCGCGATCAGTCACCATGCCGACCCCCTCACAGTATAACCCTTGACTCATATATATCTGCAGGGTTATGCTGCCTCATGATGTGGCGAATCGAGGACTACCGCACTACGGCGGGAGAAACGCCAGTGCGGACCTTCCTCGCCGGGCTGCCGCCCGACGCCAAGGCGGAGGCGATCGCGCTGATCAAGCTCGCTGAGACGCTCGGCAACAACCTCCGCGAGCCACACTCGAAGGCCCTCGGGGAGGGATTGTTCGAGTTGCGCCGCAACCAGGTCCGGCTGTTCTACATGTTCGAGCCGGGCCAGATCATCCGACTCCTGGGCGGCATGGTGAAGAAGCAGGACCGGATTCCAACCAACGTGCTCGCCCAGATGCGGGGCTATCAGAAGGACGTGCGGGAACTGTTGAAGAGGATGAAGCGCGAGAAGAAGAAGAGGAGGTGATGGTGATGGCTCGAAAGAGCGACTTCATGAAGTGGATCGATCTTCAGGTAGACACGGACGCCGATCTCAAGCGGAAGGTGGCGGAGTACCTCAACGAGATGATGATCGAACAGAAGCTCGCGGCACTCCGCACTCAGCGCGGCATGACCCAGGCGCAGCTCGCCGAGCGGCTCGGGGTTAGTCAGCCTCACATCGCCAAGCTCGAGGCCGGGCGTGCAAAGAACATCGAGCTGCACACGCTCTGTCGCTGGGCGACGGCACTCGGGGCCAAGCTCACCGTCGACGTTGCCCCCAACCGCGGACGGAAGCGGAAGCGGGCGGCGGCATAGCGGATGGAGATCGTGACGTCGACCGCACCAGTACTCGCCCGCGCCACTACCGTGGACAGGCAAACTCATGCATACAGAGCCGTTGCTCATTCCG
>Ga0210377_10003179_pt1 | contig 14145 bp, 14 predicted proteins | sample PLM4_65_b1redo_FD_155480 | JGI IMG/M metagenome (GOLD analysis project Ga0210377, IMG submission 155480) | Groundwater sediment microbial communities from an aquifer in East River, Colorado, USA - PLM4_65_b1 redo | ecosystem: Environmental > Terrestrial > Soil > Riparian zone | place: USA: East...
TTCAGAAACCGAAACCCGTCCCAGCCCGCCGGCAGCGTCAGCGAGAACGAGAGGTCATGTCCGAAGTAGGAACGATCATGCGCTCAGACGAAGCACCACCCACGGAGTCATCCTCGGGCGAAGGCGCGAAGCGCCGCAGACCCGAGGATCTTTCTTCCGATCCACGGATGAGATGTCAGACGGTCCCCATGCCGACCCAGAAGAAAGATCCTCGGGTCGCGCCTTCGGCTTGCCCGAGGATGACTCCGCAGAGAGACAAAGCCAAAAAACTACTGCCCACTGCCCACTGCCTACTGCCCATTGCCTCCTCCCCATTCCCGCCGCGAAGCTCTCCGCCGCATGGACTTCGGCCCCCGATTCTGGTCTATCGCCCCATCGCTTTCGGACTGCCTGAAGGAACCCCAATGACCGGCAAGATCGTCACCGTTTTCGGCGGCGCAGGCTTCCTCGGCCGCCACCTGGTGCGGGCGCTTTGCAAGCAGGGCTGGCGCGTCCGTGTGGCGATGCGCCGGCCACATCTCGGCGGCGACGTGAAGCTCGCCGGCGATGTCGGCCAGGTCCAGCTCGTCCAGGCCAATGTCCGCAACCGCCCGTCGATCAAGCGGGCGCTGGAACACGCCGACGCCGTCATCAACCTGGTCGCCATCATGTACGAGCGCGGCCCGCAGACCTTCCAGGGCACGCAGGCCTTGGGCGCGGCGAACGTCGCCCAGCTTGCCGCCGAAGCTGGCATCAAGAAATTCGTCTTCGTCTCCGCCATCGGCGCCTCGAAGGAGTCGCGCTCGGCCTACGCACGCACCAAGGCGGAAGCCGAGGCCACGACCCTCGAAGCGATCCCGACCGCGACCATCCTTCGCCCCTCGATCATGTTCGGCCCCGAGGACGGTTTCTTCACCCGCTTCGCCAGCATGGCGCGCATGACGCCCGTGCTGCCGTTGATCGGCGGCTCGACGAAATTCCAGCCGGTCTATGTCGGCGACGTCGCCGGCGCCATCGCCGCGGCGCTCGTGCGTCCCGACGCGGAAGGCGAGACCTACGAACTCGGCGGCCCGCGCATCTACACGATGAAGGAGCTGCTGAAATACATCACGCACGAGATCGACCGTCCGCGCATGCTGCTGCCGATCCCGATGCTGTTCGCGTGGCCGATGGGCTATGTTGTCGGCGCGCTGTCAAAGCTCAATCCGTTCTTCGGTCCGCCGATCACCGGCGATCAGGTGCAGCTGCTCAAGACCGACAACGTCGTCTCGCCCGGCGCCAGGACGTTCGCCGACCTCGGCGTCACCGCGCTCGAAACGGTTGAATCCATCGTCCCGACCTATCTCTGGCGCCACCGGCCGCACGGCCAGTTCCAGCCCCCGCACATCGACGAGGTTTTGCGCGCCGATGTTTGATTCAGCCCCGGCTTGCTTTGGTCTCGTTGAGGGCTAGCCTGCTCTTCGTGGATTTCAGGGGAGCGGGACGATGTTTATCGACTACGCTGGCATGAACGCTGCGGAAATCGCCGCGTGGCTCTTGATCGCGACGGCGGCGGGTTTCGTCGGGCGAACCATCGTCAAGGGCAAGAAATTCCTGGGCCTGTGGGGCGACGCCGCCATCGGCCTGATCGGCGTCTTCCTGGTCGGCACGCTGATGCGGGCCTTCAGCTTCGACCTCACCGCCTGGCTGCTCGGCGTCCTGCCTCAATCGATGTCGCAGTTCGCGATGTGGATCGACATCGCGCTATCGGCCCTGCTGGGATCAATCGTGATCCGCGCAGTCATGCGGCCTTTCACTGGCGGGGGCTGAGGGGACTAGGTTGGGGAAACAGCGCTCGCGTCCAGCCCAGCTTGATCGCGACAAGCTTCAGCTTGTTTTCCGGAACCTCTTCAGTTCACGCGCAATGCCCCTATCTGCAGTGAAGCGGGTCGGGGCGATTCCCCTGCCATCGCTGGTCGACGAGATCGGCCTGATGTTTGAAAATCAGAGCGGAGAACTGATGCACATCCGCGAAACCGACGAAAGCTTCCGGTGGCTGGCCGGCAAGTTCGACGTAGACAGCCTGCTAGGCGATGATTGGTACGGTCGCGCAGAGCGTGGCGAATACCTCTGGGCCGATGTGTCGGCCAATCCGTTCGCGTGAATTCTCTAGATCGCCGACGCCACCGCGGCGATCACGCTGGCTGACGGCACAAGCATCACCTGCGCCAGCAGCGTGCCAAGGATACGGCTTCCCGCCAGCCACACAACGGCGCGGCGGAAACTCGCCTCGGTCGCGCGGCCCTCGACGACATCGTCGGTCATCACCGAGAGATGCGGGTCGATGAAGACGAATAGCATAATCGTGGCGATCCCGTTGATCACCGACGACAGGCTCAGCGCCGTCACCCGGAATTCCGGATTGAGATAGCCGGCATAGAGCGACGCGAAGACACCGACCGTCAGGAAGGCCTGCGCCGCGACATTCATCACGATCACGCCTGCTGGAACGATGGCCGTCTTTCCCAGCCCCTTCACATGATCGATCGAGGGAGCGGTCGCGGCGGTCTTGATGTAGGAAAGGCCGCCCCTGGCGAACGCATGCAGGATCAGTTTGGGCATCGAGCGGTGCTCATGGAAGTGCTGCACCGCCCGGGTGAACAGCCGCTGGACCGTCGGCACCAGCAGCGTTCCGATAACGGCCGCCGCCGTCGCCGACAGCATCAGGATCTGGAAATCCCAGAACAGCCCGCCGCCATTCTCCAGCAGGTTCGTCTCGATCCGCTTGGACAGGAACGGCCCCTGGAACGAGTTCGAGGCGCGCGAGACCAGCACTAGGATATTGAACAGCGCAAACGACACCGCGATCCGCCGCGTGCGGACACCGGCGATGCGGGCAGCGTAGGCCAACGCACCTATCAGATGGATGACGAAGGTGAGCACGCAGAGGACGATCAGCTGGACGTCCATCTTGTCACCCTTGCTACTGAACGGCCTGCGCCCCGAAGCCTGCGAAGTAGATCGCGAGCAGGCCTGCTCCGCCGACGAGTATCCGCCACCAGCCGAATAGCGCAAAGCCGCGCTTCTGCACGAAGTCCAGCATCACCTTGATGACGATCAGGCCAAAAAGGAACGATGCGGCGAAGCCGATGCCGATGATGCCGAGATTGTCCGCGTCGAGATTGTTCCGGTGGTCCCACAGATCCTTGCCGAAGGCGCCGACCATGATGGGGATGGCGAGGAAAAACGAGAATTCCGCCGCCGCCCGCTTCTCGATCTTCAGCAGCATCGAGGCGACGATGGTGGACCCTGAACGGGAAACCCCGGGAAACAGCGAAAGAATCTGCGCAATCCCGATTACGACCACCTTCCACGCCGGCAACTTCATCGCATCGCCATCGACGGGCTTGGGCGCCAGGCGATCGATGACCAGCAGCACGACCCCGCCGATGATGAGCGACCAGCAGATCAACGGCAGGTTCTCGAACCCCTCCTTGATCTTGGACCCCAGCAGCGCCGCAGCGATCACCGCCGGCAGGCAGGCAATCATCACCGACGCCGCAAACCACTGCGCATTCCTCTCCTTCGGCAACGCGAGGAGGACGGCCCACAGCCGCGGAAAGTAGACGACCACAACGGCGAGGATCGCGCCGAGCTGGATCATGACGGCGAACGTCGTCCAGAACTCGCCATGCAGATCGAGCGCCGCCTGGGTCAGCAGGATGTGCGCAGTGGAGGAGACAGGAATGAACTCGGTCAGGCCCTCGACCAGGCCAAGCAGGAGCGCCTGCAGAATGGTTGGGGTGTCCATGAAGCTGCTCGCTGCCAGGTCCGGAAAGGTTTCTAGGTCTCGCGCCGTTATGGTGGACGATCGGTTACCGCCGCCAGCCAAGGATATAAGAACCTAATGGGACTTAAGATCGCCTCAAAATTCACCGTGGTGGTCAGTGGACTGTCCATGAACCTCCTATCGTGAACCAATTGGTATATACTTTACGGATTCTGCTTGTTTGCCGTTTAAAGCGCCCGTAATTGGGGGCCCTCGCAGAAGTCCGGTGAGTGGTCCCATGGCGCAGCAGCGCATGCTCAGTTTCATCAGCATCGAGCAGGAAACGCCCGAAAAGCGCGAGGCCGCCGAGCGCCGCGGCGATTTCCACGAGATCTACGCCGACTACATCGAGACCAAAGCCAACGAGCAGTCTTCGCGCTGCTCACAATGCGGCATCCCGTTCTGCCAGACCCACTGCCCGCTCGGGAACAACATCCCCGACTGGCTGATGCTGACCGCCAACGGCCGCCTCGAAGAGGCCTACGAGATTTCAGCGGCGACCTCGAACATGCCGGAAGTCTGCGGCCGCATCTGCCCGCAGGACCGCCTCTGTGAAGGCGGCTGCGTCATCGAGCAGTCCGGCCACGGCACCGTCACCATCGGCGCGGTCGAACGCTACATCACCGACACCGCCTGGGAGCGCGGCTGGGTCCAGCCGATCAAGCCGGTGCGAGAGCTCGGCCAGTCCATCGGCATCATCGGCGCGGGGCCCGCCGGCCTCTCCGCCGCCGACCAGCTCCGCTCCGCCGGCTACAGGGTCACGGTCTACGACCGCCACGATCGCGCCGGCGGCCTGCTGATCTATGGCATCCCGAACTTCAAGCTTGAAAAAGAGATCGTCGAGCGCCGCACCAAGCGCCTCGCCGACGGCGGCGTGAAGTTCAGGCTCGGCGTCGATGTCGGCAAGGACATCTCGCTTGCCGAACTTCGGCAGAAACACGACGCCATCCTGATCGCGACCGGCGTCTACAAGGCGCGCGAACTGACGACACCGGGCGCCGAAGCCAAAGGCGTGAACAAGGCGCTCGACTATCTGATCACATCCAACCGCGTAGGCCTCGGCATGAAGGTCGAGGATTTCTCGAACGGAAAGCTCGATGCTGCGAACAAAAACGTCGTCGTCATCGGCGGCGGCGACACGGCGATGGACTGCGTGCGCACGGCGATCCGCCAGGGCGCGAAATCCGTCACCTGCCTCTATCGTCGCGACCGCGCCAACATGCCGGGCTCGCAGCGCGAGGTCGCCAATGCCGAAGAGGAAGGCGTGAAGTTCGACTGGCTCGCCTCCCCGCGCGCCGTCCTTGAGAAGAAAGGCGGCGGCGCCAAGGCCGTCAAGGCCGTCCGCATGCGGCTGGGCCTCCCCGACGCTTCGGGACGACAGGCGCCGGAAGAGATCGACGGTTCGGATTTCGAAATGAAAGCCGACATGGTGATCAAGGCGCTCGGCTTCGATCCCGAAGATCTGCCCGGCCACTTTTCCGAATCCAAGCTGGCGGTGAACCGCTGGGGTGGCGTCAAGGTCGACTACCGCACAATGATGACCTCGATCGACGGTGTCTTCGCCGCCGGCGACATCGTGCGCGGCGCATCGCTGGTCGTCTGGGCCATCAAGGAGGGCCGCGATGCAGCTGCGTCGATCGAAACATACCTGCGCGCCAAAGCCTCCTCCTTCGCCGTGGCGGCGGAGTGATCCCATGACCGACAACATCTGGGGCGAAACCTGGGTCCGCGAATACAACGAAAAGCGTGACCGGCTGATCGCGGCGAACGCCTACGATCCCACCGACGAAAAGGATTCGTGCGGCGTCGGTCTCGTCGCGCAGATCGACGGCACGCCAAAACGTGCTGTCGTCGAGATGGCGATCCGCGCGCTGAAAGCCGTGTGGCACCGCGGCGCTGTCGACGCCGATGGCAAGACCGGCGACGGCGCAGGCATCCGCGTCGATGTCCCGCAGGATTTCTTCCGCGACGCCGTGCGCAGCCAGGGCCACACGCCCTCGCCTAGTGCGCAGATCTGCGTCGGACAAATCTTCCTGCCGCGCACCGATCTCGCCGCGCAGGAGAAGGCCCGCTCGATCATCGAGACCGAAGTCGTGCGGTTCGGATTCTACATCTATGGCTGGCGCCAGCCGCCGATCGACACGTCGGTCATCGGCCAGAAAGCCAATGCCACGCGGCCGGAAATCGAGCAGATCCTGTTCACCGACCCGCAGGGCCGCGAACCGCCGGAGCTGGAGCGTGCGCTCTACGTCTGCCGTCGCCGCATCGAAAAACGCGCCCGCGAGTCCAATCTCGACCTCTACATCTGCTCGTTCTCGGCGCGTGCGCTGATCTACAAAGGGATGTTCCTCGCCGAGGACATCGACCGCTTCTATCTCGACCTCAGGGATCCCCGCTTCGTCTCGGCGGTCGCGATCTATCACCAGCGCTATTCGACCAACACTTTCCCGCAATGGCGGCTGGCCCAGCCCTTTCGCATGCTCGCCCACAATGGCGAGATCAACACCATCTCGGGCAACATCAACTGGATGAAGAGCCACGAGATCAAGATGGTATCGGGCAGCTTTGGCGACTATGGCGACGACGTGAAGCCGGTGATCCAGCCGGGCGGATCGGACTCGGCCGCACTCGACAACGCCTTCGAGCTGCTGGTGCGCGCCGGCCGCTCGGGCCCGATGGCCAAGACTCTACTGGTGCCGGAGGCGTGGTCGAAGGACGAGGCGCTGACGCCGAAGAAACACCAGGCGCTCTACGCCTACGCCAACTCGGTGATGGAGCCGTGGGACGGACCGGCAGCGCTCGCCATGTTCGACGGGCGCTGGGCGATAGCCGGCATGGACCGCAACGGCCTGCGCCCCATGCGCTATGCGCTCACCGAAGACGGCGTGCTGGCGGTGGGCTCCGAAGCAGGCATGTGCCCGATCGACGGCGAGAGAATCATCCGCAAGGGCCGCATCGGCCCGGGCGGCATGATCGCGGTCGACGTACGCGACGGCAAATTCTACGACCACAGGGCAATCATCGATCTGCTGGCAGGCAAGCATCCTTACGAAGAGTGGCTCTCCAACGTCGTCGAGCTCGAGCCGGAAATCGGACCTGGCGCTGAGCCAAGGCTCTACAAAGACCGCCAGGAATTCCTGCGCCGCCAGCGCGCCGCCGGCATGACGCTGGAAGACATCGAGCTGATCCTTTCGCCTATGGCGGAAGACGGCAAGGAAGCCGTAGGCAGCATGGGCGATGATAGTCCGCTTGCTGTGCTCTCCGACATCTACCGGCCGCTGTCGCATTTCTTCCGGCAGAACTTCGCGCAGGTCACCAACCCGCCGATCGACCCGCTGCGCGAGGAGCGGGTGATGAGCCTGCGCACACGGTTCAAGAACCTCGGCAACATTCTCGCCGAGGACGAGACGCAGACCAGCGTGTTCGTCCTCGAAAGTCCGGTGCTGACCAACGGCATGTACGACCGCATGCTCACCGCTATCGGCGAGCAGGTCGCCGTGATCGACTGCACGTTCACGCCATCGGGCGAGCCCAATGGCGAGGCGCTGAAAGCCGCCATCAGCCGCATCCGCGAGGAAGCGCGCGTGGCGGTCTCCTCAGGCCGCGGCCACATCGTGCTGACCGACGAGAAACAGAACGCCGAGCATGCTGGCATTCCGATGATTCTCGCCACCGGCGCGGTCCACTCCTATCTGGTGAGCCACGGTCTGCGCACATTCTGCTCGATCACAGTGCGGTCGGCGGAGTGCTTCGACACGCACTATTTCGCCGTTCTGGTCGGCGTCGGCGCGACCTGCGTCAACGCCTACATGGCGCAAGAGACGCTGGCCGACCGTCACGCCAAAGGCCTGTTCGGCGGCGTCCCGCTGGGCAAGGTGGCGCTGAACTACAAGAAAGCGATCGAGGCGGGACTGCTGAAAATCCTCTCCAAGATGGGCATCTCGGTCATCTCATCCTATCGCGGCGGCTACAATTTCGAGGCTCTCGGTCTCAGCCGCGCACTTGTCGCCGACTATTTTCCCGGCATGACCAGCCGCATCTCCGGCATCGGACTTGCCGGTCTCGAACGCAAGGCAATGGAGCTGCACGCCAAGGCGTGGAACGCGGCGGTTCCTGTGCTGCCAGTCGGCGGCTTCTATCGCGTGCGCGCCAGCGGCGACACGCATGCGTTGTCGGGCGAGCTGATCCATCTGCTGCAGGCGGCCTGCGATTCCAACTCCTACGCAGCGTTCCGCAAGTATTCGAAGCTGGCGAACGCCCGGAAGAAGGCTGTGCAGGTGCGCGACCTGCTCGACTTCCGCCCGCAACCTAATCCGGCCTCGCTCGACGAAGTCCAGTCGGTCAACGAAGTCCGCAAGCGGTTCGTGACGCCGGGCATGTCACTCGGCGCGCTCGGCCCCGAGGCGCACGGCACGCTCAACATCGCGATGAACCGCATCGGCGCGAAGTCGGTCTCCGGCGAAGGCGGCGAGGTTCGCGAGCGCTACAAGCCGTTGCCCAATGGCGACAACGCCAACTCGGCGATCAAGCAGGTCGCGTCGGGACGCTTTGGCGTCACGGCGGAATACCTCAACAATTGCCGCGAGTTGGAGATCAAGGTCGCCCAGGGCGCCAAGCCCGGCGAAGGCGGCCAGCTTCCCGGCTTCAAGGTGACCGAGTTCATCGCGCGCAACCGCTATGCGACGCCTGGCGTGATGCTGATCTCGCCGCCGCCGCACCACGACATCTATTCGATCGAGGATTTGGCGCAGCTCATCTACGACCTCAAGCAGATCAACCCTGACTGCCGCGTCTGCGTGAAGCTCGTCTCGCGTTCCGGAGTCGGAACGATCGCCGCAGGCGTTGCGAAAGCAAAAGCGGACGTGATCCTGATCTCTGGCCACGTCGGCGGCACAGGCGCCTCACCGCAATCCTCGATCAAGTTCGCGGGCCTGCCGTGGGAAATCGGCTTGGCCGAAGCGCACCATGTGCTGACGCTGAACAATCTGCGCGACCAGGTGACGCTGCGCACCGATGGCGGACTGCGCACCGGGCGCGACATCGTCATCGCGGCGATGCTCGGGGCGGAGGAGTACGGCATCGGCACGGCCTCGCTGCTGGCGATGGGCTGCATCATGGTGCGCCAGTGCCACTCCAACACCTGCCCTGTCGGCGTGTGCACGCAGGACGAGCGCCTGCGCGCCAAGTTCACCGGCACGCCGGACAAGGTCGTCAGCCTGATGACTTTCATCGCCGAGGAAGTGCGCGAAATCCTCGCCGAGCTGGGCTTCACCCGGCTCGACGAAGTGATTGGCCGCACCGACCTCCTCGCACAGACGTCGCGCGGCTCGGCAATGCTGGACGATCTCGATCTATCTCCCCTCCTCGTCCGCGCCGATCCCGAAGCGCGCGTGCTCTACAAGCCGACGCACCGCAATCCGGTGCCGGAATCGCTCGATGAGCAGATTCTGCGCGACGGCGCAGCGTTCTTCGAGCGCGGTGAGAAGATGCAGCTCGACTACCATGTGCGAAACGTTCACCGCGCCATCGGCGCCCGTGCGTCCTCGCGTATCGTGCGCAAGTACGGCATGGACGGGCTGCCGGAAGACAGGCTCTGGGTGACGCTGGAAGGCTCGTGCGGCCAGTCGCTCGGCGCGTTCGGCGTGAAGGGCCTTACGATCGAGGTAATCGGCGACGCCAACGACTATGTCGGCAAAGGCCTATCCGGCGCGACCATCATTCTGAAGCCGCCGTCGACCGCGAAATACAGCGCGAAGGACAACACGATCATCGGCAACACCGTTCTCTACGGCGCTACATCAGGCAAGTTGTTCGCGGCGGGCCAAGCCGGCGAGCGCTTTGCCGTGCGCAACTCAGGCGCGACCGTGGTGATCGAGGGCTGCGGCTCGAACGGCTGCGAATACATGACGGGTGGCACAGCCGTCATCCTCGGCGCGGTCGGTGAAAACTTTGGCGCCGGCATGACGGGCGGCATGGCCTTCATCTACGATCCGGCCAATCGGTTCGAGAAGATGGTCAATCCAGAGTCTGTGATCTGGCGCCCAGTCGTGACCGAGCACTGGTCAACGGAGCTCAAGTCCCTGATCGAAGAGCATGTGAAGCGCACGGGCTCGCTCCATGCGCGCACGCTCCTCGACAACTGGGCGCTCGAACTGCGCAATTTCGTGCACGTCGTGCCGAAGGAATCCGTCAGCCGCCTTGCGGCGCCGCTTGAGCTGAAAGCGGCTGAGTGACTATTTCGACCAGGGCGACTTGATCTCGTAGGTGACGGTGGCCTCGGCCGGCGCGGACGCCGGGCTGAAGGAGTCCGCTCCCTGCGGGGTCATCATCGCCGTCGAGGCTTTCGGCACGATCGTGAAGCCGAGCATATTGAACAGGGCGATGAAGCCGACGAAGGACAGCCCCGCCGTGACAACCATCTGCGCCAGGATGCGCATGATGAGTCCCTTGAAGAATATGAACGCGCCGGTCGCCGCGATCGCGCTTCCGCCCAGCCCGGCCATTCCCGCCAAGGCCGCCAGATCGAAATTGAGACCCATCTCCGCCCTCCCTTTCGGCGCATTTGGAACCCTGCGCCGGACTGCTATGTGGGCAAGCCTAGTCCAACACGCGCCAAGATGGAAATGATCGAGGGAAATAAAGCCATGCCGTTCTATCACGGCTCCTGCCATTGCGGCGCGGTGCGCTTCACGGTCGAAGGCTCGATTGCGGAGGCCTACACCTGCGACTGCTCGCTGTGCGCGAAGAAGAACGCGGTGATGGCGAATGTCCACGAAAGCCGGCTGAAAATCCTGGCCGGCGAGGACAAACTCGGCCTCTATCAATGGAACGCCCGCATCGCGAAGCACTATTTCTGCACCGTCTGCGGCATCTACCCGTTCCACAAAAAGCGCTCGATGCCGGACCACTATGGCCTCAACCTGAAATGCCTCGACGATTTCGATGTCGCGTCGGTTCCGGTCCGCGCTGCCGAGGGCAAGGGCATGCCGATCGTCGACCCCGGCGCGCGCGATGTCTGGCCGGGACCGCGCGACATGTGATTCCTGCGCAGCCTTGCGCGCCGCTGCGTTCGCAACCAAGCTGGGCTGGCGCCTCTACAGGAGACCAGCATGAGATTCCCGGTTCGGACCGTCGCACTTGCATCGACCCTCGCGACAATCGCAGCGCTGGCCGCCTGCTCACCCGCCGCTGAAAAGCCTGCCGCATCTTCGACGCCGGCCGTGGCCGAGGCCGAGGCCCCGAAGATCGCCCCCATCCCTGCGAGCGCCGATGTCTTGCCCTTCGCGATCGGCGAATTCCAGGCAGCTGCGCTACGCGATGGCGGCCTCTCCGCACCGAACGACAACAAGGTGCTTGCGATCAACAAGACCAGGAAAGACGTGGCGGACCTGCTCACCGCTAACAGCCTGTCGCCCGACACGATCGATCTCTCGGTCCAGCCGCTGCTGGTGAAGACGCAAGACAAGGTGCTGCTGTTCGATACGGGCGCAGCTGCGCTGTTTGGCCCGACACTGGGCAAGCTTCCGGCGACGCTGGCCGCCGCAGGCGTCGATCCTGCGAGCGTCACCGACATCTTTATCAGCCACGGACATGGCGACCATGTCGGCGGACTGGTCAAACCGGACAACACACTCGCCTTCCCGAACGCCGCGATCCACATCTCCGCCAACGAGTGGGCCTCGTTCAAAGGCCAGAAGGCCATGGCCGCGCTGGTCACGGCCGTGACGCCCAAGGTCGTCGAGTTCCAGCCCGACGCGGAGCTCGTCCCTGGCGTCGTCAAGGTGGTGGACATCAAGGGCCATACGCCTGGGCATTCCGGCTATCTCATCACCTCGAAAGACCAGTCGCTTCTCTACATCGGCGACACGATGCATCATTCGGTGATCTCGGTTCAGCAGCCCGACTGGACAATCGCCTATGACGGCGATGCAGCCACCGCCCAGGCCAGCCGGAAGGCCCTGCTCGAAAGCTCGGCCGCGTCAGGCCAGCGCATCTACGCTGTGCACTTCCCCTTCCCGGGGCTGGGCAAATTCGAGAAGAAGGGCGACGGGTTCGTCTGGATCGCAGAGTCGGCCCAATAGAAACAGCGGTCGACAAATCGAACGCGCCACGCATTGGCGCGAGAAACTCGGCGCTGGAACGGTCGAAGGGACGTGATGATGCAGGCGGGCCAGATAAATTCATCGGCCCCGACCCGACCGAGGGTCAAACTGTGGGAACTTGTCGTTCTGATGGTGATAGGCACCATTGCCGGAGGCGTAGCGATCTGATGGTGGGTGACGCTAAGCCCACTCTCGTTCAACCGTGCAAGGTGGGATGCGGCCTACAACCAGGTGCTCGACGGGAGTCATACTCGTGAGCGGATGGCAGATGCGCTGGTTGCGTCGAAGCAACTTGTCGGCATGTCGCGGGCCGAGGTGTTCGCGCTCCTGGGCGAACCACCGGCGACGGACAAGTGGCCGGAATACGATCTGGTTTATTGGCTTGGTCCCACGCACCCGTTCCCCATCGACTCCGAATGGCTTGTGATGCGCCTCAGTGTCTCGGGGAAAGTGACAGAAGCCGATCGTATCGCCGACTGAGACGCAAGCGGTCACGGCGCATGGGACAGAAAGACGCCGAAAGAACTTAAACCTTGATGCTCGGCAAAGCGTGGAACGCCTCGCGCAGCGCGCTCGCCCAGCTGTCGCTGATCTGGCGGAAATCCTTGTGGTCCTGCTCGATGCGCAGCGTGCGCGCGCGATATTCGTTTGCCGGAACGACGGCAAGATCGAGCGGCATGCCGACCGACAGGTTCGAGCGCAGCGTCGAATCCATCGAAACAAGCGCCGCCTTGATCGCCTCGTCCAGTGTAGTGTCGGGCCGGATCACCCGATCGAGGATCGGCTTGCCGTATTTGTGCTCGCCGATCTGCAGGTAGGGCGTGTCTTCGCCTGCCTCGATGAAGTTTCCAGCGGTGTAGACTAGGAACAGGCGCAACTCGCCGCCCCTGCGCTGGCCAGCCATGATGATGGTCGCGTCCGCCGCCGTTCCCTGGGCCTCGATGTTGGCGCGGTCGCGCTTCTGGATTTCCTGCATCGTCTCGCCGACTATCTGGGCGCCGCGATAGAGCGTCTCGCAAGTCATCACGCTTTCGATCTCGGGATCGATCCTCGAGCGCTTCACAGCTGTGGCGATATGGGTGACCACGCCCTGGGTGATGCCGAGATTGCCGGCGGTGAGCAGAGCGACCACGCGTTCACCCGGCTCCTCGAACAGGAACATCTTGCGGAAACGCGCGACGTTGTCGACGCCAGCATTGGTGCGCGTGTCCGAAAGCAGAACGAGCCCGGCCTTGAGCTTGATGCCCACGCAATACGTCATTTCCGTATGTCCGTCCCTATTCCCCGAGGCGCCGCTCGTTCCCTTCTTCGGCCGCGGCCGTGAGCGTCCCGTTATTGTTGCGTCTGATTCTGGCCCTGAGTCTGGCTGATGTCGACCGAGGCCGAAAGCCGCTCCTGCGGGGTTCCGGAGACACCGCCCCGGATCGGCGCGGCGTCGCCCGAATCGATACCGCTGCCCAGCCGGACATAGCGATCCGTAGGGCACAACCGATTGGCCGGATCGAACCCTATCCAGCCAATGTCCGGCACGTGGACTTCGGCCCAGGCGTGAGTCTCGGTGAGATTCTCGTCCTGGGCGAGCAGATAGCCGACGACATAGCGAGCCGGAACACGCAGGAAACGAGCCGCCGAGATGAAGACATGGGCATGGTCCTGGCAGACGCCGGTTCCAAGCTTCAGCGCCTGTGCGGCTGTAGTGTGCGAGGCGGTAGAACCCCTCTGATAGTCGACAGCATCGCGCACCGCCGCCATCAGCGCGTGCATCCGGTCGAGCACGGACTTGCCCGCTACCCCGCCCGCCAGCGCTGCAATCCGCTTGTCGGGTTCCGTCAGCGGCGTCGTGCGCAGATAGATCGAAGGCCGCACGCTGTCCTTGAGACCGCGCACGACGCCCGAAGCGTCGGCGGTTTCGATCTCCCCGTTGGCGATGATCTCGACCTGAGCGACCGCGGTGGAGGAAGTCCAGATCGATTCCCGGTCACCGGTTGCCGCGGTGAGAAGAGGCGCGATCGGCGTTCCGTTGACGATCACCGACCAGCCAAGCACGCGCTGGGCGTCAAACGATGGCGGATAGAGCCGCAGGCGCAGCGCGCAGCGGTTCGCCGGCGGGTCGTAGGTATAGCTGGTAGTGTGATGGATGGTGAGACGCATGTCGCTCTAGAAGTAGTACGCGCGGCTTATCTCGCCCGCGAGACGCCGCGTGGTCTCGATGGCTTCGGACACGAATTCGTGGAGCCCGGACTGGAACAGCTGCTC
>Ga0210377_10003180_pt1 | contig 14143 bp, 11 predicted proteins | sample PLM4_65_b1redo_FD_155480 | JGI IMG/M metagenome (GOLD analysis project Ga0210377, IMG submission 155480) | Groundwater sediment microbial communities from an aquifer in East River, Colorado, USA - PLM4_65_b1 redo | ecosystem: Environmental > Terrestrial > Soil > Riparian zone | place: USA: East...
GGCCAACAACTTCATGCAGTTGTTCTTCGGTTGGGAAGCGGTGGGGCTGGTATCCTACCTGTTGATCGGTTTCTGGTATGACCGGCCGACCGCCATTTACGCCAATCTCAAGGCGTTCCTGGTGAACCGCGTAGGTGACTTCGGCTTCCTGCTCGGCATCGGCCTGGTGCTGATGGTATTCGGCACGCTCGATTACGCCGCTGTATTTGCCAATGCCGCTGACTATGCCAATGACATCGCGCCGATACCCGGCATGTCGGTGGGATTGCTCACAGCGATATGCATCCTGCTGTTCATCGGCGCGATGGGCAAGTCCGCACAGTTCCCGTTGCATGTCTGGCTGCCCGATTCGATGGAAGGCCCGACCCCGATCTCGGCGCTGATCCACGCCGCAACGATGGTGACGGCCGGCATCTTCATGGTGGCACGCATGTCGCCGTTGTTCGAGTTGTCCGACACGGCACTGACCTTCGTCATGGTAATAGGCGCGATCACCGCACTGTTCATGGGTTTTCTCGGCATGATCCAGAACGACATCAAGCGCGTGGTGGCCTATTCCACCTTGTCTCAACTGGGCTACATGACTGTGGCGCTTGGCGCATCGGCATATTCGGTGGCGATATTCCATTTGATGACGCATGCCTTTTTCAAGGCATTGTTGTTCCTCGGCGCCGGCAGTGTGATCATCGCCTTGCACCATGATCAGGACATCCGCAACATGGGCGGTTTGCGTAAATACATGCCGATCACCTGGATCACCTCGCTGATCGGTTCGCTTGCGCTGATCGGCACGCCGTTCTTTTCAGGGTTTTATTCCAAGGAAAGTATCATCGAAGCGGTGCATATGTCGCAGTTGCCCGGCTCCGGCTTTGCCTATTTTGCCGTAATGGCCGGAGTATTCGTCACCGCATTTTATTCATTCCGCATGTACTTTCTGGTATTCCATGGCAAGGAACGGTTCGGCAAAGCACACCATGAACAACATGGCGAAGAAGGTGATCATCATCATGGCCTGGCACCCGGGCAGAAACCGCACGAAACTTCCTGGGTTGTCACGCTCCCCCTGATCCTGTTGGCCATTCCCTCGGTAGTAATAGGTTATATAGCCTTTGATCCGATGCTGCACACCAATTATTTCCTCGATGCCATTGTTGTCGGCAAAAGTCATACGCTGGAAGCGTTATTGCACCATGAGGTGATCGAGGATCCGCTCAGTATGGCCTTGCATGCGTTCACCACCCTGCCGTTTTATCTGGCGATTGCCGGTGTGGCGACCTCGGCGTTCTTTTACCTGAAGCGTCCTGACATTCCAGCCGCGATCCAGAAACGTTTCCAGTTCATCTACACCCTGCTGGACAACAAGTATTACTTTGACCGTTTCAATGACTGGTTCTTTGCCGGCGGCGCGCGTGGCGTGAGCCGCTTCCTGTGGCAGTCCGGTGACGTGAAGCTGATCGACGGGGTGATGGTGAACGGTTCGGCAAAACTGGTCGGGATGTTTTCCGGGGTGATCCGGCAACTACAGTCCGGATATATTTATCATTATGCGTTTTTTATGATCATCGGCGTGTTCGTGCTGCTGAGTGTACGCAACTGGTTCTAATGACGCGCCAGACGCGTGAAAAGTGAAGGAATGACAGCATGATTTTTGGGTTACCCGCAATTAGCATAGCGATCTGGTTGCCGATCATTTTCGGCATACTGGTGTTGGCCACCGGCGACGACAGGAACGCCGGGCTGGCGCGCATCCTTGCGCTGGTAGGCTCGCTGCTCGGCTTTCTGGTAACGATCCCGCTATACACAGGTTTTGTGCGCGACACCTCCGAGATGCAATTCGTCGAACTGCATGACTGGATCACCCGCTTCAACATCCACTACAGCCTCGGAGTGGACGGCATCTCGGTTCTGTTTATCCTGCTCACCGCTTTCTTCACCCCCATCGTGGTGCTGGCCGGCTGGAAGGTGATCGAAAAGCGCGTTGCCCAATACCTGGCTTCCTTTTTGATCATGTCTGGGATCATGATCGGTGTGTTCGCCTCACTTGACGCGGTGCTGTTCTATGTGTTCTGGGAAGCAATGCTGATCCCGATGTTCCTGATCATCGGCGTATGGGGCGGCCAGAATCGCGTGTATGCAGCGGTCAAGTTCTTTCTTTACACCTTGCTCGGATCATTGCTGATGCTGGTTGCGTTGATCTATCTTTACAATCAGTCCGGCGGCAGCTTTTCGATACTCGATTTTCATCAGGTGGCGCTGCCAATGATTGCGCAGATACTGATCTTCATCGCCTTCTTCTTTGCGTTCGCCGTGAAAGTGCCGATGTTCCCGGTGCATACCTGGCTGCCCGATGCTCACGTCGAGGCGCCCACCGGGGGCTCGGTGATACTGGCCGCGATCATGCTGAAGGTGGGTGCTTACGGTTTCATTCGTTTCTCGATGCCGATCGTCCCGGATGCCAGTCATCAACTGGCCGGGGTGATGATTGCTCTGTCGCTGATCGCGGTGGTATATATCGGCCTGGTGGCATTGACCCAGACCGACATGAAGAAACTTGTGGCGTATTCCTCGATTTCACACATGGGTTTCGTCACGCTGGGCTTGTTCATCTTTAACGCATACGGTATGGAAGGTGCACTATTGCAAATGATCTCGCACGGCTTTGTGTCCGGGGCGCTGTTCCTGTGCATCGGTGTGCTGTACGATCGCATGCACTCGCGCAACATCGCCGATTACGGCGGTGTGGTCAATAGCATGCCGGTGTTCGCCGCGTTCTTCATGCTGTTCGCGATGGCCAACAGCGGCCTGCCCGGAACCAGCGGCTTCGTCGGAGAGTTCATGGTGATCCTTGGCGCAGTGAAGGCCAATTTCTGGTATGCCTTTGCTGCGGCATCGACAATGATCTTCGGCGCAGCCTACACGTTGTGGATGTACAAGCGGGTGATCTTCGGCGCAGTAGCCAACGCGCATGTCGCCAAACTCGCCGACCTGACCTTGCGCGAAACGGTGATCTTCGCGATCCTGGCTGTCACTGTGCTGGGCATGGGACTGTATCCATTGCCGTTCAGCGAAATCATGCATGTGTCGGTCAATGACCTGCTGGTACATGTTGCTCGTTCCAAACTGCCGTAAACAGAGGACAGACGCTAGTTATTAGTCGTTAGTTATTAGTTAAATCAACTACCACTATCGACTGCCGAATTCAAACTAACGACTACTAACTAACGACTAACGACTAACGACTGAATTATGGATCTGATGACTAAATTAATGCCGGCCGGTGCGGAGATATTTCTGCTGATCATGGCGTGTGTGATCCTGATCGCGGATCTGCTGATCAGGCAACAATCCAGGATGGTCACACTCTTGCTGGTGCAACTCACCTTGCTGGGTTGTTCGCTCATCACCGTGGGTACGCATGTTCAAGGTGTGACTTATGCCTTCGGCAACATGTTTGTGGATGATCTGATGTCCGATGTGCTGAAACTGCTGACCTATCTGGCTGTTGCTATGATGCTGGTCTATTCGCGCCGGTATCTCACCGTGCGCGGCCTGTTCAGCGGCGAATTCATGGTGCTGGCGCTTTTTGCGATGCTCGGCATGATGGTGATGATCTCCGCCAACCACTTTTTAACGCTGTATCTGGGTCTTGAGCTGCTCTCGCTGAGCCTTTATGCGATGGTCGCCATGCAGCGTGATTCGGCCATTGCTACCGAAGCGGCGATGAAATATTTCATTCTGGGCGCGCTGGCCTCCGGCTTGCTGTTGTATGGCATGTCCATGCTGTATGGCGCGACCGGTTCATTGGAGCTGGGTAAAGTATCTGGCGCCATCCTGTCTGGCGAAGCGAATCAAACCTTGCTGGTGTTTGGTCTGGCATTCGTGGTATCCGGGTTGGCATTCAAGCTCGGCGTTGTTCCTTTCCACATGTGGGTGCCGGACGTTTATCATGGCGCACCCACGGCGATGACCATGCTGATCGGCTCGGCGCCAAAACTGGCCGCGTTCGCTTTTGTATCGCGTATTCTGGTGGAGGGCTTGCAACCGTTGGTGCAACATTGGTCGGGGATGCTGGTCATTCTTTCGATCGCCTCGATGGCCATCGGCAACATCACCGCGATCTCACAGACCAACCTCAAACGCATGCTCGCCTACTCTACCATTGCCCACATGGGATTCATGCTGCTCGGCCTGTTGAGCGGCGGTATCGAAGGCTATGGGTCAGCCATGTTCTATGTTGTCATCTATGTGCTGATGTCGTTGGGCGCATTCGGCATGATCATGCTGATGTCGCGCGAGGGTTTTGAAGCCGACACCCTCGGCGATTTCAAGGGACTCAACCAGCGCAGCCCGTGGCTGGCTTTTCTGATGTTGCTGTTGATGTTCTCCATGGCCGGCGTGCCACCCACCGTCGGTTTTTACGCCAAGTTCTCGGTGTTGAATGCCGTGGTGCAGGCGGGACATATCTGGCTGGCCGTCGCAGCAGTGCTGTTCTCCCTGATCGGCGCGTATTACTATTTGCGCATCGTCAAGTTGATGTATTTCGATGCGCCTGAAAGTCACTCGCCGATCATATTCGGGCAGGATACCGTTCTGCTGATCAGTGTTAACAGTTTGGGTGTGCTGTTGCTGGGCTTGTTGCCCGGCTCGCTGATGTCGGTTTGCGCGGTATCCATACAGCAATCTTTGCTGCTGCATTGATCATTCCCGTGGCGCCGATATGGCTTCCTCCGTTAGCGGGAGTCTTTATCCCGGTGTATCATCCCAATACCTAGAACAAGTTTGCGTGCAGATCTGATACAAGCGGAAATTATGGCACTGCAAAATATGGATATGCCAAATATGGGATTTCGAGCAAGGACACGTCATGGTTAGGAAGTTGGGTGGAGTTTTGATGGCTTTGGCCGGACTGGCTCTTGTGACGTATTATTTCTGGTATTCGGTTCCCGATCGTCGTGAGCTGCATGAAATTTCAGGGCCGGTCGTCGTGTCAGCAAGCGGGCTGGAACCGATCACCCCGATACCACTGGATTTGAAGCTGGATGTACGCAAAGTCGCACTGGGCAAACGTCTGTTCCACGATCCGCAACTTTCCCATGGCGGTACAATTTCCTGCGCCCATTGCCATAACCTCGCCAATGGCGGGATGGATAGTTTGCCGCGTTCAATTGGTGTTGCCGGGAGTGAGATCAATGTCAATACGCCGACGGTGTTCAATAGCGGGTTCAATTTCAGACAATTCTGGGACGGGCGTGTAGCAACGCTGGAAGATCATATCGACTTCGAGAGCAAAAATCCCTGTGAAATGGGCTCGAACTGGGACGAGGTGATCGCCAAGCTGGACAAGGATGCGGCTTATCGCCGTGACTTCGGTATTATCTACCCGGGTGGTATCAGCAATATAGCCATCAAGGATGTGATTGCCACTTTTGAGCGCTCCCTGACCACTCCGAACGGGAAATTCGACCGTTTTTTGCGGGGCGATAAAAATGCTTTGAGTGGCGATGAGTTGGCCGGTTACGAGCTGTTCAAAAGTCTTGGCTGCATCAGCTGCCACCAAGGCCAGAATGTGGGCGGCAACATGTATGAGAAGCTCGGCATAGTCGACGATTATTTTGCGCATCGCGGTAATGTGCAGAAAGTCGATTTTGGCCGTTATAACGTCACCGGGATTGAAGAGCAACGCTTTGAATTCCGTGTGCCGTCATTGCGTAATGTGGCTTTGACCGCGCCTTATTTTCACGATGCTTCTGCTGCCACCCTGGAACAGGCGGTCGCCATCATGGCCAAATATCAATTAGGCGTGGATCTGAGCCGTGACGAGATCGCCAGGATCGTGAAGTTCCTCAAGACCTTGACTGGCATATATCAAGGTGATGCAGGCAAATGACCGGTTCAGTTGAAAGCTGGATTATCAGTAATTACCTCAGAAAACTCGTCTTTCCTGGAGTGGCAACGGCCTGCTTGGTATTCCTGTTCATCAAGGCTCAGCCTGTCGATCCGGATTTGCACAATTCGTTGGCGAGAGATCTTCGTGAGTTGCAAAAGAGCGATATCGAGTTGGGTGAGGCGGTATTGCAGCATCATTACAAAATGCTGCATAACTATGATGGGGCGGTCGCCGTCATGCAGCGCATGCAGTCGCTCAGTGGGGCTTTGGAACAACATTACCAAAACGGTTCTTTGCCAGATACCCCGGAAGTAAGAAGCGAATTAAGCGCAGTTCAGCAACAGGTCAAGCATAAGGAGTCCGCGCTGGATGAATTCAAATCCGGTAATGCGTTGATCAAAAACTCGCTGATTTATTTGCCGCGCACAATCAATGATGTGGTGATGCAGTTGCCCGGTGACGACAAGGCTGCGCATGAGCAATTCGAATTGCTGCTTCGCTATGCACTGTTGATGGTGGTCAATCAGGATGATACAACGCAGAATATTCTGAAGGAGGCGATAGACATGATAGACCGGGTCATTCCGGGTTTATCCAATCGCGCCAAAGAACCGGCAAAGCTTGCCTTGAAGCACACCAGAATCATTGTTGAGAATGAAGGGGACATGCAGGGTTTGCTCAGGCAGCTCAGCTCTCTTCCGGCAAGCCACATCGGTTCCGGGTTGGAGCGGCTCTATCTGGATCATTATAACGAGCGACAACACAGCGCCAACCGGTACCGGGCACTTCTGTTCCTGGCGGCGATACTGATGCTAGGATATGGTGTTTATGCCTATTATCGAATCAGGGGGGAAGATCAACAGCTGCGCATCGCCGCCACGGCTTTTGAGACACAGGAAGGGATTCTGATCACCGACCTGAACCATCGCATCATCCGCGTCAACAAAGCCTTCACACTCTTGACCGGCTACAGTGCAGAGGAAGCGATCGGCCAGACTCCCGAGATGCTCAAGTCCGGGCTGCATGACATGGAATTCTACCCCGGTATGTGGGAGGATATCGCAAGAAATAAATTCTGGCAGGGGGAGATCAGGAGCCGTCGCAAGAATGGCGAGATTTATCTGGCATGGCTTACTACTACGGCCGTGATTGCGGACGATGATAGTCGCGTGACCAATTATGTTTCGGTATTTTCCGACATCACGATGCGCAAGCAGGCGGAAGAGCAGATACACCAGCTTGCTTTCTATGATTCGCTTACCAAATTGCCCAACCGTCGTCTGCTGGTGGACCGCTTGCGCCATGCAATGACTGCCGGCACCCGCAAGCTCGATCACGGTGCCATTCTGTTCATAGACCTGGATAACTTCAAGGTGCTCAACGATACCAGGGGGCACGATATCGGCGACCTGCTGTTGATTGAAACCGCCCGGCGTCTGCAGGAATGCGTGCGTGGTGCGGATAGCGTCGCCCGTTTGGGTGGAGACGAGTTTATTGTCATGCTGGAAGGGTTGGGTGCGGAACTCGATCAAGCGGCCGCCCAGGCCAGGGCTGTGGGGGAGAAGATCCGCAGTTCGCTCAACCTGCCATACCGGTTAAAGGAGATCGAACACCACAGCTCGTGCAGTATCGGCATCAGTTTGTTTCGCGATCATGAAATCACCGTGGACGAACTGCTCAAGCGGGCCGATACCGCGATGTACGAGGCTAAGGCCTGCGGCCGTAATGCACTGCGGTTCTTCGATCCATCAATGCAGGCCGTGCTTGAAAATCGCTCCATGCTCGAAGTTGACTTGCGTAACGCACTTTCCCAGAAGCATTTTGCACTGTTTTATCAGATACAAGTAAATTCCGACAATCAACCTATCGGTGCCGAGGCACTGATACGCTGGATTAATCCGGTAAGAGGGGTGGTTATGCCGGAAGAATTCATTGCGCTTGCGGAAGAGACCGGGCTGATCATACCCATCGGTTTGTGGGTGTTGGAAACGGCTTGTGTCCAGCTCAAGGCATGGGAAGCAAACCCGCTGGCATGTGAGCTGAAGCTCGCCATCAACGTAAGCGGGCGCCAATTTCACCAACCGGACTTCGTCGAGCAAGTGCGCCAGACGTTGATCAAGACCGGCGCCGTCCCGAACCGGCTCAAACTTGAGCTGACCGAGAGTGTGGTGCTGGACGACATTGATGACACGATCGCCAAGATGCATGAACTGAAGCAACTCGGCGTGCAATTCTCTATGGATGATTTTGGCACGGGCTATTCATCACTGTCTTATCTTACGCAACTCCCGATGGATCAATTGAAAATCGACCAGTCCTTCGTGCATAACATCGAAACCAAGCACACTGATGCGGTGATCGTGCAAACTATCATCGGAATGGGCAACACTCTGGGAATGGAAGTGATCGCAGAAGGTGTGGAGACGGAAGAACAACGTGAATTCCTGTATCGTGCCGGCTGTACCCGCTATCAGGGATATCTTCTAAGCAAGCCGGTTCCGCTGGAGGAATTCGAGAATGCCCTGCTGGGTCCAAGTTTTCCCAGATAACAGGCTCGGGAGAAGGGTATATGCCGTGTCGTTATGATTTTGAAGGCAGATGGATTTGCGGTATCATCGCGCCCTACGAAAATCATTTGATAAAACCAGCCATTCCGCTAGGCTGTCAAAAGCTTTGCATAGCCATTCGGCTAAGTCACCAGAATACGGTGACATAAGCCGCTGGTTAACGACAGCCTAGCGGCTGGTTATATCCGGGCACCCGCATGACCAAGTACATCTTCATTACCGGCGGCGTTGTTTCTTCTCTAGGGAAGGGCATCGCCGCCGCTTCGCTTGCAGCCATCCTCGAGTCGCGCGGCCTCAAGGTGACGATGCTCAAGCTCGACCCGTATATCAATGTCGATCCCGGCACCATGAGCCCGTTCCAGCACGGCGAGGTGTTCGTCACTGAAGACGGTGCGGAAACCGATCTGGACTTGGGACACTACGAGCGGTTTATTTCCGCCAGGATGCGCAAGGCCAACAATTTCACCACCGGACAGATTTATGACAGCGTGATCCGCAAGGAGCGGCGCGGCGAGTATCTGGGCAAGACGGTGCAGGTGATTCCGCACATCACCAACGAGATCCAGACATTCATCGAGCGCGGCGCAGCCGCTTCCCATGATGGCAAGGCTGATGTGGCGATCGTCGAGATCGGTGGAACAGTGGGTGACATCGAGTCGCTACCTTTTCTCGAAGCCGCGCGCCAGATGGGCCTGCGCATGGGACGCAACCAGGTGGCATATGTGCATCTCACGCTGGTTCCCTATATTGCCACCGCCGGCGAGCTGAAGACCAAACCGACCCAGCACAGCGTGCAGAAATTACGCGAGATCGGTATATTCCCGACCGCCTTGCTGTGCCGTGCAGACAGACCGATCCCGGACGATGAGCGAGCCAAGATCTCTCTGTTTGCCAATGTGCGCGAAGAGGCGGTGATCTCGATGTGGGATGTGGACACCATCTACAAAATCCCGCAAATGCTCAATCAGCAAGGTCTGGATCGTATCGTTTGCGAAGATTTGGCACTGGATCTGCCACCCGCCGATCTGTCGGTGTGGACGAAGCTGGTGGGCGCACTGGAAAATCCACTGCACAAGATCACCATAGGCATGGTCGGCAAGTACGTCGACCTGACCGAATCCTACAAGTCGCTGATCGAAGCGTTGCGTCATGCAGGCATCCATACCGCGACCAGGGTGAACATCGAATACCTTGACTCTGAAACGCTGGAAACTTCCGGCAAACAAGACCTGGCACATTTCGACGCGATTCTTGTACCGGGTGGTTTCGGCAAGCGCGGCACGGAAGGGAAGATCGCTGCGATTCGTTTCGCGCGCGAGAACAATGTGCCATATCTTGGTATTTGTCTGGGCATGCAATTGGCCGTGATCGAATATGCGCGCAATGTCGCGGGCATGACTGACGCGAACAGCACCGAATTCGATCCGGAGACCGAGCATCCGGTGGTGGCACTGATCACCGAATGGCGCGATCGTGATGGTAAAGTCGAGACGCGCAACAATGACTCCGATATGGGCGGAACCATGCGCCTCGGATCGCAACGTTGCCCGGTCAAATCCGGCACGCTTGCGCAGCGCATCTACGGCGACGAGGTTAACGAACGCCATCGCCATCGGTATGAAGTGAACAATCATTATGTGCCTGCACTGGAAAGAACCGGCCTGATCATTTCCGCTCGCACGCCTTCCGAAAGTTTGCCTGAGATGATGGAGTTGCCAAAGTCCATGCATCCCTGGTTTGTCGGTGTGCAGTTCCATCCCGAGTTCACTTCCACGCCGCGCACCGGACATCCATTGTTCAAGTCATTTGTGGAAGCGGCTCTGCAGCGTCAGGCATCATTTAAACAAGAGAAAGCCGCGGCATGAACACGGTGCGCGCAGCGGCGGTGCGGGTAATGCCGCCAGACACCGAAACCGCCAAGCTTGATGTTACGTGTCATGATAATGAGGTGGCAGCATGAAACTCTGCGGGTTTGATGTGCAGCCCGGACACGGTGGCGCGGAGCGTTCGGTGCGGGAAGGGCTTGCCCGACATCAGGCTGTGAGGGGTGAATTATGAAACCGTGCGGATTTGATGTGCAGCCCGGACACGGTGGCGCGAAGCGCTCGGTGCGGGAAGGGCTTGCCCGACATCAGACTGTGCGTGGTGAATTATGAAGCTGTGTGGGTTTGATGTCGGCCTGAGCAAGCCACTGTTCCTGATCGCCGGACCGTGCGTGATCGAATCCCAACAACTGGCTTTGGATACCGCCGGGCAGTTGAAGGAGATCTGCCGCGAGCTGAACGTCCCGTTCATTTACAAATCGTCTTACGACAAGGCCAATCGTAGTTCTGGAAAATCTTTTCGCGGCTTTGGCCTGGATGCCGGATTGAAGATTCTTGCCGAAGTTAAAAAGCAGATTGGCGTGCCGGTGTTGACCGACGTGCACAGCATCGAAGATATCGCCCCGGTCGCGGCGGTGGTCGATGTGCTGCAGACCCCGGCGTTCCTGTGCCGCCAGACCGATTTCATCCATGCGGTCGCGAAGTGTGGCCGCCCGGTGAACATCAAGAAAGGACAGTTCCTGTCGCCATGGGATATGAAGAATGTGGTCGAGAAGGCGCGCGAGGCCAGCGGGGAAGACAACATCATGGTGTGCGAAAGGGGTGCATCGTTCGGCTACAACAACCTGGTGTCCGATATGCGCTCGCTGGCTGTGATGCGAAACACCGGCTGCCCGGTGGTGTTCGATGCCACGCATTCGGTTCAGTTGCCCGGCGGGCAGGGCACGGTCAGCGGCGGGCAGCGCGAGTTTGTGCCGGTGCTGGCGCGTGCGGCAGTGGCGGCGGGGATTTCCGGCCTGTTCATGGAAACTCACCCGAATCCGTCCAAGGCGTTATCGGATGGGCCAAACGCCTTCCCGCTTGGACATCTTAAGGAGCTGCTGAGAACGTTGATGGCGCTGGATGTGACCGTCAAGCAACAAGGTTTGATCGAAGAAAAAGTCGATTTGAAAAACGTGTAGGGCATATCTAGAAATTCAGAGTTCGCCCAAATGCAAGGCGCGGAAAAAATTTCGCAGCGCGCATATGAGTTATATGTAAGCAAGAAATCTTTTCCGCAACACAGCAGTTGGGATACAACGAAGTTGCAGTGAAGGCTAACCTTCAGGTTATGCCGGAACTAAAATCTGGATTTATAGAAGTGCCCGTTAGAAGAAGGAAGAAGGAAAAGAATATGAGTGCAATCGTTGACGTTATCGCCCGCGAGATTCTGGATTCGCGCGGCAACCCTACCGTGGAAGCGGATGTATTGCTGGAGTCCGGCGTGATGGGACGCGCCGCCGTGCCGTCCGGAGCATCCACCGGGGAGAAGGAGGCGATCGAGTTGCGCGATGGAGACAAGCAACGCTATCTGGGCAAAGGTGTGTTGAAAGCTGTGGAATATGTGAACACCGAGATCGCCGAAGCCATCATCGGCCTGGATGCGGTCGAACAAGCCTTCATCGACCAGACCATGATCGAACTTGACGGTACCGAAAACAAATCGCGGCTCGGCGCAAATGCGATACTTGCGGTGTCGATGGCGGTGGCACGCGCCGCAGCGGAAGAAAGCGGATTGCCGCTGTACCGTTACCTTGGCGGCTCGGTCAAGATGGAAATGCCGGTGCCGATGATGAACGTCATCAACGGCGGTGCGCACGCAAACAACAACATCGACATGCAGGAGTTCATGATCATTCCTGTCGGCGCGCCGAGCTTCCGCGAAGCATTGCGCTATGGTGCAGAAGTGTTCCACGCCCTTAAAAAACTGATAGACAAAAAAGGCATGCCGACCACAGTGGGCGATGAAGGCGGCTTTGCGCCGAATCTGCCGAACAACGAAGCGGCCCTGCAGTTGATCGTGCAAGGCATCGAGGCAGCGGGATATGTTCCCGGTACCGATGTGGCGATCGGAGTGGATTGCGCCAGCTCCGAGTTCTACAAGGACGGCTTTTACCACCTCGACTCGGAAAAACTGAAACTGACTTCGGCGCAGTTTGTAGATTACCTCGCCAAATGGACCGACAAGTATCCGCTGATCAGCATCGAAGACGGCATGAGCGAGCATGACTGGAACGGCTGGAAACTGCTGACTGACCGTCTGGGCAAGACAATCCAGCTCGTCGGTGATGACGTGTTTGTCACCAACACCAAGATCTTTAGCGAAGGCATCCGCCAGGGGCTGGCGAATTCCATCCTGATCAAGATCAATCAGATCGGAACGCTGACAGAGACTTTCGCAGCGATCGAGATGGCGAAACGCGCCGGATATACCGCTGTGATCTCGCATCGATCGGGCGAGACCGAAGACACCACCATTGCCGACATCGCTGTCGCCACCAACGTGTTGCAGATCAAGACCGGTTCGATGTCGCGCTCGGATCGCATGGCGAAATACAATCAACTGCTGCGCATCGAAGAAGACCTGGGCGACACTGCTTCCTATCCTGGGCGCGACGCTTATTACCAATTAGGGTAATGCGTGCTGTTACACTGATACTGGTCGCCCTGCTATTGCTGTTGCAGTACCCGTTGTGGATCGGGAAGGGCAGCTGGTTGAAGGTGTGGGATTTGAACCGGCAGCTCGAAGTGCAACAGCAGGTCAATCGGCAGACCCAGGCGCGCAATGCGTTGCTGGATGCCGAAGTTCGCGACCTCAAGCAAGGCACCGCCGCCATCGAAGAACGTGCCCGCAGCGAGTTGGGTATGATCAAACGCGACGAGGTGTTCTACCAGATAGTGGAAAATCCATCCGCGCAATTGCCAGAGAAGCAAGCAGCGCAATCACCTGCTGGTGTATCTATTGACCAAAAATAATTCATATCTGATGTTGTGGCTGTGTGAAACCGTGTTTTGTGCTATGAGCACGCTACCGGAAGCGTTTTAACGTCATCTCAGTGCCCAAAAGCGATATGCGAGATTTCCGTAAGCAGAAATTCAGCGATTGAACCCACGGTCGGTGGTTCGCAGTACTGTGCTTGCACAGTTGAACTATTGTCACGCTGACGTCCTTAATTTCATGCGCTTCGTAGTCACAGGGTCAACTATGGCGGTTATTGTTCGAATATTGCCGTTTATCACCCCGCATATACCGTCCGTCGATTATGTCTTAATCCGGTAAGTGGACTTATAGGACAATCATTTCCGGCAACGAAGTAATTCTTGCCCATGCTCTTCTCCTCCCTTTGAGCATGTGTTCCGACTCCTTGTTGGAACTCCGTTATCCCCCAAACCCAATGGTTTGGGGGATTTTTTATGGAGCTACTTGCTGAAACCGGATATCCGCTCTGCCGAACGCACAGTGTTCGCGACCAGCATCGTTATGGTCATCGGGCCCACGCCGCCGGGGACCGGGGTGATCCAGCCTGCGACCTCTTTCGCGGAATCGAAATCCACGTCGCCGCACAGCTTGCCATCAGCCATGCGGTTGATGCCGACATCGATCACCGCAGCCCCCGGTTTGATCATGTCGCCGGTGATCATCTTCGGCTTGCCGGTGGCGACCACGAGGATGTCGGCATCGCGGGTGAACTTGGCGAGGTCCACGGTCTTCGAGGTGCAGATCGTCACGGTGGCGTTGTGTTGCAGCAGCATCAGCGCCATCGGTTTGCCGACGATGTTGCTGCGCCCGACCACGACGGCGTGTTTGCCTGCGATGGACACGCCGC